>Ga0247837_1008920_pt1:2500-12321 | contig 12321 bp, 7 predicted proteins | sample LaCtaG_2_FD_187115 | JGI IMG/M metagenome (GOLD analysis project Ga0247837, IMG submission 187115) | Freshwater microbial communities from meromictic Lake La Cruz, Castile-La Mancha, Spain - LaCruzMarch2015_14.5m | ecosystem: Environmental > Aquatic > Freshwater > Lake | place: Spain...
GTCATACTTCCGCTACCTAATTTGTCGTTTAATTTAGCTGCACGTTCTAATAAACGCGAATGCAGATAAAAAACATCACCAGGATAAGCTTCACGACCTGGTGGACGACGTAAAAGTAAAGACATTTCACGGTATGCTTGAGCTTGTTTTGTTAAATCGTCATAAATTACAAGAGTATGACGACCTTTATACATAAAATATTCTGCTAAAGCCGCACCCGTATATGGAGAAAGGTACTGTAAAGTAGCAGGTGAATCCGCTGTAGCTGCAACAATAATTGTATAATCCATTGCACCACGTTCTTGTAATGTATTTACTACTTGAGCAATCGAAGATGCTTTTTGGCCAATAGCTACATAAACACAAATTACGTCTTTACCTTTCTGATTAAGAATAGTATCAACAGCAATAGCTGTTTTTCCAGTTTGACGATCACCAATAATAAGTTCTCGTTGACCACGACCAATTGGAATCATTGCATCAATAGCAATAATCCCTGTTTGTAATGGTTCATGAACTGAACGTCGAGAGATAATACCAGGCGCTGGTGATTCAATAAGTTGAATATCAGATGTTGCTATTTCACCTTTTCCATCAATTGGACGCGCAAGTGAGTTAACTACACGACCTAAATAACCATCTCCTACAGGAATTTGAGCAATTTTACCAGTAGCTCGTACAGATGTACCTTCTTGTACATTTGTACTTTCGCCCATAAGTACTGCACCTACATTTTTTGTTTCCAAATTCAATGCAATACCAATAGTTCCGTCAGCAAATTCTAATAATTCACCGGCCATTACTTTATCTAATCCATAAATACGGGCGATACCATCTCCGACTTGGAAAACAGTTCCGACATTTACCGCTTTTACTTCTTGTTGATATTGTTCAATTTGTTGTTTAATAATACTACTAATTTCGTCAGGTCTAATTTTTACCATAGTATACTGGACTGCCTCCTCTAGCGTGATAACCAATATAGTTTTAGTCCCAAAATAGTACTTCACTTACTATGAGTCTTCTTCCATAATTTGCAATTATATATACACAAATTAATAAATATATTGGTTAAGGAACTAAAAAAATTGTAAATCAGAGATCATACTGCCTTAAAATGAAATATTAATTATAATTTCATTTACTTTTGTCATCAATGATGATTGTCTTAAAATGAAATTTTAAGAGTGATCAGGCAAAAAACGAATTTTATTTAGTCTTTTTCCGTTAATCTGATTTATATTTGCTTAAATTTCGATTTTTCCGGTTATAATATTCAACAATACTTTTAAAATCAGATATTTATTTTTCCCTATTTTTCGCTACTTTTTTCTTAAAAATAAATTTTAAGGTTATCTAAAATTAGACAAATTTCAATAAAAAATGAAGAATTATTTTTCGCCGTAGTACAGGGTTCTAATGTCTATGAAGTAAACGTAAAATGAACAAAACAAAAATTTAATTTCAAAATTATTAGTGTTGAACTCATCCCAAATATCCATTACTTGACTAGTCCATATATTATTTGGGAAGAGTAAAGAAATTTGGGAGAGATAACAAATTATAAATTCTAATTTGGCTTATAGTTCGTAAAAAGCACAATTTGAAAATTATTAACTGCGTTATGAATAGACGAGCTTAATTTCTTAGTAAGTTTTTCGCGAACTTGATACAGTGCTAATCGTACTAATTTCTGAGCAAGTTCATTTTGAGCTTTTTGCTCTTCAAGTCTTAAAGTTTCTTGCTGAAGAATACCTAATCTTTTTATATCGTCTTGAGTTTGAATAACAAACTGCTTTTTCTCTTGTTCAACAGTAATAAGCGCTTGCTCACGAATTTGCTGAGCTTTAGCTGTAGCCTGGTTCAATTGAAATCGAGCTTGATTTAATCGTTCTTGAGCTTCAGCAGCACGTTGTTCCGCTTCACGAAAATTATTTAAAATAGTTTGTTTTCTATTTGCAAGAAGACCTCGCAGCGCATCGCCTACATAAGTTATTACGACAGCCAGCACCACTGCTAAATTTAGCACATTGGTTTCTAAAATATTGGTATTAAACCCAAAATGCTCTGCAAATATTATAGAAGTGCTGAAAAGCATAAAAATCCCCTTATTTGCTATACAATTCTTGTATTTTTAGAAAATTTATTGAATCCTAATTACTGTCCCAGAATTTTTAATTCTGTGGTAAAGTGAAACCTCATTCAAGATTTTATTTTGTACCCAAAATTCTTTTAACTTAGCCGCAAATATCATTTGGGATTATTAAGTGAAGAAATTTGAGAAGAGGCAATTTAGTTACTCTTCATCTTAAATTAATATTTTAAGATAAATTAGGATGATTTTTTAAAAATTAAATATTTACCTTTTCTTGTAGTAATTAAGAAATTTATATTGGATTTAAATTTCTTATTTTATCACTACCCCATAATCCCAATATTTGTCCCAAAATTGACAAATCGATGGACTATCTAGCCTATTCCAAATATCATTTAAATTTAATCCATCTGGTCTTAAATTAAAAATTTAATATTGAATGACTGTCTTAAAATTTTTTTTTAAGATTGACCACACAAAATTGAAGATTTTGGAACAGATTGAATGGAATTCTGGATTATCCTCATTAGTTTTATTACAATATGATATTAACGATTAAAAATATCAACAGTAATAAAAAAATATAAAAGAGTAGTTAAGACAATGATTCTACTAATATAATCTCATTACTTATAAAAAAAGTATTCTTTTTGTAAAAAAATGACTACTCCATAATATTATTATGGAAAGCAGTCGATATGTTATTTTCAAATCGAAATTTTACTTTTCTTAATAAAATGACTTTTTAATTGCAAAAAATTGCATGTCCACCATAAAACATTAGCGGAGATTACATTGTAATTTAGGACGAGTTGTACTTGTTTGCTCGATTTAACCAATGATTTGTTTTAATAAACAAGCAAGTTAATTTTACCAATTGTTTTCTCCTAATAAAATTAGGCCCTCGCATCGTCCTAAATAAAATTTGGGCCTGTCTTAAAATGAAATTTTAAGATTGAATTGAATTTTATGTGGAATAGGATAGACTATCTTTAAATCTATGAAACGAATGGGTTAGCAAATAATAACGCTAACGCAACAACTAGACCATAAATTGTTAAAGATTCCATAAAAGCAAAACTTAATAATAAAGCACCACGAATTTTGCCTTCAGCTTCAGGTTGACGTGCAATACCTTCTACAGCATAACCAGCAGCAGTTCCTTGTCCCATTCCCGGACCAATAGCAGCAAGACCTACAGCAAGACCAGCAGCAACAACACTAGCAGCAGCAACTAATGGATTCATAATTCTTTAACCTCCAATGAAATTTGTATAATATAAAAAAGTGATTTAAATTCTACTAGATATTCTTTACCTTAAAAAACAGAAAAAATAAAGATGGTTCTATTTATAATTACATTAAATCCGCACTGAAATTGCGAATTAGCAGTAAAAGAATTCTCCATACTGAAATCTATCCAAAATAAAATTTTAGAAAGAAACAAATAGATATTCAAAAAACTATTAGATATTCACTTGTAAAAAATTTAAATAAATAGAATTAAGATTTACATAAATTTTTTATTTTTTAAAAAATTAGATTTTACTTTATAAAATATCTGTCTTCCATAACAAAATTACGAATAATCTTAATGGACTTTTTACCAGACAATTAAAACTAAAATGTACTAATTATTGTAAAAAATTAATAAGTATATATACTATACCTGATTAATGATAATCTAAACAACTCGCATTTATTTGTTATAATAAGCTAAATTTTTTAAAAATTTCAAATAATCCCAGTACTTTCTATTCCAAATAACATTTTATCTTAAATTAGTTTTTAAAATTTAATTTTAATACTAAATTTAAGACAGAATATTCAAGGCCCTTAACTCACATTAAGTGAGGATTAACTAAAATAAAAGGCAAAGAGGAATTTTGAATATTATTCAATAGAATATGTATTCTATAATAGATTTTTATTGTAGAATAGCGTTTATTTTGGATCCAGAAACGATTCTAAGTAATTTTTGAATAAATTAGCAAAATTTAATATATATAAACTCTGCTATTATTCTAGCAATTCTTTTATTTATAAAAAAATAAATTTATTTCTAAAAAAGTTATTTCTTCACAATTTTATATAAATAAATTGGGAATAATAACTCAATTATAATGAGACATTCGTGACTAGATAAATAATATATTGATCTGTTTTTCTTAAGATAAGAGACTTAAAAAGTCTCTATAAAAAAAAGAAAATGAAGTATTATAAATATACGTATTTAAAACTTGAAAATTTAGCAAAAACGAAGAATTAAAGTATATTTTTCAAGTATTCCCCTCACTTAACGTGAGTTGAGGAGATCACTTGGCCACAGAATCGAAAATTTTGTGACTATCTGTTCCCAAATATAATTAATTCTAAATTAACTTTAAGGCCAGATTAAATTACATTTAATCTTAAATTTTTAAATTAAGACAGACTATGCAAAAGCTCTGCCTCACGTTAAGTTAGGAAGACATATTTAAATTTACGTATTAATTAATTTAATGGTGATCTTCAACTGATTCCCCAATATAGGCACCTGCTAAAGTAGCAAAGACTAGAGCTTGAATAGCACTAGTAAATAAACCTAATAGCATAATAGGAATCGGAATTACTAACGGTACTAATGTAATTAATACACCTACAACTAATTCATCAGCAAGTATATTTCCAAAAAGTCGAAAACTTAAAGATAAAGGTTTTGTAAAATCTTCAAGAACATTAATAGGTAATAAAAACGCAGCTGGTGATACATAACGTTTAAAATAACCTAATCCTTTTTTACTTATTCCAGCATAAAAATATGCAATAGAGGTTAATAAAGCTAAAGCAACGGTTGTATTAATATCATTAGTAGGTGCTGCTAATTCTCCATTTGGTAATTCAAGAATTCGCCATGGTATAAGAGCACCAGACCAATTTGAAACAAAAATGAAAAGAAAAATTGTACCCAAAAATGGAACCCATTTAATATAGTCTTCTTCACCAATTTGAGTTTTAGCTAAATCTCGAATAAATTCGGTAATATATTCAGTAAGGTTTTGTAAACCTTCTGGAATAGATTGTAATTTTTGGTTACCAAGTAACGAAATTATGGCAATTACACCGAATACAATCCACGATGTAATTAATACTTGACCATGTACTGGAAAAGATCCAATTTGCCAATACCAATGTTGACCAACAGAAACTTCAGCTAAATCAACCCACAGATTTGTCATAAAAATTACTCCACATTTTAATATTTAATTTGGTCCACTCCAAAATAAAATTTTGGATGAATTTTATTATGGCCGAGTGATTTTTTTCTTAAAATTTATTTTTATACGAAATTACTAATTTAATAGTTCAAGTCAAATCATCTTTTTTTATTGTTATGTCCAGCCCCAAAATTGATTTAGCCCTCGCTTTCCCAAAATTTTTAATTTTGTGTGAACGTGAATTAAGGGCCTCGTATCTTCTATCTTAATTTAGTTATTGTCAATCTGAAAATTTCAATTTAAGAGTGACTAAGTCCATTAAATAGAATTTTTAGATTGACGACACAAGATTAAACATTTTAATCTCATCACTTGACCACAGAATTAAAAATTCTGAGACAGTAATGCAAGGGTCAGATATTATTTGGCCCTTAACTAACTTTCCCAAAATTTTTAATTTTGTGTGAACGTGAGTTAAGTGAGGGAAAGCAAATTATTTTATTAAATTGGACTTTATCCATAATTAGATTATGGACAGAGAATATAAATATTATTCGTAAATATAAAAAGATTAACTACGCATTTTTGAAGCTTTCTTATTAGTTAAAGAAGATGTTAATCGACGTTTTGTTGATTGCTTTCCGCTTTGTTTTACTAGTTTTGTTGCTTCATGTTCGCGATATCTATTTTGTCCACTAATAATAACATTTTCGAAGGTTGATAATAAAAGGCGTAAAGCCGAAACTGAATCATCATTCGCCGGAATAAACCAATCTGCTAATGTAGGATCGCAATTACTATCGAGAAGAGTTACAGTTGGAATTCCAAGTTGTCGACATTCACGAACTGCATGAATTTCTTCAGATTGACCCACAATTATAACCACACCTGGTAATTTAGACATATTTTCTAAACCACCCAAGTATTTTTCTAAACGCGCTTTTTCGCGTCTTTTGCGAGCAACTTCTTGTTTTTTTAGAAAATGCCAATCGCCACGCTCTTCGGCTTGTCTATAATTTTCAAGTTTTTGAAGCGATTTTTGAATCGTGCGCCAATTTGTCAACATTCCCCCAAGCCAGCGTTGATTTACATAATAACTATTGCACGCTAATGCAGTATTAGCAATAATTGGAGCCGCCTGTTTTTTTGTGCCTACAAATAAAAAAGTTTTTCCTTGTTCAGCTTTTGTTTCAAGAAAATTTAGGGTTTGATCTAAAAGATATTGTGTCTGAACTAAGTCTAATATATGTCGACCATTTCTTTCTCCATAAATATATGGTGCCATACGAGGATTCCATTCATGAGTAAAATGCCCAAAGTGCATTCCACTATGTATCATATGTTCTAATTTAACTTTTTGAAACATAGAAGTAAAAAGATTTTCTTGTTTTTTTGTTATCAATCATTTTTAAATTCCTTATAGAGATTATTACTAAAAAATATAGAGTTTACAAGGTGTAACTTTCAATTGTGTTGGTTGGTATAAAATTTTCAGGTGAAATTTCATTAAAGAGTTTCTCGTAAAAATATAAGGTTTACTTTTTTAAAGAGAAAGTAAAAGAGCCAGGAACAACTTTTTACAAATCAAAAAATTTCCGTTATATTCTGATAATATACTGGTAATATTATAAATTCAGTGACTTGTTATAAAAACAATATAATGTAACAGTTGTTTTTACTATGATATGACAAAATTTTTTGTACTTTTCCAAGTCTATACTGTAAAATTATAACATATATTTTGTAACTAATTAAAACTTTTTTTAGTTACTATTAAGTTTTAAATAATTTACGTAGTTCAAAAATAATCTTTACAAAAAATTAAATTTTTAAAATAGATACTCAATAATTTAATTTATCCGCATAATCAATTTGGTCACCCTTAAAATCTTATTGTAAGATCATCATTTAATTTTAAATATTATTAAGTCTAAGACCAGTGATGTCTTTACCTCACGTTATGCAAGAGGATAAATTGAAAATTGGGTTTTATCCACAATTTTTAACACTTGATGTGAACCAATACCCTTGAATTACTGTCCCTCACTTAACTCACGCTAAGTGAGTTACGGGCCATAATTTTTAATTTTATGCCTAAGTGATGGGAATTATGGATTGATAAAAAAGAGAGCCTTTGCTGATTTATCGAAGAGACGGCTAATCGTGTTCGTTATCAATCCGCATATATTTTATATAGCCTGCTATCGGAGTTGAACCGATAACCTTCGGTTTACAAAACCGATACTCTGCCAATTGAGTTAAGCAGGCAATAATAAAGCCACAATTAATAGTATAAAACACTATTTTATTTTTTTCAATAAAATTTATTATTTTAACAAAAACAACCTCTTAGTATTGAAAATTTTTTTCTTTTTATCTGATTATTTTAATTAATAATATAAGCTGATTTTTTTTAATGTTTATACCTTACTTAACTCACGCTAAGTGAGTTAAGGGCCAAATAAAATTAATCGCTCTTAAATTTAAGATTTAAGACCAATGACTATCTGGTTATTCTTAAAATGAAACATCATTAATAATAAAATTAACTGAGATTTTCATCTTACCATTAAAAATGGCAAGATCAGATTGATTAAAAAAAATTTGGGACAAAATAAGTGATAGAATAAAATTTTATTTTAACGCGGACTAAAGTAAAATTTCCATAATTTTGTAATGTAGAAAACTATTATTAAGTGATTTTAAATTGTGTTATACTACATACTAATCGTAGCCTATAAACGTTAAAATACCCATAGAAAAAAGTATGCTAACACTAAAAATATTCGTTTATACAGTTGTAACATTTTTTGTTTCATTATTCATTTTTGGTTTTCTTTCTAATGACCCAGGACGTAATCCCGGTCAAAAAAACCTTGATTAATTTTTAACATATAGATAGCCATCAAATTTATTCAGGGTAGAATTTAATCTTAAATTTTCAATTTAAGAGCGACTCTACCCTCACTTAACTCACGCTAAGTGAGTTAAGGGCTAAAAAAAAAAAATTTATCCATAATACTGGACTAAATAAATTTCTGCGAGAAATCAACTATTAATATCAACTCAATTTAATTTCAAATTACCATTTTATAAAAAATAATTTATTAGAAAGAAGCCTCAGCGATATACATTACTATTAAATAGTATTTATCTTTTCATTAATTTTATTTTTACAAAATGATATTTATCATTGCTAAAATTGTATTTTAGCATATGGCTAGAAGCTAATATTATTAATATATTTATAATTGAGTTTAATATTAAATTTTTAATTCTGTGGCCAAGTGATGGCCCTTGCATTACTGCAAGTGATGGGAATTGGATGAACATAAATTTTTTTCATACTTCTATTATGCATTATTCTATCTACAATTTTATTGTAGATTAATAAAATTATAGGAAAATATGATTATGTTTTTTTAAATGTTAAAAATAAGTACTTTTTATATTATTATTTATATCGAATTTAACCAAATTACAAAAAATTTTTATGCCACGTTCGCAACGAAACGATAATTTTATTGATAAAACATTTACTGTAATAGCTGATATTTTACTAAAAATACTTCCAACCTCAAATCGTGAAAAAGAAGCTTTTAGCTACTATAGAGATGGTATGTCTGCCCAATCCGAGGGTGAATATGCTGAAGCTTTACAAAATTATTATGAAGCTTTACGCTTAGAAACAGATGCATATGATCGTAGTTATATTCTTTATAATATTGGATTAATTCATACGAGTAATGGTGACCATGCACGTGCGTTAGATTATTATTATCAAGCTCTAGAAAGAAATCCATCTTTGCCGCAAGCTTTGAATAACATTGCTGTTATTTACCATTACCGAGGAGAGCAGGCTCTTGAAAGTCGTCAAATCGAACTTTCAAAATTACTTTTTGATAAAGCTGGTGATTATTGGCGTGAAGCTATTCGCTTAGCTCCAACGAATTATATTGAAGCTCAAAATTGGCTTAAAATGACTAGTCGCGATTAACAACTACCCCCAAGATGATGAAATCCTATTCGTACCCTAAAATCGCGGATCAAAATTGGATTTATCCTCCTTGTTCCAGAATTCCATTAATTTATGAGAATGGAATTTTGGACAGGACTAAAATAATTCTTGAACTAGATAATTTTGACAGAAAAATTGGAATATTTTTTTTCAAAAAGAAAGTCTTTAAAGTACTCTAATTTTCTATAAATAATTCAAGAGCTTGTAACTCAGTGGATAGAGTCCAGGTTTCCGAAACCTGTTGCCGTGGGTTCAAATCCCATCAAGCTCTAATAAATTAATATCAAAATATCAAGCGATGTCTCCAAATTCAATAGTTTTATTATTGCAAGTAGTACTGCCTTATATTTTTTATATAAGACTAATCACAATTTATTTCATAATAATATTTGATATTATTATAAAGATCAAACTCAGTAAATAATTACACCATATTATATAGTGTTTTAAACAGATTGGAAATTACTGATTTATTAAATTTTATCACTGTCTTCTTTAAAAATAATTTTAT
>Ga0247837_1008925_pt1 | contig 12315 bp, 10 predicted proteins | sample LaCtaG_2_FD_187115 | JGI IMG/M metagenome (GOLD analysis project Ga0247837, IMG submission 187115) | Freshwater microbial communities from meromictic Lake La Cruz, Castile-La Mancha, Spain - LaCruzMarch2015_14.5m | ecosystem: Environmental > Aquatic > Freshwater > Lake | place: Spain: Castile-La...
CGGGAAGCACCTTGTCCTGATCGCCCCACATGACGAGCGTGGGCCGCGGATGCAGCGCGGCGAAGGCAGCCAGTTGCCGGCGCCAGCCGGGTTTGACTCCGCGGGTGGTCCCGAGTTCGGTGGCGATTTCACGCATCAGCGGGCCGAAGTGCGGCTGCTTCCCGATGGCCAGAGCGTGCTCGATGCGCTCCCGGGTGGCCAGGGACCGATCGGCAAAGATGGTGCGTTCCAGCAGCCGCGCACTCGCGCGGGTGGGTCGGCGCACGCTCAATCCTCCAATGACCGGCATCGTTAGAACACGCAGCAGCAACGTCACCTCACGTCCGAATCCGGCACTGTTGACCAACACCAGGCTCGATACCCGTTCCGGCCGAAGTGCCAGGGTTTGCAGCGCAATCGCGCCGCCGAGGGAGTTACCGATAATGTTCAGAGGCCGGGTTTCGCCGAGAACGTCGACCGCGCCCAACGCCCCTTTTGCGAAGGCGGACAGCGTGATCGGGCCTTCGGGGCGCTCGGAGAAGCCGAACCCGGGCACGTCGATCGCGATCACCCGGTGTGCCGACGCGAGCCGCTCGTGCTGAGGTGCCCAGTCGTCCAGACTGCGACCGATGCCGTGTAACAACAGCACGGGAGGGTTGGCGGGGTCGCCGTCGACCCGGACCCGCACGCGCCGTCCGTCCACCTCGACAAAGGTGGGCCGGCTCATGCCGTGGCCGCCCCCGCGGCCGCGCTGACCCGATCGGTGGTGCCGAACCGCAGGGCGGCATCGGCGACCGGGCCCTTGAGCAGCCGCTCGCGATCGGACTTGTAGTCCATCGCCACCGCCCACGGCCCACTGGTTCCCTGCTGCGGAAAACCGTCCAGCGAACGCAGAACGTAGCCGGCCGAGAAATCCAGCAGCGGACGACGCTCGATCGATGGGTCGTCGTCGACCGGAACGACGGTCGTGTAGCCGTGCTGGTCCATGTAGGCCAACATCCGGCACAAATGTTCGCAGACCAGGTCGACCTTCAGCGTCCACGAGGAGTTCGTGTAACCGATCGCGAACGCGAAGTTGGGAACGCCGGAGAGCATCATTGACTTGTAGGCCAGGCATTCGTGCAGATCGACCGTCGCGCCGTCGACCGCCAGCGTCATGCCGCCAAAGGCCAACAGGTTCAGGCCTGTGGCGGTGACGATGATGTCGGCCTCTAATTCCTTGCCTGACTCAAGCAGAATCCCGGTCTTGGTGAATCGGACAATCTTGTCGGTCACCACCGAGGCCTTGCCCTTGGAGATGGAACGGAACAGATCGGCGTCGGGCACCGCGCACATCCGCTGATCCCACGGGTTGTAGGTCGGGTTGAAGTGGGTGTCGACGTCGTAACCCTCGGGGAGCGCGCTGACATTGAACTTGCGGATGAGACGGCGTACCTGCTTCGGATAGCGGCGACTCGCGCCGTAGATGAGCCGCTGGCGGCCGACGTTGAGCCGACGGGTGATCCGATACGCCAGTTCGCCCGGGAGCACCTTGCGCAGTCCGTTGGCGATCGGGTCCTTGCGCGGTAGGGGCATCACGTAGGACGGCGAGCGCTGCAGCATGGTGATGTGCCCGGCAGTGGGTGCCATCGCGGGAATCAGCGTGACTGCGGTGGCACCGCTGCCGATGACGACGACCTTCTTGCCCGCGTAGTCGAGATCCTCCGGCCAGGCCTGCGGGTGGACGATGACACCCTCGAAATCCTCCCGGCCCTCGAAATGCGGCGTGTACCCGCCGGCGTAGTCGTAGTAGCCCGCTGCCGAGAACAGGAAGTCGCAGGTGACGTCCCACTGCTTGCCATCGCGCTCCAGGGTCACCGTCCATTGCGCCGTGCGGTGGGAGAAGTCGGCGCGTAACACCTTGTGGCCCAGATACATGCGCCGGGCCAGATCGTCGTCTGCGACGACCTCGTGCAGGTAATCAAGGATCTCGTGCGCATCGGCGATGGCATTGTCGGAAGTCCAGGGCTTGAACTCATAACCGAAGGTGTGCAGGTCCGAGTCCGACCGGATGCCCGGGTAGCGGAACAGGTCCCAGGTGCCGCCAATGGCGGTTCGGCCGTCGACGATGGCAAAACTTCGGCCCGGCTGCTTGGTCACCAGGTGGTGACCCAGCCCGATCCCGGAGATCCCGGCACCGACGATCAGCACATCGACATGGCCGCTCAGCGACTGCGTGGGGCGACTCTGGTTGAGCGAGGTGACGGACATGGTGCACTCCCCGGTCGGGCCCGAAGGCTGTAACAAAGCTTATGTTATCGCGCCCGGCGCGCGCTCAACGCCGTCGGCCACGCCCTCGCTCATCACTCGCCCACCTGATCGGCATCAACTCCGCCCCCGGGCTCGCCTCGAACAGCCTGCCGAAGGCGAACGAGAACCCGTCGACGATCATCTCGTGGTCGGGTACTAGTTCGGTGTCGCAGGCGATCCCGACGACCACCGAACCGTTGTAACTGGAGATGGTGAAACTCATCGGCTGATTTCCGGAGATCGGCGCCCACCCGACGATGCCCTCCACCTGCGAGCCGGCCAGGTATACCGGCGTCGGTGGGCCGGGCACATTGGTCAGCGTTCCGAGGGTGCGATTGGTGAACAGGTCCACCGATGCCTCATACAACCCGTGGCTTAGACCGGCGATGGTCTCCTGGAACCGGAACGCCAGCGCCGCCTCGTGTCCGTGTTTGATCCGATCCATCCGCCGCTTCGCGGCGGCGAGCACCTTCAATGGGTCGGGCTCGTCAGTCGGCAACTCCAACTGCACCAGGGCGAACTCGTTGCCCAGGGTGTCAGGCAGGTTCAGGTCGAGCGGCTTGAGGTTCACCGGCACCATGAACGTCACCGACGAACACCGTGCCTCGTGCGCTTTGAGGTAGTCGTAAAGCGTTAATGCCACGCTGGCCACCAGTACGTCGTTGACGGTGCAGCGATTCGCCTTCGCGATCGCCTTGACCGCCACCAGGGACAGCGGCTGCGACCAAGCCACGCTCTTGTCACCGCCCGCGGTGCCGGTCCAGATCGTCGCTTCGTTGCGGGTTCCCACCACCAACTTCCGGACGGTGTCCAGATCGCCGGGGGCCGAGGCGAAGACGTCGATCAGCGGTCCACCTCCGGGCAGCGCTGAGCGCACCGTCTGCACCAGACCGGTGCCGGTTGCCTGCGCGGCGGTCACCATGGTGTTGCCCGCCCCGAGGGGATTTCGCAACGCGAAACGGCCGAGGCGGCCAGCCCTGCCGAGCAGTCGCGGGGCGTCGGCGATCGCGCCGGCGGCCCCGGAGATGACACCGCCGGCCGTCTTCGCGGCGCTGACGGCGGTGGATCGGACCCGTTCGGCCAGCGGCTGCCCGGGTGGCTGCGGGTGGGCAGCGTGCCGGGTCACCGCGGGGCCGATGATCGGCCCGCCCTGCGGACCAGAGTCGAACAGGCTCATCGACAACTGCACCATCCGCGTGCCGTCGGCGATGGCGTGATGACTGCGCAGAATCATGGCACTGCCCTTGCCGTAGCGCTTGACCCAAATCGCCTGCCATAGCGGACGATCGTGATCAAGCATCTCGGTCCGGTGGGCGGCGACCAGCTCCTGCAACGCCCGCGGATCGTTGGGCTTGTTCAACGAGACCAGTGCGACGTGATTGTCGACATCGAAATTCGCATCGGGCTCCCACCACCAGGAACCGTCGTCGTCTTTGACAGCGCGGCTGCGGAACACCGGGTAGCGGTCCAGGAGTCGCTCCTGAACTACCTGTCGCACCTTGGCGAAGTCCAGCGGCTCGGCCGTCCAAATCACCGAGTCGACCACCATCAGGTTGTTCGGGCGGTCCATTTCCAACCAGAGGGCATCCTGTACGCCGAGTCGGCGTCGCTGCTGCATTGCTACCTCCGATGACTCCGGGCTCCGGGCCGCGGGCTCCGACTCATTCTTACTTGATCGGCAGGCCGCGCGTCGGGGTCTGCCGAACGTAGGGCCTTTAGTCACGAGGTCGCGCCAGGAAGTCCGCGACGTCGGCCGCGGCGCCGGCGTCAGGGTAGTTCGAAGTGTTGGTAATCGACCGGGTCAGTCCAGGCGCCGCCCCAGCGCCAGCCCCGATCGGTGAACGCTCGCACTGCCGGGGAGTCGGCTCGCAGCAGCCCCAGATCGTCGCGACTGCGGTCGAGGTAGCGGGCGGCAGTCTTAGGCTCCAGATTCCCGTCAGCGTCGATGTAGGGATTGACGAGGGGGTTGACGTCCACGGCGCGGCCGTAGGCGTGCAGCGACCAGCCGTCCCCCAAGGCGCGACAGTTGAACGCCGAGGTGTTGTTGTCTCGCATCGACAACTCGTCCTGCGCGCCGGGATAGTTCTCAACGGTTCGAATCTTCTCGATGGGATAGCGCAGACGCTCGAGGTCGTCGAAGATCGCGATGACGTCGTCGACGACGTCCTCATGCACCACGAGTTGACCTCGATGCGTGCCGCCGTCGAAGCCGAGATAGTCGAGTTCGACGCGGCGCAGTGACGCCGGTGCGACGGGGCATTCGGGTCGCCAGGTGGTCCCGAGGTCGGCGGCGGTTACCGGATGCACCGTGGCCGGTTGACCCGACGGTGCCGGTGGTGGGCGCGTCGACTCGACGGCGGCACTCGATGTGACGGCGACGGGCGGGCCGGGGGCTGGGCCCCGGGCGCACTGCACCGTCGCCCCGGCGGCGGCGGTCAGTATCGCGAGTGCGGCAAGTCCTCTGAGTTGATTCACTACCCAACGATCAGATCATGACTGCCGTGCGGTGGCGGCGCGACACGGCAGCCGACCGACCCCTCCGCGTTCCAGGGCGTGGAACGCGTTGACCGGGCTACAGTAGGGCCCGCGCGGCCACCGAGTGAGAATGGGTGAGGCATGGAGCCAGGTGAGCCCGATCCGCTCGGGCCGTCACTGAAGAAGGGGCCCGCGGGCGCCATCGCCCTTGACGACTGGGCCGGCGGGATCCCGCAGACCCGCGCCCAGTTTCCGTCCGTCCGGATCGGCCGCCGATGGTTCAGCAGCCTCTGGCTCCTGCCACTGGGGATCGTCGGCCTAGTGCTATCCATCGCGGTGGTGCGCGAGCTGACCCGCTACGGCTGGTATCAGGATTTCATCACGCGCTATCCGGGCACCTCGATGGACTACGTCGATCCCGTCGACTCCGGATTCCCCTGGTGGCTTCGGTGGCAGCACTTCTTCAACCTGCTGTTCATGATGTTCATCATGCGAGCGGGCATCCAGATTCTTGCCGACCACCCGCGGCTGTACTTCAATGCCGGCTGCAAACCCGACACCGAGTGGATGCGGTTGCGCGACGCGGTGCCCGCAGACCAGCGTGACAGTGATGACCCCGAGCGAATCTGGACAGCGAAGCAAGATTCCGTTGCCCTGCCCAAACAACTCGGCATTCCAGGGATCCGGCACTCAATCGGCCTGGCCCGCTGGTGGCACTTCAGTTTCGATCTGCTGTGGCTGATCAACGGCGTGGTGTTCTACGTCTTACTGTTCAGCACCGACCAGTGGAAGCGCCTGGTGCCCACCTCGCTGGACGTGTTCCCCAACGCCGTGTCAACCGCGCTGCAATACCTGTCGCTGGAACTGCCGCAGAATGCCGGCTTCAGCACCTACAACGCGCTGCAATTGCTGGCCTACTTCATCACGGTGTTCATCGCCGCGCCGGTCGCCTTGATCACCGGACTGCTGCAGGCGCCGGCGATCGCGGGCCGGTTCGGCACCGGGGCCGGACTGCTGAACCGCCAGGTAGCCCGCACCATCCACTTCGGTGTCCTGGTGTGGATGGCGATCTTCATCGTCATCCACACCCTGATGGTGTTCGTGACCGGTTTCGTGGGCAATGTCAACCACATCACGCTGGGTACAGACACCGACTCCTACCTGGGGGTGGCGCTGTACCTGGCATGGATGGCGGTCGTCGTGACGTTCTGGCTCGTCGCTTCACCGCTGACCCTCAAGCACCCGCGGAAGGTACAGAAAGCCGCCCGGACGATCCTTGGCCCGCTGAAGGGTCTCATGGAGCGCTGGGATCCCACTGCAACCTATGCGCGAAAGGACATCTCACCGTACTTCTGGACCAACGGTGAGCGTCCGCAGTCACCGGAATACGCTCGGTTGCAGGCGGGCAACTGGTCGGAGTACCGCCTGCGGGTCGACGGACTGGTCAAGAAACCGCTCGAGCTGTCCTTTGCGGAGTTGCGCGCACTGCCCAAGCAGAATCAGATCACTCAGCACTTCTGCATCCAAGGTTGGTCCGGTGTCGGCGAGTGGGCCGGTGTGCCGATGAGCACGATCTGCGAGATGGCCACGCCGCTACCGAACGCACAGTGGGTGGTGTTCTACTCCTTCGCCGACGGCTCCGGCGGCGGGCGGTATTACGACTGCCACCCGATCGCGAACATGTATCACGAGCTGACGATTCTGGCCTACGAAATGAACGGCGAGCCACTGAACGAGTCGCACGGCGCGCCGCTTCGACTCCGCGACGAAGTCGAACTCGGCTTCAAACAAGTCAAGTGGATCGAGGCGATCGAGTTCGTGGAGTCGTTCGATCATCTTGGTGCGGGCTATGGCGGCTACAACGAGGACCAGGAGTACTACGGCTACCGCATGCCAATCTAGGAGGAAGGTGGATCCCTTCGGTGATGCCCAAACAACGCCTACTCGGCTCTGTGGTTAGCCTCCTGATGATGACGAGCTGTTCTCCGAATGCGGAGTCGACACCTGCACCGGGATTACCAGCCGAGCAGATGGTGTTCATGGTGATGTCCTCGGGAGGTATGGCGCCGGCGGTGTATCAGGCCATGGCGTCCCCGTCGCTGGCGATCTACGGCGACGGCCGGGTGCTGACGGCCGTGGAATCCCCGGCCCTGCGACTGATTCCCACCCGCTACGAGGTCGCACGAATCGACCCCGCTGCGGTGGCGTCGTTCGTGGCCGACGTCGAGGCCGACGGTCTGATCAACAGTGGCACCGACTTCGGCACGCCCCGGGTGACCGATCTGCCCTCGACGACGGTGATGGTTTATGGGCGGGGCGATGGGCAGCGGGTCAATCCGTACGCTTTCGACGAGCGGTTCGACGCTCGGCTGACGCCGGAGCAGCGCAGCGCGCGGGTCGCATTGCGCACGATCATCAGCCGGGCCGCCGCGTTGGCGGCTGGAACCCCGCGCGTGCCCTACTCCCCCGACCGAGTTGTCGTCTACGAGATCGAAGCACGTAGCGCCGATGAACCCGGCGCCGCGGACTGGCCGGGTCCGCCACCGGCGAGCTTTCTCGCGCCCAGCACCGGACGGCGCTCGATCGCCTGCGGCGAGTTGATGGCCGATCCGGCCGAGGTGGTTTACCAGGCAGCGCTGGAAAACCCGGGCGCACGCTGGATCGTCGACGGCGACACCCGGGCCCTGGCTGTCAACTCCCTGCCACTGCCGGGCGACTGTTCTTGATCACTCGTTCTTGATCACCTGGGCCGTGGTGGGGATTTGGCGACGAACTCCTGCTCGGGCCGACCCGTGCTGCCATAGCGCAACCCGATCTTGACCTCGTCGCTGGTTGCCAGCGCGGCCAGGTAGCGCTGCGCGGTCGCCCTCGACACTCCGATCTCGGCGGCGACTTCGGCAGCCGACATCGGCCCTGTGGCACCGTCAAGCGCTTGCAAAACTAGGTCTTTGGTCGGCGAGGGTGTAACGACGGTCAACTGCTGTGCGGCGATGCGGGGACGCAGCGCATCCAATGCCGCGTCGACCTCCGCAGGCCCGAGATTGTCGGCGGCCAGAATCTTGCGATAGCGGGCATACCCGGCCATTCGGGCAGCCAGTTCGGTGGGGGCAAACGGTTTCACCAAATATCCCAGCGCGCCGGCTGCAACTGCGGCGCGAACCGTCTCAGCCTCCGTCGCGGCGCTCAACATGATTGAGTCGCAACGTAATTCACGAACGAGGTCGATCCCGGATCCGTCCGGCAGATAGACATCGACCAGTGCAAGATCGACCGGGCCGGACTTTCGGGCAGCGGCAAGAGTATTGGCGGTGCCGGCCACTGTGAAACCGGGTAGCGCATCGACGATTGCGGCATGCATGTCGGCGACCCGGAAATCGTCTTCAACGATCAATACGGTCAGTTCAGATTCGCTCACTGCTCGGCCTCCGCCATCACGCCCGGTAGTCGGGCGATAAACTCCGCTCCACACAGAGGTCCTCCGGGGTTCACGGGGCGGGACAATACGATGTCGCCGCCCAGCGCCCGGGCGATCTGCCGCGACAGCGTAAGGCCGATGCCGCGCCCACCGTCTAATCCACCCTGCGATCCAGTCGAGTGTTTGGTCGTCGTTCCCTCGATGAAGATCTGGTCGGCGAAATCCGGTGCCACTCCGTCGCCGCTGTCGGCCACCGCAATGTGCAACGTCGAGTTTTCCTGGAGCAGTTCAACTTCTACCGTCTTCTCCGTGCAGCTACCGGTGCGGGTCGCCTCGATCGCGTTGTCGATCAGATTTCCAAGCACCGTCGTCACGTCGACCGGGAAGACGAGCCGACCCGGCACCCAGGTGCTCTCCCCGATCCGCAGCGTCACCCCAGCTTCCCGGACGCCAGCGGCCTTGGCGGCCAGCAACGCTTGGAGGTAGGTGTCACGGATCGCGTCAATACCCGGCAGTGCCGAACCCAGTGGCCCCGATCCGAGTAGCTCCTCGAGGTACTCACCGGCCTCGTCGGGATGGCCGCTGTGCAGCAGTCCGTTGAGCAGATGTAGCCGGTTGGCGAATTCGTGGCGCTGGGCCCGCAGCACCGTGCTCATCAACTGCACAGCATCCAATTGACGTGTCAGCGATTCGATATCGGTGCGGTCGCGCACGATCAGCACCGTGCCCAGTTCGCGTCCCTCCCTCGCCACCGGTCGGGCCGACACGACCAGGACACGGTCCCCGACGGTGGCCAGGGTGGGTGCGGGGTCGCAGGACCGCAACACCTCCAGGACCCGCGGCGTCAGTCCGATCTGATCAACGGGATGTCCGGTTGCGGAACCGATCTCGAGCAGGTGGCACGCTTCGTCGTTGACGAATGTGGTGTTGCCGTGGGTATCAGTGGCAAGCACCCCTTCGCCGATACCGTGCAGCACCGCTTCCTGGGTGCGCACCAGTTCGGTCATTTCCGTGGGCTGCAGATCCAGCGTCTGCTCACGCCAGCGCCGCGCCAGCAGCACCGAAAGGACTAGGCCGGCCACCAGGGCGGGACCGGCGGTCAGGGCGGCGGTGCGTTGCTCGTCGCGCAGCAACTCGTATACCGACGAGGTGGACATCCCGACACTGACCGCGCCAACAACCCGGTCCGAATCAAGCTCCAGAACGGGGACTTTCGCCCGAATCGACGGGCCCAGGGTACCGGTCTGCTCGACTACCTCCTCACGACCGGACAGCGCAACAGAGGGATCAGTGCTGACCGGCTTTCCCAACTCGGTGGGGTTGGGATGTGACAGCCGTATCCCGCGGTCGTTGGTGATCACCACGAACAACACACCGGTACCGGCGCGGACCTTGGCTGCGATGTTCTGCAGCGGGCCGTTCGCCAACTCGCTCGCTGAGGGCACCCCACCGTCGTACCCGGTGCCGTCGTACATGGCGACGTCGGCCCGCACCGCCGGCGCGGCGGCCAGTACCCGCGCGATGTCCAGAGACCGGTGGCCGTATTCATCGATCAGTCGGTTGTGGTAAACAACCGCAAGCAGGGCGAAAGCGATGCCCAGTGTGAGCGCCACCACCGCCAGCTGCAACAGCAGGATCTGCGTTGCGAGTCGCAGATCTATCCGCTGCTTGCCGGCCACCCCGGAAGCTTAACCGGCCGCTTAAGCAGAATGAGCAAAAGGTGCCTCGGCGCTCTCCTCGAGCCAGTCCGGCGTGAACTCGGTGACGTCGGTGAAGGCGCCGCGCAGTACCCCGATGTAGTCGTGCACCGAGTGACGGGCCTCGGCAGTCTCCGGGAAGGAGACCGTGAGGGTGGTCTGATCGGCGTGCCGGACGATCCAGGTGTTGATGCCGCCATGCGAGAGGTTGTCCAGGTAAATGCCGAAGCGGTCGGCCTCGGCGTCGACGAGGGCACGAAAATCCAACAACGAGACCATCATCGACGGCCGATCAGACGGTGTCAGCCCAAGTTCCTCGGGGGACGCGAGGTCCAGCACCCGTTTGAATGAGACCGCGGACAGGTGCTTGTTGGCATCGAAGGACTTCTGCGCCGCGCGGGCCATCTGCGCGAAGTTGCCGTCGCCGACGGGCACCGAGACCGGGAACAGGCTCGCGTACCAACCCACACTGACCGATTGCGCGTCGCCGGCGCGGGTGTCCGACGGGGTGAGTCCGTGGAAGGTCTCGGCGCCGGTGAGTTCGTGATCGGCCAGTGCGGCACAGGCCATCACGCCACCACTGAATCGGGTACCGGCCGCGCGGCACGCCGCGTTGAATTCCTCGGTCTCGTCACCACTGAGCAATTCGACGGTGACGATGCCACCCTCACCGCCGGTGGAGGTGTCTCCCAATCCCAGCGGGAAGTTGGGCCAGTCGGCGCCGGCGTCGCGGGCGAAGTCAACCCAGTCCTTGATCGGCCTGGAGTCCAGCGTCATGGCGCCGACATGGAGGTTCTGCCGCGCGGTGAAGTCGCGGTAACCCGCAGTCGGCGGCAACGTGCTGGCGAGTCCGTCTACCAGGGCGCGGTAGGTCAGGTTGATTTCGCGATAGATCAGCCCGGCCGACGTTCCGTCGCTGTGCAGGTGATCGATGTTGGCATAGACGGTGAAGTGATCCGGCTTCTGAATGACGCCGAAGGTGAAGCAGTCCCACTCGAGGGTGCCCGGCGTTGCCGTCTGCACCAGGGTGCGGATGGCGTCCTGATCCAGGAAACCCAGTGCGGTCGGGACGAACTCGAGGCGCTCGGCGGCGTCGGCGGTGCGACGGATGATCGCCTCGGCGGTCACGTCGAAAGCGCTGTGGTAGGTGTCGTGGCGACGGATGTGAGCGTTGATCGCGTCGGTCATCGCGGCGATGTCGCACCAGCCGTCGATGTCCCAGGCGGCCATGATCAGCCGCGGGACTTCCCGGCCATTGGTTCTAGCCTCGTAGGCCGTTCGCAGATGCTGCGCCTGCTGAAAGCTCGGCGCTATCGGATCGACCTCAGCCCGCGCCATGATCTCGCGGCTAGCCGACGATGCCGTCCATGTGGTCACCGGGCCACGTCCCGGAGTCCAAGAACCGTGGGAAGCGATGACGACCATTTCAAACTCCTTACGCTGAAGTAGTTACTTCTATCGATGAACGTAGAGACTGCTGAACGGCCTGTCGTGCTTGTGATCGCAAACCGTGAAGTGTGCGTTACACCGACTTTTGCGCATTACGCTCACGATCCAGGCGGGCAGCGCTTGCGCCATAGTTGACCTGCCGTTCCATGCTTTCGGTTACGCTTCCGACGCTGCTCGGCAGCTCCGGATCACTGCCCTGATCCGGCATGTCACTCCCCCGGAAAGAGAGTCACGCTCATGGACGCCACAATGTTTCGTATCGCCGCGGCGGCCGGCGGCCTCGCGATTGCCGCCACCCTCGTCGGTGGCTGCTCCCAAACCAAGGAGACCGCTAAAGAGGCGGTGTCGAGCGCGTCGAGTGTGTCCTCGGCGGTCAGTGCCGCGGAGACGGCGGCCAGCAGTGCGGTCGGCGAGGCCGGTGCCCAAGCTGCTGCGGCTGGAGACGTGACAACGCTTTACTATCCGGACGAATCAACCGCGATGTTCTCCGTCGACGCTCCCGCCGATTGGGTGGTAACCGGGATCGACCAGGTCGGCGATTTCGGCACCATCGAGAGCGAGAATGGTTCGGTGCTCGAATTCCGCGCGCAGAACTACGACACCGAAACTGAAGCCGAGGCCGAGGCCGGCGCGATCGTCGAGTCGACCTTCGAATTTCTCAAAGAGAACTACACCGACGTCAAACTCGACGATCCCACCGATACCGTGGTGCAGGGCAGACCGGCCATGGAGTTGACGGGCACCGGCAAGGACAAGGACGGGAACGCGGTTCAGTTCTTGTCGGCAGTGATAGCACTCGGTCCGCTGTCGGTAGCCGAGATCTGGGCCGCCGTTTTCCCTGAGGGCAACGACGATCTCGCGGCCGCGAAGGCGACGCTCGCCTCATTCATGCCGGCGAGTTAATCAACGGCCCGCCAACGACGAGCGAGCTACGACCGAAGCGGATCAATCCATCGGACACCCGCGAACCGACTGAAATCGACGTCGGTGGAACACAGCTCGGCGCCGTGC
>Ga0247837_1008928_pt1 | contig 12309 bp, 11 predicted proteins | sample LaCtaG_2_FD_187115 | JGI IMG/M metagenome (GOLD analysis project Ga0247837, IMG submission 187115) | Freshwater microbial communities from meromictic Lake La Cruz, Castile-La Mancha, Spain - LaCruzMarch2015_14.5m | ecosystem: Environmental > Aquatic > Freshwater > Lake | place: Spain: Castile-La...
AATTGGCTGAAAACAGAAATGTGTGGTCCTTGTGCTGCTTCCAGGGTCAGTCAGGACCCAGTGGCAGTCCTCCCCAGTCAACTTTTGCAGTTCAGCACCAATTCTTTGCAGTGGAGCACTTTGCAGACCTTCCAAACAGCTATCAATGTGGACGAAGACTCCTCCGTAGTAGAGGTGGAAGAGGGGAAATGGCTGGCCTGTGGAGGACGCCGTCCACACCAATGTTCCTACCTCCTCAACTCCACTGACTGCAAAAGACTCAACAACATGCTGGAAGGCAGGGGACTGGCTGGCGCACTATTCGAGCCGAGTACCAACGCAGTCTATCTATTCGGCGGTGCAGGAGTTCTGGCTCCCACACTCATCACATCCGAGTGTTTTTCCTTTTCCTCGTATGTGTGGACAGCGCTACCTGCAATGCACTACTCTCGCAAGGGCTTCAACCCGTGCAGCGACCACTCCCTCATCTATATATGTGGCGGACCTGCAATAGAGACTTTCAGTCCTGAGACTGAGTGCTTCGAAGTACTGACATTCCTGCCGAACCTCGGTGCAGTGGTGGGATTTGCAAGGGACGGAGAAGTGCTGTTGGTAGGGACTGAAGTCTGGAGCCTTGCAGGTAAAACGCTAAAGAGGGTAGGGGAAGTGAGAGATGTGCGCACTTGGAGCCACAGCAGTGCTGTATTCAAGGGAAATGTACTCTTTTTCGTGGATCTACACTGCGCCCAGGGCAGTGTGTGCATCGACTTCTTCGGCAATCAAAGAGTCTTCCCACTTCCCTAAGCTGATAGTTACTGTAAGGTAAAAGTAGAATAGGCGCGGAAATGGCGTTGCAGTGCAGTAATTAGTGGCTTCATAGTGATTTTCCTAATGTGGAGTAAAGACTCCAGGTCCACAGCCACTTCCCAGCGGTCTCTCAAGCTCACCAGCCCATATCTCCACTCGCCGAAGTTGGGACTGAGGGATAGACTCAAGACTGCGCTGCAGGGGAAAAAGTACGAGGAGCAGGATAAAGGGTTTCCGGTGGTTGCGAAGGCTTTGGAGCTGAGGGATCGGCAGTATGTGTTGCCTGCTGGCAGACGTCCAACTCAAATTCCCCCTCTTCAGCGCAAGACGTTGCCGACTGCCAGTCTCCCAAAGCCACAAGTCACTCTGCGCTCTGCTCGCACCCTCATCCAACTGCCTCGCCCCACCACCAAAGAGGCAGTTAACCCCTTCCTCATCCCCAAGCTTACCGAGGACTCCTTCGAAGAGGAAGAAGTGACTGTCAAGGCGCTCCTGCAGCAGCTGCAAGGTCTACGCTAAACGTTAGACCCCGTTCGCGGGGATGTGGCAGAGACTAGCTAGTGGGTCTTTGCCCGCTTCTTGGGACCGGGGCTGATAGGACGAGCTCGGTGCAGGTTGGCTTCAAATGCGTCCATGTTGATTTTCACGTTGTCGCCTTCGCACTTGCAGATCTTCGCCTTCCGCCCTATCTGCACCCACTCTTCTGTAGCGAAGTTCACTGCCTCCGCTGCGTTATACCCGAAGTTGAAGCCTGCATGGTAAACCCGCTCGAACACTACAATGAACTCTCGTGGCCGCTGCACTGTTTTAGTGATGCGAATGCCATGCTTGCGCAGGATGTTGGGAGAGATCAAGGTGCACTTATGTCGGAGGAACTGCTTGCAGGCGGAGTACTCCGCGGGAAAGCGGGAAACTGCGTAGCGCTCAAACCGGTCTGCATCAGCCGGGTGGATAGCGTACCAATACTTGGGCTTACCGAAGTGCAGGTAGTTGATAGCCGGCAAGTCCAAGTCCTCAGTGTGCCACGCAAACATGGTCTTCCACGCTCCTACGTACAAGTAAGGAGTCACCACTCCCGTCAGCACCGCCGTGTCCAGACCTCTTTTCAAAGCCGACGGCAGCTCCGCTAGGTTCCACAGAGTCCCTGCATCAAACAAAGTCTCCACATCGCTGTCCGCTCCGTATATAGACGCACGGTATCTCACAGTTTTCCAAAACAAGTCCTCCACCTGGTCATCACTCATCTCATCCTTCGGTCCAGTTAGACCTTCGGCGTATTCTCTGTACTGGCCGAGGGTCTGTGCGCGCTGCGTGATAAGGATTAACTCATACACGCCAGCTGTCCCGAAAATCTCCTGTCTCACTGGATGGTTTACCATTAACTCCAAACGACGGTAACCGTCATTCCGGGGCTGCCAATCGGAGGGGGGGATGATCTTGACCATGCCTGAGTCAGGGTGTAATTGGCGTATCTGACTGATGTAGCGCTCGAAGTCTGCGAACTCTCGCATTGTGGGTCGGAGCACTGGACACTGCGGTGTAGACATATGGACTGTAATGAGTTCTACTACCTCACGCTTGAGGCACTAAGTGAGGTGTTAGGCTCCAGCCTTGCTCCGTCTTCTTGGTCATCGCTTCTAGCTCTTCCCGCAGGGCTCTGAGGCCTTCGAGCAGAGAGTTAGCCTGGGAGTCGTTGAAGTCCCAGGCGTTGTCTTGTTCGGTGAAGCCTAAAGCAGTCATTAGACCTTTCGAAGCTGGCACTCTTGCGAGTGTGTTTTGGTACTGAGGACTGTCTGTGCGGATTTTGGCTGCTTTCTTGTCTTCGGGACTACCGGCAATTGTCAGTAGCCAGGTAATTACCGTTCTAACGGTTTCTTCTCTGCGTTTTCCAGGCGAAATGCTGCCCACGAAGGCCTGAACTGCCCTGCGCACTTCCCTCTGCTCCTCAAGCACAGCAGGAGACTGCAGTGGAGACCTGCTCACCACTGCCACACTGAGGGCCTGCACCTGGGTTTGAATCGACTCCAGCGAGGACTTTAGCCGACTTTGTTGCGTCTGTACTTCCTTTATCACGTGAGCGTTGAGGAGTTCAGGATAGTCGAACTCAGCCGGAGCAGTGTTGCGGCGAATGTGAGAGCGGCGGCCTGCAGCAGGGTTTTCAGGTGGAGGCGGGGAATCGCGATTTCTGCGAGTGCTCTGAGTAGGTCTCACGAAGAACAGAGCGGAACTCAAGGCTCCAATCAGCCCTGCACCCGCCAACGCATACGCCCCGAAGCCTCCTAGTCCTCTGTGTTCCTCATGCGTCTCTTCTACATGCAGTGTGGTTTCTCCGCTGTCCTGCGCCGCTCGTTTGAGTACCTCTTCCAGAGTCTTCACACTCAGCTTCCTTCTGAGGAAGTCTACTTTCTGTGCATGCGTCCAGCCTTGAACTGGCTACGCCCTACTCTTGGGGTTGCGCAGGAAGGCCAGTCCACGCTTGACTTCCACCTCGCCCATGATTACTAATGCTCTGCCTGCAAACAAGAGCCTGCTTTGCACAGTCATTGGCGTAGCTCTCTAGTACAATCTATGTGATAAGTTGGTCTGGACTGACTACAGGACTAAGTCTAGATATGGAGGCTGAAGGCAAGAAGCGACTTTCGAAGCAAGAAAAGAAGAAGCTGAAGGCAGCGCGAACTGTAGAGTCGAAGAAAGTGAAGCGAGAGAAGAGGCGGGAACTGAAGAAGGGCAAGCGGAAGGAGATGCTGGAACGCATGAGTGTGGGTAGTGCCTATGCAGAGGAGCGGAAGGAGTACATCCATGAAGAGCGGAGACACACAGAAGCCGTCACTGCGGAAATACAGAGAGTCGCAGTGTCGGGCAGCTGGCTAGTGGTGGACTGCTCCTACTCCGACTTGATGTCAGAACTGGAGCAGGGCAGCTTGATTTCGCAGGTAGAGCAGGGCGTGTCCATGCTGCACAAGGAAGAGCGCCAGTTCTTCAAAGTGATATTAGCAGGAGTCACGGGCCGAGTCCAGGGCCTGTTTGTGCGACAGCATGCAGACAGATGGCCTGCGGATGTGATCGAAGGAGATGTGATGGAGATACCGGGCATACAGGAAAAGACTATAGTGATGCTCTCTCCAGATGCAGAGGAGGCTTTAACGGATCTTGACCTATCCACCGAGGCCTATGTCATTGGGGGTTTGGTGGACCGCACTCACAAGAAAGCCGCTTCCCTGTCCAAAGCACTAGAGCGCAAGGTCGCAGTCCGTCGCTTCCCCATTCAAGAAACCATCGACCCTGTACTACCTAAGCAGCGCCTCAACTTGGTCCTGAACATCAACGTCGTCATGCACATCCTTCACCTCAAAGCCAGTGGCTTGTCCTGGACTGATGTCTTCGAGGCTGCGCTGCCGCAGCGGCAAAAGAAGATACTGGGCAAGATACAGGCCAACTACGACAAGCAAACAGCAGAGGGTAATAGTTAGAATGGAAGTGGATGAGATGGTGGGACGACTGGAGCAGGAGAGGAAGGTGGGAGTGCAGTTGGAACAAGCAGTACTGCAGGCAGAGGAGATGCTCAAGGACAGGGCCAAGCGACTGAAGGAGTTCAAAGTGGAGCAGCTGCACACACAGCTACAGGACCAGGAAAAGGCTCTAGCCCGCGCCCGCACTGACCTCAGCCAAGTCTCCGCCCTCAACCACCATCTCCGCCTTCAAATCGACGTGTATCGAAAAGACCGTCTGGACTATAACACCCTGCACCGCTCTCGCTCTCTCTCCCGCAAACAAGTAGGCTACACAACACACCTGCTGAGAGGTCGTTCTATGCGTGCTTTGGGCGAGGTGGAAGCGCTGCACAGTCGCTTGGCTAGTCTCAAGTCTTTGCATCACGAGCATAGTTTCAGTTTGCAAGAGCGGGCGGTGGGATTGGAGGCGCGAATAAGGGAGGATAAGCGACGAAACAGGGCCTTTATACGAAGTGTTGAGGAGAGGAAACCGGAATATACGACTACTTCTGCTTGCATTAAGGCTTTATTGGTCAAATGGACAGAGAAAGCGAACACAAAGAGAAGGGAAATCGCAAGCCACATTGCGCTCATCGCATCTTTAGCTTCCGGCTTCCAAGTACTGAATAGCAGTGGAAACTACGACAGTCCAGGCAGCATAGCCCAGGCCACCATAGCCGCACTGACAGCTGAGAAGAACCTGCTGCAGACACTGCTGGAACTGAAGGACGAAGAGCAGCACGTCTTTTCCCTCTATAACTCTGCTGCCCAGCGACTGGAGAGGCGGAGACAGACCAGGGAGTTAGCGGATCAGCAGGCTGTGGAGGCCGCAGCCTCACTGCAAACAGCTGTGCTAGACAAAGAACAAGAAGTACAGTCTGTGGAAGTGCGGGTCAAGCTGCTCAGAGACAGCATCGAAGAACTGGGTCCAGTTCTCAGAGAGTACTACCTCACTCTGACCTCCTTCACCCCTTCCCTGGCCCAGCAAGACTGTGAGCCTGAAACCGTCTTAGCAGCTCTGCAGCCCTTGGAAGCAGGCACCACCGAGCTAGCGACCTTGCTAGCAGTGCAGAGCGGAAGGAAACGAACTCCATGGCCGGAGACAAGGCTGTCAAGAGTCGTAGTGCCTGTGGGTCTGGGTGCGTGGGAAAGCGGAGAGGTGGGCAGACCTCGGACATTGCAAGAATTCCGAGTTCTGGCCAGTAGAGCCATTCTTAACCAGTCTATTCCATATACTTGCGTGTGAATTCTGCAGTCCGTATACTGATATTTCTATCTTAATATAGCAGTCTCCTATGTCTGCATAGACGCTGTTTCCGCTTATATGACCTACCCATAATGCCGAAAGTGACAGAGCAGCTAGTCCGCTCCAGTCTCGACCAAAGCAAAAAGAAGCTCGGCCTCAAGTCCCAGCAACTCACCAGTGTGGATGACTTCCCTACCCACACTCCTGACACTCTCCAGCACGTAGACCTGTCCTTCAACTGCTTGCGCAAGCTGGGCGACTCCTTTTTCAAGGTCACCGGCACACTGCAGTTCTTGGATCTGTCCACGAACATGCTTTCTAGCTTCGAAGGTGTGGGGACTCTTACGAATTTGATCGTTTTGCGACTATCTCGGAACCGACTTACACGCATAGCCGGACTTGAAGATCTGGCTTCTCTGCAAGCACTGGATATCAGCATGAACTCTATCACTCGCTTGGAGGGACTGAGCCACCTGAGTAACCTGCAGCTGCTGTATGTGTATGGCAACCAGATTGAAGCGCTGGAGAACCTGGGGGGACTTGCAGCCCTCAGAGAGTTACGAGTGGAGAAAAACCGTCTCAGGGACATCAACCACTTAGCCCAGTTCCGTCCTCCCCTGGCAGTCCTCGAAGCCCACAGCAACTTCATAGACGGTCTGGACGACACCATCGTAGTCCTCTCCCAACTGCCCACTCTGCAGCAACTCAGTCTCTACAACAACCCTATAGCTGAGGACATCACCTACCAAATCCGCATTGTTGTCCTCAGCAGTCTCAAGAAGTTCGACGGACTGGTGATAAAGGACTACATCAGAGAGGCGGTCGCGGATGCGAAGGAAGACTACGACATGGACCAGCTGTATATGAGGACGAAGCAGGCGTATGGAGGACTGGTGGCCAGGGAACTGAGTGTGAAGGAAACCGCTCTAAGGATGATGAGAAAGCAGGAGAAAACCATTGAGGAGGACTTCGAGAGGTATCGATCTGGACTGGAAAGGGAGCTGGACGCCTTGAACCAGTTCATATTCATGACTCGGAAGAAGAGGTTGGCAGGGGAAGATATCTCCCGCGATACTGCCAAAATCGAGGAGTGGAAAACCCGCCTCGAAAAGATGCAGAAAGAGCGCGAAGAAAGCGTCCGCCAGCGCCTCCTCCGCATGGAGCACGAGCGCGCCAAAGGCATCGACGACCGCGTATCCTCCCTCGACTTGACCGAAAAGCTGTACGCCCTGTCACAAGCAGACGCCCAGCACTGGCGCCAAGTTAAAGACAACTTGCGGCAGGGGAAGTTGGAGGAGAAAGACGAAGAGTATGCGCAGTCCTCGGAACTGTCTGAGTCACAAGTGGTGGATCCGAAGGAGGAGTTGCAGCAAGAAGGACTGGAGGCGGTGATGGCCAATATGGGCGGAGAGGTGGGGGAGCGGGCAGACCAGCGCCTCACTCACACAGAGGACGAGGCTGCGAGACGCCTGCAGCGGGAGTACAAGAAGAAGTCCAGTGCGTGCAGTATACAGTAGTGTTACTGAGAAGTCCAGTGCTTTAAAATCTGGCTGCTTTCCATCAGAATGGCTCTGCAGACTTAATTCTGCTACAAGGAAAAGCTGTTCTTCATGCACTGGGAAAAGTGAGCAATGTCGGAATGAGGGAATAAGGAGCGAATTGAAGTGAGAAGTGTCCTCTCTGTCGCAGTAGACTAGCACTCTCCCACACAACAGATCTGAGAGTCTAAGAGAAGCTAGACTTACTTCTCCTCGCGATGGTGAGTGGCACGAAGCTTGCCATGCGGCCACATCTGCTGCGCGTCGTTCCTCCAATGTCTCGCAGGAGTCTCGAAGGCCTCGAAGTCGATGAAGAAAGTCGTCACGAACACCCAGGCGAAGAACATGTACCAGGATCTCCGCACGTGGTAGAAGGAAATGTCGTCGTGCAGTTGTTCGATTTCAGCTACCCGGTGTGCAACTGTCTTGGAGAAGGGCGGCGCGATCTCGGTGTAGTACTGCCGCAGACTGAACATCTTGTTGAGGTTAGTCCAGTTGATGGCGAAGTCGAAGTTCTGGAACTTCTTGGCGTCCAAGTGGGCTGGACGGTACCACTGGCCTCCACGGTTGAAGATGCGGTGGAGCATGCTTATTATTAGGGCCGGCCTGCCACTGCCTACAGCCCAACTCCCCAACTCCACTACTGTCCTGCTTACCCGCCAGCGAGTCCCAGCACTTGCCCTGTCCTCAATTCCCCGATTTCCGGGCTTTGAGCAGAAGCTACAACTCAGAAGTGCGCAATATCACCTAGGAGCTGACTTGATAGTCTATGTGCAGTACGGAGGCCTTGTTGAGCAGCTCGCCGCAGTTTTTGTAGGTGGCTGGAAGGACTATTAAGCAGGGGTCGCCCGGCCTCAGGAACCCGTCTATCGGCTCATGCAGCAGTCCGTTGAATTCCACCTGGTCTCCCACTGATTCACACAAACACGTCACTGGCGGGTCTGCAATGTAGTAGCAGAACTGCAGTTCGCCCATCTTATCAGTGAACCGCTCCATAGTCTGCACCACTGCGGGCTGGTTGCCGCCGAGTTGCAGGATGCTTTGCACCTCGGAGACGGCTTTGGACAGGGAGGAAGACTGCTTGACTCGCTCGTAGAGGGATTTCCAGCGGACTTGGTAGCTCTTGCGCAGGACGTTCATGATCGGGCCTTCGAGTGAGTCGAGGGAACTCACTGCCTTGAGCTGGCTTTCTGCGTCCTCGAAGTACCGACCGACCATCTCCTTAGTCTTGCGGAACTGGGTCTGGAAGAAGTACACGACTCCCTCCAGTGACAGCTCCGGACTCAGCACCTCGAAGAAAAAGTCCTGACAGTCACACTTATAGAACTGATCCGTGAGCTGCCCCAACTCGTTCAGCATTGGAAACGTACTGGAAGTGTTCTGCAGCCCGGGGACCATTTCCCGCATCGTGGACTGCAGCGTCAGCAGTTCCCTCTCCAGCTGCAGGTTGTCCTTTTTGAGCGAGTCGCGTTCCTTCCGCAGAGTGGCGAACTTGGTGGTCATGACTCTGAGTTTGGTCTTGAGGTCTTTGAGCTCTGTGTCTGAGTCGGACTTGGCCCCGGCCCTGGTCTGCTCGATGGCTTCTTGGGTGGCTGCGAGCTCTTCCTCCAGTTCTTGCACTCGAGAGTGCAGTGAGGCGGCTGGGTCTTTTCCTGCTCCGCCCGACTTCATTGACTGTTTAAATAGAGAAGGGAGCTGTGGCGCGTAGATATAGTGGGAATGGACGTGGGAAGTATGAGAAGTCTGTTTGAGACGGAAGGACTACCGGCCCTGCTAGACTTCGTGAAAGTGCCCAGTCTCTCCCCCCGCTTCGACACGGAGTGGGCAGCAAAGGGACATATCGAGCAAGCCGTGGAGACAGTGAAAGCCTGGGCAGAAGGTCTGGGCCTCCCTGGCCTTTCTACGCACATTCTACGCGTTTCTAACGCTCCCCCGGTACTCCTGTGTGATATCCCAGGCTCCAATCCCGCCTCTCATACAGTTCTCCTCTACGGCCACCTGGACAAGCAGCCAGGTCAAGCCAGCTGGCCTGCCTTCAGCCCTGTCCTAAAGGAAGGAAAGCTATATGGACGTGGAGCTGCAGACGATGAATATGCGGCTATAACCGCTTTGCTCGCAATTAAGGCTTGTGGAGCTGATAAGCCAAGGTGTGTGGTACTGCTAGAGACTGAAGAAGAGTCCGGAAGTCCGCATTTTAGTACCTATTTGCAAGAAATCAAGGAGAGAATTGGACTTCCCGGCCTTATTATTGTGCTGGACAGCAACATCCCTTCCTATGACCGCCTCTGGGTGACTGAATCCATGCGCGGCAGTATCAGTTTCGACCTCAGAGTGGACGTGCTAGGGAAAGGGGTGCACAGCGGCTGTTCCGGACTAGTGCCTGACTCTTTTCGAGTGCTTCGCTGCTTACTAGCGCGGCTGGAAGACCCGAAAACAGGCCGAATCCGCCTTCCCCAGCTCCACTCTGCCCTGCCCCCGCACCTTTATCGTCTATTCGCTTCACTGGCTCAGCTGGACCCGGCCTGGCTGTCTGCCTTCCCTCTATGCTCAGAGCCGCTGCACCAAGATATGGTGGAGTTGAGGCTAAATCAGGCCTGGAGACCTGCACTCACTGTGGTAGGCGTAGACGGACTTCCGGGCTGTCAAAAGGCCGGGAACGTGGTGAGGCCGTATACAGCTGTGAGAGTGGCGATACGGCTGCCTCCTGATCTCAGCCCTACTGAGGCGTACAAAGCAGTGCAAAGCTCTCTACTGGCCGCAGTTCCCAGCCAGGCCCAGGTCACCCTAACCAACTCTACCCTGGCGGAAGGCTGGGTGAGTAGGGTCCAAAGCCAAAAACTGCAAAACGCTATTAAAATAGCGTCTCAGCACTGCTTTGGGACTGAGCCTTTGGCCTCTGCGGCAGGAGGCACTATCCCTGTGCTGTCTCTGCTCTCCGCTGCCTTTCCAGAGGCTGAGTTCCTGGTAACAGGAGTGCTGGGTCCTGGGTCCAATGCTCATAGTCAGTATGAGTGTCTGGACGTTGAGTACTGCATCAAACTGACAGCGGCTATAGCTAGCATCCTTAAAGCCGTAGCGTAATTAGTACCATTTCCACTGTTAGAAAAGCACACATATGGACACTATAGACGAAAGCCACAGACCCAATGACTATCCCTTCGAAGACCCAGGGACTATTAGAGTGACTGTGAGTCAGATGGATCGCAGGTCGCTACTGCATGTGACATGGGAAAGGAAAAGCACAGGAGACTACTTGCAGGCCATGGAGAACCGGGTGAAGTCGCTGCAACTTGCGGAGGCTAGGGCGGAGAAGAAGTTGGGGGACGCCAAGCGACTTGTGACACAGAGGATGTCGCATCTCCAATTCAAACAACAGGAAGAAGAGCGCCAGCAAAGGGCCAAAGCCGCACTTCTCAGCGACATCGAAGCCGCTCATCGACGCGTCTCCCAGCAGCGAGAAGAAGCAAAGGCAAAAGTGTACGCCCGAAAGACCTATGTAACAAGGGTGAAAAGAGGCATGGCTGCTCGACTCAGAGACACAGAGAAGGCCAAGCTACAAGCACTGCAGGTCCGAATTGAGGAGGAGAGGGATCGAAAGGCTATGGTGAGAAGTGCGATCAAGTCTTCACTAGGGGCACGGATTCGCACCCACTCTCAAGAAACCCCACAAGAGTCCCAAGTCCAGAAGCGGAAAGAGGAAGAACGCCGACTGAAGGTGGAAATGGACCAGCGCATTCACGAGTTGCAACTGTATGAAAAGGTCCTGCTGCAGAGTGTGAGAGACAAGTACGAGTCCCAGGCCGAGGAACTGCAGACCCTGGAGGAAATCATCACAAGGCCTAAGGAAGCCTACAGACGGCTTTCCGCTGCTATCTAACATAGTTCTGTACTAGTGCTGTTACAGCTTGCGGAGACGGAGGTAGGCCTCGGCTCGAGTGGTGGTGTCCAGGACTAGGGAAATGCGGCAGTTGGGAGGCAGGGCGAAGGAGTCGAAGTAGGTGAGGCCGAGGAGGTTGCCGTCTGGGTGGGGGGTCCAGACTTTGGAGGAGTCTTGGTCCCAGCCCAGTCTGGCCACCACCACTTCATTCAGTGCTAGAGAGGCTCTGGGCCGTACCTTCGCAAAGACCCCTACACTGACCTCATACAACCCCGGCGCCACCGTCACCACCTCCCCATCCCTCTCCCACCCAAAGTTCTCAGGCATCGAATTCGCTGCCTGCACTTCCCACGGCACTCTCCCCCCTCCCTGCAGCACTCCACTGGTCCACAGCCACATCCCAAGACAGTGCTCCGCAGCCAGCGCTTCTACCTCTCTGCGAAGCTGCGCATCAGCTTCCGTCCTGCCGTCCAGCAAGCGATACAGGTCTTTAGTCCGCACACAAGCAGCTATATCTTGCCGTAAAGCCGCTATGTCCTTGCTATCTACCCGAGGTAAGGTCTGTGCGTATAGAGTCAAATCAGCCTGTTTCCTTGCTGTGATGTCCAGTAAAGAGCTGCGCAAGTCTCCTTTCACTGCTGTCAGTTCCTCTTCAGTGTGTGCAAGTCTGTCTTCCAGACTCAACCGAGTGCGACTCAACTCCGACTCCAGTCTGAGCATTGTAGTCACAGCCTCATCTGCAGGCTTGCGCAGGTCGAGACTAGTCCGCAGTGCACTCAACTCAGCCACACAGGCTTCCACATGCTCCACATTGGCTTTCCTGCCTAGTATTGCATCCAACTCCTCCCTATTCACCTTGGAGTGCAGAGCAGAAACCACTGATTGTCTATTCGCCTTCGCCGAGTTCAGCCGGTCAATTTCACTTTGGTCAGCTTTCGAGTCCGCCAGTCTCGCCAAGTCAGCGACTTCCTTGCCTAATCGACTGAGGGCAGAAGTCCAGCCCTTGCGCTCCTCCTCCAGGCCTCTCTGCACGTCCTGCAGAGCGGTGTCCAGGTCTTGGAAGGGAGTGTATTGGGAAAGGAGCTGGTGGAGCCGCTCTTCACGCACGAAGAGGTCGAGTTCGGAGCGGGAGACTTTGTCTTTGAGGATTGGGTCGTAGGTGGAGAGGGGCAGGGCACGGTCGCGGGCTAGGTTGAGGGAGGAAATGGCCTGATTGACGTCTGAGACATTGGCTTTATTGCCCAATGCCAGTGACAACTCCGCCTTGGTGGCCTTGCCTGCTACCTGCCTTTCCAGCTCTCCTATGCTCAGTGCCTGTGCTTTCATGCTGTCTACCAAGGCTTTCAAGGCCAGCTTCACTATGTCCGGCAC
>Ga0247837_1008933_pt1 | contig 12302 bp, 7 predicted proteins | sample LaCtaG_2_FD_187115 | JGI IMG/M metagenome (GOLD analysis project Ga0247837, IMG submission 187115) | Freshwater microbial communities from meromictic Lake La Cruz, Castile-La Mancha, Spain - LaCruzMarch2015_14.5m | ecosystem: Environmental > Aquatic > Freshwater > Lake | place: Spain: Castile-La...
GAGTCTACCTAGACATTAACCCAGGGTTTATATAGGCAAATACTTCCCTAGTTCCTATCCAAGTCCAAATCAGCCCATTTCTCCCTTTCCCTGGCAGAAGGCTTTTCAGTCCCTCAGTTTCCTCCCAAAGCCATTCCTATCTCTACCTAATCCCTTTGAACCAGTATTGGTAATAAAGCAATGTCCAGCAAGTCCGCACTCAGCATTAACCTGCTGCCCTGCATTCCCAGCGACCCCACTGCCTCCGACTACCCCAAATTACTCTCTTTCCTGCACCTTCTGCAGCCTGCTTCCCTCACTCTCTCGATCCCTGAGACCCTTCTCAAAGCCGCAGACCAAAGATGCGTATTTGTGTATACGCAAAAGACAGGGGAAGTTGCAGTCATCCGGCAGAGGTGAGAGGTATATAGTGCGGAAGAGGAGTTTCGAGCGAAATGTCGCAGTGTGCAGTTCACAACGAAGTGCAGTCAGCCCTCTCCCTACCGCCTGCCGCTGTTTATTGCCTTTCTGAGCAGGGGGTTTAAGCTACTGTTCACTTGGAAGGACTTGGGGGGGGTGGTGGAGGGGGAGAGTGAGTATGTGGTGCAGAGGTTTGTCGCTTCTCCACGAGGGAAAGCGGCGAAAGTGAGGGTGAAGTGGCAGTTCCCGCACAGCTTTTCCTTCCAAAGACTATGTAGAAAGACGAGTTACCCCTTCAACTCCTCCCGCCAGCCCGCCTCCAAGCCCAACTCCCGCACTCGCAGAAACAGCTTCACCGCTTCCGACACTCCCAAGCGCACAGAAGCCCGCACCTCCCAACAACTCAGTTTCCCAATGCTGCTGCCTTCCATCCACACGCCCTATTCCCACCGCCGCGCCCTTTCCACCTTCTCCAACCTCGCCCTTGCGGCCTTAATCCGGGAAGACCCTTATACAGTTTCCATCGGGACGCAGCTAGACTCTGCAGAGGACCGCCGTCCCACCCCGGCTCTAGAGCCCTTCGCAGTAGAGGTCGTGACTGCTTTCCAGACTGCCAAAGTCCTGCAAGGACTGACTGTCTCCGCTCTATCCTTCGACGTAATGCAGGGCACTGACAGTCGCTGGTACTTCCTGGATGTGAAGGAGATAAGGACGGAGTCCATAGAGGAGCGAGTAGAGCAGAAGTTGGAAGCGTTGGGTTGGCTGCAGGGGGGGGATAGGCCGGACGGACGGCCATTGGACAGGACTTTGGTCAAGTTGAGGGCCTTTTTTCAGTCAAGTCAGTCGCTGATAAGACACAAAACGCCCTTTATGCCGAGGGAAGAGAGACTTAGTTCGTTCTATTACTAGCTTTGGCTTGAACTGTATATAGTCTATGCATTACTGTTTATTTCTTTTTTCGGTCCGTATTCTGGCATTGTTTCGATTTCCTAGGAAAATATTGAAATGTAGCAGTATCAAAGGGAAATTTGGGCTTTTGATCACTATGAACTAAACACGTCCTCAATTTCAGAAAAGCTGAAAACGAGCAATTAATTTGTAGACTTTACAGCAATTCCAGTAAACTTCACATCCAGTAGTCAAAAAGCAGCAATTCCCTTCAATTCCGCAGCGTCTTTCCCTACATCCATACTTATGAGCAAAGAAGGCCTCACAGACCAATTCCTCTCCCGCGGCCTGCAAGAAGTCTCCACCCTCTACTCCGGCCTCAAGAGCAGCATCTACAGTGGCCACTTCCACTTCCAGCCCTGCGCCATCAAGGTGCAGCGCCAGTCCTCAGGCCTAGCCCTCGAGGTCATAGAGAGGGAGTACGAGGCGTTGTTGGCCTTCCGCCACCCTTCTTTGCTGGCTCTGCTGGACGGGTTTTGGACTCAGAAGGAGGATGGAAGGTTCTATATGGTCCTAGTGACTGAGAAGTGCGATGCGGATTTATCGATGGAAATCCGGGAAAGAGCCGGGCGAAAAAGGCCCTATAGTGAGGAGGAACTGCTGAAAATACTGAAGGACTTGGGGATGGTGCTGGCCTTTATGCAGGAAAACAGCTGTGTGCACCGTGATATCAAGCCGGAAAACGTATTCCGGAAAGGGACGGAGATAAAGCTGGGGGACTTGGGGAGTGCGCGCTTCCTGGAGCCGGAACTCCTGCCCACTACCTTGGTGGGCACCCCTGCCTATCTCAGTCCACTGCTGCGCTCCTGCTTCACTGAGCAGCTCAGCCACTTAGTTCACAACGTCTTCAAGTCGGATTGCTTCTCATTGGGAGTTACGATGTACGCACTCGCCACGCTCAATCCGCCCATAGAGTTCTTGAGAAGCGACCTAAGCGACCAAGAAACCAGCGAAATGATAAGGAAATTGCAGTATTCCGACCGACTCAAGCGTATGCTTTGGTGGCTTCTGAGGAGGGAGGAAAGGGACAGATGCGACTTCCTGGAACTCAGAAACTGCCTATTGGCGGTGCAGGACGAAGGACAAGTGGACTGCATGGTCTGTGGAGTGGTCATGCAGCGGGCTCAAATTGCCCTAGATACAGTCATAGCGCTGCCCTGCAACCCTCAGGACCACCTCTTTTGCGGCTTGGAGTGCATTTCGCTGTTCCTTCAAAGCGTGCCGCCGCCCTACACCTGCCCCCAATGCGCCACTGAAATCCCACCCGAGGTCGTCAACATGTACAAAAGGACCAAAATAGCGGCTATCAAGGAACGCAGCGGACAGCTAATTGCAGGCTTTAAGGCCAAAATGGGCCGATTCTGGCCTTAGTTCTTCTTAGAAAATGGACCCACAGGCAGTGGAAACCTTCCAAGCCATCACTGAGTCCACAGACGAAACCGCCGCAATCGAGTACCTGTCACGACACAATTGGGACGTAATAGTGACTGCCACCTAGTCCGCAGCCAACGAGTTCCTAGCCAACCAGGGCAGTGCACAGCCCGCCCAAGCAGCTCCTCAAGTGCCGAATCGGACAGAGAACAGAGGCTGGGGACGGTATGTGTGGGACGGGATTTCGTGGGCCACAGTAGGGACTTTCGGCTTTCTTAGGTCTTTGGTGGGGAGTGTGTGTAAGGTCTAGTCAGTCTGGCCGACTACCAGACCCAGAGACATACCAGTCGACCCTAGTCTGGAAATCCGCATAAGAGAGGTTTGTCCGGACGCGGATTTGCCTGCTTTCGAGACTTTAGGCTTCAGCAGGGCCAGTCAAAGCGCAGCTCGCAGCCAGCAGCCTTTGGTCATATTCCTCTACCAACCCCGCTTTTCCCCGGCCTACCTCAGCACTGTGCTGTTCACACCCGCCGCAGCCAGCATCCTGCGAGAGAACTTCACAGTGATGCTAGTCGACCCGACACACCCTGAGTTCGCCCCGCTGGCAGCGAAGACAGGACTGCAGCCTCCGCCGGCACTGATGGCGCTGCATATGATATCGCAGGAGCAGCAGGTGATTTTGGGCATGCTGTCTGCGGAAGAGTCGATGACTGCGGGGGAAGTCATTGAGTTCTTGGATCGGATTTTGATGCAGGCGGAGTTCGTGGCTCGAGAGACTGAGAGCAGACCAGTGCCCAATCAAGCCAAAATCGTTCAAGATCGTCTGTACTTCCCACTCAGCATCCGACAAGAGCAAGAAACCGCACTCCGTGAAGCAGAGCGAATCGCCCAGGAACGCGAGCAAAAGGCCAAGGCCGAGGCCCAGCGCAAGCAGCAGGAGCAGGAAGCCCAGCGACAACAGGCCGAAGCCCTGCTTCGACTAAAGGCGCAGAAGCGAGAGTTAGTCGGCCCTGAGCCTGCAGACTCCCCTGAAATCGTGAAAATCGCCTTTAGGCTGCCAGATGGGTCGAAGCAGCAAAGGAACTTTATGAAGACGGATACGGTGGGCAGACTGTATGACTACATTGACTCGTTGGAAGGGGAACTAGGGACGTATGAGCTGGCCACCAGCTTCCCTTCTCATAGTCTAAGCAACAGAGACGGCTCCCTGGAGAGTGAAGGTCTCTACCCCCGTGCAGTGCTGCACATCCGTCAAGCCTAAGTCCACTTTCTTCCTTAAAAACATGGGGTGCTGCGTCAGTTCCAGCCAGTTACTGCCCCCGCCACTCCCCTCCTACCCCACTCCCGACTTCCTACCTTGGTTCGTAGTCAAGCCCGAACTTTTCATACAGCAAAGCACAGGCTGGGTCAAGGACGGGTACGTACTTGGGAAGCAGATTGGGGCGGGTAGGCGCTAGGTAGGCGGCTTTGCTACTGTGTATGAGGCTACGCATCTCTTGTCTGGGTCGAAGCGGGCTGTTAAGTGTATACAGAGGAGTAGTTTGCCGCTGTCGAGACTGGCGACGCTGTTTACGGAGGTGGATTTGCTGAGAGGACTCGACCATCCAAATATACTCAAGCTCTACGAGGCCATAATCGAGCCCAGCACCGTGAACATCGTCACAGAACTGCTCCATGGCGGCAGCCTGCTCGACCGAGTTCTATCCCAAGGACCAGTCCCAGAGCCTACAGCCGCCTGTTACTGTAGACAGGTCTTGTCCGCTTTGGCGTACTGCCACGAGCGGGCGATTGTGCACAGAGACGTGAAAATGGAGAATTTGGTGCTGGAATCGAAGGGAAATGAGGCGCAAATCAAGCTAATTGACTTTGGGGAGGCTGTGAAGCTGGAGCCTGGGCAAATCCTGACTGAGCCTGTAGGGACTGTATAGTCTATCTAGGCCTTTTACATCGCTCCGGAGGTATTGAAGGGGAATTACAGCGAAAAGTGTGATGTGTGGAGCAGTGGAGTGGTGCTGTTTATGATGCTCACAGGCAGACCGCCATTCAAAGGCCAGTCTGAGCAGGAAGTGATGCAGAAAGTCAAAGGCGGAGTGGGCCACTTCACTCGTAAAGGCTAAACAGCCCAAGACTGGCAGGGCGTTTCCCCCTCCGCTCAGACCTTCATTTCCCTACTGCTCACTCTCCACCCTGCCCAACGTCCCTCAGCACTCACACTCCTCGCCCACCCCTGGCTGCACAGCTCTACAGAACCCACAGTCCCTTCCGTGGCAACGGAAACAGACATTCTGCAGCAAATGGAGCGGTTCCGGGTAGGGCCTAGACAGACACGAGGACAGTTGAGACTGGCAGTGCTGTGCTATATCGCCTCGCAGCTCACTACGAGTCAGGACACGGAGCTGCTCAGGAAGGAGTTCCTGGCTCTGGACGAAAACAAGGACGGGAAGCTGAGTCCGGAAGAGATTCAAAAGGGATATGCGAGTTTGGGCTTGGAAGTGTCTGCACAGAGCATAATGAGTCTCTGCGACACTGACTGCAGCGGTTACATCGACTACTCCGAGTTCCTCACCGCCACTCTGAACTGGCCAAAGCTGCTCAACGGCCCTGCTCTCGAAGCTGCTTTCCACGCTTTCGACAAGGACCACAGCGGCGCTATCGACTCTGCAGACCTGAAGAAAATGATGCAGAGAGCGGAGACTGAGGAGGAGAGTGTATGGACGGATTTGCTGCGGGAGGCGGATGTGAATGGGGATGGGAAGGTCGATTTGAGGGAGTTTAAAGGGATGATGATGAAGTGGGGAGGGAAAAGTGCGAGTATGAGGAAATTGCCTCAACTTTGAAGGCTTAGGTCGCTTAGTTTAGATGGGAAGTCGCTATTTTCCCTACAAACTGGAAAAATGACAGGTTATCTTCCAACAATTCCTTGAATTTCTGCAGTGGTTTTAGCGATGAGGCGTTTTCAGCCTCGATAAAAGTTGCAATTTCCAAAATCCACTGAAAACCGTCTACTTTTCTCTCTATAGTTTGCACCAACTCCTCTGTTCTGAGTCCCTGACAAGGCTAACCGGGGTAGGTCGAATCGCCTAGTGTATGGGTGACTAGTTGGGGAATATAAGTACTGATGGAGCCGCAGCCAGCGCTCTTCCACAGGCCGACAGACCGCCACATCTCCCAGCCCCTGCGCATGGAGTCCTTTGCCAGAGCCCGATTTCGACGGTTTTCTATGGGCGGTGCAGGCCTGGTACTGCTGCCTGATGACCAATCAGAAGAGGAGCCAACGTTCAGACCCCTGCTTTCCTCGCTCTGTGAGTCAGTTAGTCTCAGCGGGTGTGAGCAAGTGGGCGGTGGGGAGAGGAAGCTAGCGGCGGGGGCGAAGAGGGACTTTGGGAGATCGGTGGAAAGGCTGTGCAGAGGGCAGAAGGACAGCAGGCTGTATGAGGACAGTGTGGAGGCCAACCCGATGCTTGCGTTTGATGAGAACCTAGCCAATGCCGTTATAGTCGTCCGCCCCAAAACTCCCTTCGAGCAAGTGGACTCCCTGCACGACCCCTGGCCCTGGCTGGCAGGGCGCCAAGCCTTGCTACGTCTCTGGGCAGGCTGTCGCCAGCTCTGTCTCTTCATTGCCTCCAATTCTGCCTTCCAGACCATCATAATCATCGCTATCCTCCTCAATACGGTGCTATTGGCCTTGGAGGACCCGAGTTTGGATGTGCAGCCGGACCCGTATCCCACTATGGAACTCGCCTTGCTCTACATCTACACAGTGGAAATGGGGCTGAAGATCCTGGCTTTGGGACTGGTTCTCGGTAAAAAGACGTATCTACGAGACGCGTGGAATATTCTAGACGCGGTAGTGGTGGCCACAGGGTGGATAGAGCTCAAATACACCGGCACAGGAGTCAACATATCAGCACTGCGGGCTCTGCGTATCCTGCGTCCCCTGCGCTCCATCACTCGCATTGAAGGCATGAAGATTGTGTTCGCGTCCTTGATGGGATCTGTGCAGCTGCTAGCCAGCGCTGTAGCCCTGCTTTGCTTCTACTACCTCATCTCAGGCATCGGCGCCTTGCAAATGTTCATGGGCGCACTCAAACAGCGCTGTGTGAATATAGACACCGGGGAGGTGGCCGGCGCTTGGGATGACTCGGATATCTGTGGGTCGCGAGCCTGTGGGGAGAATCAGGTCTGTGCGAAGGGCCTGAATAACCCCAATTTCGGCAATACGCACTTCGATAACTTGCTGATTTCCATGCTCATGATCTTCCAAAGCGTCACATTGGAAGGGTGGACGCCTATTATGATTAACTTGGAAAAGGCAGTGGGAATGTGGATTGTGGCTCTGTACATCCCAATAGTCTACCTAGGCGCCTTTTTCTTCATGAACATGACCGTCGTCGCTATGAACTCCTCTGTAAGTCGCTAGGCAGTTCGCAATGGCCACCAAGGCTATAAAGAACAAGAAGCCTGAAGACAAGGAAAGTGAGGAGGAGGAGCCGCCAACTGCCCTTTCGCCCCCGCAGACAGTCCACCTGCCGCCGAAATCCCTCGATTCCGGCTTCTTTGTGGTTGAAAACGACCAAATGAAGTTAAATATGGAGGGAAATACGAGAAATGTGAAGACTTTGAGGAGAGTTACGAGCAGGGACTCGGAGGAAAGCTTCCAAATCGATAGAGAAGAGCCATTCAGATCGGTGGATTTGGTGTCTCCGATGCACAATAGCGGCTCAATTGCGTCAGCTTCGCTGTTGTCTAGGGCAAAAACCCCTGTGGAGGACGACCCTATGTACACAGAGACACCCTACCTATTGACTTCACGGCAAATAGAGACTAAACCCGCCCTTTTCGACAAAGAAACCGCCAGAGAAGACCTTTTCGTCCCTGAAGAACTGCTGAAAGTGGCGTATTTGCGCATGCGAAGGAAGAAACACAATGACTGGGACCCGAAGCATACGGCTTACAGCCTGTCTAGTGCCTTTGAGCCGAGTTATAGCAGTAAGGAGGACGTGGTAGGGAGGGATTTGCCTGAAGGGGCGGTGGAGTCGAGGGTTGAGGCTTTTTGGTATGTAGATTTGGAGCAAAATAAGGGGAAATCGGCTGATTTCGCGGCTTTTTTGACTCTTTGTAGGAAAATGAAGTCCAAAGAAGCCTACTTGAAGGCAAATCTGTTGGCTGCCGAGCTCTTGGATCCTCACTTTGCCGCCCGCTCCTACACAGGACCCAGCTCCATCGCTGATATCAAGGGCAACACCACCTTTCTTATAGATGTGAACCGACTGAACGGGGTGAAAGTGCAGCGCTGGCACCCAGGCTTTCGAGGCAAAGTGCAGCGCCTGCTGCAGCCCTGCGCCTGGCTAGTGGGCAGCAGCCTTTTCAGTTACTTCATGACTCTGTGCATAGTGCTGAACACTCTAGTCCTCGCACTCAACCACTACGGCATTGACATGGAGATGTCAAACGATCTGGACACTTGCAACTTAGTCTTCACTATCATATTTGCAGCGGAAATGGGGTTGAAAATCATTGGATTGGGCGTTATCGGGACCTTCAGAGACAAAATGAATGTATTTGACTGTGTAATTGTGACGTTTAGTATAATTGAACTGGCGTTTTTGAGCGGTTCTGGCCTTTCCGCGATCAAGGCACTGCGGGTTTTCCGCGCTTTCCGTGCCTTTCGAGTGGCCCGACTGTTCCGCGCGATGAACTACATGCAGCTTATCATGCAGAAACTGGGTGAGTCCTTCAACAACTTCATGTACGTGGGTCTGCTTCTCTTCCTTTTCATAGTGGTGTTTGCTTTACTGGGCATGCAGCTCTTTGGCGGCCAGTTCGAATTCCCAGAGGGCAGGCCCCGGTCCAACTACGACAACTTCCACTATGCCTTCCTATCCACCTTCCAACTGCTGACGGAGGAGAACTGGTTCATTGTGCTGTACAACGGCATGAGGACCAGTATGGGCAATGCAGCTGCGATCTACTTCATTGTGTGGATTTTCCTGGGCAATTTCGTCCTTTTGAACTTATTCGTGGCCATTTTGCTGGACTCCTTCTCGTCGCTGAGTGACGGAGACAACCTGACCGGCGAGGAGCTGTCCAAACTGCTGTCAGACAAAAGCTCCCTCAGTCGACAAAGCAGCGATTCCAACTTCACAAAGGAGCGAAAACGGCAATTCAAGTTCTTCGCTAAGAAAGCAGCGGAAATTCAAAAAGAAGACTCTGAGGACTCCGTCTCAGCCAGCCAAGAAAGCGCCTTCGCCCGCAAAAAGACCAAAGCAACTCTCAGCAACAACCAGTGCGATCGCAGTTTCTTCCTGTTCACAAAGGCATCTTTTTTGCGCAAAAACTGCACACTCTTTACCTGCTCTAGTCGCTTTGAGTGGGGAATTCTGGTGATTATCTTCATTTCTTCGCTCAAACTGATATGGGAGACGTACCTTTTCGACGAACCGCTAGGGTCGACTAAACTGGCCGTATCCACGAATTTGGACATTTTCTTCACGTGTGTGTTTCTGTGCGAGTTCCTGCTGAAAGCGACTTCTTTGGGCTTTGTTTTGGACAAGGGCACTTATTTGCGGGACGCTTGGAACATTTTGGACTTCATAATTGTGATTTTTTCCCTAATCGATATTTCGACATCTACGATGAATTTGGCGATTTTGAAGGTGTTTCGGCTTCTTCGCGCCCTGCGGCCGCTACGCTTCATCAGCCACAACAAGTCGATGCGTATTATAGTGAACGCCCTGATCGAGTCCATGAGCGCCCTTGCAAACGCTGCGGCCATGTTCCTGATTATCATGCTGATTTTCGGCATTCTGGGTGTTACTCTGCTAATGGGCAAGGAATACAGTTGCTCCAACGAGGCCTTTGCACTGCAAAGTGACTGCGAGCGGTATGGCTTTGTGTGGAAGAACTCCCCTAATAACTTTGATAATGTGATAGTGGCGTATCAATCTCTGTTCGTCATAGTGTCGCAGGAGAACTGGCCGGACCAGATGTACCAAGGTACGGACGCGTACAGTGCAGGGCACGCCATGGTCAGAGACTACAACCCGTCAATGGCCTATTTCTTCGTCGCTTTCACCTGTCTCGGTAACATCCTTTTCCTGAATCTACTGATTGCGATTCTATTCGGCAAGTTCGAAAACGCGAAAAAGCGGAATTCGTCGATATCAGAGTTACTACTGCAGAATGAGCAATTGCGCTGGGTGGAAACCATGAAGTATATAATTCGCACGAAAAGGGTGGAAATCAAGGCTGTAGTCACTTCTCGCCTGCAGCTACTAGTAATTCGAATCATTAACCACTGGGGGTTTGAAACTTTTATTATGGGGTGCATATTGGGGAATATGATGACGATGGCGCTACTGTATGATGAAGCCACTGTGGACTATATTATGGTGCTAGAGAACCTTAACTACGCATTTACAGGGATTTTCTGCTTGGAAGCAGTGCTGAAGATGCACGGCCTTACCCCGGCCAACTACTTCCGAAGCCGCTGGAACTGCTTCGATTTCTGCGTCGTTTTCTGCTCCTTACTGGAAATCACCCTCAATTTGACTGTATTTTCTGGCGGATCCAATAGTTTGCTTCGAATCGGGCCGCAATTAGCGCGAGTTTTCCGTATTTTACGCGTTACCCGTCTATTTCGCATGATAAAGAAGCTAAGGATGATTGACGACCTAGTGGGAATGATGGCCTTGTCCATTCCAGCCATAATGAATGTGTTTCTACTACTGATTTTGGTGTTTATTATGTATGGAATATTGGGGGTTTACCTGTTCAGGTCCACGAAATCAGGGTTGATTGTGGACGATTATGATAATTTCTGGACTTTTGGACAGGCGATTTTGACGCTAATTAAGGTCAGTACTGGGGAGGACTGGAATTACATCGACTACGATTTGTCTAAAGACGTCAATTCCTGGCTGAGCGCCTGCTTCTTCCAAAGCTTCGTCTGCTTCACGACCTTCATCATGTACAACATGTTCATAATGGTGATGCTGCAAGAGTACGAGAACTACCACAACAACCCAGAAAACAGCTTCGCAAAGTACAAAGACAAACTGATCAAATTCAATAAAGTCTGGAATGAATGTGTCACTGGAGACACAAGAATGAGGATAGACGGGGAGGGGTTGTTGGCTTTTGCTAGGGCGATGGGGATGGATATAGGCCTGAAGGAGGGGAAAACTGACTTTGAAGTCCGGAAGTACTTGAATTTGATAGGACTAATGACGGATAACCAAGGGTTTGTGTACTACCACGAGGCTTTGTTTCGATGCTTTCGCAGGATTATCATGACCAAAAAGGTTTCGGAACCGCTGAACCGGAAAATCATCGAAAAGGAGGAAAACTTCTACTCGAAGCGACTGCGGAAATTGGTGAAAATCGATAAAATCAACTCAATGCGGAAGCTGATGCAGGGACAGCAGTCACTTCGCACCAATGACATGCGGCTGTTGGACCTTGTTTTCGCGAAATCTGCCTTTTCAAGCTGGAAAGGCTATGCTCTGCAGCTCAACCCTGTGAGGCCGCTGAGTCCGGATACGCCTGCACTTGGTGCGAACGACCCTGGTAAAAACAGTCCTGATGGCAGTATCCTGATGGACCCTCCTGAAGACCTGAAATTTCCAAAGGAAAAGCTGCGCAAAACCTCGACCTTGATGCCGCCCTCCCACTCCTCCACCCATGACGTCAAGTACTCTCGCTCCAGCACCAACTTCTCCCGTCCCCGCGACACACACGACAGCTAAATCAGTCCTTCCGCCTCTTTCTTCCTCCTAGAGAGCTAGAAGCCTAATTTCTAACGGTGTACTCTGTAAGTTACATACATTTACTGCATATCCAGGCTCTGAACAGCCTTGATCGCACGAATTCGCTCAGTCATCGCAGTCATCCGGTCCACCGAGTCCTGCACCACTCTGCCAATGCCCTCCCTCGCCCGCTCACTCCTATACTCCTGCTCCAACTTCCGCTGTTTCCTCATAGAAGTCTGCGAATACGCAGTCATCGGCTCTGCCTTTTCCAGGCTTCCGCCCACTTTCCCTGCAAATCGGTCCTCTATTTCCGCCTTAAACACCATTTCCTCTGTTTGCGCCTTGATGGCTTCCTTGAACCTTTGCAGGTCGCGCAGGGTTGCTTTGGACTCGAACTGGACGGCGCGCTTGGCCTTACAAATGGCCTGGGCGTACATTCGGTCCACGAGGAGCATGCGGGGACCCTCGGAAACGCGCTTTTTCCAGGACTTGTAGGTCTGGTTGGAGAGGGCTTTGGGGGAGTCGAGGGACAGGAGCTTGCTCACTTCGGCTTCGAGGGCTTGCTCCTTGCGGTACCTTTCAGGGTAGACAAAGACCGGCCTAGACACTGCGCGGACGGAGTGGCAGGCCGGCGGTTTGAGAGTGGAGGAAGAAGTAGTCTTGGGCAGGGTGAAAAGGTCCTGCTTGAGAGGGACTGAAGGAGGACGGACGCTGTTGGTAGAGTGCAGAGAGCGAGGGGAGTACAGCGGAGGGTCAGTTTCCCTGCTGCTGATGTGCAAAGTGGGCAGATTTGGAGTTGCTTCCAGGCTTTCCAGTCCTAGAAAGAACCAGTTG
>Ga0247837_1008938_pt1 | contig 12294 bp, 8 predicted proteins | sample LaCtaG_2_FD_187115 | JGI IMG/M metagenome (GOLD analysis project Ga0247837, IMG submission 187115) | Freshwater microbial communities from meromictic Lake La Cruz, Castile-La Mancha, Spain - LaCruzMarch2015_14.5m | ecosystem: Environmental > Aquatic > Freshwater > Lake | place: Spain: Castile-La...
CTTGGCGGGATAAAGACTACATAATGATATCCGATAACAAACCCAAGGCAAAACACTAATCCCCGGGGCCACTATCTAGGGGGGGCCGCCATCACAGGCCCTTGAGAAAACAAAACGCCGTTGTTTTCTGAGGTGAATCGTTGATTACCTAGATGATTGGACAAACGTCGAACCACGATCGGCCTTGCGCTTCCATCCATTCCGTGGCTTGTTCGGGGCCCCACATACCTGGTTCGTAGGGGGACAGCGACGGTGCGGCGGGGCTCTTCCAAGCTGAAATGATTGGGTCGATAATGCGCCAAGCCTGTTCGACTTCATCACTTCTTGCGAACAAGCTGGGATCACCTACGATCGCATCCAACAGAAGTCGTTGGTATGCATCGGGAAGTTCCTTTCCGCTGGAGTCGAAACGAAAATCAAGATTGCTCAATCGCATTTTCATATCGGAATCTGGAACTTTTGATTGAAAGTCCAGTTGAATTCCCTCGGCGGGCTGAATTTGAATCACAAGCCGATTGGCCTCGGGGCGGAAGGATTTCTGATCTCCGAAAAGCATATGAGGAGGTTCGCGGAATTGAATCACGATCTGAGTGGTCCGGCAGTTCATTGCCTTGCCGCTGCGAAGATAAAACGGAACACCTTTCCATCGCCAATTGTCGATGAACAATTTGAAGGCGGCAAATGTTTCGGTAATGGTTTCGTCTGAAATGCCCTGTTCATCCGAATAACCGACATATTGACCTCGTACCCCGTATTCTGCGAAATCGCTTCCCTTATAAGGCCGGACAGCTTGAAGCACTTTGACTTTTTCATCGCGCACCATTTCGCCCGTAAATCGAACCGGCGCTTCCATGGCCGTCATCATCATCAATTGAAAGATGTGGTTTTGAAACATGTCGCGCAGGATACCGGCCTTGTCGTAGTAATCACCTCGACGACCAACCTTGACCTCTTCGGCAACGGTAATCTGCACGTGGTCGATATAGTTGCGATTCCAGATGGGTTCGAAAATAGTGTTACCAAATCGCAACACCAACATGTTTTGAACGGTTTCTTTTCCCAAGTAGTGGTCGATGCGATAGATTTGGTCTTCGCGAAAAGTTTGGTGGATCGACTTGTTCAGCTCGTTTGCGCTGGCCAAGTCGGTTCCGAAGGGCTTTTCGATCACCACCCGTCGATGCCCATTCTTTTCGGTATTGAGGCCCGACTTTCCAAGCTGTGCGATGGCCGCAGCATAAAGTTGCGGCATCGTCGACAGATAATAGACGCGATCCGTCGTCATCGACTGTTCAAGTTCGTTCAAAAAATTCGCGAGCTTGTGAAAATCTTCTTCGTTTCCAATATCACCTGGATGATAGAAAACATTTTTTGAAAACGCTTGCCAGGACTCGTTGTCGAATTCGCCCTTCGCGTACTTGGTGGTCGATTCCGTTAGCTGCGTTCGCCATTGTTCCGACGTGAATGGACTTCGTGAAACACCAACGATTCGAGTAGGATTCGGGAGCCTTCCGCGTTGATATTGTCGATACAAAGCCGGGATGAGCTTGCGGCTGGTCAAGTCGCCGGAAGCTCCGAAAATCACCATCGTGTTCGACATAAGTCTTTGGTTTTCAGTTGTTGGTTCTAAAGCCGAGTTGTTTTTGGAGGTTGCCGTACCAATTCTGAATGGACTGCTGGTTTTCCGTGGTGGTTATCGCAGCAACACCTTCCAAAGGAGTCGAAGCAAACTTATCAAACAACGAGCTCACATCGGGCGTCAGTTCCGTTACCTTGATGACATAGTAGATTGTTTTGTTCACATCAGGAGCGACGGTCGACTCGCCCGGCTGGCAAGCGAAAACCGCTTCCATAAACGTGTTGTCGACCGGTTGCAATCGCTCGACACTGCTAGGAATAATTCGATTTTGCATACGTGCAAACATGGGATTGAACCATGTGAAAGCACCAGGCTCTTCGACCAAGGCCTTTTCTTCGGCCGTTACCAAGGAATCTGCAAGTGAGCTGCTACCTACCTTGGTAGCCAGTTCGCGAGCGCGAGTTTCAGCCAGTTTGAAGGCTTGCTGTTTGGTCCAAACCTCCACGACTTGGTCGCGAACACTTTCCAAGGTAGGTGGGACCGGTTGCGATTCTTCTGTCTTCCAGAACACGTACCGCTGACTGGCCATACCGATGGCGACGTTAGGTGCAAAAATTTCAGCGATGCCTTGCGAGCCTTCAATCAGCTGTCCAAGTCGAGCAATGTTTTGGCCACCGGCGACAAAAATGAAAGCGCTGCCCAATGGAGACGTCGCGGACGAATCCGCGTCCAACATACCGGTCGAGCCGACTTCGAAGCCCAACGGAGCTCCGATTTCACGCAGATCAGGTCGCTTCGGCTCGGTGGCACCACGCTCTTTTTGTTGGATCATTTGGCGATAATTGGAAAACTCCGATTGGTAAATACTCATGGGTGTCATGACCATTCCGATTCGTTCTTCCACAATCTTGCGAGCGATTTCCAGTGTCTGTTCCCGAGCGATTTGGTCGCGAACTTCCTCAAAAGTCATCGTCCGCATGGGCGTTTCTGCTTGAGCTGGCGCATCACCCGCCACGACTGGTGCTGCGGGGGCATCAGAAAGTTCAACCGATCCAGTCACTGGTGTTTCGGGAGCTGGTGTTCCAACAGGGGCGCTTTCGGGGGTACCGGTTGGTTCGGCCGTCGGTGTGGCTGGCTCTTGACCAGGATTTTCCAGAGTCGGTGGAGTTCCCTCTTGGAACGAAACCAGCTGGATCCTCGAACTCGATTCCATTTTCATCCGGCTTGTCTTGGGAGCATCGCCTGCCGGTGGTGCTAGCGGTGTTTCTGCGGGGGGCTCGCTCGGAACAGCTGGTGTTTCCGGAGTGGTTGCTGGTGCAGGCTCGGTCGGCGCTGGTTCTACTGGCGCAGGCTCGGTTGGGGATGCCGTTTCGGCTGCCGCCGGAGATTCAGGCACAACGGTCGAAGTCGCTTCCGGCATTTCGGCCCCGGCTGGGTCAGCGGCGGGCGGGACGACTGCGGGGGGTGCTTCTGGGGTGACTGGGACTTGGAATTTCTTGTCCGCCACGCGTCGTTGGTATTCAGCACGAAGAGCTTCTTCGGGCACCAGAGCCATTTGTTCCTTAATGATGGATTCCTCATCGATCACCAGGTATTCAAAAGCTGCCGTTTTTGGAACCTTGAATGCAGGTTGAGTCGCCAGGGTCTGCAAAGTTCGGGTTACATCCCGGCCTTCATTGTACAAGTCTAGAATTTCCCGCTCCGAAGGTTTTCCCTTTACGGATGCCTCGAAATCTTTAGCTAAAACTGGAAAGGCTTGGATCTTGGCGGCTTGGTTGAATCGGAGAAAATCCTGCCAGTTTTTGCTGGGTGTCGAGAGAGAAGCGACATTCACCGTTCGCGATTCTCGCAAGTCTTCGAATTGCAGGCCGGACTGAGCGATTCTGTCCACCTGCTGGAAGGCTAGTTCCTCGCACATCAAGCGATTGAAATCGATCCAAGTTAGTTTGCGTTGCGTTGCCTCCGCGAATGTTTTTTCGACCGTCGTTCCGTCCAACTTTCCGTTGCAAAATTCCTTCAGGAACTTTTTCACCGATTCATTGTTGAAGACGATGCCTCTTCGAGCCGCTTCGGTCATGAAAAGTTTCCGAGCGATGATGTGGCTTAGGTCCTGAGCTGAAGCAATTCCGAATTGTCCTGCCCTTTCATTAAAATTGGGCACATTTGGACGTCCACCCTTGGCGATAACTTGCGAGGAAAGTTTCGCGAGGAATTGGTTTGCCAGCCCCAGCTCATTCCCTTCACGGTACAGTTGCTTCGATCGAATCGAGCCACCGTTCCACGAGGCAACGACCACATCACCGTCGCTTCCCGCATTGCGAGCACCATCCGATATGCTTTGTATTGCAGGCGAAATGACAAAAGCCACGACAGACACAAAAACCAAACCTGCCATCCAGACGCGTTGGTTTTTTCGAAAAATGGAGAATGGGCTGGCCATTGAAAATGCAATCCTTGATATTCGACTCAGTGTAAAGGGGCCTGTGAAAACCATTCCCCAAACCCGGATTGTAGGATTTCCTCTGATTGATGCAATTCCAGTGCGCGCGATATGAGAGGGCTTGACAAACGACCGCCCTTGCGGTGACAACCCCTAAATGGGGCCAATGCAAACAAGCTTTTTGGCTTCAATACGTTCAATTCAACCAAATCACCGTCCACACCCAGATCATAATATGGCCGAAAAGAAATCTCTCGTAATCGTAGAATCACCCGCTAAAGCGAGGACGATTTCGAAGTATTTGGGGAGCGGTTTCCAGGTGGAAGCGTCGATTGGGCATATTCGCGACCTGCCAGGAGGGGCCAAAGAAGTACCAGCCGAACTGAAGTCGCAGCCATGGGCCTCGTTGGGGGTCAATGTGGATGAGGGGTTCGAGCCGCTTTACATTGTTCCTGCTGATAAAAAGAAACATGTTTCCTTTCTCAAGGCGGCCTTAAAAGATGCGAAAGATCTTTATCTGGCGACGGACGAGGATCGCGAGGGAGAGGCTATTTCCTGGCATTTGCAAGAGGTGCTCAAGCCCAAGGTCCCCGTGCATCGGATGGTGTTTCACGAAATCACCAAAGAAGCCATCCAAAACGCCCTCTTGAGCACTCGGCAAATCGATGCAGGTCTAGTGAAAGCCCAGGAAACGCGAAGAATTTTGGACCGACTTTACGGCTACGACGTTTCGCCGTTGCTTTGGAAAAAGGTTCGGCCTGGTCTTTCAGCGGGACGAGTTCAGAGCGTGGCGGTGAGGCTGATCGTTCAACGCGAGCGTGAAAGAATGGCGTTCCGCTCGGCCACCTATTTCGATCTCGATGCAGAACTAGAAACTTCCAAGAAGCAAAAATTCACCGCGTCGCTCGTTAGTGTTGGCGAACGAAGAATTCCTTCTGGCAAAGACTTTGATTCCTCGACGGGCCTTTTGAAGGACTCGAACTACCTGCAACTGGATGCTGTTTCGGCGGATGCGTTGAAGAAACGGCTTGAAAAAGTGCCATTTCGAGTCGTCAGCGTGGAAGTGAAGCCCTACACCGAGCGGCCCAAGGCGCCCTTCACGACCAGCACGATGCAACAGGAAGCCAACCGCAAACTTGGAATGACGGCCAAGGACGCCATGCGAGCGGCTCAAAGCCTTTACGAAAACGGCTACATCACTTACATGCGTACCGACTCGACCACCCTTTCGAAAGAAGCTGTCGATGCGGCCCGCGAATTGGTCCGGTCTCAGTATGGCGAATCTTTTCTCTATCCAACCAACCGAACCTACGCCACCAAAGTTAAGAATGCCCAGGAGGCTCACGAAGCGATTCGCCCCGCAGGACATCCCTTCCAATTGCCGGAGCGGATTCGAACCGAACTGTCTTACGATCAATTCCGACTGTTTGAACTGATTTGGAAACGAACCATTGCATCGCAGATGGCAGATGCCAGAAAGCAACGCGTGGTTGTTACCATTCAAGCAGACGACGCGATCTTTCATGCTACGGGAACCTCGATCGAATTTGAAGGTTTTTTACGAGCCTATGTCGAAGGGAGCGACGACCCGGCTGCCGAGCTCGCTGAGAAAGAACGGCTTCTACCCGATGTCAAACCAAACGATCCTTTGTCGGTCCTGGCACTCGATAGTATTTCACATACCACCCAACCCCCAGCTCGATTCACCGAAGCCTCGTTGACGCAAGGGCTAGAAGAACGTGGAATCGGTCGTCCAAGTACCTATGCGTCGATTATCGATACCATTCTTCGGCGCGACTATGTGTTCAAGAAAGGCAATGCGTTGGTTCCAAGTTGGACGGCATTTGCTGTGATTCGCTTGATGGAAGAGCATTTTACGTCTTTGGTGGACTATCAATTTACGGCTGAAATGGAAGACTATCTCGATCAGATTAGTCGCAACGAACGGGAGAATCTGTCGTACTTGCAGGAGTTCTATTTTGGCGAAGAAGGAGTCGCTGAAAACGCTGCTCCTGGTGGGATCGGCTTGAAGCCTTTGTTAGCCCTTAAGGTCGCTGAGATCGATCCTCGAACCGCTTGCTCGTATCCGCTCAGCTTCCCAACAACTGGCAGTGAAGAGATCGCTGTTTGCGTTCGTGTCGGGCGGTACGGACCCTATGTAGAACAAGGGGAACGAAGGGCCAGTATTCCCGAAGAGTTGCCGCCGGATGAACTGACCTTGGCTGTTGCTTACGAAATGTTGGCGAAGCAAGAATTGGGCGAGAAGCCGTTTGGGTTCCATCCCGAAAACAACAAGCCAATCTATATCAAGCAGGGGCGTTTCGGCACCTACTTGCAGATGGGGGAAGCCGATGACGAGGATAAAAAGAATGCATCCCTGATGAAGGGCATGTCGATCGAAACGATCGATCTCGAAATGGCCGTAAAGCTCCTTTCGCTTCCTCGAACACTTGGAAACAATCCTGCCAACGGCGAGCCTATCATCGCAACCCAAGGGCGTTTCGGTCCGTTCATCAAGAATGGAACGGATTCTCGTTCGCTCGGTCCCGATCTGAATCTGCTAGAAATCACTCTGGAACAAGCTCTGGCTTTACTGGCCCAGCCCAAAGCCCTTGGCCGAGGCCGCGCGGCAGCTGCCCCTCCTTTGAAGGAGTTTGAGGTTTCCCCCGTAACCGGGAATAAGATTGTCTTGCGCGACGGCAAGTTTGGACTCTATGTCAACGACGGCGAGACCAACGCTTCGCTTCCTAAGGACATGAGCGGTGACGACTTGACCTTTGAACAAGCCTTGGATCTCCTGGCGGCTCGAGCTGCTGCAGGTGGCTCTAAGAAGAAGAAAAAGTCATCGAAAAAGGCAGCCAAGAAAACCAAGGCGGCCAAAAAGACTGGCAAAAAAACCAAGATCTCGATAAGCGATGAGGAGGGGGAAGTTGTCGTTGAACCTTCCGAGGAAGCGATCTCCAAAACCGTAAAGAAGACGACTGCGAAAAAGGCGACTAAAAAGAAAGCTGCGAAGAAAGCGGCAAAGAAAACCGCCAAGAAGAAATCAGCCGAATCCGAAGTAGAAGAATAGGCCTACCCCCGCCAGGAACGAAACTCGATGCTCCATCTACGAAGCGAATCCCAATCGAGTTGGCTGGAACAGGTCAACGAAAATTTGGATCAGATTTTGATCGATCATGCGCATTGCGAGCACAAAGCCGCAGCGACCGCCATGAGTCTTATGGGGTCCTACATCGATTGCCAAGAACTGACGCGTGAAATGACGTTGATCGTGCAGGAAGAGCTAGAGCATTTTCACCTGGTTGTAGCTCTGCTCCATCGCCGAAAAATTGTGTTTATCAAGCAACGCCCAGGTTCGTACGGAAAAAAACTGAACGAACTGGTCCGTAAGAACGAGCCTGAACGAGCCGTGGATCGTTTGCTTGTTGCGAGCCTGATCGAAGCTAGATCTTGCGAGCGTTTCGACTTACTCAGGAAGCATTTGAGAACGACGGATCCTGAATTGTCGGAATTTTACGGTTCACTTTTTGAATCCGAAGCTCGTCATCACACCACTTATGTGAAGCTTGCAAGACTGTTCCAGTCTGACTCAGAAGTACGACAACGACTTGAGGAACTTGCGACCGAGGAGTCGCGTATCTTGGCCAGTGGTTGCGAATTGCCAAGAATGCACAGTTAAGAATCATTCTCTTAAAAATCTTTTGACGTTCTGCCTGGACTCCCGAGGGAGAGTTAAAATAGATTGTCTTCAACTTGTGTTCGCCGCTTGGCCCAGGACCGCAATCGTTTTACCTCAGGTTTACCCTTATGATTTCAAAGCTATTCCTCCATCGTACGACTCGGGGCATTGTAGCTTCGATCGCGTTGCTGTTTCTTTCGAGGGGGTCGGTTACGGCTCAAGAAGATTCCAACAAGCAAAGCCCCCAGTGGATCTCTTTGTTCAATGGAAAGAACTTGGACGGCTGGACACCCAAGATTCGTTATCATGATCTAGGAGACAATTTTGAGAATACGTTCCGCGTTGAAGATGGCGTACTGAAGGTTGGCTACGCTGGCTACTCGGAATTCAACGAAACTTTTGGTCATTTGTTTTATAAAGATTCCTTTTCGCATTATCGAATTCGGGTCGAGTATCGTTTCGTGGGCGAGCAGGTCAAGGGTGGACCAGGTTGGGCATTTCGCAACAGTGGGATCATGATTCATGGCGAGCGTCCTGAAACCATCGCTAAGGATCAGGATTTTCCCGCTTCGATCGAGGTGCAACTGCTGGGTGGGGACGGCAAGAATCCAAGAACCACTTCCAATCTATGTACTCCAGGTACGAATGTCGTCATGGGTGGAAAGCTGATCTTGGCTCACTGCACTAGTTCCAACTCCAAGACCTTTCATGGTGACCAATGGGTGACGGCGGAAGTCGAAGTGAAGGGGAGCGAGTATGTTCGTCATTTCGTCAACGGAGAATTGGTGCTGGAATACAACCAACCACAGCTCGACGAACGAGATGCTCACGCGAAGGATCTGATCCAGAAAGCCGGCACCAAGCTACTTGCTTCCGGATCGATCTCGTTGCAATCCGAAAGCCACCCCGTCGAATTCAGGAAGGTGGAACTGCTGGATCTGAGCAAATAAGGTTTGTGTTCGTCAGCGAATTGAAATTATCCTTACTAGTCTCATTCATCCCCAGAAATTTCCTTGCATCAGCGGCTTGTTGATTTAGTACCTTCCCAAAAGCATTTCGTTTAACCGCAATACCGTTCCATGAAGCATTACTACCGCCTGCTCAAAGGATTGTGTCAATGGCGACTGCTTTCGTTGTTAACAGAAACATTGAACGGTATTGCCGTTGAACGACTTGAGCAGCAAGCTGATCACTGATGTAGCTGTGCAAGATGTCTATCCACGGAGGTCGGCAAATGGTCCAAATTGTATCCCCCTTCCAGTAGGCTAACGATTTTGCCTCCGCAGTAGCTGTTGGCAATTTGTTGAACATGCTGCGTCAACGTTCCGAAATCTTCGTCGGTCAAACAGAGCGAACCCACGGGGTCAACTCGGTGTGCATCGAAACCGGCGCTGATCAAAATCAATTCCGGTCGCACCTTCTTTGCCAATTCCTCGATGCCTGCAACAAATCGCTCTTCGAACTTCTGCCAGGAGATGCTTGCATGTACCGGGTCATTCGCGATCCATCCGAGTCCCGCAAGGGATCCCGTTTCGCTTGCCGAACCGGTGCCTGGATAAAAAGGTGAGCGATGAATGGAGTAAAAAGCAACTCGCCCGTCTTCCCAAAAGACATCCTGAGTTCCATTGCCATGATGCACGTCCCAGTCGATGATCATCACTCGATGTAGACCTTCCGCAATGGCAGCATGCGCGGCGATGGCAACATTGTTGAACAAACAGAAGCCCATGGGGCCGTCGGGCAAGGCGTGATGCCCTGGTGGACGGACGGCGCAAAAGGCTGTTTTGTCTTCACCGCGAAGAACACGCTGCACAGCATCGATGGACGCTCCTGCTGCCATGTGAGCGGCTTGCCAAGATCCGTTACTGACAACCGTATCCGATTCGATCCGGCCGGCTGCTTGATCGCACCAAGCTTTCAATCGGTCGTAGTATGCAGCTTGGTGAACTTTCTCGATCGCATCACGGGTAGGGGCCTGCCAAGAGGGGCATGTGGATTTTTGGATCCAATTGTCCTTCAGTATTGCATTGACACGGACAATTCTCTCCACGCATTCAGGATGCTGACCCGTGTCGTGCTGAGTAAAAATCGGCGAATGATAAAGTAACAATGGCGTCTCCGTTGTTGGACTTTACTTGCGAGCCCGAGGGTGGTTCATGGGAACCCATTGTCCGTTCTGTGAACTGCTAGCGACGCACTGTTCGATGAAATACATCCCTTCAACGCCGTCATGCACGTTCGGGAAAAGCGTGTTCACTTTTTCTACAGGTTGATTTTGGGACACAGCCACCATCGCGTCGAAAGCTGCAACATAGATATTGGCAAAAGCCTCGAAGAAAGCTTCTGGGTGACCGCTCGGCAAACGGCAGGCCGAGCGTCCACTTGCATTCATATGGGGCGCGTTGGGGTCGCGAGTGTAAATGCGATGAGGCTGTCCGTTTTGACGAACTACCATGGCATTCGGTTCTTCTTGTCGCCAAGACAGAGAGCCTTTCGTACCATCGATTTCAATGGACAGGTCGTTTTCACGGCCATGGCTGATCTGGCTTGCAGTGACAGTACCCAACCCACCATTTTGATAACGAACGATGGCGGTTCCATAATCGTCGAGCTTACGACCAGGCTCGAAGATTTTTAAATGACAACTGATTTCTGCGGGCAACAAGCCCGTCATGAATCTTCCCAGGTTGTAAGCATGGGTCGCAATATCACCGAAGCATCCGGCTACGCCGCTTTGTTTTGGGTCGGTTCGCCAGGCGGCTTGTTTTTGGTCTTGGTCTTCGAGACGAGTTCGCAACCAGCCTTGGATGTACGAAGATCTCACGGCCTGGATCTCGCCCAGTTCAAGGCTTTGAATCATTTCGCGAGCTTGCCGAACTAGGGGGTACCCGGTGTAGTTATGCGAAAGAGCAAATACGCATTTCGAGGAGTCCACGATCTTGGCCAGCTCGTTCGCCTGCGCGAGATCAAACGTCATCGGTTTGTCGCAAACGACGTGAAAGCCAGCTTCCAAGGCTGCTTTGGCGATTTCGAAGTGAGTGTGATTAGGGGTTGCGACTGACACGAAATCGATACGCTCTCCGAGTGGCTTTTTCGATTCTGCATCGAACATGGCTTGGTACGATGGGTAGGCCCGTTCCTGACAGACGTCGTACTCGGGTGCTGAAGCCTTAGATCGTTCTGCGTTGCTGCTAAACGCACCGGCGACCAGCGTGGCTCGATTGTCCAGACAGGCTGCGATGGAATGCACACGACCGATAAACGAACCTTGTCCGCCTCCAACGATGCCCATTTTCAATTTTCGGTTCAGTGGTCCATTCGTCATTTCAATCAGTCTCCAAGTGGGGAGGAAGGGGAGGTACTAGGAATCTTCGGCACCATGTTTTACCAAAGATTCCAATGATTTCTAGCTGGCCAGTCCATTCTGCAGGGAAACCACCTGAGTCGTCAGCGCGAACAGAATGTCAAACGAGTTTTCGATTCGATAGAAAACTCGAGAGTGAATGGGAGGAAACTGACGGAAAGCAAACGGAGCCAAAAAGCCATTAGGTCGATTTGGCGATTGACCAAGTGGTACCTTCTTTGCCGTCTTGCAGGGTGACGCCGATTGCAACAAGGCCATCGCGAACGGAATCGGACATGGCGAAATCTCGCTTGGTGCGAGCGTCCGTGCGAACTTGGATCAAAAGCTTCATCAGTCCGTCGAGCAGTTCTTGTGAATCCTGGTTGTTGCTCGATTGTTTGGGTGGCTTCATAAAGATGCCTAGAATTGCCCCAAGTTCTTTCAGAATCTTCATGCCTGCAACGAACAAGCCTAAGTTTTCTTGGCTGCGGCCGGCGGCTTCTTCTAGTTTCGCTTCATCGATAAATCGATTCAAGCATCGAGCCACCTCGAAGAGATCACCGGTAGCTCCACCCGTGTTGAAGTCGTCGTCCATTTTGCTCAAAAATGCTTCGCGCAATCGGACCACTTCCTTGATCGCTTCGTTGGTGGTGGTAGGTTCGACGAACGTCTTTCGCCTGTGGTTGTAAGCCATGGCGACATCGTCATAGAACGAGACACCTGTTAGGCGTTCGAATCGTTGAATCAATCGATAAAACGCTTCTAAGGATGCGCCCGCCTCGGCCAGCTGTTCGTCCCCGAAAATGGTGGTGGAGCGGTAATGGGAGCGCAACAAGAAAAATCGAATCCGTTCACCCGTATGCCGCTCGATTAATTTCGCAAGCCCGCCAGCGCCTTTGCTTCGCGAGATTTTGGTTTCGGAGGTGGCTTGCGCGGTTGGTTGTTGGGCAGCCGGCTCGGAGCCTGCGTTTTCGGCTCGATCGTTCTTGCCTCCTACTTTTCCTTTGGCTTCGGCGGCTTGCATCAATCCGTTATGCAACCAATAGGTGACCATGGGTTGACCGTGGCAGCAACGGCTTTGAGCGAGTTCGTTTTCATGGTGCGGGAAAACCAAGTCCAATCCGCCGCCATGAATATCGAACGTTTTGCCTAGAATACGGCGACTCATTGCGGAGCATTCGATGTGCCATCCAGGTCGGCCTTGGCCCCATGGGCTTTTCCAGCTAGGTTCGTCTGGTCGGGCTGATTTCCAA
>Ga0247837_1008942_pt1 | contig 12293 bp, 10 predicted proteins | sample LaCtaG_2_FD_187115 | JGI IMG/M metagenome (GOLD analysis project Ga0247837, IMG submission 187115) | Freshwater microbial communities from meromictic Lake La Cruz, Castile-La Mancha, Spain - LaCruzMarch2015_14.5m | ecosystem: Environmental > Aquatic > Freshwater > Lake | place: Spain: Castile-La...
GAGATAAAAGAACTTGAGCCTGAAGAAATTAAGGCCATGCGTTCAAAAGAAAATCTAAGTCAATCAGTGATGGCAAGAATCTTAAATGTTACTCCGTCTACCTATCAAAAATGGGAAAGAGGTGAGGTGCATCCTAAAGGTGCTAATTTAAAGCTTTTAAGATTGGCCTTTGACCATGGCGTTGAATACATCATGCATTAGTTGTCTATTAAATGGGGTTTGATTTCCAATGGTACGAAAACGTACGCTAGGAGACATTGATGTTTTCAGCAAAGGTGTAGTTAATGTAGTCGAAGTTTAGTGGGTAAATATATCGGCATTTGGTGATTACTTAAAGTGTAAAATCATTAAATGCTTCAGCACAATTGCTCCGACATTGTAGAGGAATGAACTGGGTTCAGATGATCTACATAATGGATTTTTTAAGCATGTTATTTGATAACTAATACGCATCAATATCAAATTTATCTGATTCGATTTTTAAATTTATGGCCTTTTTTTTCTTATTGTGAAAAATTGCTGGTAACAGTTGTCATATGCTCATTAAAAACACCTAAATCACCACTCGCTACAAAGATACCTGTGGCAATGAATTCAGTGAAATCAGAGCTTTCCTTATTTCCCCCAAAGATAGTACCAAACTCATCAAACATTCTGACGGAAACTTTAGCTGTTATCTTATCCCATATGGGTTTAAAATTACCATCATCATTTATAGTATGAATCAAGCCTTCGAATGTATCAATGTCTGCTGAAGTTCTTAAACTACTTAGATAAGCCATAGCTTCTTCTTTAACCACCTGCTGAAATTTGAAAGAAGCCACTTCTCGGGTCATAAAAATAATATTAACATCAGGATGTAGTGAATGTAACTTTTCTAATAATTTATTGAACGTGCCAGCTACACAAATGAAGCGGTCTGCCAATCCATCATCTAATCCTGTATCCGATAAATTATAACCACGTTGAATTTCGTATAACGCATCGATAAGTTGCAATTTTGCATCTGCTAACGTACCTATTCTATTCTCATTATCATGAATAGCTAACCAAAAAAGCGCCAAAAGTTGTTTTGTTGATACGTTAGATCCACGATCAATAAAGTCATAGTCTATAGCAGTTAAACGTTGAAGACATCTTATTGCTGATCGAGTTTTTAGCGCATCGCCACTAGAAAAAAAATTTAGACGTTGAAAATAATTACTCCAGGAGTCATCTCTAAGCCAAGAAGATATTTGTTTAACAGTGGCGACCAATGCGTCACCGGTAATCAGTGAGCCATATCGCAACATCAGTTTTTTTGCGGATTCTGACACCGATTTATGAATGCTCGCGGTATGGGTGCTTTGACTCTTATTTAATGGCACTTGGCCCGCCGGAGTCCAAACGTTTAAAGCCAATATTTCAAAATCAACATAATTATTAATAATTCTTCGTCCTTCGATTGGATCCCCAGCGTTTTCCTGAGCAATTTCAATCATTCTATTGAATCGAGCTTCGGTAAATAGGTGATGAGGAATCTTTGCCCAAATATCTCCATTGTCAAGTAAAATAGCGGCGTTAGTTATAAGTGAAGTAAAATTAGTCTGTGCAACGTCTACAGATAATAAATTCGATTCACGAAGCTTATTAATGACGCTTATAAGTCTGTAATGGTTACAATTTGGTTGCTCTTGTTGCCGAGCCAAATTAAAATTAGTCTCCCCCATTTCTAGCGTTAGTAAATTGCCGAGACCAAGACATTTTATAAGATGAGTACGTTCAAAACTTGGTGACTCGACAAATCTGTTAAATGTCCACTGTCCCATAGGCCCAGATAGTAAGCCAAGGTCATAAAGTTCATTAAGATTCTTAGCGATCGAAATATTATTGTGAACTAAGAGTGATATCAAAGTATTGAGGTTGTCTTGTGCATCCTTTCCTGTTAATAGACCTGCTTCATATAGCGCTGCAAGAGCTCCGTGTGCAAGAGGACGATTTTTCACTTTATCAAAATTAGCCTGCGCGTGCTCCCCGCTTAATAAACCTGCAGCGTGAAGTATAATAAAGTTGTTAGCAACCCAATGTTGCGATACATATTTACGATTATCTAAACCCATATTTCCAGTAAATAAGTCTGTAGTATTAAGCATGCTAATGGCATAAAAAATAAAATCCTGGTTCCTACTTTGTGGAGCAATTTGAATGGCTGCGCAGATAGGGTGTTCACTTTGGGCCATATGATCAAAATCGACCTGTGCCTTAACTTCATAAGTACTAGTTAAACGATCTAGGGAATCCTTAAGAATAAATCTATGAGCATGGGCAAGTGGTGTATTAAAAAATTCAGTAAGACAAGAAAAAAACCGTCTTTGAACAAACCATGTGTTATTCAAAGATTTGTAAATGGGCAATGCATTTGCAGTTGAATTATTTTCATTGCGGTATTTATATAATTCGAGGCCAAGCACCCATGGAAAAAATATTTTTTTATACCACGGCAGCGCTTCGTAGCTTTTTTTAAGAACATTAATGTCATTGATGTTTGTTGGTGATAAAACTGGCATTTCAATATACCCCATTATGTTGCACAATTGCTTTGAAATCAGCTCTTTTGTATGATTAGCAGTTGGAATTATAGCTGCAAATGGACATAACTTTAACACGTGGCCCGGATTTTGGCAACTTATTTTACTCTTATTGACCTTATTTTGCTCTAGCGGGCTGTGTTTTTGAGATGGTGGCAAGTTATAATGATCTAAGAAATTTAGTGAGATTAATAAGTTAATATTTTATAATCTTAAATTAATTAGAATCTTACTTTTAGGGTCCATATATGTCAACAGACCCTAGTAAACTATGGTTGAAATTAACCAGCTTCAACTTTATATAAAGCCGCATATGATAGCTCCAGTTGCTGCCTAAGCTCATCAATTTGCTTTCGCAATAATTTATTTTGTTTGGTAAGAATATAAATTTCACGCTCCTTAACTACACTTATTGGCATGGGTCTGATTATCTATATTAAAAGAACCGCACTTAAGGTGTAGTTAATGTAGCCGACGTTAAGAAAGTAAATACATCAGTATTTATTAATTACTTAAAGTATAAAATTATTAAGTTTCAAATATTGTTTTTTATTAAGCAGAGAAAATTTTACCAAATATTAAAAAAATTATTGCGAATTACACATAATCACACAACAACTTGAATAAAAAGTGAGCTGCATGGTACAATGATGCACCTTTCATGCCATTAAAAGGTTGTAATGCAAAATATTCATGAGGCTATTGTAGCTATTAGTCAAGGATTGAGTGGAAGTTGGTTCGAAACTTTCTTATTTAGGAATACATTACTTGGCAATTTTCTTTTGCGCTCTACGGCGCAAGAAAGTACAAGATCATCCTATAATTTCATAAATATTTATTTAAATAGCTCTTGGTTCTTTCGTTGGTGGTTTAAATCTTATATTAAGGATTATAACCTTAATCATGATTTCAATTTATTGACTAAATCATTAGGATTTTTAAAAGCAAATAAACTTTTTAACGAAGGCAATTTTAAAATTGTAAATAATCATAGACATTCGTTGAAGTTGTGTATATTGATTAATAAGTTAAATAGAGCATCTATCTTAACAAAAAATAACCTTGAAGTTCTAGTCAAACATCCAAATCCAGAAAAATTATATACTATTTTTCAGGATTTGTTTGATACTCATTTGGGCAGTAGAAACGGAAGAAATAGAAATATTTTAACACAATCAATATTTAATTTCATACTTGGATATACGAATATAGATCTTCTACAAAGAGTGACTGAGGCTATGCGTTGGGATTTCCTACCTGTTGAGAACTTAAATGCTATATTGAATCATATTAATCCAATGAACGCAGTTGAGGCGCTTAGAATATTACAAAGTGGGGATGGGGGGATATTATTTACACCAGAGTATTGCAATATTGTACTTAGACATACTAATCCAAGTAACCTTGCTAAAGCGCTTTGTGAATTAAAAAGTCATGATTCTGCTAGTTATGTTTCTATTGAGATGTTTACACCAGAAAATCGTGATGCATTAATAGGGCATACAAATCCATATGCCCTTTATAATGTTCTTTTACGTACATGGGATCATTATCCTATTTTAACGCCCGATATTCGTACGGCTGTAATCAGTCACCCATATCCAGATATGCTTATTAACGTGATTGACCAGATGAATTATGCCCAAATTTTAACGCAAGACAATTATAATGCTCTTCTTAGTCCAGAGCACCAGGTATTATTATCCCCAAATATGAGGCAAGTCATCTGGAGTCGCTTAAGATATATTGAAGTGAGAGATAATTGGGTTCATATTTTAGAGGCATCTCGAAATCCAAATCCTGAACAGGCTCTTACTACATTAACTAACCAAATTTTAGGTATAGTTCATTTTGTAGGTAATAACCCAGTAAATGCAGAAATTAATGATCGACAAAGCACTCATACTGCTAGTGTTCATCGTAGTGTGTCTGAATCTGCAACCAGGCTTTTTGTGAGGTACGGTGCGCATTTAGATGGTATAAATTTAGATAAAATTATTGCCACAATAAATGCATGGGCGCATGCCTTACCAGCAGGTATTGTTAATGATGCAGCAAAACGTTGCATCAAGCGATTATCTTCTCCTTATTACACCTATTCCGATTATGGTTCTGATGTTAGTACACGTTTATTACTAGCCCTTAGTTGGCTAGCTATCCATGATGAGGCTCATAGGCAAGGTAGTCTTAGCGATGCTCTGCGGCAATTTTGTGAAGGTCTTTATGAAAGTCAACGTGGTTACAACCTATCTGAGGAAGGTGTTGATGAAGGTGGTGTTGATGATCCTATTTGCACCGCTGGTACGTTTAATAAGTTGGTTGAAAAATTAGAGGGAATACACCCAGATGTGATCATAAAACTCATTACGCCAAAGATAGCTGGATTAAAATTATCTCCTGTTGTCAAAGAAGAGGTTAATCGTTACTTGGCAGAAAGGACAAATCCTACGACAGCTGCTGGATTTGTTAGTATTACAGCTCGACTAAAACAAATTGAAGAGGAGGGCGTTTCTGCCATTTGGGGTTCGATAAAAGAAAATGTTTCAACGCGGATGTTTGAGGAATTTGGTTCGCTTTATATTAATAAAGAAGATGAGCGATTTGCAGGACTTGTTGACGCTGGCCAATATGTTAATATGGGGCAATTACCTTCTTTTCAGAAGATACTATCTGAATCAGATGGGTATCGTAAATATTGTAGTGCTACTATGAAATCGTATGGCGCATTTTTTACAGATAGCTCCATGATGTTTGACCATGATGATCAGCATAACTTTGGTGAAAATACTCAAAAATATGAAGCAAGTAAATAGGAAAATCAAAGAATATTTAATTCAAATAATAGCTAATAATCATCCTTCCTGTTTATATAAAGCTGCATAAGACACCTCCAGTTGCTGCCTAAGCGGCTCTGTTGCAAAAAAATTCCATAACCTTTAATTAAGTAATCAGGCAATTGGAGAATATCATGGATAAATATCAACCTGCTGACTTTAAATGGTGTCATTTTCACGGTGAAGTGATTATGCAGTGTGTTCGTTGGTATTGTAAATATGGAGTTAGTTATAGAGATTTAGAAGAAATGATGACCGAGCGAGGCCTAACAATTGATCACACAACCGTTTATAGCTGGGTTCAACATTATGCTCCAGAACTGAAAAACCGACTTGATTGGCATAAGCAACGCTATGCTAGGCGCTGGCATATGGATGAAACTTATATTTAAGTTAAAGGCGAGTGGAAGTATTTGTATCGTGCAATTGATGAGCTAGGTAATACGATAGATTTCTACCTATCTCATCAATGCAATGCTATAGCCGCGAAAAGATTCCTTAAAAAATTAATAATAATAATCCAACATGTGATGTTAGCGTCATCAATACTGATAAAAACCCAACATATAACCAAGCCATTAAAGAACTAAAACAAGAAGGAATTTTTATCTCCACATGTCAATCATTTACAAATCAAGTACCGCAATAATAGACTTGAAGCAGATCATAGAAAGCTCAAGCGACTCATAAATCCAGCCAGAGGATTCCAATCAATGAAAACGGCCTATGCTACCATAAAAGGATTTGAGGTCATGAGAATGTTCAAAAAAGGTCAGTTTAATTGCTGGATGTATGGCAATCGTAATGAAATATCATTTATTAATGAGCAATTTGGTTTATATAGCTGAAGTACGTCGAAAATTCAGTGCTTTACACTTTTGTTATTTTTTGCAACGGAGCCACTTTACCCATTGATGAAATTTGTAAGACATTAAAAATTTCCAAACCAACTTTATATCGCTATTTATCTTCAAAAATTGTTGTGGATAGATAACGAGACTAAGTTATTTGCTAGAACTATTGCATGGTATAAAAGATTGTTTTTTATTTGCTTGCTTGCTTGCTTGCTTGCTTGCATATTTGCTATGATTTCTTTTCCATTAGAATAAGTCACGCAAGGAGCGTGTTTAATGGTAATCCTTAAAACAAATAATGTAGCTAAGTTATTATTTTTATTGTCGTATTTAGTATCAGGCGCAACGCTTGCATCAAGCTCAGTTTCTAATACATTGTTAAAAGATACCTTAAATCGCCTTTCTCCTTACGTTATCACGTTAAGCGCAGGCCCCACATGGACGAACGGTGGTGAAACTCAAACTTTTTATTTGGCTCCATCCATTCAAAAAACTTATACAGCTAATAAGAATACCAGCACGATATTTGATGGGGAGTTATTTCTAGGGATTGAGCGAGCACTTCGTGCAAATCTTCAAGGTCAGTTAGGCCTTGCGGTAGCAGCAACCAGTGATGCTAGTTTATCTGGTGACATTTGGGATGATGCTGACTCTCGATTTAATAATTTTAATTATAAATACAAGATTCAGCACACTCATATCGCTATAAAAGGAAAGCTTTTAAGGGATATAGGGCATGTATTAAAGCCTTATGTAAGCGGTAGTGTAGGCGTTGGCTTTAACCAAGCCCACAACTACAATTCAACCCCGACTATTTTTGCAGCAGTTCCCACCCCTAATTTCACATCAAATATGACAACAGCATTTACCTACACTGTAGGTCTTGGCTTGCAGCGCGCCATTAATGCGCATTGGAAGGCGTCCGCAGGTTATGAATTTGCCGATTGGGGAAAAAGTCAATTAGGCATCGCTTCTGGCCAAACTCTTGGTGGGGGATTATCGTTAAATCATCTCTACACTAATGGTCTTCAATTTAGTTTAAGTTATTGTGCATAAGGATAAACACATGAAAAAAAGAAATCTATCTTTGGTAGCGGGTGCTGCTATTTTTTTGATAAGTACTTCTTCTTGGGCATTAGCACCATGGTCTGTAGTACCAATTACCCCCACAACTATTACGGTTCCTCCCGGCGTCACCGCTAATGTCCAGTATACAGTTACTAATAATTCAGTTACTCATACTCTCATGATGGTTCCGATTGCAGGAATTTCTCAAATAACTACAGGTGCTGGTATTTGCAGCAATCCTTTTACTTTGACGAAGGGCGCATCATGTATTCTTTCATTGCAAGTCAATGGTAGTGCATTAACAACAGATATTAATAGTGGCCCACAGGTTTGTCAGCAAGGTGCTGATGGACAGCCAAGCCCTCAAATGTGTTATCAGCCAGCAAGTCAAGCGGCTAGTTTAAATATTACAACCGCAGCAGCGGCTCTGGCTTTAGGCGATTCCTTTGGTGGGGGTACGGTTGCGTGCCTAGGTGGGGCGCCTTATTTGAATTTGATTGCATCACCTGCGGCTGATTTTCCAAGCACTATAGAGTGGGGAGGATTTGGTACAGATGTTCTTGACGCAAGTTATCCTCTTGATGGAGCCACCAATACAGCAAATATTGTTGCAAGACTTACCCCGAGTATTCAAGCTTCTAATACCTATGCCGCTGGACTTTGTAGTGATTATGCGGGCGGCGGTTATACCGATTGGTTCTTGCCAGCTCAAGACCAGCTTAATTGTCTTTATAATAACCAAGGCGTTGTTGGTGGCTTCTCGGCGGCGAGCTATTGGAGCTCTACTGAGGTCAGTGCGAACGACGCGCGGATCCAGAACTTCAACGATGGCGACCAGTTCAGCGGCCTCAAGGACGTCACTTTTAGAGTTAGGTGTGTGAGGGCTTTATCACTTTGACCCTTTGACCCTTTTCTTTATTTAAATAGCGAATAAATTCTGTGATTGGTTTAACTGGTAAGTGACTATTATCTAAAACAAGCCAGCTATAGTCATAAGGACTTAACTTAATCTTTTGTACCTTCATTAATGAACTCCGACGTTAGATGTGAATATACGATAAACATTTAACGTTGACTACATTAACTACACTTATTGACATGGGTCTGATTATCAAAATAATCAGACTTAAAGGATTTGCAATTTCCCCCTTTGTTGCTGTTTACTTATTGTTTAGCATCAATAATAGCTAAAAATAATAAACAAAAATTATGCCAATCGGAGACAATTTTTCAAAGCATTAGCCAGTGAATTTATTAAATAAAAGTACGCCTAATACCCGAGGCAAAGACCGCGGGGTTAATTACCAACTAAAATCAAAGCAAAATTTTCTAATTATAACCCTTGCTATATAAGCATTTAATGAGGCTTTAAGGTTTTTCCATGTTAGTTGCGTAGATTGTGATGTAAATACCTTTATACTGTTAATAATTCTGGTTTTTGCAAAAAAATATGAGTATTCTATATTTATAAAGTTTAAGTCAAGGAGACTAATACGTGACAACAGTTGCGGCTCGTTTTGAAATTCCATTTATCCAAATACTAAATGAAAAAGCTGAACTTAAGACTCCCCTTCCCGAGTTTGCTAATGATAAGACCACATTATTAAATTTATATCGTAATATGGTTGAAACTAGAATATTTGATAAAAAAGCAATTGCCCTTCAGCGCACAGGTAAGATGGGGACTTATGCTCCTATAAATGGCCAAGAAGCAATTTCAACAGCTATTGGTAATGCTTTACATAAAGATGATGTATTTATCCCATATTATCGTGATTATGCCGCGCAATTTCAGCGTGGGGTAAAAATGTCTGATATTTTAAGTTATTGGGGCGGCGACGAACGCGGCAGTGATTATTCTACTAACAATAAAGACATGCCTATTTGTGTACCTATTGCATCACAATGTTTACATGCTGCAGGAATTGCTTTTTCATTTAAATATCGTAATCAAGACAGAGTAGCTTTGGTAACTATTGGAGATGGTGGAACATCTGAAGGGGATTTTTACGAGGCGATAAATGTAGCTGGTGTTTGGAATTTACCCGTTGTATTTGTAATAAATAATAATAAATGGGCAATATCTGTATCGATAAGTAAACAAACTGCTGCAAAAACATTAGCACAAAAAGCAATAGCTGCGGGTTTTGATGGTGTACAAGTTGATGGAAATGATATATTAGCCACAAGACTTGTAATTGGTGAAGCAATTGAAAAAGCACGACGCAAAGAAGGCCCTACTTTAATTGAAGCTTTATCATACCGTTTATCTGATCATACTACTGCAGATGATGCTACACGGTATCAGCCTAAAGATGAAGTTGATAGCGCGTCCCTTAAAGAGCCAATTGGGCGCTATAAAAAATTTTTAGAGCAGCAAAATATTTTGGATGATAATCTTGAAAAAGAAATATTAGAATCATCTACTGAGAAAGTTCAAAAATCAGTTGATGAATATTTACAAAAATCTACTCAGCCTATTAGTAGTATTTTTGATTATCATTATGAATCTATTCCTGATTATTTAATTGAACAAAGAGCAATAGCTATGGAGGATGTTAATCGTGGCTGATATTACTTTAGTTGAAGCGGTAACTCAGGCTCTTGCTTTTGAATTAGCAAATGATGATTCTGTTGTGGTTTTTGGTGAAGATGTTGGTAAAAACGGTGGGGTTTTTCGTGCAACTGCGGGTTTACAAGAGCGATTTGGTGAAAGTCGAGTTTTTGATTCACCACTTGCAGAATCAATGATTGCAGGACTTGCAGTCGGCATGTCTGTTCAAGGTTTAAAACCAGTAGCTGAATTTCAATTTATGGGGTTTATATTTCCAGCAATGAATCAAATTATTGCACATGCCGCACGTATGCGTAATCGTACCCGTGGGCGCTTGAGTTGTCCTATTGTATTTCGTGCACCATTTGGTGGCGGAATTAGAGCGCCTGAGCATCATTCGGAAAGTACTGAGGCATTATTTGCCCATATTCCAGGACTGCAAGTTGTTATACCATCATCACCAAAACGTGCTTATGGGTTATTACTTGCAGCAATCAGAAATCCTGATCCAGTAATTTTTCTTGAGCCCAAAAGAATTTATCGATTAGTAAAACAACCTGTAGAAGATGATGGTAAAGCACTTCCTTTGGGTAAATGTTTTAGATTACGAGAAGGTACTGATCTAACATTAATAAGTTGGGGGGCAAGTGTGCATGAAACTATGCTTGCTGCAAAAGAATTAGCTGAAGATGGTATTTATTGTGAAGTTTTGGATGTTGCAACAATTAAACCATTAGATATAGAAACAATACTAGATTCAGTTGAAAGAACTGGCCGTTGTATTATTGTGCATGAAGCCGCTAAAACCGGTGGAGTCGGTGCTGAAATTTCTGCACAAATAATGGAAAATTGTATGTCATCACTAATAGCTCCGGTACAAAGAGTTACAGGATATGACGTAACTATGCCCTACTTTCAATTAGAGAAATTTTATTTGCCATCTGTGGCAAGGATTAAAGAAACTGCAATGAGTATTATGGAGTAATAATGGATATATTTAATTTACCTGATCTTGGCGAAGGTTTACCAGATGCTGAAATTCATGAGTGGTTTGTTAAAGTTGGGGATTCTGTAAAAATCGATGATCCATTAGTATCTATGGAAACTGCAAAAGCTGTGGTAGATGTTCCTAGCCCGCAGGAAGGAATAATTGCAAAAATATATGGCCAAGTTGGAGATGTAATTAAAACCGGCGCGCCTCTTATTTCTTTTGAAGCTAATGTAACTAAACCTCTAGATAAAGGGACTGTTGTTGGGAATTTAGAAGAATCCAATGATATTAGTGAAGATATATTTACAATTGGTAAAGATAGTAATAAAAAGCGCGCGATAACAACTCCAATAGTAAGAATTTTAGCAAAAAAATTAAATATTGATCTTAATTTACTTACGGGAACTGGCGAGCATGGCGTAATAACTCGCGATGACGTAGAAAAAGCTGCCAATAAAAAAAATGAACTTCCTGAAGGCTATGAGCCGCTGCGAGGAGTGCGTAGGGCTATGCTTAATAGCATGGTTGAATCTCATCGTGAAGTAGTGCCTGTTAGTATATTTGATGAAGCAGATATTTCTGCATGGCATGAAAATACTGATATTACCGTTAGATTAATTCATGCGATTTCAGACGCTATAAAAAAAGAACCAGCTCTTAATGCATGGTTTAACAGCTCTCATGGTGCACGCAAATGTTTTAATGAGCTTAATTTAGGTTTAGCTATGGATAGTGATGAGGGGCTTTTTGTTCCTGTTATCCATGACGTAGCAAAACTTAATGATAAAGATTTACGTCAAATTATAAATGATTATAAAAATCAAGTTCAATCACGCACAATTCCTGCTGATAAATTAAAAGGTGCGACAATTACTTTATCAAATTTTGGTAAATTTTCAGGAAGATTTGCAAGCCCAATAATTGTCCCACCAATGGTGGCTATTTTAGCTGTTGGAAAATTATATGAAGCTGTAGTTCCTAATAAAGGTAATTTTGAAGCCCATCGCTTATTACCTTTATCTTTAAGTTTTGATCATCGTGCAGTTACAGGTGGCGAAGCGACAAGATTTTTAGGGGCAATAATTGAATCACTACAAAAGCCTTAAATATGTTAGAAAAAACCAAGCTATCTAATCAAGAAATAAATTGGTTATTAGAAAATAGAATAACTAGAATTTCGGATAAAAAAGGGGTTTTAATATACCCCATGGGTGCTGAAAGATATTTATCCTTAGTTTTATCAGGGAAAATCAAAGGCCGGTATAATATCGCTAATGATATTATAAATAAAAATATTTTAATAATTCCAGGTTATGGGAACAGTGCTTTTTTATTTGCTAATATTGGTGCTAAATCTATAACCGTCTATGATAAAGATCCTGTGACTATAGCTTGGATTAAAGCTTTTAAAAAATATTATCATTA
>Ga0247837_1008946_pt1 | contig 12286 bp, 5 predicted proteins | sample LaCtaG_2_FD_187115 | JGI IMG/M metagenome (GOLD analysis project Ga0247837, IMG submission 187115) | Freshwater microbial communities from meromictic Lake La Cruz, Castile-La Mancha, Spain - LaCruzMarch2015_14.5m | ecosystem: Environmental > Aquatic > Freshwater > Lake | place: Spain: Castile-La...
TTAGAAAGGGACAATACTGCACTAAACCTTGCAAGTCCTAGTGGACGGAGAGGCGAATTAGTGGCTGGCGTTAGAAAAAATGCAGGCAGCGCAAGTCTTGCCTGGCAGTCCGAACTCTTCAGCCTGCGTCTCCATCGGGTCCTACGACGGAGTGCTGTACCTGGCCTTTGGTGCAGGGAACGACGTAGTTCTCACGATCGCCCACACCTTCAGCTTCCTCCAACTGCTGCAAGAGCATAAAGACCGGATCACCGCAGTCCAATGGGCCAAGTCAGGCGGCAGACTGGCCTCCGCCAGTATGGGACTAGTAGTCGTCAGCATTCCCGCACCACAAAGAGGCAACAAGCCGCATGAGTGGCACCCGGCCCTCACTCTCAAGCCAACAGGAGCTATAGAGTCTTTGTCCTGGTCCTTTCGAGGGGACTTGCTGTCCACTGCAGGGGCGCACTTGGCGGTGTGGTACTTTGAGACTTCCAGCACGGGCCTGCTGCAGTATGATTCGCAGCCTTTTTGGATGCTGAAGTCGCACTACCCGGATGCCAAGATATCGCCTGATGGACGACTAGTGGCCTGCCTCACAGCCAAGCGTCTGCCCTTAGTCTGGACCCGCGTGGGCCAATTAAACACCGACGGCAGTTTCCCCCGCCTGAACCCAGACGCCATGGAAAGCATCCAGCTGGACGCCAGAGACCCCGTGGTTTCCTTCGAGTGGAAAGGAATGCCCATCTACACGCTTTACTTGAACAAATACAACCCCAATGTACTGCTGTTGGTGACTTCTAGAGGACAGGTAAGGGTGTATTCGGAGTTTTACAGTCCGAAAGGGATCGGCTTCAATGTGGTTTTCCAGCGGCAGGATACAGGCTTACAGGCCGCCTGGCTCCGCAGCTTTGAAAACCTGGAAAACCAGACAGTCCTAGTCGCACAGAAGCAAGACTACCTCCGTCGCCAGTACGGCACCTCCGAGTTCAGCATTCGCGCCTACTCCTCACTCGTGCAGTCTGCCAAGGCCGAGCCCGACCTCACCTCCTACGGCTTCATCTCCAAGGAAAATGGACGAGTGGAGTGGTTTCTGACCTTTCTCGGCCAAGAGGTGGAGATATTCATATGTGAGGGACTGGGCGGGTTTCCCCCTCGAGCTGTGGCTGTGCGGTCCTTTATGAAGTACGAGCAGTACTACAGTCCCGAGGCACTGAGGTGGATACCCAAGCAGTACCCGTTGTTCGTGATCCGGGAGGAAGAGGAAGTAATAATAATCGGCAGGGATGAGATGGGCGACTTCGTACGGTGGAGAAAACACTATGAAAAGGTGGAATACGGCGGCTATTCCTCCTCCCTAACAGCAGTCAGTGGAGGCCACAGAGCTGCAATCCTGCAATTAGAGCCTCATGGCCACTTGCCAATTCTGGCTTCTGTGGACAGTTCTGGACTTGTAAGGGTGTGGAACGCTTCTTTGTCGATGACTGGGGACCAAAGCGCGATGGATGTATTGCGGCACTGGGGCACTATTGACGAGTCTGACCAAGCCTGTGTGAAGTGGACGAAGTCGTTCGCTTTGTTGGTTTCCTGCAGCTTTGCAGGGAAAATGACGCTTTGGCAGTGGAGCAGCGACTCTGCGAATAAGCTGAAACTGCCTTCAATGCTGTGGAGAGAGGGAGTGACTTGGCAGGTGGACAGGACTATTAGTCGCCTGGAAACCGGCCCTGTGAGACTATTGGGAGACGCGGATTTCGCCTTTGAGGTGGCTGGTCTGAGTCCCGAGCTGACAATATGGACAGTGCTGTATCGCAATAGGAAGTTTTCCACCCAGTTACTGTTGACTCGTCCAGGCGACTTTCTGGACTTCTACATTGTAGACATTGACACTGCTAGAAGTACCTACGCCCTTTTACTCCTTACCAAACGTCGACTTGTGCGCACTACTGAATCAGGCGAAACCTGGTCTATCGACTTCGAGCATGACTGCCACCGACTGCAAGTGTCGGGGATTATCAGTGTTTCCACCAATCACGGACTGCTGTTCCTTGGACTGGACGGAGTGATGCTAGGGTCGCTGGGCTCTAGGTATGAGGGAGAGTCCCTGGCAGCGTTTATTAGCAGGGAACAGGTCATTGAAAGCTTGGCGTTGGTGCAGGGGAGCCACTTTACTATCTATGCGCAGCAGTACTTGAAGGCGGTGGGGGAACAGGCGTTGGCCTGGGAAAGAGTACTGCAGATGGACCTGGCCTTCCCTGTCACCTGCCTCGCCCAAACTCTCTTCTTCCAGCTAGTCCTCAGTTCAGACGTCACTTTAACAGTGTTCAGTCCTGAAGTCGAACACGGGAATTTCTTCCACTTCCTCGCCTCCTTCCAAGAGCCGTTGCCACTCTACTCCCCGACCTATCTCCTCGAGTTCATCCGTCTAGGCGAGTACCCGGTAGTGGAGAAAATACTGAGAGCGCTAGGGATGAGTTTAGACCGAGGGCAGGTTTCGAGGACGCTGAAATTGACCTTTCCGGACCTGTTTGAAGCGCCGAAGACTGCAGCTGTCCCCCCGTCCGCTCCGCCTTCGGATATGGACTGGTTCTTCGATGCTCCTCAGAGTCCCACCACTCCAATGACCTCCTCCGCTTCTGTGTTGTCTGGGGGACTCAGTCAGAGAGATGCGTCTGAACTGAAGGAGAAAATCCTCGACCTTTCCAACCAGCTCCCCACAGTCTCCGGCGACTTCCTCCAACTCCGCAAGCTGGAAGAACTGATCAACTGCTGTGTGCGCATCTGTGAGCAAGGCCGCACTCTCGACGACTTCGCAACTGTCTTTTCCGTCCACATTTCCCTGCTGCGTCTCCAGCCTGAGTACGAGAAAAAAGGCCTGAGCACGATGGAAGTGGCCTGGGCGCTGCATAGTGAACAGCAGGATACTCTGTTTCAGCTGTGTTTCCCTGGGGATTTGACGTGGTCGGAAATGAGAGTGTATGGGATGGGCTTGTGGGTGCAGTCTTTGTCTCGGCTGAAAACTATGGTGGAGAATGTCGCTAGGTCAACTTTTAGGGCTACTAAAGATGCGAAATCGGTCCTATTGTGGTACTTAGCCCTCAATAAGAAGGCGATTTTGGTAGGACTGCTGAAGTCTGATACTGACAACCAGAAGATTTACGAATTCATAAGGAACGATTTCTCCACAGAGCGCTGGCAAGTGGCCGCCCAAAAGAACGCCTTTGAGCTGCGAAAGCAGCGGAAATACGAAATGTGCGCCGGGTTCTTTTTACTCGCCAACAAACTAATCAACGCAGCGGAAATAATGGCTAGAGACATGGGCGACGTCCAATTAGCGCTTGTGGTTTGCCGCCTGGTGGAGGGGGATTTCGGCCCAGCGTATCAGCAAATAGTGGAGAAGTTCATATTGACGGCGGGGAAAGAGGCGCAGGACCCTTGGGCCACTAGTATTGGCCACACACTGCTTAAACAGCATACCGAGTCTTTGGAGTGTCTGAGCTTTGTGCCGGATGCTAAGGCGCCGCTTAGGACGGAACTTTGGGCCGAAGAGTGCCAGCCCCGGCTCACAGGCTTCCACCCCTGCGTAGTGACCTTCGTTCGCCTACTGAAAGGCACAATGAAGGTCAAGCACGACGCCCAGAAGAAGGGAATCGCCCTCGTCAAGCACGACGCCATACTCCAGGCAGTCTCCTCCCGGTCCGCCAAAGCCTACATGAGGACCGGACTCCCGCTCCTGTCCCTCTTCATTCTCAGTCAAGTCACTCACGAGGACAAAGAAGCACTGGGCGACGCTTGCTGTGTACATCTGCAGGCTGTGATTGCAGACACTGCGGAAACGGAGTGGAAGCAGGAACTGCCGACTTTATGTTCAGTCATAGCTGATATGACTGGCCGTTTCCACTTGACTCCCACACTGCTAAATGACTATGTCGCGCAGATCTTCCACAAGCGGGGGCTTAGTCACTTCCAGAGCGCGTTTCTATCTGGCTTGAAACAGCCTGCGAAGAGTGCGGAAATCGTGCTGAACCGAGCTGCAATTGTGCACATTGTGCTATCGCGGGTGTCGCGAGATATGAAGTTTCTGTGCAAGCCTGGAACTTTGAAGAACTTAACTACGGAGTTGATACAGTGTCTGTCTCTCCTGTGGCCCACTTCCCGCTCTTTAACGGCTTTACCGGTCATGGAGAGATCCAGTCTGATGGCAATTGTGCTGAGTATATACCTAGCAGCCGTTATGAGCGGATATATGCGAAACCAATGGCGCGAAGCCGCCTTAGTCCTGAAATCCCTGGAAGAGCAGCTCGCGGACCAGTCTTTCCCCTTCTACACAGCTTTGGAGCTGTCCACTGCGAGCAAAGAAGACGAAGGCGACCTACTGCACTGTTGGTTCAAGTACCTCCTAGTGAAGAAACTCACCAGTCTCATGGCTTCCTTCAACTTCAAGCAAATCGACGACTACTTGGACCAGGAACTGAATGAGTTCAATTTGCTGGACCGAGTCTCTGCCAAAGGACACCCAGATAGTCCAAATCAGGCTATACAGCGGGCACTCGGCCCAGGCCGTGGACGCAAAAAGCGTCCTCTAATGCCTGTTTCCAGACTACTGAGAAGAGTGGAGTCCTGGGGACGGAGACTTGGCATGCGGATGAACAAACTGATCAGCAATATGACGATACAGGCTACACAGCAGGCACTGGAGCTGCTCACTAGGCAGCAGGAAGAGTTGCCGGAAGGACTCGCTGTGCACTTTCGCTCGAAAGCGGAGTATGAACTGTTCTGTCAGGTGGTGAATTCGAAGGCAGAACTGCACTACCTGCTAATCGCCAGTTCCAAGTCAATCAGCAACTTCATCTACGAAAACGCAGGCAAAGTGGCAGGCAGCATCGACAAAGAAGGCTTCATATACGAAGAAAGTGTGCGAGAAAACGCCGATTTATTCGGCAGCGGAGTCGAGCTATACCGCGGCAAAGACCCTATTTTGGGGTTCGCTATCAACTGCTGCGATAAGCGGTCTTTAGTATTGGCTTGCGAATCTTCGAAGTCGAAAGGATTGAGGGATGTCAACATTGAAAACTCGCTGAAATATGATAGGCGGAATGAGAAGTTGCTGTTGACGGATGAGGACAGTCCTGCTTTGACTGAGGACGCTTATATGTTTAACCAGACTATAATGGCGGCTTTGGGGTCGCTGTACGACACGAAAAAGCGAGTGTTCGAGGAAAAGGTGAAACTGCCTCCGAACCGCTGGCACGGAATCGACCTCGACAGCCTCATAAGCCAACTGAGTGGACACAAGGACTACACAGAGCACGTCCGCACCATCTGCAGCCACCCAATGCTGCCCCTCTTTGTCACTGGCAACAAAAGCGGAGTTGTGACTTTATGGCAGTACGATAGGACCAATAGTCTGAACGACTTTGCGACTGCGACGGCCAGGGCGATGGTGAAGTACTTGGAGTTTAATGAGTATGGGGACAAGATGGGGGCTTGTGATGCTCAGGGGAACTTCTTCCTGTATAGGTTTGATTTGCAGCCTACGAGCTTTCATCCGCAGTTGTCGTTGATGGCTTCGATGGGGAATCAGACGCGAGCCTTCGCCTTCCTGAACCTCGGCTCCATCGTTGCCACCATCGGCCACAAGCCCCGAGCCTTCATGAGCATCTACGACACTCTCCTGCCTCCCCGTTCCTCCCTACTGCACAGCGACAGTGTGGGCGGCTGCACCGTCAACTACCTCTCCAAGTACCAACAACTCCTCATAGGCGGCAAGAAGGGGAAATTAGTCGTGTACGACCTTCGCAAGCAGGAAACCGTCACTACGATAGATACAGCCCAAGGCAGTCTTAAGGGTGTAGTGACAGATTCATCAGAGTTGACGTTTGCGACAGGAGGACTGGGCAGTGGTGTGGTGAAGATATGGGACGCCAGGACCTTGCAACTGCGGGATTCAGTGGAGGCGGCGAAGGGGAAAGCCGGCATTTCTGCGCTACGCTTTATGGGCACTGCGCTGTTTTCAGCCTCGACGGACGGGTCTTTCAAGCTGCTGCGCACGACTACGCACTAGTTCTCGCCTTAGACGTAGGCTCGGGATGGACTGAGACAATATGGAGGCTGCTACTGCTGTTTTGCCGCCTGTTGACCCTCCCCGTCGCTTTCAGTTCATGTACCAAATCCACAAGCGTGTGGAAACGATCCTTGAGACGGGGTTCTACAGCCTAGGGAAAGGCATAGGGCGTGTGCCGGTTCTAGCCATAGTGCTGCCTGTGCTGGTGGCTGCAGCCGTCTGCGGCGGTTTCGCCTTCCTAGAGGCCAACGACAACCCCAACTTCTCCTGGGTGCCTCAAAACTCCCCCGCAGTAGCGCACATTTCCACTCTAAAGCCCTATTTCGGCCCGGCAATACACCGCTACCTGGTCTACGTGACTCCCAGAGTAGGCCAGTCCTCCCTTGTCAATGTGTAACGTCCACCCAGTGGCGCTTTCCAGGAAATCCTGCAATTCGACCAAATCTTCAAGAACGTCTCTTCCAACGGAGTCAGTTTTTCCTCCCACTGCGAGCGGACAAAGGGCTCCACTACCTGCCATACGTCCCACGAACACCCTTTGAACTTCTGGGCCGCGGGGAACCAGACCTACGCTGTAGACGCAGCCACGCCCTATCAAGTAGTGTATAGAATCCAGCTGGGCAGGGGGCCTGAGGCCTTGTACCCCGCCTACGACCCTCACTTTATCCCTGTGAGGGACACCTTTAGTGGGAGACTGCCCAGTAACTTGACTGTGGAAAGCAGTGGAGCGAATGATGTGAGGGCTATTTAGATGTACTACTTCCAGGCTTTGCAGATGGAGTATACCCTGCAGATCGAGACAGGGGACCAAGATAAGCTCGACTCCTGGCAAAAGGCAGTCGATTTGGCAGTTGCGAGCTTTAACGCTCATACCTCTTTCGTTGAAATCGCTCTTTACAGCCTGGACACTGCCTATGAAGACCTAGTGGACGCTATAACTACGGACTTAGCACTGTATATGGCCGCCATTCTGTTCATTTTCCTATACTGGGGAGTCGCTTTAGGCCGCTGCCACCCAGTTTACTGCCACTTGCCCTTGGCTTTCTCTATGTTTCTCAGCTTTTTACTGTCTTTGGGCATGAGTCTGGCCCTGCCCAACTACATCGGCATTACCTTCGTGTCTTCCACTGCTTTGCTGGCGCTTATGGTCGCAATTGTCACGATTCTGTACAGTTCTCTGCTGCTAAAGGCTACAGACCTGGTGAAAAAGGCGGATTTCGAGGAGATTACGATGGTGGAGCGCTTTGCGAGGGGGTATAAGTATGCGGGAGTGTCTCTTTTCAAGACTTTTCTCATTGGAACTTGCAGCTTTGCGATTGCGGCCCGCAGCGATATTCCCGCAATTCGCAGTTTCTGCTCCACAGGTGCGTGCGCAATAGCCTTCATCTTCTGGAACTCCCTCACATTCTTCGGCGGGTGTTTGGCAGTGGACGCCAAAAGGACCTACGGGGAGAAGGGCGACTGCTGTGGACTGTGTCTGTGCAATGAAAAATCGGGACTGTTTTGCAGGAGGAAGTGTGTGGTGGACGCAGTGGATGAGAAAGCGGTCTCACGGTTAGAAATGATGATAGTGCACTACCTCGGCCGTCTCCAAGCCAGCTACTGGAGTCGGTTCATCGCAATCCTCTACTACGTCCTCGTCATCGCAGTAGGCATCGCCGCCTTCTTCCGCGTCCGCGACGAGTTCCGCACAGACTGGCTGCTGGGCAACCCTTCCCAAGAGCTGCAGAACGCAGTGGATGTGAAGGAGCAGTACTTCGGAGATAGAGGCTGGAGCTTTGGTATGTATGTGACGGAGGTGGACTTCAAGCTGCAAGAGACGCAGATGGCGCTGGTGCAGTTGGCTTCGGCTGTGAAGGGGTGTGAGGGGTGTGAGAAGGATTGGGTGAAGGCGAATAGCGTTTTCAGCTTTTATGACTCGATGAAAGCCTGGGTGGGTCAAGGCTTGTGCTACGACAGCATCAATGCACAGCAGGTTTCCCTCAACAGCAACGGCGTTTTGGAGACTTTCGAGTTCGAGATTTGTCTGAAGAACTGGCTGCAGACTCCACAGGCCTCGTACTTTGCCAATGACCTGGCGTTCGACTCTGATGGGAAACTGATTATGGCCCGAATTATCGGCCGTCTCCGAAACCTTTCCAAAGAAAGTGACGCAATCCAAGCCAAAATCGACCTCTCCGACATCGGCGACAACTTCGGCCCCGGAGTGACCTTCCCCTCCAACCCCAACTTCCCCTTCTACGAGCAATTCCAAGCCTTAAAGCCGCAAGCCATGTTTTTCGGCTACCTCCTCTTCATCTTCTCCTTTGGCTGGCACCTGATCACAGGCGCCTTTCCGCTGACAGCCCTGCTGTGCGCGATTAACATCTTTTCGGTGTATTTGGGCTTTGCTGTGACGATGTGGGCGCTGGGTGTGGCTTTTAATGCTGTGTCGGTGCTGCATGCGTATATGTGTGGATTGCTGGCTTCGGAGTTTTCCACGCATATTATACATGTGTATATTACGCAGGCGGGGACTGCGACGCAGAGGATTGAGCATGTCTATCGCTACATCGGAGCCTCCCTCCCCCACTTCCTCCTGAGTGTCCTACTGGCCATCGCGATTTTCTTCCCTCCCGCGTCTACCTTCATCTTCTCAGTCTACGGCAAACTGGTAAGGACTAGACAGTGGGGCGGCTTCCTGGTGTTTTTGTTCCTCGACTGCTTCGTAGTACTGCCAGCGCTGCTTTCTTTGGTCGGTCCAGCGGACCCTCCGCCTCCTGGAGAGAAGGTAGAAGCAGAGGAAAGCTTCACAGGACTCAAGAAATCCGTCAAAGAAGTCGAAATAGTGACTTCTTACAAGCGCTAGGCAATGGACTAACCAGCCTTAAAGATAAGGATCGAGGTCTGGCCGTAGGTGAAGTAGAGTCCGCTGCCCTCCTCGTTGGACACATAGGCTCCGAACTGCTTGCCTACAATGACGTGCCAGGAGGCGTGGTACTTCTTGTCAAACTCCGCCTTCAGCTTCTGGGCGATGTTGGAGTCGGGCTTTTTCCCTTCGATGAGAGGTGCGGCCCACTCGACTGCGTCGACTTGTAGGTCTTGAGGAACGTCACTGAAGTGGACTCTGAGCTTCTTTTCTGCCATTTACCAGGCCCAGAATAACTGCTTTCCAGGTCTCCGTCCCTGCACAGTAGTAATCTCCACAATGGTGTGTGCCGAGTGTCCCCACTGCAGCAGGCAGTTCGGGCACCGGGGTAAGCTCAACCGCCACCTGCTTTCCCACACAGGAGAAAAGCCCTTTCCTTGTCATCTCTGCGAAATTCGCTTTAAGTCCAACTACGCCCTGCAGAGACACGTCAACTCGCACTCCGGAGCCAAGCCCTACTTCTGCCAAGACTGCGAAAAGGCCTTTTCCTCGAAAGAGCACCTGATGCGACACTTGAAAGGCAGGAAACATCAGCCAATTGCATGTGAAAAATGCAAGGCGACTTTCTTGCGGGTTTGTTCCTACCGCACACACCAATGCACGCCCGTCCCTTTGCCGACTATTAGCACTGTTTCCCCGCCTATCTGTCCCACCTGCAATCGAGGCTTCACGAGTGCGCTCAAACTGAGTTTGCACCTACTCAGCCAGACGCATATCAAACATCTCTGCAAAAAGAGCCCTGACGATAGTGCGGCCAGCATCGAAACTGCAGACGCCGGCAGCTCCCACAGTAGCTAGGTAGCAATGGAGGACGCTCTCGAAGAGCTGCAAAACGCACTGCTGGGCCTATTGAAGAACGTGCTCATGCACGAACACTACTTCGGGAAAGTGGAAGCAGCGTATGAAGTCGCAGTGTGTCGGCCAATGTGCCTGTTTCCCCTGATTCCCCAGCCAGCCCCCCTCCTGTACCGTTCAAAATCACTGAAAAAGCCTAAGACCACTCCCATTCCGACTGACCCCCAAGGCCCTCATATGCCCCGTTCTTTGGGAATCATCCTCAATGTTCCTGCCCTCAGCCAGGTTAAAGCCTCCCAGCCTGACTTTAACCACATCGTCACAGACTTCAAAACTCGCATTCGGGCTGCTGAGTCCGCCGCTCAAAGCTCTGAACGAGTGTTTGGAGCGAGGCTGAAGTCGATAGGCAGAGTGAAAGCCGGAGGGGAGACGTTGAAGTGGGATCGAGAGGCTGCGGAGGGGTACGCTGGAGCCAGACTGTTGGGAGATATCGGCAGACTGGTCAGTGGAGAGGTGGGGAAGCAGGTACTATCGGCCTGCAAAAGCGACGACAAGAGTTACTATACATTGGAGGAAGCCACTCAAATGCTGACTTTCCTGCACTTTCTGACATGGGTCGAGGAAGAGCTGCCCAAAGTCAAAGAACTCGTCCGCAAGGACAGCTCCCGGGCTATATGTGAGCAGGTCAAAGGACTGCTGTTAGGAAATGGGACTCGGACTGAAGGGCTGTTTGATGACTTCAAGGGAGAACACAGACTGCTGCTGAGGGTCAAGGAGTGTGCAGAGTGGGGGCAATTCCGGGGGTTGCGGAGGGAGTATGAGCGGTTCTGCCTGTGGCATGCGCAGGCAGAAGTGCTCAAATTCGTGAAGATGAGAGTGAGAGGGAACGAAGTCACCGTGCAGACTCTGCGGTCTCTCCTAAGCATCCTCCACACCAGCGGGAAGTCAATCAGCACAGTAGAGCACGCGCCTTCTAAACCTATTAAATAGGCGATTGTCTTCTCATGATGTCCACCTGCAGACCTCCGGCCCTGCTTTCCACCACTAGCTCTGACACTGCGCCTTCGGTGGAGGCCTTGGGTAGGGATAGATCCAGCGCTGCAACGTCTATATGACTTTTACCGAAAATCCCCACTCCAAACCCTCCAACCCTATTCCTCAGCACGACAATGCACAGTGCTTCCGGACTAATTACCTCCAAGTCCTCACTCTCATACTCCGTCGCCTCCCCAAAGAACTGCCCCAGGGCCGCCTCCTCTAGCGAAGGGTCGATTTGCCACAGTATTTCCGCAGCTGAGTTGGAGTCCAAGGTGGGAGGCTTGATCATGTGGCGGAGAGTGTAGTAGTCCTGGACCACTTCGTATTCGTACTCCTCTATAAGGGCTGAAAGCAGCGCTGCTTTGGACACCATTGCAGCTCTCGAACTCAGCTTCTCACTATACTCTTTGAAATTGACCTTCTCCATCCACTCCTCGTAGGTGATTTCCCCTGTGCCTCTGTCATTAATGAACGCACACAGGTCCTCCGCCTCCTCCTGACTCACATATATATTCAACCCGTACCTGATCCCCTCCACAAAGTCTCTATATTCGATGCTGCCGCTTCTGTCCTTGTCCAGCAGTTCAAAGATGTAGGCAGGGTCGCGGCCCATACGAGCCATAGTCCCACAGACCTTCAATAGGACTGCTTCTATGCGGCTTTGCTCCTGCTCTGGGAGGAGCTGGGCGACGATGCGTTCGCCGGCTGCGCGGTCTTTTTTGCATATTCGAGTGATTAGCTCCATGACGTCGATGAGAGAGGCGTGTCCGCCGTATTGGACGATGTCGTAGTTCTCAGCGAAGGACTCAGGCCTGCGTCCCTTCACCTTACCAGCCAACCTATCGAACTCTTCATGCACAAGCAGCAGATAGATGGCCAAATGATGTGGTAAGGGCCTAGGGTGGAACAGTCCCAGAAACCTGCAAAACAGCACTCCGTAGATGTGGCTGGAGCGGTACAGGTCTTGCAAGGACAGCACCAGGGCTTTCAGCTGCTTTAAAGCCAGGGTTTTGAGTCCGTAGTGGAGGTACATGAAATCCAACATGAACTCTGTCATGGTGCGAGGCTGTCTGCCCATACTCATTTCCAGTCGATCCAGCTTGACCTTTTCCTGCAGCAGGCTCTCAAACAGCTTCCACACATTGTTATACGTCATCGGCGCCTCTCTCTTCATTTGGGCGATTTTCTCCAGAATGGGGTTCTGGCCGTGCTGCGAAGTCATGCCTTCGATGACCATGCTTTCCTTGACGCTGTGAGTACTGCTGCGGGAGTCGGAGCGGACACTGGCAGAGGGACGAGGCTGGTCGTGTGATTCGAAAAGTTCCTTATGGACCTGCATATACTCCTCCCGCAAATTCTGTATTTCCGCCTCTTTGAGTTTCATTTCCTGCTGACATTCCTCATTTTCCTCCCTCACTCTCCCCATTTCCCGCTCCATTTTCTCCTTCTCTGCCTTCAGTTCTCTCACCTGTTTCTCCAGTCCGGCCAGTCCCTGTCCTCCTCCC
>Ga0247837_1008950_pt1 | contig 12282 bp, 9 predicted proteins | sample LaCtaG_2_FD_187115 | JGI IMG/M metagenome (GOLD analysis project Ga0247837, IMG submission 187115) | Freshwater microbial communities from meromictic Lake La Cruz, Castile-La Mancha, Spain - LaCruzMarch2015_14.5m | ecosystem: Environmental > Aquatic > Freshwater > Lake | place: Spain: Castile-La...
GCCGCCAAATCCGCCATTCCCTCCGCTAGAAATCCCTCCGCCCGCATTGCCCGGGGAGTTTCCACCCCCGCCACCAAAACCTCCGCTTCCGCTCACGCCAGCGCCTGAACCATCAGAGCCGCCGACCCCTCCGCCCCCGCCGCCGGGATAAGAAAGGCCGGAATCCGATCCCCCTCCGCCACCCCCGAAGTGGCCTCCATTTCCTCCTCCGTTGCCTCCAGCGCCTCCATGAGTCGTGCCGGCCGTGACGTTAATCCAACCCCCGTTGAACACGCCCTCGCCGCCAGCGCTCCCCCCAAAATAACCGGCCCCGCCGCCGAAGGCATTGATGCCGAGTCCGCCACCGCCTCCGCCACCGTACCCGGGCAAGTCAGGATCGTCGAAACTGCCGCCGTTACCGCCCATGCCACCGCCGGCCATTCCCGCATCGTTACTCGACGAATACAAAGCGGTCCCCCCTCTGGCCACGTTCCCGGTGAACGTTACGTTCGTGATCGTAACGTCTGGTGCCCCGAGGCCGGAAGTGACCGTGTAGTAAGGCGTGGCCGTCTCATAGGTTCCACTTCCAACAAAAATAGCCCCACCCAACCCGGCGCCACCGCCAGAACCCGAAACGACGCCTCCGCTCTGCGACGAGCCCCCGATGGCAGATCCGCCGGTGAGTGTAAGATTCGAGAGATTCACCGTTCCCCCGGCGATAAAGAATATCCGATCGATCCCACCGCCCGAAATCGTGTTGCCGGAGCCGTTGATCGTTACATTCGTGTTGATGAACAACTGCCCACCCGCACCGGCGAGATTGATCACACCCAAATTGGGGGAGAGATTGATGGTCGTCATCGGGACGCCAGTGTTTGGTTGAGTCGCCGCCAAAGCGTTCGCGGTTGCAATTGCCTCTGCCAGTGAACCCGGACCAACGGCGGCATTGGTCGTGACGCTGATCGACTCCTGCGCCCTTGCGGGATTCAGCATGGTTGTGGCCAAAAGAAGCCCCTGCACGCCCCAGCGTAAAGACTTCAAGAATCGCGCCCCGATGTTCATCGCAGGCGAATAAAGCCCCTGCTAGAACCCGTTCAACCGCGTTCAGGTAAAATTCTCGTCAAAATCCGGGCGGATTCCAGAACGAGCAGATAGATGCTAACTGCTTGATTCCGGCACTGCGGACATCCACGGTTCGGTTTTTCTCTCTGCGGCGACGATAGCTTAGCGCGCGACGGCTGCTGCGGCGGTGCGGCTCGAGTTCGTGAGGTCCACGAGATCATGCAGAATCCTTAGGGCTTCATTCTTAATGGGATCCGGAGCGGGCTTGTCATCTTTGCCCGCTTCCGTCCCTTCGCCGATGTCTTCGTCGGGGTCCAGCGCCTGCTTTTTCTTCGGGAGATTCGCGACGAGTTCGAGTTTCGGCTTCTCGACGTCATCGAGCGTGAGCGAGTAGGCCCGGAGTTCCGCCTCGTTGCGCGCCGCTCGCTCCGCCTTGCGTTGCTCGACTCGGGCCTTGCTCTCCGCAAGCTCGGACCGACGGGCGCTCTCGTTGAGCGTGACGGCGTTCTTCTCGATCTTCGCCTTCATGCGGGCGGAGTCGTCGCGGACATAGGCAAACTCAATGTCCCCCGCAAGGCGCCTGGCGGAGCGCTCGCGAAGTTGCTCCAGAAAAAGCGAGCCCGATGCGACCCCATCGATTTTCGCCGGCGCCACTTCGTCGTACGGAAGCGGTTGCTTCAGCGCACTTTCGCCGATCTCCGGTGTGTCGGTTAGTGACGGGAGGACGATGTCCGATGCCACGCCCTTCTGCTGGGTGGATCCCCCCTTCACCCGGTAGAATTTCTGGATCGTGAGCTTAAGAGCACCCGCGTCTGCGGCACCAAGGCTGAAGAATGGCATGAGCTTCCCAATCTCAATCATGGTCTGGACGGTTCCCTTCCCAAAAGTGCGCTCGTCGCCCACGACCACCGCGCGTCCATAATCCTGGAGCGCCGCCGCAAAAATCTCACTCGCGGATGCACTCAGGCGATTCGTCAGCACGACCAACGGTCCGTCATATTGCACCTGAGGATCGCGATCCTCCGAAACACTGATCTTCCCGTCCGCATCCTTGGACTGAACGACCGGACCACGGGGAATAAACAGACCGGTCAGATTGATTGCCTCTTCCAGCGAACCCCCGCCGTCGCGTCGCAGGTCGATCACCAAGCCTTCGATTTTCTCTTTTTTCAGGCGCTTCAAGAGAGCATTCACGTCCTCCGTGGTGCTTTTGGCATTTTCCTCGCCCCGTCGATCCATGGCGGCGTAGAAGGACGGGAGGGTAATCCACCCCATGCGCCGGATCCGACCGTTCGCATCGGGAATGTCGATGACCTCCGCCTTCGCCTCCGAATCCTTCAACTTCACCTCATCCCGCGTGATGTTAATGACCGTCCGCTTCGAAGGGTCCGTCGCCTCGCCGGGAATGACCTGTAACCGAACGATGGAGCCCTTTTTACCCCGGATCTTCTCGACCACCTTGTCGAGCTTCATGTCCACGACGTCTTCAAACTCATTCGTTCCCTGGGCAACTGCCGCGATTCGGTCGTTTACCTTCAAGCGCCCGTCCAAATCGGCAGGTCCGCCCGGCACCACTTCCATTACCCGGGCATAGCCGTCGTCCGATTTCAAAACCGCCCCGACTCCCACCAGCGACAGACGCATGTGAATCGAAAAGTTTTCGAGATCCGAAGGGCTGAGGTACTCCGAATGCGGATCGTAGGTCTGGGCAACGGCGGAGAGCATGAGCTTCGTCACGTTCTCCTCATCCATTTCACGGACATTGCGCAGGACCTGATCGTAACGGCGATCGACCACCTTCTGAGGCGAATCAATCGCGTGCTCGTTCAGTTTTTCCTGAAGCAATTCCCCTTCGATGCGATCCGCCCAAAGGCGGTCCGCGTCAGCTTGGTCCTTCGGCCACGGTTCCTTCGTCCGATTGAGCACGACCATGCGGTCCGACGAAAAATCGTATTTCTTCCCGGCGAGTTCCTTCACGTTGGCCACACGCTGGGTCACCCGATCTTTATATCGCGCAAAAATCTCAAATGCCGGTGCCAGATCGCCCCGTTGGAGGAGAGTGTCCATCGTCGTCCCGTACTTCGCGGTAAACTCGTCGATGTCCTCCTGAGTGAAAAACAGGTGGTTGTAGTCGAGGCTCTCGATGTAGGCCATGAGGATCTTCTCCCCCATGTTGTCATCAATTTTGGTTCGCGAGTAATGCCCCTGCTGCAGCAGGCGAACAACGGAGGTCGCCACGGTCCTCGAATCCGCCGGGGCGGCCACGAGCGACGGCGACAGCAACGACCCGACCATTTGCGCTATGATTGCAACGCACCCCGCCCGGAAAAAACGACGACAGCTCATACGAAGACAAACTCTAGGACTGGAAATGGGGAAAGCAAACCCGCGGGGAAAGATTGTACGCATCCGATTTATGTATGACCTTCCCCGTGTGTTTCGGTTCAAAGATTTCACCGGTGGATTTTTAGAGACTAATTGCTACGCGCTGGAATTGCCCGGCGGACGCGTGCTGATTGACGCTCCCGAGGGAAGCGACGATGCATTCCGCGACGAACCCATCGCTCTGCTCCTTCTCACACACGGGCACTTCGACCACGTCGCGGACGCGGCGAAAATCCGGAGGCGCCATGACTGCCCCGTGATCGCGCACCCGGACACGCTCCCGATGGTTTCCGATGCAAGGTTCTTCCGAAAGTTCGGATTCGACATTGAAATCGAACCGGTGGAGATCGATGCCTTCGTTAGCGAATCGGAAACCCCGCCGACCGGAGCGGAAATCCTCGCCGGTGTTGGGATCGGCACGGGTGGCATCACGATGCAGATTCTCGACGTTCCCGGGCACTGCCCCGGCAGCCTCTGCTTCCACTTCCCGGCGGAGCAATTCCTTTTCGGTGGCGACGTCCTGTTCCGCGACGGGATCGGCCGTTGGGATCTGCCCGGCGGATCCCACGACTTGCTGGTCTCCGGCATCCGCTCGAAAATCCTGCCCCTGCCGGCCCCAACCCGCGTTTTCCCCGGCCACGGGCCCGAAACGACGGTTGGACGCGAATCCGCACAGAATCCCTTTCTACAAATTTCATAGGTTTCCCCCACTCCGTCGTGGACAAACGTCCCGAAATCCCGCATCTTTCCCCGTTAGATCATCCACCCCAGGACCCATAATATCCATGGCCAGATTTGCCTACGTCGCCCTTGATTCCCGCGGTCAGCAATCGCAAGGCGTTGTTGACGCCGCCAACCAAAACGAGGCGGTCGCCCAACTGCGACAGTCCGGATTTTTCCCGACCAGCGTCACAGAGGAGGGCAAAGGCGGCGGAAAGAAGCCCAAAGCACCCGCCGCCGTCGCTCAGCGGGATGCCGCTCCAGCGAAAAAGGGCGGAATCACCCTCTTCGCGAAGACAACCGTCAAGGGCAAGACGCTCATGATTTTCACCCGGCAGCTCGCGACGCTGATCGACGCCGGCCTGCCGCTTCTGCGCGGACTCACGGTCCTCGCAAAACAGGAGCCGGACCCCGTCCTGCGCTCCACGATCAACCAGCTCGCAGAATCCGTTCAGGGCGGCAGCACATTTTCGGAAGGGTTGGCCGGACACCCGAAAATTTTCAACAAGCTGTACGTCAACATGGTCAAGGCTGGTGAACTCGGCGGTGTGCTCGAACTCGTGCTCCTCCGTCTCGCGGAATTTCAGGAGAAGGCGCAGAAGATCAAGAACAAGGTCGTCGCCGCCATGTTCTACCCGATCATCGTGCTCGTGATCGCGATCGCCATCATGGCGTTCCTGCTCGTCTTCATCGTTCCCAAGTTCGAAGCGATCTTCGCGGACATGCTCGGGGGCAAACCCTTGCCAGCGCTGACGCAGTTTGTCATCGGAACGAGCAATCTCGTCAAAGACCACATCTTCACGCTGGTTGGCGCGTTGATCGTCGGGATCGTGCTGTTCAAAATCCTGGGAAAAACTCCCAAGGGTGCCGAACTGATCGATAACGTCCTGCTCCGAGCGCCGCTTTTCGGTGATCTCACCCGCAAAAGCTCGATTTCGCGTTTCTCGCGCACGCTGGGAACTTTGGTCACGAGCGGTGTGCCCATCCTGCAGGCGCTCAACATCACACGGGAAACCGCGGGGAACATGGTCATCGCCAACGCGATTCTAAAGGTTCACGACGCGGTGAAGGAGGGGGAATCGATTGTCGCCCCGCTCGAGGCCAGCGGCGTCTTTCCCCCCATGGTAATCAGCATGATCGACGTCGGAGAGGAGACGGGTCAGCTACCCGAAATGCTTCTGAAGATCGCCGAGGTTTACGACGACGAAGTCGATAACGCCGTATCCGGTCTCACGTCGCTGCTGGAACCCATCATGATCGTGTTCCTCGCGGTGGTCGTGGGAACGATCGTCATCGCCCTCTTCCTGCCGCTCATCAGCATCATTAGCGGAATGCAGCAGCAAAACTGATGACGCCCAACGACCTGCAAAGGACGACCGCTCCGACATCGAAAGTGCCGGGGTTCACTTTGATCGAGTTGCTCGTCGTCATTACGGTGATTGCGATTCTCGCAGGGCTGATCCTCCAGGGCGCGGGCTATGCGCAACGCAAGGGTGCCACTTCCCGCGCGGAGGCGGAAGTTGCCGCGTTGAGCGCCGCACTGGAGAGCTACAAGGCGGATATGGGAGATTATCCGGCCGGAAACTTCGGGAACCCGACCACAACGGCTGCCGTGACGGCAGACAATTCTGCTCTACGGACCAACCTGCAGCCACCGACAGGAAAGGTTTACTTTGAGTTTCCAAAGTCTATGGGAACGAACTTGGCGACCGGACCCGTTACAGACCCGTTCGGCGAGAGATACGGGTACGTTTATCCAAATACCTACACGAATCTCGGACCGTCGAATTTCTTCGTCCTCTGGAGCCGTTCGGGAACCACGAACAGTAATCAGTGGATCAAGACTTGGTGAGGCCGTACCGGGGATCAGGAGTCCCCGGTTCCCTCTAAGCTCAAATCGTTCCTAGCGCCGCCCGAGGATTCGAGTCGCTCATCAAACGAATCTCAGCTTCCGTGAACCCCAGTGGACCGCGTAGGTTCTGCTCGGACATCGGCCAACTCATCGCAGATCCGATAAGGTGGCTCCCATCGGGAGAGCGCGCCGCGCAGTCCTCTCCAATCTGGATCTCCCACCTACCGATCCGATAAACGCCGGGACCCAGTCCCGCTGCGGACATCGCATCCGTTGTCACGATCGAGCGGTCCACGCCCGCGAGATCGATGTAGTTGCGCAACGCCGGGAAATCCACGTGGACGCCGTCGGGGATGAAACACATCCACAAATGCCGTCGAAGGTACAGGGCTCGTTGTACGATGTTGTCGTGACGATGACACTGCATCGGGCATCCATTCCCCAAGTGCGTAAACATCTTCAACCCCGCCGCAATCGCCGTCTCGAGTTGCGCGACGGTCGCGTCTGTATGCCCCGCTGCCACGCAAACGCCATCTTCTGCCAACGAACGGGTCACCTCGCCGGACGGATCCTGCTCAGGAGCGAGCGTCAGGAGTCGCACCCGACCCCTCCCCGCCGCGACCAAATCCCGCGCGATGCCGGGGTCCGCCGGACGGATCGCATCCTCCGGGTGTGCCCCGCGAAAGCCCGGCTTAGGAGAAATGAACGGTCCTTCCACGTGAATGCCCGCCACGATTGCTGCGACCGCGGGGTCCGCCTCACAATGGTCCGCAATGTTGGCAATCCGGCGCTGCATTCGCCCGACTTCCTCCGTAATGATCGTCGGAAGGAAACTCGTGACGCCCTGCTGTTCGAGCAATGCGCAGGCTCGCCGGAAGTCTTCGAGGCTCAGATCGTCGTCATTAAAGTCAACGCCTCCGTACCCGTTAACCTGGACGTCGAAGCTCATTCGCCCTTCAGAAGCGACGCCGATGCAGGGTCGAGGTAAATCGTCACGTCATCGTGTTTCTGGAGGATCGAGGCGGGGACGAGATTCGTCACCGGACCTTCGAGCGAATTGGCGACGGCCTCCGCTTTCCGCTGATCGGGCACCGTGAGAATGATCGATCGCGATTTCATGATCTGCCGGATCGACATGGAAATCGCCCGGGAAGGCACTTCCTCGAGGGAACCGAACCAACCCTCGCCGAATTGCTGGCGGCGGCAGGCCTCGTCCAACTCCACCACCAAGTATGGTTCAATCGCGTCGAAGTCCGCCGGTGGATCGTTAAACGCGAGATGTCCGTTCTCCCCGATTCCGGCGAAGCAGACGTCGATGGGGTAGCGGCTGATCCATTCCCCGAGCCGACGGCATTCCGCCATCACGTCCCCCTCCCCGTCGACGTAAACGAAGCTCCGAACGGGGGTCGGCAACCGACTCTGAAAGCGCTCCCAAAGATACTTCCGGAAGGAGGCCGGATGGGTGACCGGGACGCCGACGTACTCGTCGAGGTGGAAAAACGTCACTCTTTCCCACGGCACGGTTTCCTCGGTCAATTCCTGGAGCATCTCGAACTGCGACGCTCCCGTGGCAACGATCACGTTGGCAAAACCCTGCCGGGTCACGGCGGAGCGAATCAACTCGGCCCCACGAGCAGCGGCCAACTTCCCGCCCAAGACTTTATCCGCTGAAACAATTCGCTGAATCGACATGTGCGGACTATGCGGACCCATCAACTCCAAGACAACGTAAAAATCGAAAACCGATTTTAATTGAACCGATTGCGTGACGCCATTTCCTTCATGCTCTTCGTGCTCTTCATGGTGAGAAAAGCTGTTCCTTGGTCGAAGCGCGGGATTTAGGTTGAATGCAGGATGCGCTCCGTCGCAAGGTGCGACGCATGTCGGCTAGCCCCCTATTTCCCGTCGTTGAGCCTTGGATTTCGGTGGAGGGCGAGCTTTGCGAGAATCCGCTTTGGGACGAACGGACTCAGACTTTGTACTGGTGCGATATTCCGCGCGGGCGGGTCTATGCAAAGGGGTGGGAGGATTCCGGGGCTCGCCTTGTTTATGAGGGGGGGATCGTGGGCGGTTTTACTTTCGAGGACGACGGGGCGTTGCTTTTGTTTCGCGAGCGGGACGTCACCCGTTTGGAGCGTGACGGATCGGCCAGTTTGGTTCGAACCTTCAACGAACCTGGGAACAAGCGTTTCAACGATGTCATCGCGGACCCTGCGGGTCGCGTGTTTGCCGGGACCATCGGGGAGACCTCGGAATCCGGCGGGCTGTATCGTTTCGACTTGGACGGCGGCATGGAACGCGTGGCGGGGGGGACGGGGTGTTCCAACGGCATGGGATTCTCGCCGGATCTCCGCACGTTTTACTGGACCTGTTCCACGCGGCGTCGGATTTTCGCGTATCCGTATGATGCGGGTTCTGGAGAGCTTGGAGCCCCCCGCGTGCTGTTTGAGAACGAGGAAGGGGACGGTGTGCCAGACGGGATGACCGTAGACGCTGCGGGAAATCTGCTCGTGGCGAGGTGGGGCGCGCGGGAGTTTGGGCTTCTCGTATTGACGCCGGATGGCACGGTGACGCATCGCATTCGCACGGGGGCGAAGTGCACGACCGCTCCGGCGTTCTGCGGGCCGGAACTGCGCGACCTCGCGCTGACATCCGCCGCCTCCAGTGACGATCCTGCGCGTGCGGCTGATTTGTTTTTGGTGAAGGAATTGCCGGTCGCCGGAAGAGCGGAGTTTCGATCGAAGCTCGCCTGAGAGCCTCTTTCGCTAAACGAGGATTCGACCGGAGGCCCGCGAAAACCAACGACTTTTTTACACAATTCTGCTTTCCATCCGGGCGGGTACCGATAGGCGGTGGAGGGGTGTTTATGGACAACGTGCTGAAACTGGTGCAGACGGCATTTTTCATCGGGTTTCTGATGACTTCGCCGGCGCTCGCTGCGGACCTGCAAGTACTCCACGCTTTCAATGGAGCGGACGGGGCGTGGTCGAGGGGATCGCTGACTCTCGGAGGAAGCACGCTTTACGGACGCACCTCACTGGGAGGCGTTGCCAATCGCGGGACCATTTTTTCCATTGGAACGGACGGCACCGGCTTTGCGAGTTTGTACTCCTTCTCCGACGGGGGATCGAATGGGACCGGCAACATGCCGCATCACAACGCGATGACGCTGGTTGGCAGCACGCTTTACGGAGCTGCGCTGTACGGGGGAAACGAAAACAACCCGCAGCCGGCATCCTCGCCTGGGCCGACGCCGCCGCCGAGCTATCCGAAGGAAGGGAACGGGACGGCATTTTCGATCCAGACCGACGGGACCGGGTACACGGTGCTCCACGCGTTTAATGGCCCGACCGCCGACGGAGCTCTGGCGCACAGTCCGTTCACGCTCATTGGTTCAACCGCATATGGCATGACCTCGAATGGCGGCGCAAACAACGATGGCAGCTTATATTCCTTTGCGCTCTCGGATCCGGCGGGAACATACGTGGTCGAAAAGAACTTTCAGGCGTCCACCGGTAAGGAGCCGCACGGCATGGTGATCGCGGACAGCACCGGCAGCAAACTTCTTGGAATGACCCGCAAGGGTGGAGCGAATGACGTCGGTGTCATTTTTGATTTCGACCCCGTTACCGACTCGTACTCGGTGCTTCACGAGTTCGAATCGGTTGCCACGAACGGAGCCACGAATGACCATGGATTTCTGACGCGCATTAACCAAACGGTATTTGGGCTGACGAGTGGAGGAGGTGCGTACGGGGAGGGAGTCCTGTTTTCCATGACCGAAGCCGGGGAGGATTTTTCGCTTTTGCACAGTTTTGGTGATGGAAGCGATGGGGAGGAGCCCTACGGATCGCTCACTTTGCTCAACAACACGTTTTACGGTACCACCTCGCGGGGCGGAGCGAACGGTGTTGGCACCATTTTTTCGATTCAGACGGACGGCTCCGGCTATTCGTTGCTTGCTTCATTCGACACTGCAACGACCGGGGGGCTTCCGGAGGATTTCCTTACCGCGAACGCGAGTGGCACGATGCTGTACGGGCTGACTCAAAACGGTGGCGGCTATGACACCGCAGGAAACCTTTACTACGGCACGGTGTTTGCGATCGCCATTCCTGAACCTTCTGTTGCGGTGATGCTCATCTTGGCGGCCTTTGGAGGCATCGTCGCCCGAGTCCGGAACTTTCGGCAAACGGAGCGATCACGCGTGATCTGACCGGATAGGCCGCGGGTTTCTCCGGTCTGATGCGCCTTGCTTTTCTGGTTGGTGCCGTCGCGGACTTGCCGCCGGGATGAGGAACGCGTAACCCTAAATGGGAAAATAAGAACTGTTTTTCGGAGTTAGGTTACTCAGGGTGAGGATGTTACACTCAAAACGCCAGCCACCTATTTGGTGAACACATCCTCGTCGACTTCCCTAAGCGAAGTTCCTCCAGTCCAGTGGTTTATCTGTGTAAATCCTGTAAATCTGTGGTTCCATTCCCGTTTTTAGGCTAACCCGAGACGTGGCCAAGTGGTTCGTCGTCTTCCTCCTGCTGTTGCGCTTCGCGTACGTTTTCCGGTTGGAGGTGAATTCGGACGAACCGCAGAATCTACATGTCGTGTACGGTTGGGCGGAAGGGAAGGTTCCGTACCTTGACCGATTCGACAATCACACGCCGCTTCTGCATCTCGTCTCGATTCCGCTCGCGCGAGCGGCGGGCGAGTCGCTGGACATCGTTCTTTGGGCGCGGCTTGCCGTTTTGCCGATCGGCCTCGCGGCGCTCGCGCTGGCGTTCCTGCTTGCTCGCAAGCTGTTTGGCTCACGGACGGCGATGTGGTCGACTGCCCTGCTGCTGGCCTTCCCGGACTGGTCGCTGAAGTCGCTGGAGTACCGGCCTGACATCCTGTGGGCCGCCCTCATCTTCGGCGCGATGTGGTTGATCGCGGACGCCATTGCGCAGGCACCGCCGGGTCAGGCCACGCGACCGGTTTCCGTCTGGCGGTTCTTCGTTGCGGGAATCCTGATCGGTGCGGCGCTCATGACCTCGGTAAAAACGTTGGTCTTCGGCTTAGCGCTCACGGTTAGCGTCCTGCTCGCGTGGGGACTCGCCGCCGGGCTGCGCGAACGTTTTCCCATCCGGCGCGTTTTTCTTTGCGGTGCGGCAGGCCTCACGGGATCGGTGCTCGTTCCCGCGTTGATGATCGGCTGGTTCGCTTCGCAAGGAGCCCTGTCCAGCATGTTGACCTGCGTTTACACGATCAACCGTGAGCCGATCTCCTGGTCCCTTGCGTGGCTTTTTTGCTTGGGCTTCGCCGTGGCCGTCGGGTTGGCGGTGCGATTGATCCAACGCAGTCACGCCCAGGGAGGCATCCAATCCGCTCTCTTCCTGACTACCGCCATCTACGCCCTCTTCATCGTCGCATTTACGCAGAAGGAGGCGGCGGCGAAGCAGACATTCCTCATTGCGTACCCCATGCTGATCGCCACCGGGTGGCATCTGCTCGCGGGCTGGAAAGTTCTGCGCCGCAACCCTCGGGCGCTCCCCACGATTGGCGCGACGGGCTGCCTGGTCGGCCTGGTGGTCACGCTGGTGGCGCACCCGATCCAGGACGACGGGCTTCGGGCCCAGCGCGAACTTTTGTCGGACGTGATCCGGTTCACCCGGCCGGAGGAGACCGTGTTTGACGTCAAGGGCGAGACGGTGTTTCGCGAACGCCCGGTTTTTCTTGCTTACGTGGGTATCATCAACCGCGCAATTCGGGAGGGACGCTGGACCGCGGAGACCCCGCAACCTTCCGACCTCTTTTCCCAAAACACGGCCTTCGCTGCGGCGAGGCTGACCGGGTTGCCTCGCGACATGCGGGAGGCGGTCGGAGACTATTACACCCCGGCGGAGGGCGCGCGAATGCGAGCGGCTGGGGCCCTCCTGAAGCCGGAATACGAAGAGGGTCGCTGGGTGCAGACGGTGGAAATCCCGTTGCCGGGTGAATACGTGATCGTTCGCAAGGGCGCCGTGGAGTCTACCCTCACCGTCCCAACAGCCGGTCCCCACCGGTTCGATTTCGGCACCGATCGCACGCGGCGCACGCTGTTCTGGAAGGCGGCGTGGGATCGCGGAATGCGCCCGAGTGAGCCAACGGGGTCGAAATGAAAACGTCAACCTATTGGAATGTCAGGTCAACCGTGTGCCAACCCAACCGGTTATCCTATAAACCGCAGCTTGAATTACCATGAAGCACTTGAAGATCATGAAGAGGAATGAATGAGGCATGTTCCCGGGCTCCACGGGTCTTCCCCTTTT
>Ga0247837_1008951_pt1 | contig 12282 bp, 10 predicted proteins | sample LaCtaG_2_FD_187115 | JGI IMG/M metagenome (GOLD analysis project Ga0247837, IMG submission 187115) | Freshwater microbial communities from meromictic Lake La Cruz, Castile-La Mancha, Spain - LaCruzMarch2015_14.5m | ecosystem: Environmental > Aquatic > Freshwater > Lake | place: Spain: Castile-La...
AGAACGTCGTGGGGCGGTTGCACAGTGCCATGCCGGACGCCCTAACCGACGTTGAGTCAGTGACCGGACCTGTTGCGGCACTGGCGGGGCAAATCCGCGCGGCTAAGCAAGAATTCACGTCAGATGCCGTCTTCCCTCTCGCCGGGAGCGATAAAAGGAAAGCGCAATACGAGAAGAAGGGCACCTACCTCTTCACTTACGCGGCACAAGCGAAGATCGTGTTTGATGCGTTTGCGCAGCGACGCACGGACCTTGCGTCGCTGAATACTGCCGGCGCAAGCGCGACAACCCAGAAAGAAGCCCTCGACCTGATCGCGAAAGGCGTGGCAGAGCAAACGCTCCTGCTCAACGATATCGGCCAATTGTTGGCGCTGGACCTGAAGGTGCGACTGGATAAGGAGACGCTGGATTACAACGAGGACGCCTTGAAGCGGGCACCGGGCCAGGCCGCAGGTTCTGTGCAGTATTGACCGAGAACCCAGATGTCATGGCTTACAGCACAGGACGCCATGACATCTTTCACATGTGAAAGATGCAAAAACCAACGAGACGGGTGCGGAACATGAAAAAGATTGCCGGTTATACACTCGGCGCCATGGCGATCGGACTGGGCGCTTACAGCAATGCAGGTGCCGAGCCGCCGGCTATCGTGGCCGGGGTCGATATGAATAAAGTGAACTGGCCGGCACTGTGTGCCAGCGTGGCGCCCGTGACCGTGACCAGGGGCGGGGTGACGTGTAATAACGTGTATCCCACATCGTCCGTTGTTCCCGCTTATTATGATGCAACGGGATTGCGCCCCGACGCACCGCCGCTTAATTGCGATAGGCTGGGGCTTGAGTTCAAGAAGATGACTACGCCGAAGCTAAGCGCTGACCCCTGGTCGGATTGCAGAGTTGAATTCACGCTCGATTTGCAGATGCGTGCAGGAAAGTCAGCGACACTCAAATACAAAGACATGACGTTTGAAGCGTGGCGAGACAAATATTTCAAAGACGCGATTGTCATCAAAGGGGGCGCGAAATGAGTACAATGAATTTCTTCACGCCATTTTTCGCCGACATTACCACTATTCTTGAAGACTTCGTCAAGACTTCGTCAGCGAACACAGCGGGCTACGTGAATGGTGCAACGGCGGTCTTTGCAACGCTCTCGCTCATTTTTCTCGGGCTTCAATTAGCGTTTTCGGCGTCAGAGTTTCCGGTCAAGAAGCTCCTGATTATGTTCGCAACGCTTGCAGTCGTGTCTGCCTTCGCAACGGTGCCCGCAAATTACCACACGTACATCAGTACGCATTTGCAAGCATTACCTGACGACCTGAGCAGAGCTGTCACTGGTACAAGCATGGATATCGGAAACTACCTAGACGACACCATAGGAAAGCTCATGGATGGCGTTACAGTCATGTGGCATCAAGGCGGCTTAAGCGAACTTGGCATTCTTTTCTGTGCATTGCTGTGTTTTCTTGCGTGCTGCGCGCTCGTTGTCGCTGCTGTCATTGCAATACTCTATGCGAAAGTTGGTCTTGCGTTAGTGCTGGCGCTGGGTCCGCTTTTTATCTTCGCGATATTGATTCCCGCAACCAAAGATTTCTTCACGAAATGGCTGTCATACGCGCTTCAGTTCGCAATCATGCAAGCGCTCATTGCTGCTGTCATGGTACTCGCTCAGAAATTGATCAAAACGTACGTCATGTCGCTTAGCGATCCAACATGGGCCTTGAATGATATTATCCCGATCATGGCGCCGCTAATCGTCATGATCGTACTCGCTTATCTATTCACACAGATCCCCGGGATGGCCAGCAGCTTATCCGGCGGGATCGGACTGTCAATTGGGAACGTCGCTGGCGCGGCAATGTCGAAAGCGGGGCAAGCAGCGGGGGTGGCGGCCTGGGCTGGCACCAAGGGGACGGCGAAGGGCGCGTGGTCGCTGGGAAAGGCAACGGCAAGGGGCGTGGGGAGTCTTGGAGGTGGCAATTCAGTAAGGGACGCAAGGTCTGACAACGAAGTGACACGCGGCGGAACCCAACGGGCGGCGATGGGTAAAGATACTGGTGGCCCTCAACGGGAACAACCTGCGCAAGCGCTGACTGGGGCTGCGGCAGCGCTGGACCGGATCAAACAAGAGACAGAGTCGAAATAAGGGGGTGGACATGGGCAAAGCCGGTATCGTTCTTATGATGTATTTTTGCCTGACTGGATGCTCGGGGGTTCCGGCGAAAGCGACGGGGTGCCCAACTGAAGGGTTTAGCAGCCTGAATCCGGCGGAATATCAATTAGCGAAGGGGATTGGGCGTGTCGCAACAAGAAACTGGGAATGAGGGTGAAACCCGCCCCGGCGGGAAAGCCATGGCGGCCTTCCTGGATTGGGATTACGAGGTGAACCAGCATCAACGGCGGTCCACACGCATTGCGTGGCTGATCGCTGGGGTCGCGTGCGTCATCGCACTGGCCGCAGTATTCGCCGTCGCCGCGCTGGCGCCAATCAAGTCGGTCGAACCGATCTTTGTCCGCGTCGACAACGCGACGGGCGTGGTCGACATCCTGAACCGGATTGACCAGGAATCGACGATCAAGCGTCAGGACATGGTGGATAAGATGTTTCTCGCGCGGTACGTGCGGGCGCGGGAGGGGTTCTTTTTCCCGATCATCAAGCAGCAGTATAGGCAGGTGATGTTGACCTCGACGGGCGCCGCCCGCGAACAATATGAGACGGCGATGTCGAAGGACAACCCGAAATCGCCTCTTGTCGTCAACGCACAGGACGAACGCACGGACGTTCAGATTAAAGCGATCAGCTTTCTCTCGCGGGGCCTGGCCCAGGTACGGTTTGCGCTTGACATCGACAATCACAACGGCACGCGCAGACGACACGGCGTCGCAGTCATTAAGTATAAATACGATGCGGATGCTGAAGTTCCCCTGTCTGTGCTCGAAGATAATCCGCTGGGATTTTCTGTCGTCGAATACAAGGCTGAACCGGAGGACAGTGGCCCATGAAACAGCGAGCGACGGTCGTATTGGCGATGGTGCTGTACCTGTTGGGTACCGCCCATGCCGCCACGGAACCTGCGGCGAGTCGGGTTGATTCCCGGCTACGGTACACGGTCTACAACAAAGACCAGGTGTATCAAGTCAGGACGCAAATCGGTAGGGCCTTTTTCATTCAGTTCGCCGACGGCGAGGAAATGGAAAAATGGTACGCGGGAGACTCGAAGGGATGGGATGTGGCGAAGCATGGGAATGTTGTGGCGGTAAAGCCGGCTGGGGAAGAGCCGGGCACCAACATGATCATCGTCACGTCCGCAGGGCGGACCTATGTTTTCGATTTAACACTGGGTGCGCCCGCGGTCTACGGGGTGCGATTCAGCTACCCGCTTGACCAGGCGAAAAAGGACAAAGCGAGAAGCGTGGAACGCGACCTGGACGCCGCACTCGACCCACTCTTGCAGACGCGGCGGAACTACAAATATGCCGGGACGGGTAGCGCCGATTTGCGGCCGGTAATGATATTCGATAACGGCAGGTACACGTATCTCAAATTCGCCGAAGGCCAGGGGTGGCCAAGCGTCTTTGCCGTGGCGGCAGATGGGCAGGAGACCATCGTCAATCGGACGGTACGAGGAAACTGGATGATCATCCACCGGGTGGGCCGGTTGTGGCGCCTACGGGCGGGAACAGCCGTGCTATGCGTACGCAATGACGACTACGCCCCCGACAGCTCCGACAATAGAGGGGAAACGGATACTCCCATGATCGATCGGCAGACGGTGACGGGAAAGGAGGTGCGGCGATGAGCGTCGGTGTAGCAGGAGGTCCAGATGACGGCGGCGTCAACGGCCGTGGCGGCGTCCCACAAGGACACGGCACGGGCGCCTGGGTGACATGGGCGTTGGGTGGCGCGCTGACGTTGATCGGCGGCGCCGTTTTAGTCTGGTTGTTCACGTCAGGATCGCCAGCGCCGGTTAAAGAGGTAGCGCCAGAAGCGCCCAAGGCGGGTCGATGGGCGATCCCGAAATTGGAGACGCCAGAGCCACCGAAACCGGCAGCAGCGAAAGCCCCAGCCGTGCTGAGTGTGAGTCCGACATCGATAGGACTGGAGCGAACAGAAGTCCAGATTACGATCCAGGGAGTCGACCTCGAAGACACCAAGTCGATTGCCTTGCCAGGTTCCGGGGTCGGGTTTCAAGAGCCAGAGGTAGCCGCTGACGGGAAGCGGGTCACAGTGCGGGCACTGGTGCCGCCATCGGTCATACCGGGAAGCTACAAGCTGGTGGTCAGAACCGCCAAGGGGGAGGCGAAAGGGGCAGCGGCAGACGCCGATAAAGTGGTGGTTGACAACAAAAAACCGGACTTGATACCGACGATGCCCCCGAAGAGAGAACCGGAGAAGACGACGGCAGTAGGCGCCGGGAAGGAGCCACCTCCACCCGCCAAACCGCCGGTTGACCCGCTCGTGACACGTCGACTGACCTCGCCGATTGGCAGCGCGGGCGGGGGGGGGGATGCGGCGGCCGGCGCGAAAGGGGCATCAGAGGGAGGAGAGTCGGGCGCAGCGGGAGCGGGAGGCGTCGACCTCTCCAGAACGAAGATCGGCGTATCCAAGGGACGGCGACTTGCCGACCTGACACTGACGATCCCGGCGGGGACCATGATCGACTGTGTGCTGGACAATCGCATTCAAACGGATCAACCAGGATTTGTCAGTTGTTCAGTCGCGCAGGATGTTTACGGCGCGGATGGAACGGTGGCACTCATTGATCGTGGGTCGCAGATTGTCGGTGAGTACAAGAACCAGAGCATCACCTACGGGAAAGATCGAGTCTTTGTCGTCTGGTCGCGCGTGAGGACACCGACCGGGGTGGTGGTTGAAATCGATTCGCCAGGGACCGGCCCCTTGGGCGAGGCCGGGTTCGGTGGGTACGTTGACAACCACTACTTCGAGCGAGTCGGTATTCCGGTCTTGATGTCGGTGGTGACATTCGGTATTCAGACCGCGGTGGCAACCGCCGCGAATACCGCCGTCAACGGCGGTGGGGGTGGCGGTGGTGGTGGTAATACCGGAAGCAATGCCGGCTATACCCAAATAGGCCAATCGGCGAATACGAGTTTGCAAGGAATCATGGCGGAAATCGCCAAGATCAAGCCCACCCTCTACGTTAATCAAGGGGGCTTGGTTGAAGTGTTGGTCATGAAAGACCTTGAAATGGGGGGGGCCTATCAACTAACGCGGGCCGGGGAATGAAATGAGTGCTGTATCAACCAAAATGCCGGAAGCGGGTACCGTCCTTGAAACCCTCTTGCGGCCCCTTGCGCCGCTACTGGAACGTGCTGACGTGTCCGACATCGCGGTGAACGGACCGGAACAGTTGTGGGTTGAAGGCGTCCGGGGGTGGGAGCGAATCCCATTCCCGGTATCAAACGATGATTGGCTGCGCTCGGTGGCACGGGCCGTGGCGTCGTCAATGTCATCGACGATTGGGGAGCGCTCGCCCGTATTATCGGGACATCTGCCGACCGGCGAGCGGATACAGATTGTCATGCCACCCGCCGCCAGCCAGATTTCACTGACGATCCGTCGACCCTCCCGGGTGCTCTACTCGCTGCATCAGTTAGCGGACACGGGGGCATTTGCGCCCGTGTTGATTGAAGGGGGCGCGGGACATGCTGTCGCGCGGCGCGAGTTGCGAGCCGACCTGGCCAACTGGCGCCCACAGAACCCAAGCGAAATCGCGGATGTACTGCGACGACTGGTGGAACAACGCCTGAACATCATCGTGTCAGGCGCAACCGGGTCCGGGAAAACGACACTATCCAAAGCGCTGATTGCTGCGATCCCGAGCGATGAGCGGTTAATCACGATTGAGGACGCCAGGGAACTGGAGTTCCATCACGAAAACAGTGTCCGGCTGTTTTACTCGCGGGACGGGGGAGGTACATCGTCCGTCGGGGTCCAAGACCTCTTGGTGTCTTGCCTGAGAATGAAACCGAGCCGGATTCTGCTGGCTGAGTTGCGCGACTCGGAAGCCTATTTCTACTTGCGCAACGTGAATTCCGGACACCCTGGATCAATCACCACGGTACACGCAAACAGCGGGGTCGGGGCCGTCGAACAACTCATGTTGATGATCCGCCAAAGTTCTGCCGGCGCCGGACTGAGTCGGGCCGATATCAAGGGCCTGGTCATGTCCTTGGTGGATGTCATCATCCAGATGGAGCGACGCCAGGTGACGGAAATCTACGTGCTCCCGGAGAACATGGATGCTTAAACGCGTTCCCGCATCGTTCAAGTGGATCATTGCTGCATCGGTACTGATTGGTCTGGTCGGAATGGAGCCCTTAGCAGCGTATGTCTACGGAGAGATGGCGGGCTATGACTTCAAGCCGCTGCTGTGGTTGTCGGCACTGGTCTATATCGGATACGAGAATCAGGAGGTCATACTGAGCGGAATCGCGGGCCTGGCTGGCGGCATCGTCTTGCCGGTGTTCGTCGCCTTCGCACTCATGCCCCCAAAACCGCTCCATGGCTCGGCGCGACTGGCCCGAACCGGGGAAATTTCCAGGGCAGGCATGTATAAGGCCAAGTCGTCCACTGTGCTGTTGGGTCGGCACCGCGGAAAGCTGATCGGTTTCAACGGCGACTTGCATGTATTCCTCGCAGCAGCGACAGGAACGGGTAAGGGCGTGGGTTTCGTGGTCCCGAATGGCCTCTATTGGGGAGGGACCCTGATCCTCTTGGATATCAAGGGCGAGAACTTTACTCTGACCTCGGGGTATCGCGGCGGGGTTCTTGGGCAAAAGATATTCCGGTTCGATCCGCTCAATGAAGAAGGCCGGACGCACGCATTCAACGTCCTTTCATACGTGCGGCAGGGGGACCTGCGGGTAACCGACGTACAAACGATTGCGGCAATCCTGTGCCCTCCCGAAGGCAACGACCCCTATTGGACAAACACCGCGCGGGACTTGCTCATGGGCCTGCTGCTGCTAGTAGTCGAAGCAGGACCGGCGAGGGGTTGGCCGGTAACCATCGGCCAGGTGCATCGCATCTTGCTCTCGGAAGAAGAAACCGGCGCGGCACTGGAAAAGCTGCTCGGGGAGTTGGACGAGGCAGGGATCGCGGTGTCGGATTTATGCCGGCGATATATTCTCGGTTTTTGCAATGAGCCCGAGAAGCCGCGGGGATCGATCAAATCAACGCTCGCGACGAAGTTGACGCTGTGGGCGAATCCGCTGATCGACCGGGCGACCAGTCGCAACGATTTTGACCTGCGGGAGCTGCGGCGGGAACCGACAACGATCTATCTGGCGATTGCTCCGGATGACTTGGCCCGGATCGGGCAACTTGTGCGGCTGCTGATCGAGTTCTTCCTTGCGGTTAACACCAAGGCCGGCGAGACGCCGGCAGACGATCCGACGCTGAACGTGCCGGTCCTGGTCTTGCTCGACGAGTTCTTGAGTCTGGGCAAGATGGAGAAGCTGGTTCAGGCGCTCGCTTACGTCCGTGGCTGGGGTATTCGTATCGCCACGGTAATTCAGTCAGAAGCACAGTTGCAGGCGCTCTACGGGCGGGAACAGGCCGAGTTCTTCATCGACAACCACCGGGCACGGGTCATCTATAGGCCACCAGTGCATCGCCGGGACCTGGCAAAGCAAATCAGCGAACTGATCGGGATCACGACAGTCAAGCAAACCGGATACAGCTATGGCAAAGGTTCGCGGGGTCGCAATGTGTCGGAAACCGGTCAAGCAATCCTAGACGCCGACGAAATAGCGAATCTGCGAGATTTCGAGACAATTGTTTTGGTTGAGGGTATTCGCGCGTTCATCGGCGAAAAGCTCTTTTACTACCGCGATAAACTGTTTAAGAAAAGGTGCCTGCCGTCCTTACCTCTGCCCGAGCCAATCGAGGTGGAGGAAGCCATGGAAGTGACTGCGGGTAAGGCGACAGAGGGTGACATCGACCTTGAGTGCATGATCGAGCGGGGAGACGAAGATCAACCACCACTTGAGAGTACAGAGGCGCTACGTGCGGCAGTGGTGGCCTTGCCCGCACTAGACGATGCACCAAGCGATGAGGCGCTTGACGAGTTAGCAAAACAATTGTTGGGCATCGCCAAACGTGCAGACCCTGCGGCGGTCGCGGCCCTAGAGAATGAGGGGGAGGGCGACGAGTTCGAGGGGCAGGACTGGGAAGAGGAGGGGGAGGTGGTAACCTGACCGATAACTCCGGCGTGGGTTGATGCAAGAAAACCTGGGGGTGGCGTGCGACCGTCATCCCTTTTTTTGGTCTTTCACATGTGAAAGTCGACGGGGGAAACGATGAAAACGATCGGATACGCAATCACCGGGGTGTTAGTGCTCGGCAATATGGGGGTTGGGAATGCAGACAGTCAACTGGAAGCCTGCGGCTCGATTCTCTGTCTCGCAGGAGGTTCAACGGTAACCCAATGCTCCGGGAATGTCGTGGTGACAGAATGCGGGGGGTACCTGTCGCAGTTTTACGGGAAGGACACCGAAGACAGTCGGCGAAACTACTTAAACTCCTGTCCAGGTTCCGATGCGTCATTCAATGACGCGGCGTCAATGTACGGGACAGCATGTAATCCGGCGACCCTGACGGGAACGCTGAATCTGGAAATCACGAATTGCGAAGCGGAATATGAGTTGTGCATTCAACAGACCGGTAATCCCTATATATGCCAGGAATGCCCAACGCCATCGCAAAACGAACCGGAGCAAAGGTGCGGCGCTTGGAACGCGAAGCTAGGGGGTAATGCGTTGAGGTACCCGACGCTAAAACAGAGGCCGAGTAACGGATCGTATTACTGGGAATGCCCGATATGATGCGGTCAAGGTCGTTCGCCAGATGGCGAATGATCGTGCTGACGGTGGCGGCCCTCGCTGGACCTGCGGGATGTGCGACCCCACCCAGTAGCGACCCTGCGGGCGACAGCGCCGCCACGGTGCGGGAAGGGCGGTACGTGCCGGCACGGGATGCGGTGCCGGCCTGGCAAGGATTCGTTGCGGGCGGGGGCGCCACCTCGCGGGGCGACGCCGACATCTGGCATCGGGTGCGCGGTGGGATGCGTCTCAACCGGTCAGGGGACGCCCGCGTGGAAGGCAGGGCGCGTAGCCTGGCAAGGGACCGGGGCTATCTGGCGAAGCTCGCCAATGGCGCCCGGCCGTACCTGCATGTCGTGCTAGCGGAGATTGAGCGGCGGGGCCTGCCGACGGAACTGGCGTTGTTGCCGCAAGTCGAAAGCCGCTTTAACCCGGCGGCGACCTCGCGGGCTGCGGCGGCCGGGATGTGGCAGTTCATGCCCTCGACTGGAAGTGACATGGGGTTGCGCCAATCGGCTGGGTACGATGGTCGGCGGGATCTCCTGGAATCGACGCGGGCGGCACTGGATTATCTGGAACAACTGCATGGCCGCTTCGGGGACTGGGAACTGGCTATGGCCGCCTACAACTGCGGACCGGCCCGGGTGGAGTCGGCCCAAGCGTCGAATCGGGCGCATGGCGCCCCAACGGACTTCTGGTCACTCCACCTTCCGACAGAAACCGAGAACTATGTACCCGCGATACTGGCGGTTGCGCGACTGGTGGCGGCGCCGGAGCGATTCGGGCTGGTACTGCCGTCCGTTCCAGACACCCCGCAAGTCGAGGTCGTCATTCCAACCGGCACGGTCGATCTTGCCCAGGTAGCCCAAGCGGGGGGGGTGGCAATTGGGGACCTGCAACGGCTGAACGCAGGGTTGCGACAAGGTCGGACGGAACAGCGGCCGGGCGCCGGGGTCGTGGTCCCAGTCGGTACCGGGCAACAAGTCAGGGTCGGGTTGCCAGGAACACAGGTGGTTGCCGCTGTGGTGGCGCCGGTTAGGACCGGAGTTCAGCGGCCTGCAGAACGGGCGCAGGAAGACCGGGCAGTAGGAAAAGAATTGGTCTACCAGGTGCGCAAGGGTGAGACGTTAGGAATCGTCGCGCGTCGGTTTGGTGTCAGTGTCGGGGAAATACGGGCGTGGAATGAGAATGCTGGAGACGGAATCGGTGAAGGGGAGACGATACGGATTGTGCCTCGTACCAACTGGTCAGAAGACACGGCGCCCAGCGGCAACGATGGGGAACTTGATGGATTCCGCAGTGGTGGCGGCCTCGCGAGGGCGGGGTGACGAGTCTGCGGCCGGTGTAGCGGGTCCTCCTTAGATCGCAAAACGCACGTTTTGCGCATTATCTTATCTTGACAGTGCCGACTGTTGCGGTATCATCGCCCTGTATTCCAATGAAGACAGAGGCGCACATGAGACGTTCAACGGCCAACGCTTTGGAGCCCGGCGCGGTTACACCTGGCGTTTCAATGCTGGGGTGCGCAGGAACGGTTGGGCTTCGTGCGGCTGCTACGCGATTACCGGCGGCCCGTTGCGACCCTACTTGAGAACGGGGGGTATCAGTTCTCGTCCGCGGTGAAATTCCAGAATGTGGAGAAATATCGCGGGCAGAGTGCCGCTCACCGGCTCGAACTGTATGCAGAGAACACGCGCGATCAGGAGAACCACTTCGTCCTGTGGCGGCAGTTTGGAGCGCACGATTCAGTGGCCGATGTGCGCAATGCGGCAGTCCCCTTAATGATTTTGCTCGATGCCGTGCTTGGGTACTCAAAGAGACGGCGGGATCGGGATCGGCTGCTTCGATATACAGCATTTATGCGATAAGTGAAGTGGTGACCTATGATCGTAATGTTCGAGCATGATAGGAAAGGTGGGTTTAGGCGAAGACCAAGTAAAGAAAATATAGGGCCAATGACGAGAGTGATATTCGGTTATTGGTCGGTTGCCTATTTCCGTGCCTGCGGAATTAACGACATCAGTAGCGCATTCCGGCAACACGAACGGGCGTTGCTGGTTGCCCAAGGCAGACTAGCCGATCCCGCTCCAGCGGCATGACAGAGGCAGTAAAAAAATATGAGACTGTACATAGCGGAGAAGCCGGAACTGGCGCGGGCGATTGTGGAAGCGCTCGGCGGCGGTCAGCGGCGGAATGGATACATTGAAGTGGGCGAGGATCGTGTGACCTGGTGTTTCGGGCACATGCTCACACTGCTGGTGCCGGAAGACTACGATCCGAATCTCAAGCGTTGGCGGATGGAAGACCTGCCGATCATCAATGTGCCCTGGAAGAAAAAGCCAGGGCATGACAAAGAAGAGCAACTAGGCATCATCAAGGGACTGTTGGGGCAGGCGCAGGAGGTGGTTCACGCAGGGGACCCGGACGATGAAGGTCAACTGTTGGTCGATGAGGTCATTGCGGATGCGCGGTTTCGCGGTCCGGTCCTGCGCGTGCTCATCAATGACAACAACAAGGCGCTGGTACAACGTGCTTTGGGGGCACTGCGGCCGAACCAGGAGTTCGCCGGCCTGTCTGCGGCAGCGGAAGCGCGGCAAGTCGCTGATCAGATGTTCGGGTTCAATCTCACCAGGGCCTGCACGCTGGCCGCGCGGGCGAAGGGTGCGCAAGGTATCTGGAGCGTCGGGCGGGTCCAGACCCCCATCCTTGGCCTTGTCGTGCGCCGCGACCGGGCGCACGCGGGGCATGTCGCGGTTTTCTACTATGTGCTGGTAGGGTCTTTCACATGTGAAAGTCTCGGGTTTAACGCGATCTACCAAGTTGCGGCTGGGGACCCGGTGGACGACGAGGGGCGACTGAGCGACCCGAAGGCGGCCGAACGGATTGCCCTGGCCTGTCGCGGGCGTCCCGCGGTGGTCGAAAGCGCGGTAACCACGCCAAAGGAAGAGCCCCCACCACTGCCGTACAACCTCCTGGGCCTCCAAATCGACGCATCCCGCAAGTGGGGATACCCGCCGGACGCGGTGAAGGACATCACCCAGTCGCTCAGAGAAAAGCACAAACTCATTACCTACAACCGCTCGGATTCGCGTTATCTGAACAATGAACAGCACGGCGATGCGCGTGACGTGTTGGCGGCGATTGCGAAGACGGCGCCGATCCTGGCGGCGGCGGCGGCCAAAGGGAATCCGGCGATCAAGAGTCGTGCGTTCAATTCCTCGAAGGTGACGGCGCATCACGCCATCATCCCAACGGGTGCGACGGCGGATTTCGGAAGCCTGACTGAAGGCGAGCAACGCATTTACATGCTGATAGCGCGGGCCTATATCGCGCAGTTCTTCCCGAATCACTGTTTCGATCAGACCGATGCCGTCATGTTAGTGGAAGACCGGCATCGGTTTGTCTGTCATGGGCGCGTGACCACTCGGCAGGGGTG
>Ga0247837_1008954_pt1 | contig 12279 bp, 8 predicted proteins | sample LaCtaG_2_FD_187115 | JGI IMG/M metagenome (GOLD analysis project Ga0247837, IMG submission 187115) | Freshwater microbial communities from meromictic Lake La Cruz, Castile-La Mancha, Spain - LaCruzMarch2015_14.5m | ecosystem: Environmental > Aquatic > Freshwater > Lake | place: Spain: Castile-La...
GGGTGCGGCCCTCATGGATGCAGACCCGCACCTCATGGGCCTCGAAATCCTCGCGGGCGAGAAAGCGCACGTCGTTGGTCGCCACCACCGGCACGCCCTTGGCCAGCGCCAGGTCGACCGACAGTTCGATCAACTCGGCCTCCTGCTCGCGGCCGGTACGGATCAGCTCCAGGTAGTAGCGATCACCGAAGATCGCGCGCCAGTCATCCAGCAGGAACTCAGCCACCCCGCGGTTGCCGGCCAGCAGCGCCTGAGCCACGTCACCGCCGGGACCACCGGACAGCGCGATCAACCCCTGCGGCGCGGCCGCGATCCAGCCCCGCTCCACCTGCGGCACGCCCAGATGCTGGCCCTCCACATAGGCGCGCGAGATCAGCCGTGTCAGGTTGCCGTAGCCCTGCTTATCCTGGACCAACAGCACCAACCGGTGCGGCTTGTTGGCATCCGTCGGATTCTTCACCCACAAATCCGCTCCGGCGATCAGCTTGACCCCGGCCGCCAAGGCCGCCTTGTAGGAGCGCACCAGGGCGAACAGGTTACACTGATCGGTCACCGCGACCGCCGGCATCCCCCCGGCGCGCAGCGCCTTGACCAGCGGCTTGACGCCCACCAAGCCGTCGACCAGTGAATATTCCGTGTGCAGGTGCAGGTGAACGAAGCGAGGTTCCATGGCGAGCTCGACTGCTTGAAGATAACGCGGGGCGGACGGGGTTCGGGCGTGCGAGTCTACCAACCTCCCGGCACCGGCGCGGACTCTTCTCGTGGTCGATTTCTAGTGCGTTGTTTTCCTGTGGAAGCGCGGACAGTCGGGGCAGCCGGATACGACGCTATCAAGAATTAAGCGCCGTAGGAGCCCGCTTGCGGGCGACGTGACCTGCCGGAATCGAGCCATTGTGCCCCCACCCGTCGCCCGCAAGCGGGCTCCTACGATCCGACCGAGGACGATGGCAGCGACCACATCAGCGCGTAGCCCATCCGGCCACCGCGATGCTTGAGGATGGGCATCGCGCTCGCTCTGCCCATCCTACCGAAAGGTCTGGCCCCAACAAACCACATCACTTCTGATCACACCCGGGGCATCCTGGCCCCGTCCCGGCCAGCGCTGTTCTATGCGATCATCCCGCACCAGTAGCGAAACAGCCGCAGATCGACCTGCACACACCGCGCAGGAGACCCCCATGACCCCGGAAGCCAAGGCACGCCAGCGGGTCGAACAGCGCCTGATCGGCACCCGCAATCTGGGCCAGCAGGCTGGATGCCCGGCAGACGTCGGAGGGGTGGGGCGCGGCAGTGATCCCGCGGCTGGCGCGCGATATCCGCAATGAGTTACCCGAGCAGAAGGGCTTTTCGGAGCGCAACCTGAAGCGGATGCTCGCCTTCTATCGCGAATATCACGAGACGATCTGGCCTGACGGTGAGCTGGTGCCACAGGCTGTGGCACCAGCGGTTTGCAACGGCGGGGCAGAGAAAGTGCCACAGGCTGTGGCACTAACGGAGGCCGCCCTGCTGGCATCAGTCCCTTGGGGTCACCACCTGCTCTTGATGGAGCGTGTGAAAGACGGTGGGACGCGGCGCTGGTACATGGCTCAGACGCTGACCAACGGCTGGAGTCGTAACGTGCTGGCGTTGCAGATCGGAGGTCGGGCTCATGCCCGCCAAGGCGCACTGCCGAATAATTTTGCGGAGCGCTTACCATCCCCGCAATCCGACCTGGTACAGCAGGCCCTGAAGGACCCCTATGTATTCGACTTCCTCACCCTGGATGAGCCTTTTCGTGAGCGAGAGCTGGGAACCGGCTTGGTCCAGCACCTTGAGAAGTTCCTGATCGAACTCGGCCAGGGCTTCGCCTTTGTCGGTCGGCAATACCATGTCATGGTGGGCGAGAGCGATTTTTATATCGACCTGCTGTTTTATCACCTGAAGCTGCGCTGCTATCTGGTGATCGATCTCAAACGCGGTAATTTTAAGCCGGAGTATGCCGGCAAGCTGAATTTCTACTGCAATGTCGTCGATGACACGCTGCGCCATGCCACGGACGCGCCGACCATCGGTCTGATCCTGTGCCAGGGCAAGGACCGGGTGCTGGCCGAATACGCACTGCGCGGTATCGACAAACCGCTGGGCATCGCGAGCTATGAACTGATGCGCGCCTTGCCGCAATCGCTGCAAAGCGCGTTGCCGAGCATCGAGTCGCTCGAAGCCGAGCTGGCGGACGCACTGAATGGCTCCGCGCCGGGCGCCGATCAGGAAAGCGAATTCATCCGTGCCTGGGACGAAACGGGCACCGGCGAGTAGACCCTGACCGCTTGCCCCGGGTACTGAACGTCCGTCAGCAACTCGTCGCCATGGCCTGAAGTTGGCTCCAGCTCAGGAAAAGTCGGTGGTTATGACCAGGCAGCGGGCGGAAATCCCAACGCCGGTAAAGGGAAGCGGTTGGCGCTCATTCCCCGCGCATCAGTGCGCCGAGTGCCTGCTGCGCCGCGGTGAGGGCGGTCGGCGTTAACGCGATAACCTGCTGCTCCGCGGCCTGGATTTCGCGACGTGCTTGGGCGACCACGACCGAGCGAACGTACTCGCTAACGCTGACATGGCTCAGCTCCGCCGCACGCGCAACGAACGTCTTGCTGTCCGGATCGAGACGGACCATGAGGCTGGTGGAGGCGTTGGCCATCAAAGGAGTCGCCGGATTGACGGTAGCACGTCGAAAATGTATCGCGCTGTGCAATACGTTGCAAGGAATCCGGGTCGGGTCAATGGCTGAGCGGCCTTGATCATCAACCGGGCTATCGCGTGATCGGCACGGTCGTCGGTCCGCACAGCGGACCCTACGGCCGTACGGTTCCAGGGCTCAAAACACCAGATTCAGCATACCGAGCGCCACCGCCAGAAACAGCAGGGTCATGATGCCGCCGGCACGCATGAAGTCGACCACGCGATAGTCGCCCGGCCCCATCAGCAGGGCGTTGACCTGGTGGGTGGGAAGGAAGAATGAGTTGGAGGTGCCGATGGCGACGGTCAGGGCGAAGACCGCCGGATTGGCGCCCACCCCCAGCGCGATGTTCACGGCGAGCGGCACCAGGAGGACGGTGGCGCCGACGTTGGACATGACCAGGGTAAAGCAGGTGGCGAGCCCCATGAGCGCGGCCTGGACGACCCACACCGGCTGGTCACCCATCACCGACAGGGTTTGATCCGCAATCCAGGCGGCGGTGCCGCTCGATTCGACCGCGAGCCCGAGCGGAATCAGCGAGGCAAGCAGAAAGACCAAGCGCCAGCTCACCGCCTTGTAGGCTTCCTCGATGGACAAGACCCCGGTCAGGATCATTCCCAGTGCCCCGACAAAGAGGGCGACCGCCAGGCGCAGGTCCGTAAACAGGAGCAGGAACAGCGTGATGACAAAAAACAGCAAGGCCGCCGGCACCTTGTGAGGACGCAGGTCCTCGTGAGGATATTCGGTGGTGACGACGACGAAATCCCGGTCGCGCTCCAGCCGGGCCAGATCCGCCCAAGTGGTGTGCACCACCAGCGCGTCACCGATCCGGAACGGGGTGTTGCGGACTCCGCCGGTGGCCACCGTCAGGTTCCCCTCGCCGCGCTGGATGGCGAGCAGCGAGAGCCCGTAGGTCTTGCGCATCCAGACATCGCGGGCGGTCTTGCCGATCAGACTGGAACCGGGGGCGATGACGAGTTCGGCGATACCGGCCTTGGTCTTGGAGAGCGCCTCGGCAAACAGATCCAAGTCCGGCTTGAAGGTCACTCCATGAGCCGCGGCAAACTGCTCGAAGGATTCCGGCTGCCCGAGCAGCGCGAGCGTGTTGCCCGCGGCGATGCCGAGCGTGCGGTCCACGCCGTCCGCGCCCAGCCGCAGCCCGTCGCCCTTCTCCACGGCGACCACCCGCACCCGCCACTCCCGCTCCATGGCGTCTACGCCGACCCCGACCAGGGGGCTGGAGGCCGGGACCCGCAACTCCCGGACCTCGACCGGGCCCAAGCCATAGGTCTCGGCGAAATAGCGCATGGGGTCGCGTTCGTCAAGCTTGGCGGCGGAACGAACCGGCAGCACGAAACGCCCGGCAACCACGAAATAGATGATCCCAGTGAGCAGCAGGGCCACCCCGATCGGGGTCACATCGAACAGCTTGAAGGTCGCCATCGGCGTCACCCCGGTCGGGAGCGCCTGATTGGAGGTCAGGATCAGGTCATTGAGCAGGATCAGGGGGCTGGAACCCACCATGGTGATGGTGCCGCCCAGCAGGGCGCAGAAACCCATGGGCATCAGCAGGCGCGACATCGGCAACCCGGTGCGGGCGGAGATGCGACTCACCACCGGCAGGAACAGGGCGGCCGCTCCGACGTTCTGCATGAAACTGGAGATGATCCCGACGGTACCGGAGATCAGGGGGATGATGCGCTTCTCCGTGGTGCCGCCCACCCGCATAATAAAGCCGGCCACCCGCGACATCAGGCCGGTGCGGTCAAGTCCAGCCCCGATGATCATCACCGCGATGATGGAGATCACCGCGTTGCTGGAGAACCCGTCGAACAGGTGCGCGGTCGACACCAGGCCCTGCTCCAGGCCCATCCAGGGGGCGAGCAGACTGGTCAGCCCCAGCAACACCATCACGGTGACCGCGGCAACGTCCACCCCCACCACCTCGAAGGCGAACAGATACACGGTCAGCACCAGAAAGCCCATGACCCAGGCGATTTCCACACTGGGGACCACCCCCGCCAGCCAGATCGCGCCGACGGCAAAGAGGACGGCGGCCAAATCCTTCTTGATACGGGACCAGAAAGTCGGGTGCATGGGTGCCTCGTGTACATTGTGGTGCGAGGTGCAATCGCTGGGGAATCGCACGGAAACATAATACCCCGAGTGCGACCTGTTTGACCCCCCCTCTCGTCAACCGACCGGCCGACACCCGCCGACCTTCGGCGAACGCTGTCAATCGCCTTAAGAAACATCGGTAACCGGAAGGGAATAACGGAAGACGATGCACACAACCGCCCGAGAGTTCATGATAGCGATAACTTCCTTGGAGATTCTCCCCCGATGCTGTCGAAGACCACCACGCAACGCCGCCACCGGTTCGAGCATCTGGTCGATGAGGCGGAACGCGCGTTCCGCGAAGACCCGCGGCGCTACAAGCGTCGCCTGCTGTGGCTTGGCCTACTCGGTTACGCGGTCATCGGCGGCGCGCTGTTCCTGATCGTTGCCCTGATCGGCGGCACCCTCCTGGCCGCGACGCTCAGCACGGCCATGCTGGTACTGCTGATCAACTGGCAGTTGGTGATCGTGCTGCTCCTGCTGGCGGGGGTGCTGATCAAGGCGCTGTGGATCAAGATCGAGGCGCCGGAAGGCTATCGTCTGGAGCGTGCGAAATTCCCGGCCCTGTTTGCGGAGCTCGATGCCCTGCAACGCACCCTGGGAGCCGCACCCATTCATCGGGTCATTCTGACCGATGATTTCAACGCGGCCATCGTGGCGGTGCCGCGAATCGGCATCTTCGGGCCCTATCGCAGGACCCTGTCGGTGGGGCTCCCGCTGCTGCTGTCGATGGCGCCGGAGCAGGCGCGGGCGGTGCTGGCCCACGAGTTCGGCCATTTATCGTCCAACCGCTCGGGCTTCAACGCCTGGGTCTATCGGGTGCGTGCCAGTTGGGGGCGCATCCTGGAGGCCGTCGCGCAAACGCGGGGGATTGCGGCGGGCACGCTGCACCGTTTTTTCGATTGGTATACCCCCTATTACTGGGCCTACAGCTTCGCCCTGGCGCGCGCCAACGAGTACGAGGCCGATGCCGCCGCGGGTCAACTGACCTCCAGCGAGGACGCGGCCGCGGCCCTGGTCGCGGTTCACACCTACGGCGATCTGGCGGGGGAGCATTTCTGGTCGCCGCTGCTTGCCCGTGCCGATCACCAACCGCAGCCCGCGGTCCGTCCCTACACGGCGCTGCGCCAGTTCTTCAAGCAGCCGGTCATGGAAGCGGACGCATTTCAGGCGCGCATCGCGCCGCTGCTCGAACGCCGCACCGACCGCAGCGATACCCACCCCTGCCTGCGCGATCGTCTCGCCGCGCTCGGCCAACCGGCACGCCCACCCGGTCCGGTCGAGCAGTCTGCCGCGGAAGCCTGGCTCGGCGAGGGACTGCTGCCGATCCTCGCCACCTTCGACCATCATTGGATCAGCCGCAACCGGCTGCGCTGGCAGGGCCGCTACCGCAAGACACAGGAGACGCGCGCCGCGCTGGCGCAGCTCAAGACCAAACCCGAACGGGAGCTGACCGCGACGGACCGCTGGAACCTGGCCTCCTGGAGCGAGCGCCTGGAACCGGGGCTGGACCCGCTGCCCCTGTATCAGGCGTACAAAGACATGAAGCCCGACGACGCGGATGTCGACTTCATGATCGGCAGACACCTGCTCGCCCGCTCCCAGCCGGAGGGGCTCGCTTATCTGGAGCGTGCCGCCGGCCAGCGTTCACTCACCCTCGACGCCTGCAACCTGGCCATCGCCTACCTGCGGCGCACCGGGGACGAGCCGGCCGTGGAGCGCTGGCGGATGCGTGGGGAGCAACATCAGGATCGGGAGGAGGCCGCCCGCCGGGAGCGGACCGGGGTCTCGCCGGACGATATCCTCATCCCGCCGCAGTTGCCGGGAGACGCGCTGCGCGACCTGCGGGTGCAGTTATTGGAGATCGGCAACATTCGGGATGCCTGGATCGTCCGCAAGGCGGTGCGTGAGTTCCCGGAGGACCCGGTTTATCTGATCGTGGTGCGGCTGCTGCCGTTCGCCAGCCAGCATTTCACGATGCAACGACTGGCCACGGAGATCCTCTGTCCAGGCTCCACCCTGTTCATCCTGCGCCGGAGACTCCATCGCCGCTTACGCGGACAGGTGCGCGATCAGGGGCAGCGCCTGTTATAGCATTCGGACTATTTGAGCGCCCGCACCTGATCCAACAGCCTGGGATCGTCCCAGGCCCGCTCGCCGGCGGCGCTGTAGACCAGGCGGCCCTGCGGATCGATGACATAGGTCGTGGGCAAGCCCTTGAGTGGATAGCTCTGGGCAACCTTCGAGTCCAGGTCCATCGGCAGCGGAAAGTCGACCGGGGTCTCCTCCAGGAACTCACCGATCGCCTGGGCATCATCACCGACGTTGACGGCGATCACCGCAATCCCATCCGCCGACAGCGCCTCGTGAGCGCGCTGCATCGACGGCATCTCCGCCCGGCAGGGCGGGCACCAGGTGGCCCAGAAGTTGAGGATGACGGGCTTACCCCGGTAATCCGCGAGCCGCTGCTGGCGCTGCTCCGGGTCCTTGAGATCGAAAGCCGGGGCCATGGGCTGATCGGGTACGGGGGTCAGCGTCTGGTTGTCCTTGGCCGGGAGCCCGCCGAACGGCGCGGTCAGCAGCAACGCGGCCAGGCTCAGGAGCATCACGGGGCGCGACCGTCGTGATAGGGGTTGCATGGATTTCATAGGAGTCGGGTGACACGGAACTGTTGGGGCTTTACGACTCTATGGTACCGCTATACTCGCACCTCAACCGCCGCCCGCCAGTCCAACGACCGCAAGCCCCGTCATGAACCAAGCCAACCCGTCCCCGTGGCAACGCCTGGACACCCTGATGTGGTCCGACCGACTCGACCGCTTGCCGCGCTGGCAGCGGCGGCTGGTCTGGTTTGCGCGCCTGGTTTATGCCCTGTACCGCGACGCGACCCAGGGTTATCTGTCACTCCAGGCCATGAGCCTGGTTTACACGACCCTGCTCTCGCTGGTACCGCTGCTGGCGGTGAGCTTCTCGGTACTCACGGCGTTCGGTGCCCACAATGCACTGGAGCCGTTGCTGCTGCACCTCATGGAGCCGCTGGGCGATCAGGCACCGGAGATCGTTGGCAGCATCATCGGCTTCGTGGATAACACGCGGGTGGGCGTGCTCGGCTCAGTCGGCCTGGCGGTGCTGATCTACACCGTCGTGTCGATGATCCAGAAAATCGAGCAGGTGCTGAACAACACCTGGCGGGTCGAGGAGTCGCGGCCCTTTGCCCAGCGGGTGAGCCAGTATCTGAGCATTCTGCTGATCGGCCCCGTGCTCATCGTGACAATCCTGGGCCTCTCGACCGCGGCACGCCACACCGCCTTCGTGGAATCCGTGCTGGCCGTCGAGCCCTTCGGGACCCTGATCGATGCCGGCGGTAATCTGGTGCCTTTCTTCCTGATCACCTTCACCTTTGCCTTCCTCTACAGCTTCGTGCCGAATGCCCGGGTGAATTTCTACTCGGCCCTGATCGGCGCCCTGACGGCCGGAACGCTGTGGCAAACGGTGGGCTGGCTGTTCGCCCATTTCATGGTCAGTTCCACCAAGTACACCGCCATCTATTCGAGTCTGGCGATCCTGATCCTGTTCATGTTCTGGCTCTATATCGCCTGGCTTATCGTCCTCACCGGGGCCAGCATCGCCTTTTATCATCAGCATCCGGAATATCTCAGCAGCCGCTCGCGCGACCTGCGCCTCAGTAACCGCCTGCGCGAGCGCCTGGCATTGCTGGTCGCCGGTCATATCGCGCGCAATTTCGTCATGGGCACCAAAGCCTGGACCGCCGCCGGTCTCGCCGCCGCCCTGAGCCTGCCCAAGACCAACATCCGACGGAGCCTGCACCTGCTGGAGCACGAGGGTTTCTTGCTGCGCACGGCCGATGAGCCGCCCTGCTTCATCCCGGCCACGGCGCTGGACAACACGTCGGTCAAATCCCTGTTGGATGCGGTGCGCTGCTTCGAGGAGCGCGAGAGCGGCTGCCGTGTCGCGGTCTCGGATCGGGGCATCCAGGAGGTGGAGCGGCAGATCGATACGGCCATCGGCCAGGCCTTGGGTAAGATGACGCTACGCGAACTGGCCGCGACCTTGGACGACCCAAGTGGGTCAGCGGCGAAAGGAGCGGTCGAACAGACTGATCCGTCTTTACGCACGCCTGTTCACGGACGTGCGGCGGCGATGTGACTAAACTAGACGCAGGGAGTTCTACAGCCAGCCGTTGCATAAGAGGCCCCGACGTCCGTGAGCGACCAAATCAGTTTATCGGCCCTGTCGTATCCGAACGGTAGCAATGGCGCCGCCGTCGCGGCCACAATTCTTATCGTGGACGATCTGCCGGACAATCTCACGGTGCTGGCAGACATCCTGCTGCCCAATTATCGCGTGCTGGCCGCCTCCAGCGGAAAGCGTGCACTGAAGCTCGCAGCAGCGGAGCCGCAACCGGACCTGATCCTGTTGGACCTCATGATGCCCGGCATGGACGGCTATCAGGTGCTGGTCAGACTCCAGGAAAATGTACAAACCCGCGACATACCCGTCATCATCGTCACCGCAATGAATGAGGCGGAAGATGAGGAACGGGGCCTGGAACTGGGAGCGGCGGACTATATCACCAAGCCGCTGCGTCCTCGCATCGTGCTCGCGCGGGTTCACAAGCAACTCGCACTCAAGTGGGCAGGCGGCCTGCTGCGCGACCGCAACGCCAGCCTGGAGGCACAGGTGGAGCAGCGTCTCGGCGAGAACCAACTCATCCAAGACGTTAGCATCCACGCCCTGGCCCGTCTGGCTGAGATTCGAGACAACGAGACCGGCAATCACCTGCGGCGCACGCAGGAATATGTGCGCACCTTGGCGACGCGGATCAAGGGGCAGTCGCGCTTCGCCGGACAGCTCACCACGCGCACCATCGACCTGCTCGCCAAGTCCGCACTGCTGCACGACATCGGCAAAGTGGGCATCCCCGACCAGATCCTGCGCAAGCCGGGGCCGCTCACCCCGGATGAATGGCAGGTCATGAAGACCCACGCCAAGCTCGGCAGCGACGCCATCGAACTGGCCGAGCGCGATGCCCGAAGACCGGTCGCCTTCCTGACCCTGGCTAAAGATATCGCCCACTACCACCACGAGAAATGGGACGGCAGCGGTTACCCCGATGGCCTGGCGGGCGAGGCCATTCCGCTGGCCGCTCGACTCATGGCGGTCGCGGACGTCTTCGACGCCCTGACCAGTCGCCGGATCTATAAGGAACCCATAACACTCGACGCCGCCACCGGGATCATCCGCGACGGGAGTGGTCGGCACTTCGACCCGAACCTGGTCGATGCCTTCCTGGCCGGGCGTGATGCGATCGCCGAGATCGCCATCCGTTATCGTGACGACTAAGCTCCACCTGACCCTGGGGTCCGTACCGACCGCGGCGAATCACCGGGTGACGGGTGGATCAGCCGGAACCGACCCGTTGCCTGGTTGGCCCACCTGGCTCGCCTACGCCTTCACCGTCGTGGTCACATCAGGCGTCCTGCTGGAGCACTGGTTGGTCGGAACCCCCTTCGGTGATCGCCCGTTCCCGCTCTTGCTGATGACCCCCATCGCACTGAGTGCCCTGATGGGTGGACTGGGCCCGGGTTTGCTCTCCACCCTGCTCGCCGGCCTGGGGCTGCTCGTTCAGACCCTGTCCTCAACCGACGCATGGCCTGTGCCGGCACCCGAGAGCCTCTTCCAACTCGGTATCCTGGCCGCCAACGGGGTCTTGATGAGCGCCATGAGCGAATGGCTGCACCGCTCCCGCCGCCGCGCGCGGGCGAGCCGGCAGTTTCTGGAGATCATCAAGACGCCCATGCTCGACTCCGAGGGGGGGCTGATCGGGGTACTGGGCAGCGGGCGCGACATCACCGCCGCGCGCGCCGCCGCCACGGCACTGCGCGAAAGCGAGCGGCTCAAGCGTGCCGTGCTCGACTCGGTGTCTTCCCACATCGCCGTCCTCGACCAGACGGGGTCCATCGTGGCCGTGAACCGGCCCTGGGAGCGGTTCGCCCTCGACAACAGCCCGCAACCGGGGCGGCCGGTTCCGCGCACGGGTATCGGCACGAACTATCTCGCCGTTCTGCGCCAGTGCCAGGGCGAGGCGTCGGAGGGTGCTCGGGAAGCGCACAACGGCATCCTGGCCGTCTTGGAGGGGCGGCGGCCGAGCTTCACACTGGAGTCCCCCTGCCATGGGCCAGACTGCCAACGCTGGTTCATCATGCACGTCACTCCCTTAGATGCGACCGGGCAGGGCACCGAGCGAGGCGTGGTCATCGCCCACACCGACATTACCGGACGCCGACGTGCCGAGGACGAGCTACGCAAGCTCTCGCTCGCGGTGGAACAGAGCCCCAACAGTATCGTCATTACTGACCTCGAGGCCCGAATCGAATATGTCAACGACGCCTTCGTGCGCAGCAGCGGATACGAACGCGCCGAGGTCTTGGGCCAGAATCCGCGTATCCTGCACTCGGGCAAGACGCCCCAAACCACTTACGAAGCGCTGTGGGGGGCACTGGTCACGGGGCAAGCCTGGCGAGGGGAGCTGACTAACCGCCGCAAGGACGGCAGCGACTATGTGGAGTTCGTCCATATCACGCCCATCCGCCAACCGGACGGGCGCATCACGCACTATCTGGCAATCAAGCAGGACATCACGGAGAAGCGGCGTCTGGCGGAGGAACTGGCGCGCCATCGCGAGCACTTGGAGGACTTGGTCGAGAGCCGTACGGCGGAGTTGGCCGCGGCCAAGCACCAGGCCGAGTCGGCCAACCGGGCCAAAAGCGCTTTCCTGGCGAATATGAGCCACGAGATCCGCACTCCCATGAATGCCATCCTCGGTCTCACCCAACTGGTCGCACGTGACGTCACCGACCCGGTACAGCAGGAGCGCCTGGTCAAGATCGGCTCGGCCGCCAACCACCTGCTCTCGGTCATCAACGACATCCTGGATCTCTCGAAAATCGAAGCGGGCAAGCTCAACCTGAAATTGGTGAGTTTCTCTCCGGCGGCCTTCCTCGATCAGGTTCGCGCGCTCATCAATGATTCGCTGGTGGCCAAGGGGCTCGCCTATCGGTGCGAGGCCGACGCACTTCCATTGGTCGTGAGCGGGGACGCCACCCGGCTGCGTCAGGCCCTGCTGAACTATCTGACCAACGCCGTCAAGTTCACCGAGCGGGGAGAGATCGCCGTGAGGGTCGCGGTCGTCGAGGAGACCGCGAACGACCTGCTTGCTCGCTTCGAGGTGTCCGACACGGGCACCGGCATTGCCCCGGATCAGTTGGGTAAGCTGTTCGCCGCCTTTGAGCAAGCCGACAGTTCGACCACGCGGCGTTACGGCGGCACCGGACTGGGACTTGCCATCACCCGTCGGCTGGTCGAACTCATGGGCGGCCAGGCCGGCGTGACCAGCACGCCCGGCGCGGGCAGTACCTTCTGGTTCACCG
>Ga0247837_1008959_pt1 | contig 12272 bp, 10 predicted proteins | sample LaCtaG_2_FD_187115 | JGI IMG/M metagenome (GOLD analysis project Ga0247837, IMG submission 187115) | Freshwater microbial communities from meromictic Lake La Cruz, Castile-La Mancha, Spain - LaCruzMarch2015_14.5m | ecosystem: Environmental > Aquatic > Freshwater > Lake | place: Spain: Castile-La...
TTACCACTACTCCCCACGTGTTAGTGATTCCTGAAAGCTGCGTAGTACTCACAGTGTTGAGCAGACACAGACCCACCATGGTCCTTAGTCCATATCGCTGGACCTCTTCCCCCTCCATTGCTCTTTCCACCTGAAAACCACATATGAGTAAACACTAAAATACCTATAACTGCAGGATTTACTTTGAAAAGTGTTCCAATCACTCAAGGATTCATTATAGCTATCTTCAGCCTAGCAAAGAACTACGCCGCACAAATAGCCACCTATATAAGCGCTTTAGCACTACGCTAGTTTAACCTACAGCGGCACAGTGTCGCCGTGGACGCGAAATTGGTAGACGCATGTGACTTCCTTATCTCCATGGTTGGCTTCGAACTCCACCCTGACAGTCGTGAGTCGGTGTGCACAGCTGCAATAGCTCTTACTTGCGTATGTCCGTGCAAGTGAAGACCTGCTCAGTCGCCCTGCTTTCCCCGGTCAGTCGAAACTCAAAGGTGTAACTGCCCAGGTACAGGCTTTCACTCAAGGCTGGGGACACGTTGTAAACGCTGAATAGCCTGGGAGCGTTGAGGGCCCCTAAGTGCTGGTTTAGTCCTTACATTGACGTGAGCCAGGACAAAGGTCTTCGGGTATATCACCGCTGCTAGCTGAATCGTCGCAAATCCGTGAGTGCCAGCGAAGGCCCAACAGTTCTCCATGTCTCCTTTCAGCAGACTTTCGGGCTTGTTCAGGTTCATCAGCCCTTCCTACATGCATCTCACCATTATTCGACCGTGGTAAGGCGGAGAGGTCAGGGCGGCTAGCACCTTCCCGCCATTTTGGCCTGCTGCAAAGTCCACTAAGTCTTTGGTTCGGCGGGAACAGTCCTCGGGCACTACTAGGACTTGGGGAGGAAGGCGAGGGAGACTTGCTTGGAGGGAGAGTTGCCTGGCTAGCCAGAGCTTGTACGAAGTCAGCACTGCCAGTGCCAGCAGACTCACTACCAGGACCAGGGTGAAGAGACAGGGACGGAGCGAGGGCAGTGCAGAGGGCTTGGCCCCGGAGTGCCATTCATTCTTCAGGTCTGCGTAGGAGTTGTGCTGGCTGCTAGAGGTGGAAACGGAGCTGTTGGACAGCGGCACAAAGGCGTGAGTCGGGTGCTCTTCACTTCTACGCCTTGCGTCCATTTAAGCAATAGTGATATTGGCCAGTTCGGCTATTAGCGCTAAGGGAGATTAGCTGTCTGGGATTGCTACGTTGGATGTGACTTGAGAGGGAAGACTGTCGATAATCGAACTGACACGCTTCTAAATAGCAGATACCAAGAGATTGTCGCGGGCTCTCTTCTTGAGGGCTGGTATGTCCCTCTCCTTATTTTCACAGAACTCCACAAGCACTCTGGATAGAGTCTTCTTCAGTTCTTTGGACTGGGCATCCACATTCCCGACCACCTCCCTCAGCGTCTGAGTCAACTGCTCAGCTCGCTCCTTGTCTTCGTTGTGCTCCTCCTTAGGCGGCTCGTACTCCAGTAGCTCTGTAGGCCGGGTGTAGGCTTCTTCCTGCTCTAGTCTGGTAGTGCTTGCCTGCGTCTGTCTCAATTCCGCCTTCAGTTTCCTCAACTCATTCCCCTCCTTCTGTGCATCAAACGGGAGTCTGAGAGCCAGTTGCCTCCTCAGACTCATAACCTCCAGCGCCGCCTCTTGCTTGACCTGGTACAGCTGCTTCCACTCCCGCTCCTTCCAGATGCGGTTCAGCTCTGCAAGCAGTTTGTTGATTTGAGTGTTGGAAATGTCGAGACTGTTTTCTTGCTTGAAGGTTTCGGCCACTCTGTAGGCTTCGGTGGGGATCCAGTGGTCGTCTGGGGAGGGAGCGGGCTGCGGTTTGAGGGTGGAGGAGAGGGAGCGAGGCTTGGAGACTTGCAGCTTGGCTTCGCTCTTTGTAGGCAGCGGTAGAAACCTCCTTCCCTGTTCCCCGCCTATATTAAACTCCTTAAACTCCGTCGTCGACTTTAGCAGCAGCAGCAATCTCTGGTTATCCGTCTTAATCTGCTGATACTCCAGCATCTGCCTATCGTCAGTTTGCCTGTTCATCAGTATGGCCATTAGTTCCTTCTCCTTATCCAGTAGGCGGCTTTGAAGACTGACGAATTCCTTGGTCTTGAACTCGACTTCGGTTTCCATGTCTTTGATGCGCTGTTCGAGACGGAATTTCTCAGCGGCAGCAGCTTCCAACTGCGTATCGCGGACCAGCAGCGCTTCTCTAAGCTTCGTAACATCTTCTTCCCGCTTCGAAGCTTCCATCCGCGCTTGGTCCAGCTTATGTTGGGACTTCTCAGTCAAGTCGTGGTGCACACTGAGCGCGTCCTCCAGCCTGAGTTGCAAGTCCTTGATTTGCTGGCTTTGGGTGTGGGCTAAGTGCACTTGGTCTCGCAGTTCTTCTTGGAGATGTTGGTTGTCAGTTTGGCTTTCGTGGAGTTTGAACGTCACTGCAGCGGTCACTTCTTTGGACTTGGCGAACTGGATTTCGACGTATCTCAAGCTTTGCCTCAACTCCTCAATTTCTGTCTGTGCGATTTTGACCCGCAGTTCCCTCTCCTCCTCCTTGGCCTGTGCATGCTGAGACCTTCTTGATCTGAGCAAGTCGCTGGAACTCATCTTGGGACTGGCGAAGTCCTCTTCCATTATAGGCAATTCTGGCTGGGCAGTGGACTTTAAATGGATCGATATGAGCTTCGAATAGCGCTAATATAGGAAACAACCCCAAAAAGCAGTATATTCCCGGCCTCAATAAGAAATCATTCCAAAGCCTCAATTCCTACATTTCCCTAATTTTCCTTATCAAACAGCCCTGCAAAAGTCTCCCTTTATTCCGCAAATGTCTCAACTCTGCCCATCACCACTCCCAAAGAGACCTAAACTAGCAATATGGACTCCGACGAGGAAAACCCTCGCACCTCCAAATTCCAAAGCGAAAGAGAAGACCTGCCCCCTCCTCCCCTCCCCGACCCAAGCAGAAGAGCCAAGCCCGGCAAAGCCCAAAGACAACAGCGTCGACAAGAAAGAACAGCCCTCGACTTACAGGCCTTGGGGGTTGTTAGTAGTCTGGACACTGCTGACCCTCGCTTTCATGTCTTGGCTGCGAAGGCGTTGCGCGAGCCGCAGATACACTTGGTGAAGAATGTGGTTGAGGCCATTGGGGCGGAGGCGACTTTGGGACTGCTGGGCAGGACGAAGGATATACAGGAAGCGGGGGGAGTTAGGGTGCAGGAAGGAGGCGCTTTGAAAGCTGCAGGCGGAGTCTTCTTTTCACTGGTCAAAGAAATGGTCTCTCCTGAGGTCAGAAAGGTCATATTTCAATGCGATAAGAACGCGAAGAAACTTGCGAAGTTGGACAAAAGACGCCTGGAAGGGACGCAACAGCGGGAGTTCGAGCTGGCTCCAGCCAGTGTGAACCTCTTCCCTTATAGATAAATGTGGCGCAGAGTCGGGAGAAGTCTGCATTTCCCTAAGAGAAATGAGGCTTTCGCCAAGGTTACGAAGGAGGATTTGAGCCACTTTCGGTCATTTTTGCCTGAAAGTGCAGTGCTGACTTCTGACTTAGACGCCTACAACACTGACTGGCTGCGGCTAATGAAGGGCAAATCCACCCTCGTCCTCAAGCCTTCCGACACTTCCCAAGTCCAGCGCATCCTGCAGCACTGCTCCCAGCGCTGCTTAGCCGTGTGTCCTCAGGGCGGCCGCACTGGCCTAGTCCTGGGCGGAGTCCCAATACACGACGAAATCGTGGTCAATATGAGCAACATGAAGCGAATTATCGAGCTGGACAAGCAGCAAGGAATCGTGAGATGTGAAGCCGGAGTAGTGCTGGAAACGCTCAATACAGAGGTGCAAAAGGAAGACTATGTAGTGCCTTTGGACCTTGGAGCCAAGGGAAGTTGTCAGATCGGAGGGAATTTGGCGACAAATGCAGGGGGAGTGAGGTACTTGCGCTATGGGTCTTTGAGAGGGAGTGTGTTGGGACTGGAGGCAGTGCTGGCGGACGGCACAGTGCTGGATTCCTTGCATGCAATGCGCAAAGACAACACCGGCTACGACCTAAAGCAGCTATTCATCGGCTCAGAAGGCACTTTGGGCATCATAACGAAGGCCGCAATTCTACTCCCTCCCAAGCCTGCTTCCATCAAAGCCGCCTTTTTCGGCCTATCGACCTTCCAAGACGTCGTGACTCTCTACCACCACGCCCGCTCCAAACTCGGGGAAGTGCTGTCCGCCTTCGAATTCATGGACAGCGAGACTCTAGCAGTAGTGCTAAAGCACACTCCTGACACTGCCCTGCCGCTGCCCCTGAAAAGCAGGTTTTATGCGCTGGTGGAGGTCGCGGGGTCGGATGGGAAGCATGACGGGGAGAAGTTGGACCTGTTCAGTGAGACTGCAGTGCAGGGGATTAGCGATTTGCAGGGAGTTGTAGCTGCAAACGACCGAGAATTAGGCCGCTTCTGGAAGCTCCGCGATAGCGCAAACCCTGCCTGTGTAAAAGAAGGCTTCGTACGCTCCATACAGAACTACTTCAAGTACGACATCAGCCTGCCTCTGGACCACTTTTACTCCCTAGTCGAGTCCTGTCGCTCCCGAGTCGGCTGCCTGGGCCTTACAGTGGGCTACGGCCATATCGGCGACTGCAACCTGCACCTAAACGTCGTAATTGCAGACTTGGCTGTAGCGGAGCAAGTCAGAGACATATTAGAGCCGTATGTGTTTGAGTATGTTCAAAAGGTGGAGGGAAGTGTGAGTGCGGAGCATGGGATTGGCCTGTATAAGAGGGATAAACTGCACTTTTCCCGCAATGCTACGCATATCAAGTATATGGTCAGCTCTATGTAGAAACTGCTCAAGGCGGAATTCGACCCTTTGGGCATTTTGAACCCGTATAAGGTCGTTCCGGAGTAGTAGAGAGGCTTAAAAGTCCGAAGTGGGACTTATATTAGGAGCTAGAATTGCTATTTATGCATTTCCGCTGTATCAGTTGGCAGATTAAAGTGCTTTTTGTCGATATTTCGCATTGTTCGCATCTGACTCACAGAGAAACCCACACATACATTAATTGTTTTTCAAATAAACAGTGCTATATTTACCCAAACTCTTCCGCATGCAGAACTGTTCAATTTGGACTAAACGAGTCTATCTCTGCCAGGTGCTAACCTAGCATTGGGAGACTTTAATGCTACAAGTGTCAGTGTTTTTGCCGAGGGTCGTTTTGGACAGGCAGGCGCTCTGTCCGTCGAAGAAATAGCTTGAGAACATGGACTGGACAAGCGGCTCATCTAGCTGGGAAGTATCAGCGCCCTCGTCCCTGTACTCCGCCTGCGCCCCACGCCAATCGAAGTTCTCCTCATCCACCGGAGGCACAAAGGGCGCCGGGAGCGACTTCTCAAAGAGCCTTTGCCAGTTGACATCCCTCATCCAGGCGTGGTTCTTGACTTCATGGGAGCCGTTGTAGCCCAGTCTATTGGTCTGTTTCCGCTGTATTAGCTTATTTATGAAATCCGCGGCTTCTAGCGACCACCCGACTGGGATGTCGGATTTCTTGAGACTTACCTGCTTGGCTACGATGGAGTCTCTGATTTCCTTGCGAGTTTTGCCCAAATAAGGTCGGTAGCCGAGCATACACTCATGCACAATCACTCCCAAAGCGAAATAATCCGCCGCAAAGGAGTGGTTTTGGTGGCAAATCACCTCGGGAGCCATATAGCCAGGCGTACCCGAGGTCTCCCCTGCGTTGGCAGGCTGATAGACCCGCGCTATCCCGAAATCCGTGATCCGCACATACCCTTTTCCGTCCAAAACCAAGTTTTCCGGCTTGATATCCCTGTGAATGACCCGATTCACATGCAAGTACTCCAGTCCCAACACCACACACCCCACAAAGAACTTCGCCTGCACCTCACTGAACCGCTTATTCACGTTCATATGGTACCGCAAGTCGCCCCCAGGCATCAAGTCCATTACCAGATACAGGTTTTCCCGGTCCTGGAAGGCGCACTGCATGTTGACGATGAAGGGGTGTTTGAGCACTGAGAGGAGTTTGCGCTCGTTGACGACGGACTGGACGCTGTTTTTGCTGATGATCCGGGTTTTGAGCATTTCTTTGAGGGCGAGGGTTTGTTTGGTGCGCTTGCTGCGCACTTGCCAGACCTGCCCGAAGCCGCCCTTGCCGATGGGATACTGGAATTGGAAGAGGTAGCGACTTAGTTCGCTCAGAGAATTGTCTTCCTCGCGCCTCAAACCGCAATTTCCCATTTACTAGTTACTTACAGTTCTATCTCGATATGCGGAAATGCGGAAGCCGGAGCTTCACCAGCAAATCCTTGCCTGCCTTTCTATACCCAGCAGCGCCTATTTGCAGCCTTATTGGGCTTGAAGGAAAACTGTACGAGGAAGGCTTTGGTCCTATTTCCCATATTTCCTTCGGTCCCTAGACAAAGTCCCTAACTTTGGGAAGGCTCAGCAGGAAATGCACTGTCCTGCTTCAGGGTGATAGGGGCACCGCGGGCTGTGAAGTGAGGCAGTGTCGGTTAGTATTTACTAGAGAAACTGCCGATTGGCGGAAATAGACTGTGGGAAAAGAGCGAATATAAAAGATTTGGCTGGGGAAAAGTCGGATTTTGCAGTAGTAGTTGCAGATTTATATACAGTGCTCCGTTTTTTCTGCTTCTTTCAGAAAATCTGGAAGATTTAGATGTTTTTAACAGGGAAAACACTTCTTTTCTGAAATTATGGTGGAAATCTCTCATATCTCATGCATAACTGCAGAATTTCTCATGTATTTGCAAAGCCACATTCCTTCGGCCACTACCAGAGCCTATTTCACCGCTTCGGATATAGGGAAGTTTAGGATATAAGACTTATGGAGGTCGGCAAAAGGCTCGCCCGCGAACTCTTTCAATCCGAACCCATCGAAGAAGCCCCCAACCGTTTCAGTGTCAATTTCAGTGATTTCCGCGTGCAAATCACTCTCGACCCGGCCAATAAAACCCTGCTAGTTACTTCGATTCGCCCTGTGCAGCTGCATCCCAAGGAAGCTGCCCGCAAAGCGCAACAGGCTTGTCTGTCCTTCATCCCTGGAGTGGTGCTGTATGACGAAAACTGCTTCAAGCTGGTGACTTCGAGTTTGTTTCTGGATGCGGAGCAGATGGAGGAACTGCTGAGGACAGTTTTAGAGCTTCACAAAGACCGAGCACGAGAAGTTTACGGGCGATTTATCGATAGCTAGGTCAAATCGCAGCTAATTCTAGGCAGTATTCACACGTAAAAGCTGCATCCTCAGGTAGCGAGCCGACACCTGCACTTCTAACGATCTCCACCTCACCTGCTCATACTGGGCCATATGTCTCTTTGCACCTATTGTTTCCCTCTCATATCCCAGTGTTCCCAACACTCTTGTCACCAGTAAATCCGGCTCAATCAGGAAGTAGCTCCTTGGAATCCAACTAGTCATGTTGGTTTTCACAGTTGCTGGCTCGACTGCGAGGACGTCTAGGTCGGTTTCCGCCTCTAGGGCTAGGGAAAAGGCGCGGATGTAGGCCTTGGTGGCTGAGTAGACTGCGCTGAGAGGGGTTGGGACGAGTCCAGCGATTGAGGACATGTTGATAATTGCGGATTTGTAGGGACGAGCGGCCAACTTAGGCAGCAAAGTGTGTGTCAATTTGGTCAAAGCGCCTACATTGAGGCTTATAACGGACGCTATTGTCTCCCTGGAAGTAGTGGCGAAGGGCTCGAAGCTGTGCACTCCTGCGTTATTTACCAGCACAGAAACATCCAAATCGCTCCATTTCTCAGCCAACTTCGGCATCGAAGTCTGCATCAAATCCGCCACAATTGGCAAAGTCTGCACCTGAAATCTCCGCTGGAGCTCATTAGCCGCATGGACGACACTAGGGTCTCTATCGATCAGAATCAGGTTGAATTGGAGCTCAGCGAAGGCCTTAGCGAAGGCGAAGCCAATGCCTGTGGCAGCGCCGGTGATTAGCACCCAGGACTGGGGGCCGTAGCGAGCGGGCAGTCGGTGGCCTGGACGTAGGAATTGGCTCCAGAAGCAGTGGATGTAGGGGTAGACTTTGAGGGTGGAGAGAAGCAGGCCTGTGGCAGAAAGGAAGTATAGGGCCTTTTCCATGTGTACTATTAGACAGTCAAATAGCTGTGACTACTTTAGAAGCAGGGTTATTTGCCTATACGCTATTGCGACATATGGAGCCTTCCCGCAGTTATGCACATACCTAAATCAACGTCCAGACGCTAAGGATGAGTATGGAAATCTGCAAATGGATGTGGACTTATAGACATTAGAGGTCTAAAATCTCGATTTCTAGCTTTATTTTCGTTCATAGAGACTTTCCAAACGCGTGTTTTCCCTTTACAGGTACAATAATAATTAGAAAGTCTATAATGGACTCCGAAACCAGCAACTCCTCCCTTCCAACGTCCTACCAGCCTTCCTAGTAGCCTCCTATTGCTGTGCCCAAGCCGAACAGCAACTAGTCTCCGGGTACAGAGTCCAGTACCAAAGCGCAGCCGCTCCCTTTCTCCAACAACCAAGTCATAGTGGAGAGGGAGAGCCACTTCCAGAAACGTGGTGGAACTGCAAGCCCTGCATCAAGAGAACCTAAGGGAAATCAGGAAGGCGAAGGAAATGCGGGTGAAGCAGCTGGATGAGGAGTGCAAGTTGGCGATACAACGGATAGCTGAGGACTGTGACGAGCAGAAAAGGCGGAAACAGGTGGAAGCCCAAATTGAAGCGCTGGAGAAGTGGACTGAAAGTAAGGCTCAGCAGAAAAAAGTCCTAAGAAAAGTGCATAGTCAGGAAATGTCCGACTTTGAGCAGCAGCGGAAAGCTGCAGTGACCAATAGTGTGGCTGCCAAGGCCCAGACTGAGGCTGAATTCTCTCGATTTACTAGAGAAATGCAGACTACAAGTGAGAGGGAAATCGCAAATTTCAAGTCTCAGAGAGAAGTAGCTTCGAACAGTGAGGAAACAGCCAAAGTTTCTTATCTTGCTGCGGCTAGTTGGATGAAGGTGCAGGTGGAAGCGGCTCGCAGTCTTTATCTATAAACTTATTATATATGTGCATGTGGCTGGACTCAAGTAGCAGCGGAGACATTCACTAATAGACATATAGGGAATATTTGTAGATTCGTATGTTCTTATAGGACTTATTTCATCTAAAAGCGAGCAAAGCATAGAAATTGCTCGTAATAACTATCTATTAGTTCTGCACAGTGTGGCTTTACATGAGCTGCTCATCCTTGAAAAAGCCTACCCAATAGACTCCGCCGCGCTGTAACATTCCATATCCCTTTTCCGTGCAATCTTCCCTCGAAAAAGTTCCCACTGCAGGTGTAGTCTCGAGTGGCGAAAGTGCAGGTTCCTGTTTCGGAAAGTCCCAAGGATGTGGATTCCGCCATATCGATAAGTGCCGTGGCCTTCAAATTTCTCATGGCTGAAGTTCCCTTCATAGAACAAGCCAGGTCGCTCTAGCCTGCCCCAGCCATGGTAATGGTTGTCTTCGAAGCCACCTCTATACCGAGTATCGCCTTGAGTCAAAACACCAACCTGCAGCTTGCCTCCTTTCCATCTCCCTTTGATTTCTTGGTTTCCAGTCTTCGATTTCCCCTCTCCATGCTGATTTCCACATACGAAATCGCCTTCATAGCTGTAGTCTCCGATTACCATTTTGCCTTTTCCTTCGATGCCTTTAGAGCCAAAGCGGCCTTCTAACCTTAGGGATGGAGTCTCGAATACGCCTGTAAAGACCCCGTCACAGTCCCATTTCCCTGTCAATTTTCCATTATCTGATTTCAACCTCTTCCGACCTGTCCTCCGCTATCGTCACATCTTCATATTTACTCCTTTGTTAAAGCGCTCGATGCGACCGAAAGCTTTTACATTAAATATATGCACTTCCGCAGTACTCCTATAGTACATTCAGGCTGTATATAGCCACTTGGGAATTCTACGCTGAATATACCAAAGCAATGCGATGCTGCACCAATTTTACTATTTAAAGACCTCTTTAGGAGCCTCTCATTTCCCCGCATAGCGAGCATCTCCCCGTCTTCACCCAGTTATACTCATACCTGCACTTCCCACAGACCCAAAGGTCCTTCCCCGACCTCACATCTTTGCAATCGCACACATGCTTCCCACAGGTAGGGCAATTCCGAGTCTTGCGCTTCACGGTATAGCCACAGGAACACGGACTATCCGAGGGCTTCGGCCGTCCACAAGCACAGCGCTCTAAGACCGGAGGAGGCTGGAAAAGCGCCATAAGGCTGTAGAAGGACTGGTATAGAGAGGGAAAGCAGGTGACATCTCCCTGTGAAAGTGACTGAGAGTACGCAATGAAGGTGAGACGCAGGGAGTCGAAGTGCTCATAGTCCAGGGGCAGGAAGGCAGAGGAGGGGTGTTGGGGACAGGTCACAGTCTGGGCAGTGGATGCGCACTGGAAGCAGAGGAAGTGCACACAGACGAAAGCCGCATAGGCCTTCACGTCGTAAAGCGAGGTGCCGCAGATTCCGCAGCAGGGGAGGTGGGCGTATAAGGCATTCACCTGCTCATACAGACTTTCCATACTAAAGTGGAAAGGACTCGCATTAGCTAGGCTTTGGATAGAGCATGGGTGATCTGCGTTATCATTGCATAGGAAAAACACCTTCCAATCTACTTGCCAAAATGTCTAATGCAGGCACTGTCTCTAGGGAGTTGCGAGGAATCAGGCTAGGGACTTTAGGGAAGGACAAACTGTAGGGCCTATGAACAGCTGCGCATCAAGCCTGTAAACGACTATACAGGTTCAGACCTGCTAGTTAACAGACAAATTGAGTGATATAGGAGGAATTATGTATTCTAAGGCAGGATCTATTAATATATTAGATATTTCCAGTGGGTGTAGTGGTATTTTTTATATACTGAAGTACTTCTGTCACGCAGAAAGTCTTTTGCGTCGTTATATGATATAAAATTCGCAATTTTTTAGGAACTGGGTAGAAAGTACATAAAAACTAATCTGCGGAACTATTCGAAAATAGAGTCTATTTAGCCTATTAACAAGTAGGGAATCGCTAAGATAAGGTCGAAGAAATGAATATGAAATTGCAAATTGTGCACAACTCACTAATGTCCTTCACTGTTATCTGTATATAGATAAAGATCGGTTTCTGCAAGGACTACTAATAGAAAATTGCAGGTATCGCTACATCAAGTCCACGTATTTCCCCACTATAATGGCCACGCACTTATCAAGTCGCAGTGCAAAAGTGTGGTTTCTCTACCTCAAGTGTCTGCGGGGGGACAGAAACAGTCTGAGTCTCAATATAACTCGAGAAGTCTGCTCCTACTTCACAGACCCCCTGCTAATTCCCTATCCCGGGTTTATGAAGTCTCAGCTTTGTGTAGTTTCCCCGACTGATATGAGACGAAGGATATGTACGGAGGTGCGCATCATGGGTGCATGTCTGTGCTTGATCGACTCTGCGGAGATATTCTACTTGGAGCAGGGTGTGCCAAGGAAGGCTAAAGCCAATCTACCATACCGTATGTTGCTACAGACTTTCCAACGCACAGCTCTAAGGCCTATGAGGGAAGCACGCTATCACCCTGGAGTGGCCTATATGAATGGGTGCGTTTATGTGTTTGCAGGGAAGACAATTACATGTGAACGGTACACTCTGCGCACTCAGAGATGGAAACAAATCGCTTTTCTTCCAGGAACGTCCACTGGAGTTCACTCCCTTTGCTACGCTGGGAAAATCTACCTAGCAGCCTCCAACTCCAGCCAGCTACACCTCTACGACCCTCTCCACGACCACTTCCAAACCATTGAACTGCACCAGTTGTTTCAAAGTCCACTCGATATCTGCATAATTGACTCCGCATTCGTTAAACTTGCCTCTGGTGATATCCATGCCAAGTTGCTACTTGGGGACAGGCCCTCAGGCGAGTGGCTCTCCGAATCTTTTCTGCATCTCTCTGCAGACTGGAAGGTGTTAGGTGTGGAGCCTAGTGTGAAGACATGGTGGACGGTGCCTGTGGTATGGGAGGGGAAGGTATATGTCTTCGCTGATTGTAGCTGTACAGCTGCTTCGCTGGGTGCGAATGAATATATGGCTGTTTTCGATGCTTCCGTTGGTCAGGTCGAAATCAAGCCGATTTTAACCTAGTAGATAAGCTAACAAAACAATATAGATGGCTTCAAATGGGAGAAATTGCGCTTATTGTGGATTTGGACTGAGGCATATTTG
>Ga0247837_1008962_pt1 | contig 12266 bp, 10 predicted proteins | sample LaCtaG_2_FD_187115 | JGI IMG/M metagenome (GOLD analysis project Ga0247837, IMG submission 187115) | Freshwater microbial communities from meromictic Lake La Cruz, Castile-La Mancha, Spain - LaCruzMarch2015_14.5m | ecosystem: Environmental > Aquatic > Freshwater > Lake | place: Spain: Castile-La...
CCTGTACGCGTTTCATTCTGAGCGAGGAGTACGGCACCCGTCTGGAGAGCGCCAAGGGCAACCCCGGCTTCAATGTCCGGGCCTCGCTGATCGCGGACCCCGGCGCCATCACCGGCGACCTGCGCGGTGCGCGCTTTACACTGGACGGCGAGGGGATCGGATTCCAATCGGTTCAACCCCAGCCGCGGGATGAGTGGTCGCAGAGCAAGCAGCGGTCGCTGGAATCGTTGGTGCGTCGCGGCGGTGTCGGCGGCGAGCATGAACTCTGTGTGACGCTTGGCCCCTATGCGGATGGGGACCCGCTCAAACCGCCGGCGGTCAAGCTGCGGTTCATTCTCGATCATGCACCCTATGATCATTTCGACGTGATCGACGAATTCCAGACCACGGTGCTGGTCGCGCGGGCGGCGGATTTGCGCTGGACCTCGTTGCTGCCGTTCCTGTTATTGGCGCTGGGTCTGCTGCCGGCACTCTTGCTGCTGCGCCCGCGGGTGGCCTTGCCGGAGGACTTGGGCTATGCGGTTGCCGGCGCGGCCAATCCGCAGCGGTTCGTGGCACAGCCCCTGCCGCGTGCGCATCCGCTGCGGCTGTTGTTCGCGCGCAAGGCGGAACGCCAGGTGACGGACGGCCAGGGCGCCCTGCTGGGTTGGGTCCGACCCGAGGCGGATGCGCTCTATGGGCTGCGGCCGGTGCGCGGGGTCAAGGTGAGCAGCAGCGACGGCGTGCTCTTGGAACCCGACCGGGCCGGCATCTACCTGCTGCAGGTCCACCAGGCCTACCAATTGACGACCAACGAGGACAGTCTGTGGTTCCGGATGCAATTCATATGATCCCGCGGTTATTGCTGATCCTGTTCACGCTGACCCTGCTGCCGACCGCGGCGTTCGGACAGGCCGACACCGGGGTCAAGCCCAAGCCGCAGCGGCACCTGGCCGTTGTCCTGGACACCTCGACCTCGATGCGCGAGGCCCGCAACGATCGGCCGCGGCTGGCCATTCAGGCGATCAAGATCCTGGCGGACATGCTGGGTCCGGATGATGACCTGACGCTCGCCTGGATGCCCGACAGCCCCGACTGCGTACTGCAGCCGGACCCCAGTCGGCGTCTTGATTTGCAGGCGGGTGATCTCGCCGGTTTCAAGCAGGCACTGGATGAGCGGGCGACCTATGGCGGACCGACCAACTTCATCGTGCCGCTGCTCAGTGCCAAACAGGCGCTCGAACAGTCGCGCGCGCCGGAGCGGCTGCTCATCGTCATCGCCGACGCCGGCCGCGACTCCTGCCGGGCGGAGAGCAATCAGGTCCTGCAAGGGCTGCGGGAGGCCGGGGTGCATACCGCGTTCGTCGGTCTCGGCATCGGCGGCAAGCTGCCGCATAGTGAGTACGACATCCCCACGACGGCGCAGACCCCGACCGAACTGCTCGCCGCCATCGGCCTCATCTACCAGCGCTTCCTGGGTGCCAAGGCCCCGGATTCGGGCGAACTCGCTCCCGGCGCGACGACCATTGCCGCCAAGGTGGCGCCCTTTGTGCGCGAGGCTTTCCTGCTGGTGGCGGCGCAGGGGCTGGTGGGCGACATCAGTGCCGAGGCCGGGAATCCGACGGCCGCGGCGGTCGAACTCGACTACCGGTCGGGCGAGACCCGCGGTCGCGATGACCTGACCCGCGGCTATCGCATCGTGCGGCTGGTGCGGCCGGACCCAGGGACCTGGCGCTTCACGGTGAGCGGGCTGACCAGCCCGGCCGGCTGGTACCTGATTCAGGACTTCTCGGTCAGTCTGCGGGTCAACACCCCGCCCACGGCGGCCCAGGGTGAGCCGGTGCCGTTGACGCTCGAACTGATCGACGACAGCACCGGTCAAGGCATCCCACGGCCCGGGGAGATCCCCGGACTCGCCGTGGAGGCACTGATCGACGGCACCCGCTACGCCTTCCGCGACGATGGTCAGGACGGCGACGCGAGCGCCGACGACGGCGTGATGACCGCCCGGGTCCAGTTCATGAAATCGGGTGCCTCGACCTTCTCGGTGCGGCTCGCCAGCCAGTATCTCGAAGCCGAGCAACAGCAGCGCACTCAAGTCGCCTCGGCCGCCTGGAAGCTGGCGGTGCTGACACCGCCGCAGACCTTCATCGGCGGGACCATCCAGGTGGCGGTCCAGATTCAGCCGGCCGGTGTGGCGGCAGCACTGGCACCGCCCGATCTGGTGCGGGCGCGCCTGGGCGACAGTCAGTTCCAACTCGGCGATGACGGCCGCGACGGCGACCAACTGGCCGGTGACGGAATCTATGCCCGCGACTGGACCCCCACTGCGGTCGCGGCACTGGATGTCACTTATACCCCGGTGGGCGGCAGCGAGTCGGCGGCGGTTGAGGCCCGGCTGGATGTCAAGGGGACCATCCGCTTCGGTCCGCCCGGTGCGCTGGATCTGGGGCGGCTCACCAGCCGGTCGGTCGGTCAGGCGACACTCGATCTGCGCTTCGTCGAAGTCCGCGGCCAGTTCGACCTAAAAGTCTCCAGCGACTACGCGCGCGGCCGTTCGGTATTGGAGGTCGACCTTGGTCAGGGTTTCACTGAGCTTACAGCCCGCGGACTCGATCTGCGCATCCAGGAAGGCGGCAACCAGCGCTATCCGCTACGGCTGCGGGTCAACCACTGTCCGGAAGGCGTGGCGGCGGGAGCCGAGCCCGCCGGGCGCGTGATCCTGGAGACGACGGATCAGATGGGCCAGGCGTTGCGTGCCGAAATCCCGATCCGCGTCGAAATCATCGCCGATGCCTGGCTGCACTGCTGGTGGCCGGTGATCGCCGCCATCCTGCTGGGGCTGCTGGCCGTCTTCATTCTCTACGGCATCCTCAGCCCCGCGCGTTTTCCGCGCAACCTGGCCGTGATCCTCTCGCCGGAGGCCGACATGGACGAGGGCTACCCATTCAACATCCGCTCCCAGAAGGGTGCGCGCAGCGGCTTCTACCGCAATGCGCGGATGCATATCACCACCGACTTCCAATTACGCCGTTCGGCGAGCGGTGCCCTGGCCCGACTGCGCGCCGATCGGCTCGGCGTCTTCATACAGCCGCTCCCCGGCAACAGTGTCCTGCACCTCGACGAAGACAACCGGTGGGAACCGCTGAGCACGGAACAGGAGACGCGGGTGCGTTTTTCGACACTCTACAAGAACCCGTCGGAGACCTTGTTCTTTGAGTTTCGTAATCTCTGAACACGCTAAGGCGATCCCCAGGAAAAAACATCCCGACAGCGCATGTCTGCAAGAATCCGTAAGGGGCTGCAGGGGCAACTGAAGGTGATTTTCCGAGCCCGGATACCACCAACCATCGGCTCGGATGTAGGTGCGACTTCAAGGCTGTAGGTTGGGGTAACGAAGTAACCCCAACCGAGGAGTTCCGCAAGTATTCGACCTGGCTAACCGGTGTTGTCCGAGATGCTGTCGAGCACGGGCAGGAGCTTTATGAAGCCGTCTGATGATCCGGACCTTTGGATGGGATCTATGCCGACAGCCGGGGACATCGGCAAACGGAGGCTGATCGTGCAAATCCACATACTGTTTCCCTTATCCGGTCACGGGTGGTTGATTTTTCTATGCGCGACTCGTCAGTTGGACCGCATTTGCGCCAGCAGGCCGGAGATTGCTCTGTGCACTCGGTCAGATTGCAGGACTTTCTCTACGGCTTCCTCGAATGCGTCCTGATCTTCGCATTCCATCCGTTCCTGTTCTGCTACCACCCAGGCAGGGTAGAGCTCGATACCGTGGGTGACCGTCAAGATCTGGAAGTGATAGTTGTTGAGCGCAGTGGCCACGAGATGCATCGTCACTTGGAACCCTCCCGGCGCGTACTTGTCGAATTCGAGTTGAACCACGCGCGTGTCTGTAATTAAAAGACCGTCGGTCGCGCGTGCCAGCAGATCCCCTTGTTGCCTCAGGATTGCAACCGGCGCGAGAACAGATGGCTCTATGGGCAGGGTGCCCCACAAGTTTTTGACGGCTCGACCCTCAGTCGGTTCGGTTTTCGTGGGCATCGGCTGGGCCTCGGTTTAGGTTCTTACAACGAAGAACAGGGGTAAATGGTCAGAAAATTCGCTCGCTATTCGGTCGTTGCGTAGCAAGCTGTTACGTCCGCACTCGCTGATAATACAGACGTCGTTTTCCCGATATTCATCAAGCAGGTCGGGGCGGAACAATACTTGATCGAACGTATTCCAGAAATAAGCGGTGATACCGTTTGGATAGTAGTACGTGCCGGGCGGTCCAGGCGTCTCGTCCCCGAGAAAATTCCACATCGGATTGTAAAAATAACGGCGCTCACGGTTATTGACAGTCCGCTTCTCTTTCTTGGCGATCCGCTTGCACATAACCGCGTGAAGCCCCTCCGCACTACATATTCCAGCCTCAAAGGGATTCATATTGAGGTCTCCGACCACCACGGTCCGCGTGTGACCACAGCGTTGTTCGGCTTCGCGAATATCTTCCGCCAGGCGGGGCATCAGAATCGCTTGCTCTGCGTCCGTTGTATAGAGCTTACTGGGATAATGTACTGCAACCAGGAGAATCGGCTTTCCTAATGGCGGATCAATCGTGCGAATAGACCAGTAATCGGCATCGGTTACCGACGTCACGAACCTCTCCGGCAGTCGGCTGTAAAAGGATATTCTATCGGATAGATTGATCGGATTGGTAAATATGCGCGCCGCGTCATGATTCAACGCAAGCAATAAATCGGTGTTCGGTATACGGCATTCCGCGAGCACCAAAATATCGGCGTCGTGAATATCGCACAGTTGCCTGAGCGGCTCGGTCAGAGGCTTCCTGTTGATGTTCCAAAAAAGCACGCGAACCATAACGAATCCTTAGAAGTGTCATCGCGTCGTCAGCAACGCGGCTCAACCGGGCTCAGGCCAAAAACCGTCATCCACCACGTACTCGACGGCGTAAGAGCATCCCTGCGAAAGGCTCGTTTCAGCAAAGCCTTTGAACAGGCGCAGCACCGCGATGTGGCTTCCAACCGTGCGCCTATTGCCGCGTCCTTGGAGTCCTCGGCGATCTTGACCATGCCCGCCTCGCCGAAGCGCCGCTGTCGCGTAACAGCACAGCAAGCGACCGCGGCCGACCCGACCGGATTACCGGCCGCGGCGGGCCAGCCGGGGCCGCCATCCCTGGCGGCGCAGACCCGTGTCCGATCAGGCGGCGTTGCGCGCCGCAGACGCGCGCTTGCTCATCATCGCGGCGCGCATCATGACCAGCACGAACAGGCTTGCAACGAAGCCGATGCCGGCGACCCACAGGCTCGCCGTCGTGGGATTGGTTTGCGCATCGGCGATGTGGAAGATGTCGCCGACCAGCGCCAGCGCCGGATTCGCCGTGGGAACTGCGATCACGTAGGCACAGAAGGCCAGGAACAGTCCAAAAACCAGCAGCTTGAGGTCCATGTGCAGGGCGGCCAGCACGGTGCCGAACGCCAGCAAATAGATCAGCACCGCGGTGTACTGCTGCGCATTCATCAGCGCGCGGATGCCATGGGTGTTCAGGACATAGAGCAGTGCGATCAAGGCGCCCCAATGCACCGCCTGCTTCACCACGTACCAGATCCTGGAGTTGCCGGCGAGATAGGCCTGGCTCCAGCCGGAGACCAGCGACACGACCGCGACGATCGGGATAAAGATCTCCCAGTAACGGAAGGCGCCTTCCATCTTCGATTCGCTCAGCCAAAACAGCAGAACGGCAGCGGCAAACAACACCAGTAGCGGGAAGGCCGCCAGGATAAAAGGCATTGAATGATCGGATCTGCGCTGCGCGCTTGCCGGCTTGTGGGCTTTTTCGGGGACTAGGGTTTCGGACACGAGTGTTTCTCCAAATCGACCTGTGGTTGGGTAGAGACCGACGGTCGGATCAGCCAGGGCACAGGACGACCAAGGCTCGGAATCGCGCCACCAGCGGGCACGTGACCGTCAGGGCAGATGATCTCAGCGATATGTTGCGCGTTGTTCCTAATAGCAATTTGCGGGCAGTGGGCGCGCCGGACAGGCACCACGGCAGGCCGCCGCGATATCAAGTATAGAGACCTAACGTTCGCACGGTTAGTCTCATTACAACAAGAAGGGTTGCGGCGGTCTGTGCGGCAGCAAACAGGCGTCCAACTTCACCGGTTCCCGCGCGGGTCGACGGTGTGTCGGCGCCGCTTCGGCACGCCATGTCGCCGTGCGTTCATTTGCGGACCGCCCCCTCTCCTCTTCATACTGGTGGCTATGCCGCCCGACTGGAGCCCGCCATGACCGATACCACGTTCGACATCCCGTTCAAGAGCCCGACGATCCCGGCCGCGCTGACCGCGGACACGCGGATCCCGTTCCGCTGTTACCCCGGGATTTCGTGTTTCAACGCCTGCTGCAAGCAGGCGGATGTGACCCTGGCCCCCTACGATATTCTGCGCCTGAAGCGGCGGCTGGGGCTCACGTCCACCGAGTTTCTGCGCGACTACTCGGTCCCCTTCCAGATGGACGGGGACGGGCTCCCCGGCGTCAAGCTCAAGACACAGGATAACGGCACTTGTTTACAACTCGATGGTGACGCGGGCTGCGGGGTTTACACCGACCGCCCGACGGTATGCCGTTACTATCCGGTGGCGCTGCTGGCGCTGCGAGAGAAGGGCTCGGCGGAGTCCGAGGAGCGCTACTCACTGGTCAAGGAGGACCATTGCAAGGGGCACGCCGAGGATCGGGAAGTCAGCATCGGCGACTACCGGACTGAGCAGGGTTGCGCCGAGTACGACGATCACAACCGGGAGTGGTACCAACTGCTGCTCAAGAAGAAGTCCGCCGGACCCACGGTGGGGAAGCCGCCGCAGACCAGCCTCCAGCTCTTTTTCATGGCCTCTTACGACGTCGACAACTTCCGCAAGTTCGTCCTGTCCGCGGGCTTCCGGCGCACCTATGTGTTGCCCGACGCCTTCTACACCGCGATCGAGCAGGACGACGAGGCCCTGCTCGCGTTCGGTTTCCGCTTGCTGCGTCAGGTGCTGTTCGGCGAACGCACGCTGGAAGAGGTCGCCAACGCCTGGGAGCAACGGGTGGAGCAGCGCCGGGACGTCTGGGATGCGCGCAAGCAGGCGGAGATCGAGCGGCGGCTGGCGGACGAGGACAAGAAATATGCCGGTGACGGGTGTGAGACGCAGTGCGGCGACAACTGACCGGAGCGACGGCATGAGCGATGCCATGAGCGAGACACCGGACCTTCAACGGCTCCTCACCCAACGGCTGGCGGCGACCGCCGCCCTGCTGGAGCAGGTGCGGGCGGACGCGCCGCTGCTTGCCGCCACGGTGGACGCTGCCGCCAGGACGGCGCGCGCCATCCAGGCCGGGGGCACGATTTTCATCTGCGGCAATGGCGGCAGCGCGGGCGAGGCGACGCACCTCAGCGGCGAGTTGATCGGCCCCTTCCTGAACAAGACCCGGCGGCCGCTGCCGGCCATCGCCCTGGGCTTCGACACCAGTGCGACCAGCGCGGTGGCCAACGACTTCTCCTTTGCCGAGGTCTTCGCCCGCCAACTCGCCGCGCTGGCCCGGCCGGGCGATGTGCTCTGGGCGCTCAGCACCAGCGGGCGTTCGCCCAACATCCTGCGCGTCCTGGAGACGGCCGCGGAACGCGGCTGCCTGCGCGTCCTGATCACCGGTGAGCGCGGTCGTGACCTGACCGGGATCGCGGATATCGTCCTGGCTGTTCCGTCCGGCGAGACGCCGCGCATCCAGGAGGTCCATCTGATGCTCGGGCACTTTCTGTGCGAGGCGGTAGAGGCCCTGGCCAGTTGAGGTCCGCCACTGATGAGCCGACGACCGTGATAACCGGACGTAGGGGCGGGTTTCAAACCCGCCCCTACACCAAAGCTCGGTCTGGATCGCAGGTGTGAAGGCTCTATCAGGGGTTCGGCAAAGGTGCGCGGCAACCCTGTGGGAGCGGCCTGGGGCCGCGATGGAGTCTCGGGGGTACTCGCATGTAGGCGTTAATCGCGAGGCCCCGTCGCGGCCGGAGGCCGCTCCCACGAGGGGGCAAGAAATCTGTAAAAACGTCCCTATTCATTTGTCTCCATCCGCGGATTCCAGAATCACCAGCGACCATCGCCCCATGACTTCCGATCGTAAAGACCTCGACAGCACCGGTGCGGTGAATGACTTCCTCCAGCAGGTCGCGGCTACCCCGCGGGTGGGGCCGACCGGCGGCCGCGGGCGCCTGATCTTCGCCATGGACGCCACCGCGAGCCGCGAGCCCACCTGGGATCAGGCGGCGCGCATCCAATCGGCCATGTTCGCCGACACCCGCGCGCTGGGCGGACTCGAGGTCCAGCTCTGTTTCTATCGGGGCTTCCAGGAGTTCGAGTCATCCGACTGGATCGGGGAATCGGATCTGCTCCTGCAGCGCATGAATCGGGTGTTTTGTGCGGCCGGGCTGACCCAAATCGGGCGGGTCCTGGATCACGCGATTGCGCAAGCCGGGCGCGGGCGGGTCAATGCACTGGTCTTCGTGGGTGATTGTATGGAGGAGGACCGGGAGCGGCTGGCGGATCTGGCCGGACGGCTCGGGTTGCTGCACGTGCCGGCGTTCGTGTTCCAGGAAGGCCGGGACCCCATGGCGGAGCCCAGCTTCCGGGAGATCGCGCGGCTGAGCGGCGGTGCCTGGTGCCCGTTCGACGCCAACAGCCCCGGGTTGTTGCGCGATCTCCTGGGGGCGGTTGCCGTCTACGCGGCGGGCGGGCACAAGGCGCTCGCGCGCTACGGTCAGGCGCGCGGCGGGGCGGTGCTGGCGCTGACGCATCAGGTCAGCGGCCGGGGCAAGGGAGGCTGAGGGCGTGATCCTGCGCGTCCTGATCGTTGCGCTGCTGCTGCTGGGGGTCTTCTGGTTCCTGCGGTGGTTCCGCAGTACGCCGCCGGCGCGCGTCGCCCGGGTGCTGCGTAAAGTCGGACTCTGGACCCTGATCGGGGTGCTGGTGCTGGCGGTGGTCACCGGGCGGTTGAACCCGATCTTCGCCGCCTTCGCCGCCCTGGTTCCCACCACGATGCGGCTCCTGCATCTGGTCCAGATGTTGCCGGCCCTGCAACGGTTGTTGCGTGCGTTGGGTGTAGGGTTGCCGGGCGCCGGCGGGACCTTTGGCGGGGGGGCCGCGACCGCCGGCACCGGTGGTGGTGCGGCCGGGACCTCGTCGATCCGCACGCGGTTCCTGGTGATGAACCTGGATCACGCCAGCGGGGCCATGGACGGGGAGGTGCTGGAGGGTCCCTTCGTGGGTCGACGGCTCAAGGATTTGGGGCTCGATGAACTGCTGCGGATGCTGGAGCTTTATCGGGAGGCCGATGCGCAATCGGCCGCCGTGCTGGAGGCCTATCTGGACCGGGAGCGGGGCGCCGAGTGGCGCGACCGGGACCCGGGTCCGGGTGTCGGCGTCAGCGGCGGCAGCCCCGGCGGGGGACCGATGAACGAGGCGGAGGCCCTGGCGATTCTGGGGATCGATGCCGCGGCCGATGCCACCGCCATTCGGGACGCCCATCGCCGGTTGATGCAGAAGCTGCATCCGGACCGGGGCGGGTCCGATTATCTGGCGGCCAAGATCAATGAGGCCAAACAGGTGTTGCTCAAGCGACGGTCCTGAGTCACTGCCCGATCCGCCGGGCGCGGACCGACTCCTCGCGCTCCAGCTCCTCCAGGGCGCCTTCGAGCCGCCGCAGGGTGTCGTCGATCTCGGGCAGCAAGACCTCTTCCAGAGCACGGGCGCGGCGTGCGGTGCGGGCATAATCGGCGCGCAGGCGCTCGAGGTTGGCGCCCGCGGCCGCCAGGGCGGCGGCACGCGGCATCAGGGCGCGAAACAGCGCGCGGCAGTGCCGGGCCTCGGGACTCGCGAGCGGGGTCTCCGCGGGCGGCTCCGGCGGGTCCAGAGCACAGTTCAGGTCGTACAGGGTGACTCCCAGCACCGAGCGCGGCTGCAGGTGCAGCGCGCCGGCGATGGCCGCTGCCGCCGGATACAGACGCAGGCCCTCGACGCCGTGACGGGCGACCGCCTCGCGCAAGGCGCTGACCGCGTCTTGGTAATCCCGGCTGAAAGCGGTGAGCGCGGCCTCATACCGGGCCAGTTCAGCCAGGCATTCGGCGGCCAGGATGTAGCGCTTCTCGTCCAGGAAGTGATACCCCTCCTGCATCCCCTGACGCTCGTCCTTGAGTGCCAGGAAGGCGCTCTGGGTGGGAGTGACATCAGGGTCAGCCATGTGCGTTCATGTGCGATGCAGGCGTGGATGCATCATCCGGGGACGCAATGCGCGCGGATTTGCTGGTCGCTCAAGCGGTGGAGTTCGCTCTCCGGCAGGCCGCGCAGCGCCGCCCAGCCGGTGGCCATGCTCTCTTCCAGGGTGCGTGCCGCGGTGCCCTGATGAACGACGTTTTGCTCAAAATCGTCGCCGAAGGCAAGAAACTTGCGGTCCGTGGCGGAGAGCCCGTCGTCGCCCACGACACTGGCCAGCAGCCGGGTTTGCTGGGCCTGGCTGTAGGAGGCATAGAGTTGGGCGGCCAGGGCCGGGTGATCGGCGTGGGTCAGTCCTTTGCCGGTCCCGTCCTTCATCAGGCGCGACAGGCTGGGCAGCAGCCGGATCGGCGGGTAGATGTTGCGCCGATGTAACTCAGGATCCAGGACGATCTGGCCCTCGGTGATATAGCCGGTCAGGTCCGGGATCGGGTGGGTGATATCGTCGTTGGGCATGGTCAGGATCGGCATCTGGGTGACCGACCCCGGCCGGCCGTGGATCCGGCCGGCGCGCTCATACAGCGTCGCCAGGTCCGAGTACATGTAGCCGGGATAGCCCTTGCGGCTCGGGACCTCGCCGCGGCTGGCCGAAACCTCGCGCAGGGCCTCGCAGTAATTGGTCAGGTCGGTGAGGATGACCAGGACGTGCTTGCCCTCGGTGAAGGCCAGGTATTCGGCGGCCGTGAGCGCATAGCGCGGTGTCAGCAGGCGCTGGGCACTGGAGTCGCTCGCCAGATTCAGAAAGAGCACGGTTCGCGCCAGTGCCCCGCTCTTTTCCATCTCATTGCGGAAGAACTCGGCACTGTCATGCGGGATGCCGATGCCGGCAAAGCAGACCGCGAAATCCCGCGCGCCGGCGGCGTCTGCCCCAGCTCGGCCCGGCAGCCGGGCATTGCAGGCGATGTCGACGGCAATGCGGTCATGGGGCAGGCCGCCGCCGGAAAAGAGCGGCAGCTTCTGACCGCGTACCAGGCTGTTCATCAGATCGATGGCCGTGAAGCCGGTTTCCAGGAACTCGCAGGGGGCCGCGCGGGCCGATGGTTTGATGGGGAGTCCGTCGACCCGATAGGACTGGCGGGCGGCGAGTGGCGGCCCGCCGTCCAGGGGCTTGCCGACCCCGTTGAAGACCCGCCCCAGGAGCCCCGGTCCGACCGGAAAGTGCAGCGCCTCGCCAAGAAAGCGCACCCGGGTGCCGGCCAGCGCCAGGCCGGCGGTATCGTCCAGCAGTTCGATAGTGACCGTGTCCTCGTCCAGCGCGGCGATCCGCCCGAGTCGGACGGCGCCGTCGGCCCCTTCGACCTCCACCGCCTCATTCAGACCGACATCGACGCTGCGGCGCAGGAACAGCAGCGGCCCCGCGGCCCGTTGGGCGATCGCTTCACCGATCAGTCTGGCGTACATCGTTGTTCCTGGTTCAGGCCATTGGTCAGGCGCCGTACGGTGGCGGCGAGATCCTGTTCCAGGGCGGAGAAGCGTTCCCAATCGCCCTCGGGGATCTCCTCGCCCATGCGCATGAGCGCGCGGAAGATGGGTTCGGCGGCGATCGACTCGGGTGGGATGCCGGTCTCCAGCAGCCGTTCCGCCGATTCGATGAAGGTGCCGATGAGCCGCATCATCACTGCCTGGCGGGCGGGCGAGGCGTAACGGTCGTTCTCGGAGAAGGCGGACTGGCGCAGAAAGCACTCGTTGACGAGCCGGGCACAGAGCAGCACCAGACGCTGCCGGGCGGGCATGGCGTCGCGGCCGATGATGCGGGCCATCCGCTCGAGTTTGGCCTCTTCCTCCAGCAGGGTGAGAAACCGGCGGCGCAATTCCTCCCAGCGGGTGCAACCCTCGCGGTGCCACCAGCGCGCCAGTTCGCCGGCCACCACGCTGTAGGATTGCAGGGGATGAATGGCCGGATAGAAACGGGCCTGGGCACGGCGCGCGTCGAGCCCCCACAGACAACTCACATAGCGCTTGGTGTGGGTGGTGACA
>Ga0247837_1008972_pt1 | contig 12245 bp, 8 predicted proteins | sample LaCtaG_2_FD_187115 | JGI IMG/M metagenome (GOLD analysis project Ga0247837, IMG submission 187115) | Freshwater microbial communities from meromictic Lake La Cruz, Castile-La Mancha, Spain - LaCruzMarch2015_14.5m | ecosystem: Environmental > Aquatic > Freshwater > Lake | place: Spain: Castile-La...
ATAAAACTTCGTCATTGATGGAGTCGCTCCACACTTTAAGCACCTCTAATGCTGATGTAGGATTCCGTAGCACGGTTGAGAAATTTGCCCATCCGGCGGGAGTGACGTCAGGGTTTTCATAAATTGTCAACTCTTTTAGCGTGCAATTATTGAGGAGTGCATTGGTGAGTGCATTTATCCAAGTGTCACCGATTGAATTCCTACTGATTTCAAGCTTCTTTAAAGTGGTATTTCTTGCAAGGCCATTTGAGAATACTCTTGCTCCCTCCTCATCAATATGATTACATTGGTTCAGATAAAGTTCAGTAACGGAAGAAGTTGCCTTAGCCTCTTATGAATATCACCCGCTCCAAGCGTGTGCCTCGGTGCCACCACTCTGGGGTAAAAGTAGTGCCATTGTTCGCATTGCTGTGACATCATACTAAGAGTGTCGGATTTCTCTCTTCTCTAGTAGAGTAAATCTCCAAATTTCTCTTCCTCTTAAACTACTTACCCTGGATCTCTTTTCCGAAGGGTTGGCAGTTTAAGTTTCTCCCCGAAAAGTGTCGTTAAGACAGAAAGTTGTAAGAACAGGTTGAGGAATAATAGATAATCCGTTACCCGTTACGATACCCGTACTCCGCATTGGGCGGTGGACATCAGCCAATCCAGCGCACACCGAGGAGTCCCAGCCGCACCTTGGTCCAACAGTAGCAAGAGGATGTCAAAAGCTACTCCTATTGTAGTCGACACATCTTGTGTTGCCTTCGAGAACAGTGATTCGTGCGACCATTGTCTGCACCAACAAAGCGACGTTGTTATTCTTCGGCACCCTGAGGAAAAAGCATGGAGTAAATCTCCTCTATTGCCACCTCCACCTCCACAGTACTGTGACAAAAATGTGGAGGCATGCGAGCCGGATGCAGGTTTTGTATTGCGTGAGATAAACACAGGTCAATCTATTCTTAATGGCACGGTCAGGAATTCGTCTCTAGTGCACGTGCTGAAGCAGGTAGGTGATACTACAAAGCTTAACATCAATATTATGTCCAGCTCGCCATACTATCCACGTTGGCCACCTGGTAGCATCGATGATGAAGTTGACATTGCCATGCCGTCATTTCCAGCTCCAATCAACCTACCGATTAGGACTGGACCTCGTCCTGAGAATCATGCGCCTCTTATGCATGTGGCTATGTTAGGAGGAGCGCACATACGTCCGATCCAGATGGAGGATGAGTTTGTGGACGAAGAGGACAGTGGTCAGAGCGAGGGTGAAGTTATCCAGATTCTAATTTAGTTCCTTTTGTGTCATCTTGTGCCTATCAAGGGAAAAGAATGTGACATTGAAACAAAATCAAAAGCAAACAGTAAAATTAGGTATGATATGAATGCAACAATACACAACAAGGCATTCTCATTAGGGTTAGGTTTGACACACAATTATTAGGCTGCAACTCAGACACCGCGGAGACCTATGTAGCTTGTTGCTTCCGTTGAAAAAGCAGAATAGACCTGGCTGCAGAGAAAGTAGTGGACATAAGTTGTCAACACAATATTATGGTAGGATAATTGAAATAGTAGAAACAATATATTGCTTATCGGTAGATACTTCATTATTTTCTTTCCTTGTCTGATACATGAACATGAATAATAGATGGGGTTGGTTATTCCTCTCAGAAATCTAGCTCAAAAACTGTTGGGTGACTCAAACCTGAACAGCATATCTTGTCTTCGTCTAGATTTTCTCATGACCTCAACCTTTTCTTCGATCAATGACATCGTCTTCGAACTATTCTAGCAACGATGGTACAGCCCGCAATAATTCATACGAATGCATATCTTTGGCCATCCAAGCAATGACGTGTGGTCTGACATTCAAGTCCATCTCCATAAATGGTTGCATATTGATTTCAGATCCACTGAAATGCGTTTTAATGATCTTGAGACGTGCTGCTTCACTTACACTGTTCTCTCTGTTGAGTCGCAATAATGATGAGAGATCGTTGGGTAATGAGCGCTCTTTGTATTCTCCACAAATTTTCTCAAGAGTATGGTTGGAGTTGAATGTGTTTAGGATGCTTGAGGTATTTCACAACATGTAAGTCATGGCCCCATAGCCGTCGGATGTGACTATATTACGGGATCTATTTTCAACACTGAGTTTTCTCAATTTTTTGTTGCTTATCATGCACCAGCAAAGGAGTATAAAACTTCGTCATTGATGGAGTCGCTCCACACTTTAAGCACCTCTAATGCTGATGTAGGATTCCGTAGCACGGTTGAGAAATTCGCCCATCCGGCGGGAGTGACGTCAGGGTTTTCATAAATTGTCAACTCTTTTAGCGTGCAATTATTGAGGAGTGCCTTTGTGAGTGCATTTATCCAAGTGTCACCGATTGAATTCCTACTGATTTCAAGCTTCTTTAACGTGGTATTTCTTGCAAGGCCATTTGAGAATACTCTTGCTCCCTCCTCATCAATATGATTACATTGGTTCAGATAAAGTTCAGTAACGGAAGAAGTTGCCAGAGCGGCACATCCTCCCCTTCCGATGTCAAAGCCATCAATTATCAGCTTCTTCAAACCAGTGTGATGCTCGACCAGAGCATCGATGACATCATTATCTACACGGATATCACCAGGATTAGCGGTGTGATTGGAGAGCTTGAATTCTTTTAATGAACCAAACCTCTGTAGGGCTGATACCAACTCTCTATGATCCCCCATATTCCACCGCAGTTCCAACTCCAGATTACAAAATGCTTCATTGTCGATGAAAAATCGAGTCAAAAAGATTTCCATGCTTCAACACGAGAATGAGGGAAATCTCGAACACGAGAATGAGGGTAATCTCGATCGTAGTGGTTCCAATTGGCAATGTTCAATGTCTGAATGGATCGATTGGACACCAACCCACTAGCAAAATCCCTGACGGCATTGTCTGGAATATTTCCCATTCCCATTTCATTAAACAGTATAATTTCTGTCAGCTGTGTGTTCCTAACGACGACCGTTCCCAGCATCCCCCAATCATATACCATTTCAGCATTAATGTAAAACGTTGTAACTGTAGGATCGTTTCTCACAATTTTGCGCATCGCCCATTTATGATCTCGTTGCTGCTCGGCAAAACACTCCATTGCCTCATCGTCGGAATTATAAGAAGACATATCGATGCTGACGTCGTCCATGCTGCCAACGGAATCCGAATTGTTGCCTCGCGTGTCCATGGTCCATAGGCTTTGTGCCTCTCTCTTCTCTAGAAAAACATCACTTTTCAGCGGGAATCTCCCCGGACGGAAGAGAGACAGAGATAGAGAGCAATACCAAATCGTAATAACCGAATCCGATTCAGTGATGGCAAACAAACCAGTCGTTGTCCTTGCCGGGTGGCTTGGTTGTCAACCACGAAATCTTCGTCGCTATCATGACATGTACGACGAATTAGGTTGGACATCAGTTATACGAATTGGAAGTCCACAATCGTTACTTAATGCGATGACAATAGGACCATCTGCCGACCAACAATCATCATCGGAAATGTTGTCAAGTCTCGCGATCTCTTTGTTAACAGGGATATTGAGTCTTCAAGCGCCATACTTTGTTATTCACATATTTTCAAATAATGGATGCTTCCTCTGGGAATGGATTCGTTATCTCTTATTCGATATAGATGAACAATCGTCTTCTTTAGATCTGAGTACTGTGGATATTTACAACCTAAGAAGGAAACTAATTGGTGTTATATTTGATTCTGCACCCGTATATTACAATGGCAATATAGTCGGTCTTCCATCAGCACTAAGATATATTCCCACGAAGGAAAAAGACCATCTATTGCAAATTGCATCCACAATTGATACTCACTTGATAAAACGCCGTTTTGATGAGTTCTGGAATGGTTTATGTAATGATACCACCAATACTCCACAGTTATACTTGTACAGCTCAAGTGATGAACTTGCATCAGCGAAAGAGATTGAAAGGTTAATACAATATAGATCAAATTTGAAAGAAGGGAGTGGTAGTAATATTGTTTGGAAGTACAACTTTACAGACTCGGAACATTGTGGCCATATACTAAAATATCCTGATGTGTATTATGGCAAGGTGAAACAATTTTTGGACTCTTGTGCCAATCGAAGATATTGCGACGTATCTCAGCAGTCAAGACTTTGATATTTCATGAAGAATTCATTACTAATATTATCACTTATCACTCTTTTGATCATCTATCATCTTCTCCAATACGTACATCTATTATGCTAACACTAACAGTAATATCATCTCGATATTGATTCATACCCGACTCGGCTTGCATCCACAAACGACTTGCTTCTCGTACTAAACGTTCACATGCTTCTAATGGAGTATAATTGACTCCTTCATTGGCATCCAAATGAAATAGACTTTGACTTAAGAATGAAGTAACAATATGTTGTGGTATAACATCATACAAACCATCGGATGCAGCAATTACAAAGAACTGAGTATCTAATACATGTTGTTCTTGTTGCAAATGACTGGTAACATCTAATACATCAATTTCAGGTATTGCCGTTATACCAACACGTTTGCCATCATAATCACCAATACTACGACTCATTGCCAATGCAAGGTGATTACCATTACTGCCTGGGATGATAACTCTACTTGATTCCTTCATTATCATACTATCATTGTTATCATTGATATTATTCATTGAACCTTCTTCTTCATCAAGTAGTGGCAAAGATGGTGGGATCATAACTCTCCCGCCGTAACTTTCAATCCTTCGTCGTTCATTTAATAAATGCGGTTTATGTTTTCTATTTTGATATATAATATTCGTCTTATTTGTTGATTTGGCATATGCACATATAATAATTGTGGAATCCCCTGTATTTGCAATGTATATATTAGTACCTTCGCCAGGATAAAAGAGTAATGCTGCTGTACTTCCCGCACTACCCTTTACGGGTTCTGTGGCATCTATTTCAACGAATGTTTCTAATAATGCATCTTTAATGTATGACGTCTTGTTGATGATGACAGCGTTGTTGGTATCACCTGAACCAGCTTGTTGTTGCTGATGTTGTTGTTGTTTTTGTTGTTTATCTCTGATGATTCGTGATAATACTATTGGGAATGCAAGTGTGCAATGATGTGACACCTCATGTCCAAATCTGCCATGTCCATCGAATATTCCTACTAATAAGGAAGAAGTGGGTATACGATATTGATTGTTGTATGAAGCTAAATGAGCAATAATTGATCTATCCTGATTTGGTAAATTTCCAGGTTTGTATCCTTTTCTTGTTATAGAAGCCCAAACAGCCAAAGCAGCATCATCCTCATCTTTGTTGTTATTGTTATTATGATTCTTCGAATCATCATTCTGATGAGAAGCTGTCGTCAAAATTACTGAATGGAATGAAGTATCAGACAATAGAGAAGAGAATGGCTGTAACAATGGTTGTTGTTGTTGTTGTTGTTGTTGTTGTTGTTGTTGTTGTTGTTGTTGTTGTTGTTGTTGTTGTTGTTGGAATTGCAATGTCATTAGTCGTCCAATATAATCTACCGATGATGCCTCTTCAATTAGTAATGTTGATAAATCAGCATATGGATAATGAATAATTCCTAATAATAATTTATCTTCATCATGATTATCATCATATAATTTATATGTTCCAATTGGAGTTGTCCAGTCCAAGTTAGTTGTATGAGGTACACCACCGTGAAGGATATTCGCAAGACGAGGCAGTGTCTCTTTTTCATTCTTCTCGGTTGGAGTCTCAATTGCATTATTTGTAGACATGGTTTGACGCTGTTGCTGCTGCTGCTGCTGCTGCTGCTGATGGAGATTATGATTAGATGATCTACGGAGTAATGCGTTAGATCTCATACTAAGCGAACTTGATATGACAAAATATACTAAGCCAATTATTGTTAGGACAAGACTGATGATACATCTAAATCCAGAGTACGACGACGACGACGAAGATCGCTGATGCTGTTGTGGTTGTTTCTTGGTGTATTCGTCTTGTTTGTTCGATGAGGACGGTGGTGGTTCTGGCGTGATGCCGCCCTTGCGTTGCTTCATCGAGTTCATCTTGTTGTCTGTGTGTGTGTTTGTTGTGTGTGTCTGTATCTCAAGCATGATTTGGCGCCACGAGCTCCGCCTCGCCTGTAACGTGCCTGTAACAACATCATCTCACATCTTCTCTACTCGCACGACGATGACGGCACCAATCCTTACGACTGTGAGCTCGTCCTACATGGAATGCACAGTACACTCAACCAAGTATCATTGTCTTATTAGGCTACGGAGTAGTAGTATTCCTGCCATCGCCGAGACTAGTACTAATCCGTCGACGACCAATGACGATACGACAGAAACAACAAAGGGGAATACGACTCCAGACACCAATGACAGGGTTAGGAAGCCTGATATTTCCAGTTTGGTTGTTGTGCCCATACGCGAACGACGTTCGCATAATGTTGAAGAAGAACGATGTGCCAAACGATCGACTCGAGGACATGAGAATGACATTATTGACTCATCTATGATCATACCTTTATTACCCAAATTATACTTCGACACGCATTGTCGTACTGCAACGAACAATGATAATGATGGTGGACTACTAAAGTCTAACAATAATAGTACAAACGACAACAACGACACCACTGGCGCTATAGATGAAGATCATCCATGCTACGAATTAGTTAATATTGCACATAAGTTACAAGATCAACTAAAGGAACGTCTTACAGATGCATCGAATGGTGCTACTACTGCTACTGCTGTGAGAATGACACAGAACAGCAAATTACCATCAGCTATTATGCAAGAAGAATTTTTACTTCAAAGTGAGGCAATCATTAACGAATTGTTTTCAACTATACAGCAACAGTTACTACGTAGAAAGAGGAGCCGGGGAGTAGAGCAGCAGCAATTGCAGGGGATATCAAAGAGGCAAACAACAGCTGCATCGTCAACTACATATAAAGCAATAAAATCATCAGTCATCTCCTCCTCTCATATTCCTCCTCTTCCATTAAAGTATTATTCGGCATTATCTCGTCAGTTACATGTACTTCAATCAATATCAAGCATAACAGACATATCTTTACATGACGGTACATCCAAAAACAATGCAGATCTTACATCACTATCAATTACATGTCATGATAATAGTATGCGTTGTCATGTGTGGCATGTCGAGTTATATCCCCATGTCGTATTGACTGTGGATTTGCCAGTGGAATTTGTTGTGGAGAATGTTGTAAACATTAGTAGTAGTAGCAGCATCACTACCAGCAAAAACAATATCAACAAACGTCCTATTCGGCTTGAACGATGGTGGGAGGATGATGATGATGATGATGATGATGAACAATCCCCGACTTCTACCTCCGATGATTTAACAACGACAACAACGACGACGACGACGACGACGACAGTACTACTCCTTCCGCGAATACAACATTGTTTTGAAATGACAATACACAAATATCAACCATTATTTAATGAACTTGATGATATAGATACCAACTTTTGGGTACTTGAACCTACCTTACCCGCACGGCGATGTAACGTGGAGCGACGGATAGCATTATGGGAAGGCGGGGCAAGTTTAGTTATTGTATTAGATCCTGAGTATCCACGTGGTGTGCCAGTTTTGGTACGTTTTTTAGGTGTTACCATGTCAACGATGAAGGCTGCGGCTGCTGCTGGGTGTGGTCAAGGGGTTACAAGTGCTATTGGCAAAAATGGGAATGAAAGTTCTAGTACAGTGAATACAAGTAATAGTAATAGTGATGGTATTGTGGATTGGCGTGTTTCATTCGCTGAATTCGTTTCAGAGGAAAAAGAGGAGGAGGAGAAAAGGGGGAGTGTTGAACGAGGTGTAAAGAAGAAAATAAAGAATTTACAATGCATGGACGATCCAGCATTTGACAGCAATGAATCATTAACAACAAAAATAGCATCATCGATTCAGAAACATAGATGGTCGAACGAACGAAGCGTACGTGAAAATCTCGAATTATGGTTCGGATCATCTTTGCCCTCCCCATTATTGGCATCATCCACTACCGATAAGAGTGACTTTTTAGTCGAATGTGGTATATGCTACACTCATCGTTTGCCATGTGAAGAAAACGATGGGGAAGAAGGAGAAGAAGGACCTCTACCCGAGGTAAAATGTAACAATCCTAGCTGTAGTCGACACTACCATGAATCATGTCTCTTTGAATGGTTACATTCATTACCAATGGCAAGAGTTAGCTTTGATCGGATCTTTGGATCATGCATGTACTGCTGTGAACAAATATCATGCCCTATTGCCCAGCAAGCTAATTAGTATATAGATAGTATTGAATGAGGAAGTCTTGATTGCCTATATATGTTTTATTATGTAATTCATTGTACAAGGAAAAATCTCAAGGTAGACTCTAGTAGCCAGGATCCCAGGTCAAAGTGCTTGTATCATCATATTTGACTTTATTACTGGGCGGAGGACGATATGAGTTATCCGACGACCGCATCGACAACGACAACCGCTCTTTTTCCGACGATTTCCCCGATGACCTCATCGATGATCGACGCGATTGTTCCAACGGCGATTCGTCATGAAACGGATTTTCAACGTCATCAAACGGATTTACATTTTGCAGTGCCAGTGCTGTTGCACGATAATTATTTTGTTGAGGAGTCATATCAGTCGATGGAATAGTAGATTGAGCAGAGTGTGACCATGCATAACCGTCAATACTCGACCGTTGATCCATACTCATTGGATTTGTAACTCGTCTCGGTGGTGCCTGTGCCTTTTGGGTGGATGGTTCACTCGCCCATGAGGGTAGACTTGCCGTTTCGAATTCTCCAGCATCAATCTTGGGCCTCGTGGCATAGCCAACTGCCAATGTCATGGAGATCATATATGCCCCTATAGAGATGATGCTTACATATGCTCCCATGTCCAAGCTACAACCACCACTTGATGTATTGCATATATCAATCCCCCAAAATAGACCGATTTTTGAGCATTCACAAAGGAATGCAGTGATTATTGTATATGTCACAACATCAACGAGATACGGTTCATTTGTAAATATATTCACCCAACAAGAGATCAATGCAAACGACCCAAATACTACACCCACCATGGCAAGTATTTTTGATGTAGTTAAACTTATATTGCTTGTGATAAAATAATTGGCATAGAAATTAAATATGGTCGAATTTCGAGACTCTGAATATGAAAGACAGTAGCCGTCAGGCGCAACATATGACCAAAGTGAAATTCCAATGCTATCGCTTTGATAATTCTTTGGGATGAAATCTAGTTTAACCTCCTGCGTATCAAAAGGAATAAAATAGGAATATTGGTTCATACGTCAAGTGACCAATAAAAAAAAACATAAATTCATTGCATTGAAACTCCGAGCTTACCAAAAATTTACAATCAAGCGATGAATACAGTGATAAACCAAGGCCAGCAGAGACTAACAAGGTCAGTATCCTAGGATACCAGCCAAACCTGCACCCATTGGCATCATCGGCGGCAGCTTTCCGTGGCATGGGTTTATTATTACACAGCACAGGACCGCGTGGTGAATACACCTTGAGCAGGCATCTGAGGCATTCTTCTTCTGTGGTTTGTATCGTATCCAGTCACAGTCACAGTCATGGGTCATCCAGCCTGTGGTTCACCGAGGGAGAACGAACCGAGGTCCAGTCGAAGACAGGTGCAGTTGTGTGTTGTGTGAGTCATTACGTATTCTCTTGGCACAGGATTTCATCATTCTGACGACTCTCACCTCTCATTGCATAGCTTGGCTTTGACGACAATACGATAATTGATAATTGACAGGACGAATCTTGATGAAACTCGGCCTTACTCTCGCACTCCTTGGTGGCACAGTAACAAAGATGAGCATCCTCGCCACTGCCACGAACACGACGACGATGCTATCTCGTATCCGAGGTGCTTTCCATGGAGCGCTTGTCTCTGATGCATTATGTCTCGGCTCGCACTACGAGTATGACGCACCCACAATCAAGGCAGCATATGGTGGTAAACGTATCGAACGGTACATGTCACCTGGTGAAATGCTGGGTGGGTCGACCCACGGCGTGGGCTGGGGACGACGGAACTATCATCCGGGACAAAAGGCAGGAGATCAAACCGATTATGGAGAGTATAACATTCTCTGGTTGGAATATCTATCAACGCAACGGAAGGATAAGACGAGCACAGCTATTGATTTACAAGACTTTTTACCATACTGGCGTGATCGACTAGCGAGTAACTGGGGAATGTGGGTTTGCACACAGACAAAATTAAGTATGGATCAGTATAAACAAAATGTACCAACGAATCGACTCGGTGGGAATTCCAATGCCATGGCAATACGTAGTGCGGCAGCATTGGCTGCATTCAATACCGAGGAACAAGTGGTAGGTGCAGCACGGACTATGATGTTCACACATCGTAGTGAAGAGGCATTAAGTGGGGGTGAATTCTTTGCACGTGTATCATGGAAAGTGATTCATCAACGCATTACCCCCCGTGAGGCTATGGCAAGTACAGCAAAAGAAATGTCACCATGGATACAAGAACAGTATACCAAAGGCTTCAATAAATTTATTGAAGCGACTGATCCAAACTTGCCATTGGGGAAAGAGGAATTTGTGGATGATTTAGCCATGACATCCATGGCTCGGTTATGGGATGTGGGCAAAACCGAACCTATTAAGGTTGGCAAGGCAAGTCCCACCGAGGGCACATTACCCTCAAGTGTGTATATAATACTGAAGTATGAGAATAGTTACGAGGATGCGGTTAAGGCCAATGTCATGGTAGGTGGAGATAATGCCAGTAGAGCGATTGCAATTGGGATGGTCTTGGGAGCGTATCATGGCGTCGAGGGCATACCAGCTGACTTGTTGGTTGGGTTGAATGCGTATGATAAGTGCGATAAGCTGCTGCGTGAATTACCCGTGGTGAAAGCACTCCTCTCGGATGAGAAGGAATTGTAAAGACATGTCTTTTGTTTTGTTCCATCTGTATAGACTGAACATGTTAACATTGGTTCTTAATGTTGTCAATATCAAGATACCTAATTATTTGACATTGTAACCATAAGTATATCACTTTCTGGCTGGGTTTCAGACGAGTATACAGGCAAGTAGACCTCGCCTTCTTCATCTCCTGCCAAATCCATCCGCTTGTGAGCAACCCAGGGTTCCATGGGACCAAGTTTAACAAGTGATCCTAGAATAGGGAAGTAGCTCGTCCCACTTCTATACATATTTTGGAATTGGAAAATGGTCTCAAAGCTGTTGATAAAATCAAGACGTTGTTGTCTTCCTCGAACAGATTGTTGGCCCTGACTACTGAATTTGTCAGTTAGATCCGGATTAAGTATGATGACTGGACGATCTCCAGCGGCATCTACCATTTCAGCCAACGACTGCATAATTGACGACTCTAGACCAATCATATTTTGTGGACATATTAGTAGAAACGCATCATCTTGTTGTATCTCAGCGGTATCACCACTACCACTCTTGTAATTAACCACTTGCTCCTTCCCAATGTAACCAAAGTTTATATACTCTCCCACCATACCCTCGTTCTCTTCCCCTGGACTACTTTGCCAATCCATTCTTTGCATGAGCGTATGTACTCCTGTTAATTGTTTTGGAATACCGGTGAATATTCCAACACCCATGCTTCCCTGTACACATACACGCACACGTAGATTTTGCTCGGCTAGCTTAATAGCAATAGAACGAGCTAATTCAAGGAGTGTCCCTATCCTATATGAGTCCATCGAGGGATTCATCTCAGGAAACATTACTGTCATCTTCATGCGATTTGTAAATTGTTTTTTCGAGCATAACACAGTAGCGTCAAGAGCTGCCTCCGATGCCATATCGTAAAAATATTGTCGAACATATCGATTGTGTGGAACTTGATTCAAATACAAATCATTGCGTAATTTTCCCACTCCCTTACCACCCAATTGTACACCCATTTGAATCATCTTGCCGGTGGCACCGTACGCCTTTACAATGTTACACAGTCGGATCATCCGTCTACAAAAGTTATCAATCGGGATGGATGATGCATGATCCAAAACACTGGAATCTAATACTGGCAAAGTCGGATATGTTTTTACCATGCCTGATATTGGATGTGCATTTAATGATATTGCTATACTTTCATTTACCATTTTCTGTCCATCTTGAACATTCGCTACGATGTGTA
>Ga0247837_1008978_pt1 | contig 12237 bp, 14 predicted proteins | sample LaCtaG_2_FD_187115 | JGI IMG/M metagenome (GOLD analysis project Ga0247837, IMG submission 187115) | Freshwater microbial communities from meromictic Lake La Cruz, Castile-La Mancha, Spain - LaCruzMarch2015_14.5m | ecosystem: Environmental > Aquatic > Freshwater > Lake | place: Spain: Castile-La...
TATAACTTGTGCCAGTCCAGGCACTACGGCTTGATAATCGGGGTGAAGTTTCACGTCTTTTGTTAGGCTGATTTTAGCCATTTGCAATTTTAAAACACGCCCTAATTTAATCCATCTCAGAGTCATTAGTGTTCATTAGTGCCTATTAGTGGTTCACCCCTCCCCGCTCCGCCTCACCACTCCCCTTCCCGGCGGAACTTCTTCTGCACGTTCTCACCGAACTGCTTCCCTGCCGCTGTCAGGTTGTCGATCACCTGCTCCAGCGGCAGCCCCACGCTGCTGCGCGCTGCCGGGATCACCGTTTCACATTCATTGGCATCCATGAACCGCGACGCCTCCAGCAGCCCCTCCTCCTCGCCAAAAGGGATCGCCATGAATCCGTGCTTGTCCGCATGGATGAGCTGCCCCGGCTGGATCGTGCGGCCAAACACCTCCACCTCACAGCCCCAGCGCACCGGATGCACATGCGCATGACCCACGCAGAAGCGCCGCGCCAGCGCCTTGAAGCCCGCATTCGTCATCTCATCCACATCCCGGATCGCCCCGTCCGCGATCGTCCCCACACAGCCCAGGGCCCGGTGCATGTTGCTGTTCACCTCTCCCCAAAAGGCCCCGATCACCCGCGGCTTGTCCAGATCCTGCACCACCACGATCTTCGGCCCTGGAATCCCCGCCACGTAGCGGCGATACTCCGACCATGCCTCCGGGTTCGCCTCCCGATGACTCTTGTCGGAGGGCTGGATCACCACCGTCACCGCATACCCCACCATCGGCCCCATCTGCGGCATGAAATCCCGCGTCTCCTCCAGATTGAAGGCATCCGCCGCCACATCCGCCTTCGTGATCTGCTCCCAGCCATTGTAAATGGTCGGAGTGTTCCAGCGCTTCAGTTGCAAAATTTCGGAATGGGAGATGGGCATGGTGAATGGAGTGAATGAAGTTGGGAATGAAGCGGAAATAACGCAGCCGCAGAGCCCGACTCACTGGTTAGATTTGCTGACCTCAGCAGATCGTAGGCCGGATGTGTTCGGCGCTCAAAAGCCCATCTTCATCCAAAGCCTTCATCGCCGAACTATCCGGCTTCTGGGCGTGCGGAGTCCTTTTGGCGCGATCACCTCCACCCGGCAGCCGGATAGTTTGGCGAAGCAGATCCGTCCGCCAGCGAGCCTAACTTGCGCCAAACACATCCGGCCTACAATGGGCCACCTCCGCTTCAAAGAAAGTCACGGGTGAAATGCATGCAAGGTATGGTTTTGTTGTCCTCCCACTTGCTCCTGATTTTTGCTCGCCGTTGCCAGATCTGGATCGATTGTGCAAAAAAGGTTCCGCTCCATTCGAGTCAGCACTCACATGAACGATGAACGTCCCTACACCCGCAAGGAACTTGAAGCACGTCCTGACACATTCCCAGAACGCGGACCGGTATGCCCACGCTGCAAGACACGCATTCCCCAGTTTGCTGATCTATCCTCATTAGATGAGTTCAGGATCAAAAAACTGATTTCACAAAATCAACGCATACTCGCTACCGTTGAATTGGAGGCTGCAACGGGATGTTCCAAGCGATTTGCCAAAATCTGGGTCTTGCATTCAGGCCGCCCTGATTCGGTAGGAACTACCGCACCATGTCCCTATTGCGGAGGTCAACTGGTTACAGCACTCGCTAAACAGTGCCGGCATTGCTTCATGGACTGGCACGACCCAGATAACCCCTACAATCTCAAAAATCCCGAAGGCCGGAAAGGATCGAAACTTTAGATCACCCGATTATTCGTTTCTCAAGGCAGAAATCTTGCTGGTCAGCAAAGACCCCTTCAATCGCACATCAGTCATTATTTATCCGAACCCGTGGAACCAAAATCAATCAAGACGATACAGCCTGTTTTCACAGTCATTTACCGTTTTGAGATTACTGTAGAGGGCTTGGCTCTGGCTGGAATCACACATGACGATACTTTGCGCATTCGTCATGGAAGTCATGTCATCATCAAAAGACCTGGATTGACTGACATCGAAACGGAAGCTCTTGGTTTTGAGCTTTTGAGAAACACTTGGTCGCCGCACAAGCCACGTAATATGGCACTGCTCATTCCTGCCGAAGTAGGATCGGAGAATGTGCCACCTGAATCGCAGATTTGGAGCAAGGACTAATCCAATGCGAAAATGTGAGCCAGATCGTCATGGATGCCGGAGGCATCCCAGCAGGTAGCCGGGCGGTAAGGGAGCCCTAGCGACCGCACCCCCGGTCAGGCAGGATGACCAACCTCACTCAAGGGCGCATCCCGGCAGGGATGCCAGCGGTGCGGGGTATATCCCGGATAGCAAAGGAGTCGATGACACCCGCAGCTCTGGGGGAACGGCCACCCCGCTGGCATACCTCCGGCATGCGACGGCTTCGGGCGTTATCTCGCCGTTACCAGGGGTCGGTTCGCTCGGAGCTCACCGACACCCTGGCTACCCGCTGCGATCCCTCCAGGATCGAGAACCGGAGAACTCAAGGATAAAATGGCAGGGCTTTGCTCCAACAGGCCCTTGTTGAGACTCAGGGCGAGATTACTGAGAAGCCGGGGCTTTGTTGAGACCAGCAGGCCGTTTTATGAGAATTGCAGGCTCCATGACGATCAACATAGACCCAAAGTCGATCAACATGGCGTCTATGTTGATCAACAACCCCGTCATGTTGATCAACGTGAGGGCTGTGTTGTTCCACTTTGCGATATCTTTGATCAACCTAGACGCGGGTTTGATCAACCTGACAGCAGGGTTGATCAATCCGACGGCGTTGTTGGTTACCTTGACCGCTTTGTCAATCCACCTGATGACTGCTTGGATGCACTTGGAGCCTGGGTTGGGGCACTTGAGCGCGTCTTTAGTCGACTTTGATATGAATCCCAAAAAAATGCCCTCTGACCTTCAGACACCCCGTGGCCGAGTCTTCTTCTGGCTCGGTCTGGCAGTGTTCCCGCTCTTCTGGGTGGGGTGGATGAGGCGGCATGATTTCACCCCGCGTCAGATCCTGGGAGGGCGGCTTTGGGCGGGTCTCTATATCCTGCTGCTCACGGCAGTCTGGCTCGTCTTTCCGGAGGTGCGAAACCGGGTCAGTGACCTTCAGTGGATGTATTCGCACGTGGCTTTTCACGTGGGGATTGCTCTCTGGCTTTGGCTAATCGTGCGGATGACATCTATTAGAGAGATCATCATCGGGTTCATTCTCTGCATTGATATCCTCGCGATGATGTTGCCGCAGATGACTTCGACTTTTCGGGTGTTGACGCCTCATCCTGCTTCATTGCTTTACGTGATCGTGCCGGCCGTGGCTCACCTTCTCCTTGAACCCGCCAGACGACGGTTCGGGTATGGCCCTCGGGGAGGCCGGTGAATGACTGGACCCAAAGGCAGGAGTTCCGATCTTAGTGATCCTCGCTCAAAAACACAGCGTTTGATTGACGCTCAAGATCTAAAGGGTAAAGGCAGGCCATGCGTCCATTCCTTTTGGTTTTAGCTGCTATTTTCCTTACTCAGGGAGCCTCCGAATCCTGGGCTCAGGCACCCGCTGTTGACACAGCCCCGGCGAACAAGATCCGTGTCGTCACCCGCGATCTTGAGCCTTTTTCCTTTGAAAAAACAGGGCGTCGAGTTGGGTTCGCTGCGGAGTTGTGGGATCAAGCCGCTCGCGAGGCGGGACTGCAATACGACATCACGGTGGTCAACAGCGCGCAGGAGATCATTGATGCTTTGAAAAATAAGACGGCCGATGTCGGTGTGGGGGCCTTGAGTGTGACGGCTCAGCGCGAAGCCGTGATTGACTTCTCCCAGCCTTTTTATGAATCGGGCCTGCAAGTCCTGGTCGCAGGAGCAGGCGGCAGCTTTTTGGATACGATCTTTTCGATGCTGATCAACCTGTTCAATCTGGAGCTCATCGGCATGTTCATGCTGCTGATGGTGACCATGTTTATCATCTCCCATCTGGTCTGGCGTTATGAGCACAAGATCAATGGAGATCAGTGGCCGGAAAATTATCACTCAGGACTTTGGGAGTCTTTCTGGTGGACCATTAGCACCCTCCTGGTCGGCGGTGCCGATAACAAGGGACCGGTAGGAGTGGGCGGGCGCATCATCGCCATTGTATGGATGCTGCTGAGCATCGTGCTGGTATCTCTTTTGACCGCTTCATTCACCACGACTCTGACGGTCAATACTTTGAAGGGAGATATCAATGGCCCAGGAGATCTACCTGGGCGCAAGGTGGCCACCGTCAAAGGAAGCACCGCTGAGACTTGGCTGACAGCCAAGGGGGCCAAGGTTCAACCTCTCCCCTCCGTTACGGAGTGCATAGCCATGCTCAGGGAGGGTAAAGCCGATGCGGTGGTCTATGACGCGCCTGTCCTTCAATATGAGTCCTCAAAGATCAATGATGAGAAGCTGCAGATGGTAGGCACAGTGTTCGAGCGTCAAAATTACGCCTTTGCCTTGCAGCAGGACAGCCCTTTGCGGGAGCGACTGAATCAGACCATCTTGGCCCTGCAAGAACGTGGCGTGAGCACGGAACTGCGAACCAAATACTTCGGTGAAAATCAATGAGGGCCTTAAAACCAAGGCCCTCCTGATCGACCTCATTTTTTCCAACCAGCCAAGACCTCAGGCAGCAGGCGATGTTCCTGCTCCTTGATGCGTGCATGAAGGGTCAGCGGGGTATCGCCGGGAAGAATGGGCACTGTGGCCTGAGCGAGAATACGACCGGAATCGACCTCAGCGGTAACCAGGTGAACGGTGCAGCCAGTCTCTCGTTCCCCGGCTTCTATGGCGAGCTGGGGAGCGTTGGCACCTTTGTAGTTAGGCAAGAGGGAAGGATGAACATTGATCAACCGGTCTGCATACAGGCTGAGCGTTGGTTCTTTCAGAATGCGCATAAAGCCGATGAGGACAACGACATCGACCTGGGCACGCTGCAAATGTTCGGCGATCTCCTTTTGTGCAGCGTCCCCAAAGCGGCGGGGGTTTGACCCACCATCCACATGAATCGCCGGGATGCCCGCCTCTTTAGCGACCTGAAGGAAACGAGACTCTGCCTGATCTGAGATGGCGACGACAATATCGGCCCGCAGTTGGCCGGAGGTGATGGCTGCAAGAATCGCCCGGAAATTCGATCCCTCACCCGACCCAAGCACACCGATGCGTAGCCGATCCCCCCCTGCATCACAAGTCATGCGCTGAATCGTCTTTGTGGTAGAGCGCCCCGGAACAAGCGGCAGGATACGGATGTCGGTGCCGGCAGCATCCAGCGCCGCACGCTCCTCGGGATTCAGTGAGTCCACGGTGTAGTCGCCACCTTTGGCATAGATGTGCGGTTGGATGATCTCAATTAAAGCCGTGGCACGCTTATCACCAAAGATGACCACGGCATCCACGGCACGCAGAGCGGCCATCACCTCGGCTCGATCATTTTCATTATTGATGGGGCGGGTCGGTCCTTTCAGTTCACGCACGGAGTCATCGGAATTCAAAGCGACCACCATGGCATCGCCAAGCGCCCTGGCCTCGTTCAGATAACGTACATGCCCTGCGTGCAGGAGATCAAAACAGCCATTGGTAAAGACCAGTTTTTTACCCTGGGCATGGAGTGTGTCACGCAACAGGCGGACATCCTCAGGGGTCATGGGAAAGTAATCTTCAGCAGGCATGATGAGACTCATGTTATGAAGCCAGGAAGGCGGAGTCACAAGTGCGGGATTGCGGAGGAGACAAACAATGCGTGCCCAAGACCACTCAGGCACCTCGTTATGCACGATATTGCAAACCATTCATGGGAAATGCACGGAAACGGAATGCCAAGACATTTATCAATTCATTGATAACCAACGCGTTAAGCCTAACCGGACGGCATGGCCGAAATCATGCACTGAAAAGAATCATCTCAACATCTGAGGTGTTAGCCGGAGGATTTCATCCAATCTCATTGAATGAAACGCCTTCAGCATCGCATCCAAGGCTGCTGGAAACTTTAACCCAACCCACCATGAAATTTCTTTCTCTTCTATTAGGTGCAGCACTTCTTGCTGTTGCCATTCCCGTCCCTTCAGCACGAGCGGAAGTGGATGTCTCGATTGATTTCTTTTTCGACGCGCTGAGTCCTCAAGGGGACTGGATTTATGCACAAGACTACGGCTACGTCTGGCAGCCAACCGTAGCGCAACGATCTGACTGGGCACCCTACTCGGATGGTTATTGGGCCTACACAGACGCAGGCTGGACCTGGATTTCAAACGAGGACTTCGGCTGGGCCACTTACCACTATGGCCGCTGGATAAGAATGCAGGGAAACTGGGTATGGGTTCCTGGCTATGAATGGGCACCCGCATGGGTTTCTTGGCGGCAGACAGATGACCATGTCGGCTGGGCTCCATTACCCCCTGAAGCAACTTGGTCTGTCAGTGTTGGATTCAACCAATGGTCGGACAGCTATTATGACGTAGGCCCCTCTTACTACAACTTCGTCCCCTTCAATCTCTTTGCCCAACGTTCATCGTTGCGTCCTTACATCGTCGATCGCAGTCGCAACGTCAGTTACATCAGCCGTTCGACAAACGTCACGAATATCAGCTATCGACAGAATGTGATGAATAATATCTTTGTGGGTGGACCAGACCCCAGCCGTTTTGACCGTGGTGATAACCGCATACGTCGGCTAACTCTGCGTCGTGATGAAGATAGCTTCCGACGCGACTGGATTGACAACCGTGGAGATCGCTCACGTCCACTCGACAGCCTATCCCGCATCGAACGGGATGAACTTGTCATCGCATCTCCCCGAGTGAGAAGAGATGAAGCTCCCGGTTTGCCATCTCGTGTGCGTGAACGCTTTGACCGTACCGACATTGACCGAGGATGGCGCGGAGTCGCAGACAGCAAAGCTGCCGAGAATCTGCGTGAGCGGCAGCGGGCAGAATTCGCAAAAGCCAAACCCGACAAGCAACCTGTAAGGAAACTATTGCTGGCCACCAGTAAAACACCGCCACCTGCTGTTGGACGCCTGTTGAAGCCTGAAGAACGCCGAACACCTGGCAAGAAGCCCATTTCCACCCGTATTGACGAGGAGGTCCGCAAGGCTACCCCCAAAGGTAAACCTGATGCAGATCGTCCCCGCATCCAAGATAGCCCGCCCGAAGTAACTCGCCGCCCAGGCATGACTGAACGTGAAGAACGCCCCAATATGAGGCCTGACAGCCCGCCCCAAACTCGCCGTTTTGATGAGCGCCCCAATGATAATGATCGACGCAGCGGAATGCCAGAAAAACCCGACTCAAAGACAAGCCCTAAAAAGCCAACGCCATCCCCCAAGTCGAAAGCGCAGGATTCAGAAAATCGGGAAGCCCCTCCTTCAAAGATGCGCCGTCCAGAGCAGTCCGACTCACCGCCTAGCCCAGCCAAGGTGAAGCCCCAGCCACGTCCTCAGGAGCCTAAAATGCGCCCTCCCGGCAAACCCCAAGAACGGCCTGTGATTGAAAACAAACCCTCCCCTCAGGTCAAACAATCACCGCCGAAACCTCGTCCACAGATCAAGCAAGCTTCCCCCAAAGAGAGGCCAAAACCCGAAGTTAAGAAAGCACCACCGCAAACGGCGTCTAAACCGGCTCTGCAACGCAAGGCACCAGAAAAAAAGAAGAGTGAGGATACACGCAGGGATTGAAGGAAGCCGCTTCAAGATTATTCCGTTGTGCTTTTCTCACATCCCCCAAGTCACCGCTTGAGTTTGAGCCATATCGCATGACCCCTGATTGCCTATGCCTCCAACTGACTGCCCCATGTGTGAGATGACCGAAGTTCTAGATCACACCCATCATTTTGAATGTGCCACCTGCGGGCATGAATGGACGCATAATGCTAAAACCGAAGACGAGATCCAAGAGTCAGCACAGGTCATTAAAGACGCCTATGGCAACATCCTGGCCGATGGCGATATCGTCGCCATGATCAAAGACCTGAAACTACAGGGAACCTCTCAGGTTCTCAAGGTAGGCACCAAGTCCAAACCCATTCGCCTTGTGGAGGGGGATCATGAGATCTCATGCAAAATGGAAGGTATCGCCATCGGATTGAAGGCTTGTTTTGTGAAGAAGATCGTCAGTTAGCCAACAAGCACCCTAGCGCTCGGGTAAAATAAAAGCACAGCCCTGTGAAGGCTGTGCTTTTCAATTAATTGCTGAAATGTCAGCTAAAAATCTTATTCGCCATCGCGACCGATCGCCTCGACAGGGCAGCCAGCGAGAGCTTCTTCGGCGAGTTCACGCTCTTCATCGCTCTCAGGCTGTTTGTAAACATAGGAATGACCACCGTCATCATCCCTCTTGAAGTTGGCAGGAGCAGTCTCACGGCACAGGTCGCAGTCGATGCACTGATCATCGACGTAATAGGCACCGGATGTGTTCTGAGGATATTTGTTTTCTGCGTCTGCCATGTTGGGGTCTCCTTGTCTTGGATTTTAGCGGGTCGAATCAATAATTCTCCCCAGTGGGGTTTCAATCACTTTTTGCGTTTCCCTGCGCCTGACCATTGAGCAAAAGGCATTCCAGCGTATGAAGAGATGTGATCTGACAGATTTCAATCTTTCTACACAAACTCAACCACCACCGCGCGTCTTAACCATGTCCCCCATTATCCCCCAGGAAGGCTGGATCGTTCAGCATCTTTTTTATACCCTCGACCATGGCTTTTGGGCTGCCTTGACTCCAGAGGAGCAGGCGGAGCGCCACGAACGATTCAATGCGACAGTCCAGAAAATCCGCAGCCATCCGAAGACTCAGCTCCTGAGCTTCAGCATGGTGAGCCCAAAAGCAGACCTGGGGTTCATTCTGCTAACGCCCGACCTTCAGGATGCCAATCAATTCGAAAAGGAGCTGGGCCTAGCTCTCGGGCCGGAAGTTTTAACCCCGGCCTATTGCTACCTGTCCATGACCGAGTGGACCGAATACAGCGAGAAGGAGGAGGACGCCTCCGCCCGCATCGCCAAGACCGAAGGTCTGGAAGTCGGCTCCGAGGCGCACACCGCCCGTCTGGCCGAGTGGAAGGGCCACATGGACAAGTATTTCAATGACCGCCTCTACCCGAACATGCCGGACTGGCAGGTCATGTGCTTTTACCCCATGAGCAAGCGACGCAACGTAGGGGCCAACTGGTATGCGCAGGAATTCGACAAACGCCGCGAACTGATGGGCGGCCATGCGAGAACGGGTCGCAAATTCTCCGGGAAGGTTCGCCAGCTCATCACTGGCTCCACCGGCCTGGACAGCCACGAGTGGGGCGTCACCCTCTTTGCCCACGACATCTTCCAGATCAAAACCATCGTCTATGAGATGCGCTGGGACGAAGTCACGACTCAATATGGTGAATTCGGCGACTTCTACATTGGCATCCAACTCAATGGCCAGGAGCTCTTTCAGCGCCTGCTGCTGGCTTGATTTCGGACCTGGGACAACTTAATTTCCTGTCCATGAGTGCCGCCCTACCTTCGCTTTCAGCTTCGGCTCAAGTAGTGTTGGCGGCCCTTTCACAACTGAGCCTAGAAGATAAAACGATCATCACCTCTTGGTTGCACACCGAACTCTTGAATGAAGCATTTCCCCAGTGGGAAATGGACATCGTCAACGAACGGCTGAGTCGCATGGATCAAGGACTCAGCATTCCGATTCCCTGGGAGGAAGTGAAGGCCCAACTTGATGCCAAATGGGGACGCAAGCCCTGATTTGCTGACCTTCGACACATGAAAATTTTACAACTTTCAGAGGAAGACTGCACCGCGAAATTAGCCAAACCGTACAACCCGCCGGATGCTTCTGTGGACAAAGCAGCCTTCGAAGAAGAGTATTATGCACTTTACCAAAGGGTGAAGACTATCATGTCTGATCATGGCACGAATGATCCTTACGGCCAAGGTGATTACACCTTGGAGCCCTATATGGCTGAATCGCGAGGTTTGGGTGCCTCGATTACGAACGACGCGATAGTGACCGCTGAATTGTTGCATAAGTTACAAGCAGCAGTCTCACAACACGCCCCGCAGTGGGAGATTTATTTGGGCTCAGGGGATTATAATTTCGATCTTTTTATCGGCCCCGAAATCATTTGGATGCACCGTAACACACCTGACTTACTTCCTCAACTGAGCAAATTAATCACAGAGATTGGCTAACATCGTTGATGCGGAGCAGGTCACCTCAAAGCCGCTTTTCAAGAAATCCGTGAGGCCTTGCACAGACTCCGTGACGGGGCATGATGCATGCTCGTATTTGCCAGACAGCCTTGGATGATCTTTTCAATGCAGTCTTACCAAGCGGACCCAAGCTTGACGTGAGGCCTCGAACGTCCTCACTGCCCAGTATTCCTTTCCCCTTCATGCTCAATCAGCCCCTCATCATCGCCGACCGCACCTTTCAGTCCCGCCTCATGCTGGGCACAGGGAAATTTGCTTCCGGGGAACTTATGCGCCAGGCTATCATCGCCTCCGGGACGGAGATCGTCACCGTGGCCCTGCGCCGTGCCGATCTCACAGGTAAAGGCGACCCCTTTGCGAACATCCTGGACTTCATCCCGAAGGAGGTGCTGCTACTGCCCAATACCAGCGGGGCCATGAATGCGGAGGAGGCCGTGCGACTAGCTCGTCTGGCCGTGGCCGCCGGTTTGCCAAACTGGGTAAAGCTGGAGATCCATCCCGATCCCCGCTACCTGCTGCCCGACCCCATCGAGACGCTGAAGGCCGCTGAAATCCTGGTGAAGGAGGGCTTCATTGTCCTGCCCTACATCAATGCTGATCCCGTGCTGGCACGTCGGCTGCAGGATGTGGGCACAGCCACCGTCATGCCGCTGGGCTCGCCCATTGGATCGCATCAGGGCATCACGACCCGGCGGCAGATCGAGATCATCATCTCCCAGTCCACCGTGCCCGTCGTTGTGGATGCGGGCATCGGAGCGCCCAGCCATGCAGCAGAAGCCTTTGAGATTGGGGCCGATGCGGTCCTGGTCAATACGGCCATCGCCATCGCCAATGACCCCGCACGCATGGCCACGGCCTTCAAGATAGCAGTCGAGGCCGGACGCGCAGCCTATGAGATCGGCATTGCCGACCCCAATGACGAAGCCAGTGCCACCAGCCCCCTGACCACCTTTCTTTATCAGTGAGCATGCACGCCCTGACCGCCCTTTTTTATGCCCTGGAGACTCAGACTGAGATCCCCGTCACCACGGCCAAACGGATCCTCTTTTTGCGAGCCCAGGCCCATCCCGAGCTGGAGGCCCTCAAAGACAGGCTGACCTGTGAGCAGAACTGGAAACCCCATGCCCTGGGCCTGGAAAACATGGGCATCCGCCACATCAAGGAACCGGATGGGAAGTACGATCTGATCCTGCTACTGCCAGACCGCCAACGCGACAGCATCCTGGCTGACTTTTCCCATGCCTATGAACTTCTTGCTGAAGGAGGGACCTTGGTCACCGCCCTGCATAATGACTGGGGTGCCAAGCGCATGGAACAGCACTTGGCAGAAGTCGCCGGACAAGTCCAAACCCTCTCCAAGAATCATAGCCGTGTCTTTTGGGCCACACGGTCAGGGGATTGGAAAACAGACATCCTGGACCAATGGAAGAGTGCAGGTGCCATGCAGCGCATCCTGGACGGCAAGTTCTGGTCCCAGCCCGGTCTTTTCAACTGGGACCGCATTGACGAAGGTTCCGCCCTCCTCACCCAGCACCTGCCGCACTCTCTCAGCGGAGCCTTGGCTGATCTCGGATCGAGCTGGGGATACATCAGCGACCACCTGCTGCGCCAATGCCCAAATCTCCGTAGCCTGGACATGTATGAGGCCGACTCCCGTGCCCTTGAATGTGCCCGACGCAACACCGGCCTCATCCCCGTGCCCGTGCGCCCTCGTCTTCTATGGAAAGATGTGACACAAGGGGTCGGCAATGCCTGTTATGACGTCATCGTCATGAACCCACCTTTCCACGACGGACGTGAAGCCAACTCCATGCTCGGGCTCAAGTTCATTACCGTCGCCGCCCAGGCCCTGCGCACAGGTGGCGACCTCTGGTTGGTGGCCAACAAGCACCTGCCGTATGAGAATCTCATGAAGGAAGCCTTCGAGCATCACAGCACCGTGGCAGAGAGCAAAAGCTTCAAGGTTCTCCATGGCAGCAAACCCACTCTCGTCACCCGCCAAGTGAAGCGAAAAACACGGCGTTAATTTT
>Ga0247837_1008979_pt1 | contig 12237 bp, 11 predicted proteins | sample LaCtaG_2_FD_187115 | JGI IMG/M metagenome (GOLD analysis project Ga0247837, IMG submission 187115) | Freshwater microbial communities from meromictic Lake La Cruz, Castile-La Mancha, Spain - LaCruzMarch2015_14.5m | ecosystem: Environmental > Aquatic > Freshwater > Lake | place: Spain: Castile-La...
AATCATAATATTAAATATGACTTTAAAGAAATTGAAAGAAAAATAATTGAAGTTGGACGTTCGTGGACGGACGATTTAAGAAAATATTTAGACGATAGCTTTGGAGAAGAAAAAGCTAATTTTTTATATTCTCGTTATAAAAATGCATTTCCAGCTGTTTATACTACAAATTTCACTGCAAAAACTGCTGTTTTTGATATCAAACATATCGAGATGCTTACAGCCGAAAATCAATTGGAGATGAATTTTTATAGGCCTGCAGATGAGTTTGCCAACAACTTCAGGCTTAAAATATATCAAAATGATGCAACTACTGCTTTGTCAGATATAATTCCTATTGTTGAGCACTTAGGGCTTCGTGCAATTAGTGAACGTCCTTATTTGCTTAAATTTAATGATAACAAAATAACTTGGATAAACGATTTTTCTGTTTGTTATAATAGTAATATCAAATTTAAAGTCGATGAAATTAGAGAATTATTTCAAGAAGCATTTACCAAAATTTGGTTTGGTGAAGTAGATAATGATGGTTTTAATCAATTAGTATTAGCAGCAGGTCTTAATTGGCGTGAAGTAGCTATATTACGAACATATGCAAAGTACTTCAAACAAATTGGGTTTACGTTCAGTCAAGACTACATAGAGTCAGCTTTATATAATAATTCAGAAATCGCTAAAAAATTAGTAAAATTATTTGATATTCGTTTTAATCCTGCTAATAAAGAAAAACGAAATGATGAATTCTCAAGTTTAACTAATGAAATACTAAATGATTTAGATTCTGTTGCTAATCTTGATGAAGATAAAATTATTAGGCAATATGTACATGTAATATCCGCCACTTTAAGAACAAACTATTACCAAGTTGATGCGAATAATAAATATAAAAAATATATTTCAATAAAATTAAATCCAAAACTAATACCTGGCGTCCCTAAACCTATTCCTATGTTTGAAATCTTTGTTTATTCACCTAGATTTGAAGGTATCCATTTACGTTGCGGAAAAGTCGCAAGAGGTGGTTTACGTTGGTCAGATAGAAAAGAAGATTTTCGTACAGAAGTATTAGGCTTAATGAAAGCGCAACAGGTTAAAAATTCTGTAATTGTTCCATCTGGAGCTAAGGGTGGATTTGTTGCTAAGCAATTACCAACCAATGGTACAAGAGAAGAAGTTTTAGCTGAGGGTATTTTTTGTTATCAACAATTTATTCGTGGCCTGCTTGATATAACTGATAATTATAAAGATGGTGCTCTTTCTAAACCACTTAAAGTTATTTCTTATGATGAAGATGATCCTTATTTGGTTGTTGCAGCTGACAAGGGAACAGCTACCTTTTCTGATATAGCAAATGAAATCTCATTAGAGTATGGTTTTTGGTTAGGAGATGCTTTTGCTTCTGGTGGCTCTATTGGTTATGACCATAAGAAAATGGGTATTACGGCAAAAGGTGCATGGGAATCTGTAAAACGTCATTTTTATGAAATTGGCGTTGATATTAATACCACTAATTTTACTGTAGTAGGTATTGGTGATTTGTCCGGCGATGTCTTTGGTAATGGGATGCTATTATCTAAGCATATTAAATTAGTAGCAGCCTTTAATCATCAACATATTTTTATTGATCCAGATCCAGATCCAAAACTTAGCTTCGAAGAACGAAAGAGAATGTTTGAATTACCTCGTTCATCTTGGACTGATTATGATCATAAATTAATTTCTAAAGGCGGTGGTGTTTTTAATCGTAATGCAAAATCAATACCTTTATCTAAAGAAATGAAAGCAACTTTTGGGATAAAACTTAATGATATTGAACCGAACCAATTAATAAAAATTTTACTCAAAGCAAAAGTTGATCTTTTATGGAGCGCAGGAATTGGTACCTTTGTTAAGTCTCAAACTGAAACCAATAATGATGTTGGCGATCGAACCAATGATGCGATACGAATTAATGCTAATCAGTTACGTTGTAAAATAGTAGGTGAGGGCGGTAATTTAGGTTTCACACAATTAGCTCGAATCGAATATTCACTTAATGGTGGGTTAATATATACCGATTTTATTGATAACTCTGCAGGTGTTAGTTGTTCAGATAAAGAAGTAAATATTAAAATTTTACTAAATGGTATTGTAGCGTCCGGTGACTTAACATTAAAACAACGTAATGAATTATTAAGTGCGATGACCGATGAAGTGTCAGCTCTTGTATTGAGAGATAACTATTTAATAACTCGGGCTATAAGTTTAGCTTTGTCGCAATCATTGCGTTCAGTAGTGCTTCATAGCCGGTATATAAATGAATTAGAGCGCTCAGGTAAAATTGATAGGGCACTTGAATTTTTACCGACTGAAAAATTCCTAATGGAGCATAAATTAATAGGACATGGCTTATCTAGTCCAAGTATTTCAGTTTTGCTTTGCTATAGTAAAATTATATTAAAAGAAGATATTCTTGGCTCTGATGTTCCAGAAGATATATATCTTAATAAGTTTTTAATAAGCTCATTCCCAAAACCTTTACAAGATAAATTTAGTAAAGAGATGCAAAATCATCCTCTGAAAAGAGAAATAATTGCAACTAAATTATCTAATATCATTGTTAATGAAATGGGATTTAGTTTTATATATCGTACACAAGATGAAACTGGAGCTCAAGTTGCTGATATTGTTCGAGCTTTTATAATTACAAGATCAGTTTTAAACATGGATATTATATGGAAGCAATTAGAAGAATTAGATGGTCATGTAGATCCAAATAATTTATTTGAAATTATGATGCTTTATATAAGACTTCAGCGACGTTTAGTTCGTTGGTTCTTACGCAATAAGAGAAAGCGCTTAGATATTTCAAAGCTGGTTAAATTATACTCTAACGGCATGCAAGAATTAAAAGAAACAATGCCCGATGTATATGGTCCTGTTCAACGAGAGCAATATGAAAAGCATTTAAATCATTATTTAGAACTTGGTATATCTAAAAGCTTAGCTAATGAATTTGCAATTACTTCTGGCTTATTTGCAAGCTTAGATATTTTGGATATATCCCATGAACTTGCCGTAAAAATTAGTACGGTTGCAGAAGTTTATTTTCATATTGAAGAATTCCTTGATATTAGATGGATCCGTACCCAAATTATTATTCATGCAACAGAAAATAATTGGGAGTCTTTATCAAGAGAAGCTTTACGTGATGATTTAGATTTACAACAAAAACAATTAACTACAAGCATAATTGAATTTAATAAATCCAATATGGAATTAAATACTTGTATTGAAAAATGGGCTGAATTATATATTTCTCTGATAGAAAGATGGCGTCATGTTTTAACTAATTTAAAATTTGGCGCCGTTCTTAATTATACAATGTATTTTGTAGCTATTAGAGAACTATTAGATTTAACTCAAACTACGTTGCAAGTGGCTGAATTAAATTCTAATTAAATTTACAGTAGGGTGGGCCGCGTGCCCACCATTAAATTACTCATAAGCATGGAGCTAAAATGTCACCTAATAATGTAATTACCAAATACTCACCCCTTTCAAAAACCTTCCATTGGCTAATTTTTATTATTGTTACTTTAATGCTAAGCGGTAGTTTTTTCCTGGATGATGTACCAGAAAATTATCAAGGAACAGCTTATATGCTGCATAAATCATTTGGTTTAACAGTATTATTCTTAATGTTAGCAAGAATGTTTTGGATAATGTACTCGGGTAAACCTGCATTACCAGCAACTGTATCTAGATGGGATAAGATATTATCTCGAATAGTACAATATAGTTTATATCTATTTTTAATTGCCCAAGCAACGTCTGGTTGGGTAATGTCAGTCGCTGCTGATAAAGTTCCTTCTTTTTTTGGATTATATAAACTCCCGCTACCAATCCAACCTAATAAAATTTTAGCAAGCTTTATGGATAATACACATAAGGTAATCCCATGGATTTTAATAGGATTAATAGTTTTACATACGGCAGGCGCACTAAAACACCATTTTATCGATAAAGATAATGTACTAAAGAGTATGTTAAATTGATTTGTAGCCTGGTTGCTAGCAACCAGGATTTCTCTACAAAATTTTCAACTCTACTGGTAATTTATGACCTTCAAGAATAACCATTAATGGTATATTAAATAATACAGAACCTGCTATTAAAAATTTATTATCCATTAAAGGACAAAAATCTACAATTTCACCAATTATTTGATTATCTTCAATATTAATTAGTTTTTGACCTATATAAATAGGTTCGTCAGATTTAAATTCAAATAATTTTAATTCATATTTAGGTTTGGATCGATAATGCATTCTTGCAATTATTTCTTGGCCTTTATAACATCCCTTATTAAAATTTATATAACCAGTCGTATGTAAATTTAAATTATGAGGTAAAAATAGGCCGCGTGATTCTGGATATATATTAATTTTATTTTGCTTAAGATTAAGATAATGCCATGCAAATGATCCGTTATATTGAGATTTATTTATAAAATTATCAGTTAATTTATTAACCTCATTTTCCATAACTATAAAAACATATAAGTTTTGGCTTAAACAATAACAATAATAAGATTCACCAGATATTACAGAATAAGGTGAATTAGATAATTTAAGATCAAAAGGAATAATATTTTCTTTGTTGTTTAAATAAAAACCAAATAATTTATAGTTTGAAACTTTACTTATTTTGACTCGCGATAACATTGCAGTTTTTGCTAAAGAACTTTCCGTTTCAGGAATTAAATCTAAAGGCAAAATTAGATTTAATTCATTTTCTTTTGTCTTAAATATATCAATTAACGCAAGCACCCTACCTTTTAAATTACATTGTGCACCTTTACGCATATTTTTAAAATCAACATCTAAGAGATTACATGTTAATTGCCCCTGTAAAAATTCTTGTGCTTTTTCTCCTTCTATTTTTAATATGCCAAGATGAGAAAGATCAAAAAGATAATTTTTTGTATTATCAAAATTTAATTCGTTTTTAATTGTAGAAAAGCAATTTAACTTTCTTTTTCCAATTAATTCATAAAAATGTTCCATAATTTTCTCAATATAGTTGTAATAGTAAATGATCGGTTTACAATTCATGTTAAGTTGATAACAGTTACTAGTAGGCAAGGCATTGGCCCAACAAATTATAGTTCAGTGCTTTAAAGTTGTTGTGACAAGGCCAAACTTACTAAATATAATAAGTAGATTATGACCATTTCATCAAAAAAAGCAAAAATAAAATGGCAATGTCGTCGCGGCATGCTTGAATTAGATTTAATTCTAAATAGATTTTATAAAAATTCTATAGATAATTTAACTGAAAATGAGATTAGCTCTTTTGAAAATTTATTAGGACAACAAGATCCAGATTTATATGCATGGCTTATGGGGTATGAGATACCAACAGAAAAGGAATTACTAGAAATTGTTACCTATATACGACTTCACGATAAAGTTAAATAGTTCAAAAGATTACTTTAAATTAGCTATATTGTTACATCTATTCGCTTTAATAGTATTATTTAACTCATCATTTCCACTTTTGTTATTAATAGCAGGAAATGTGACTTTGATATTCTCTATTATCAATATTTTTATTTGTAAAACGCCGCTACCAAAATATATTAAATTAACTTACCAAGAAAGATATTGGTTAATTTATAAAAAAAATTGTGAGCCAATTAAATATGAATCTGTAACAATAAGTTTTAATGGTGGAATTTTTGTAATTTTAAATTTAACTGGTATATCTAAATCTAAAAAAATTGTAATTTTTATTGATCAACTTACAAAAGAACAATTAAGAATATTACGACTTATAGATCTAAATAAACCAGTTATAAATAAAAAATAGTTTAGTAATTAGAATGACAATAATTAATTATTGAAAATAACATTATGAAGTTCAGTCATATCATTACCCACAAGTTAATTTTAACTCGGCAAATGAGAGGAGTCGGAGCTACGACCGTTAGGGAGTGGAAATTTTAAGAACTCAACTTCCTAACGGTCGTGGCTCGGATTCCACCAGACAACGCATTCCCATCAAAGATCAGCAGACTTATGTTTAATGATATGTCTTCAATCAGGCTACAATTTAGATTTACGGGCTTTACGATTAGAATAAAGATAAATTAATATAAGCCATAACAGTAGATATGAAAAAGAATATAATAACGCTGCGTTTTCTATTGATGTGAAATTAAATAAATTTTCAGTAATCGCGAGGCGTAAATTTTCTTTTGAACCATCAATTTTAGATATCAAAATCATGGCCTGAATTTTAAGAAAAAATACATGTAAAAAATATGCTAATAAAGCATTTAGTCCAAAAAACTCAAATGGCTTTGACCAAGATTTATATTTTTTTACATCATTTAACCAAAAACATCCAGCTAAGATTATCAATGCAAAGCCACCAGTCCATAAGACATATGAACTTGACCATAAAGCTTTATTAATAGGTAGTGATAATCCCCAAAGCCAACCTGATATTAATGCCAAAATTCCTACTGAAGTTAATCCATAAATTTTTAATCTATTGGAATTTGAAGATAAAAGCCAAGCACCAGTTAAATTACCTAAAAGAGCTGTAGAGACAGAAGGGATTGTACTTAATAATCCTTCTGGGTCAAAAACTTTTCCATATAGATGATTAGATGAAAAAATTAACCTATCTATATATGCAGAAATATTTCCTTCAGGTGATAAATTATTAACACCAAATCCTGGAACTGAAACTAAGATCATTAATAACCAATAAATTATGATTAAGCTAATCATAATAATGGCTTGGGTTGAAATCTTTGTTGTTAAAAATAAAATGGATGAAAAAAAATAACAAATGGCAATTCGTTGTAAAACACCAAATACACGGATTGTTGCAAACTCAAAATGGTATGGGAAAGCGTTTAAAAAAAGACCAAGTAAAAAAAGGATAACTGTCCGCTTTAAAATTTTAGGAAATAACTGTTTAAATGTAATATTTTTTTCTTTTTCTTTAGTTAGATAACAAGCAACTGAAACCCCAACTATAAAAATAAAAAAAGGAAAAACAAGATCTGCCAAAGTACATCCATTCCAAGCCGAATGATCTAATAATGCGTAAGGTGAATTATTACCAGGACTATTAACAATAATCATTAAGGCGACAGTAATACCTCTAAATACATCTAAAGATATTAGTCTTGGTGATTTAATATTTGGTATATTCAATATAAGCTGGCCGTAATAAATTAATATAATATTATGTCTAACATGCAGAAAAAAGTCATTCTACTATTGTCATAAAAGTTGTAATAATTAAGAAAATTATGGGCTAAATATTTAATATAGAATATCTGCCTGTTTTAACAGTGAAATTAGGAATAATCCTGTGTTAGAATGATATTAGGTTAATAACTCATTAAGATCATCCATGTTAGAAAGTGATCGTATTATAAGTGTACAAGCAAATACCTCTGAAGAAGTTTTTGATAGGGCAATTAGGCCATTGAGTCTTAATGAGTATATTGGTCAAGATGAAGTACGCTCACAAATGCAGATTTTTATCGATGCAGCCCGTAAAAGACATGATGCTCTTGATCATGTTTTAATTTTTGGTCCACCGGGTCTTGGTAAAACAACACTTGCTAATATTATCGCGCATGAATTAGGTGTGAATTTAAAACAAACTTCAGGCCCTGTTATGGAAAGAGCCGGGGATATTGCTGCTATTCTTACTAATTTACAAGAAAATGACGTGTTATTTATTGACGAAATACATCGCTTAAGCCCTGTAATTGAAGAAATTTTATATCCTGCTATGGAAGATTATAAGCTTGATATAATGATAGGTGAGGGGCCGGCAGCACGCTCCATTAAATTAGAACTGCCACCTTTTACTTTAATAGGGGCGACCACTAGGGCTGGATCTCTTACCTCACCATTACGTGATCGTTTTGGTATTGTACAAAGATTGGAGTTTTATTCGACAGAAGCTTTAACTAGCATTGTTACTCGCTCTGCAAATTTACTTAAAGTGAAAATAGAAGCTGATGGCGCAGAAGAGATTGCTATTCGTTCGCGCGGCACACCACGTATTGCCAATAGACTATTACGACGAGTTCGTGATTATGCTGAAGTAAAAGGTGATGGAACTATTACTCATAATATTGCACAAATAGCTCTTGAAATGCTTTCAGTTGATAAACATGGGCTTGATATAATGGATAGAAAATTACTAATGGCGGTAATTGAACGATTTGCTGGTGGCCCTGTTGGTGTTGATAGTATTGCTGCGGCAATTGGCGAAGAAAAGGGTACAATAGAAGATGTAATTGAACCATATTTGATTCAGCAAGGTTATTTAGTACGAACAGCAAGAGGGCGCATGGTTTCACAGTTAGCTTATAAACATTTTGGTATTGAAATGATAGAAAATGATTAATTTATTACAGGATTATTATTCTACATTTAGAGTTTATTTTGAAGATACTGATTTAATGGGTATTGTTTATCATGCTAATTATTTAAAATTCTTTGAACGTGCTCGTACTGAAATGTTAAGAACATGTGGATTGTCTTTGACAATCATGGCAAAATCAAACACACATTTCGCCATTCATAATGTAAATATTGTTTATAAATATCCAGCACGGTTAGATGACGTTTTAAAAATTAAAACTATTTGTGCTGACAAAAAAGCTTGTAGCTTTATTTTCGATCAATCCATGTATAATCATCTTGATCAATTAATATGTGAAGCTAAAATAAAAGTTGTTTGTGTTGATGATAATTTAAAACCAAAGGCAATGCCTGATGAAATGTTTTTTATAAAAAATTAAGTGAAGGAGAATTACGTGGCTAATCATGTGAGTATTTTAGGTTATTTTTTACAAGCAGGGGCTATTGTAAAAATCGTGTTTTTAATATTGCTTGTAACTTCGGTTATTTCATGGACTCTTATTATACAAAGGGCGTGGTTTTTTAAACTTAAATCTAAGCAATATGATCTATTTAATGAGCGCTTTTGGGAATCTAACGATTTATCTAAACTTTATAATGATCTTGATAGTAATGTAGCTGAACGTCATGGATTGGCTGCGATTTTTTATTCTGGTTTTAAAGAATTTACGCGAGTCTCTAAGAATGGTGGAATTGAGCTTGAACCAATTCAACGGGTTATGCAAATAAGTCATGCTAAGGAAGCTTTAGATTTAGAGCAGCATTTACCTTTATTCGCATCGGTAGGATCAATTGCTCCATATGTGGGATTATTTGGTACTGTTTGGGGAATTATGACTTCATTTCAAGCTTTAGGCCAAGCTCAGCAGGCAACGATTGCGATGGTAGCTCCAGGAATTTCAGAAGCATTAGTAGCAACGGCTCTTGGTTTATTTACGGCAATTCCTGCGGTAATTGCATTTAATCGTTATACAACCAAATCAAATACTTTACTGAGTAGATATGATCTTTTTCAAGAAGAATTAGTTGCATTAATATCGCAACAATCAGAGCTACCTGTTAGAGGATAATTTTATGTTAAGAAAGAAAGAAAAACGCAATGGCCCTATGTCTGAAATTAATGTTGTTCCATACATTGACGTAATGTTAGTTTTACTTGTAATTTTTATGATTACAGCGCCAATTCTTACCCAAGGAGTTACAGTAAACTTACCAAAAGCTGCTAGTGACTCCTTAAAGACTGCAGATAGAGAGCCTATTATTGTTTCTGTTAATCTTGATGGTTTGTATTTTTTAAATATTAGTGAGAATCCAGATGCTCCTATGGAGCCCCAAGCATTGATGGTAAGAGTTGCCGCTGAATTAGAGTTAGCGCGTCAAGGTAGTCAGGCTTTAAATGTTTTAGTAAAAGGTGATCAAGGTGTGCCTTATGGTAAAGTTGTTACAGCAATGAGTATATTAAAGCAAGCCGGTGCTTCAGAAGTTGGGTTACTAACTGACTCATCAACGGAGAACCAGGGATGATGTTTTCACAATCTTATAAAAACGCATTTTTTATAGCTATAGCTTTTCATATTATGATAGCAATTTTGCTATTAGTAGAATCAAATAATAGTCATCCAGTATTAAAGCCTTCAAATCAAACTGAGATGAGTATGGCGGCGCCATCACCTGCATCTAATACACCAACAGATCAAGCAATTAAGGCTGTAAGTGTTGACTCTAAAGAGGTAATGCAAACTGTAAATCGTTTAAAAGAAGAAAAAGCTAAACAGGAAAAAGCTGAGATTAGTAGGCAACAAATGCTTAACAAACAAGTTGAAGCTGCAAAACAGCAAAGACTTGCAGAACAACAACGTTTAGAAAAATTAAAAATTGAATCTAATAAATTAGCTATTGCTCATAAAAAACAAATGGAAGATGAACAAAAACACATTAAGGAATTGGCAATTCAAAAAGCAGAGGAAGAAAAGCGTATATCTTTGCTTAAAAAACAAAAATTAGAGATGGAAAAACAACAAAAAATTGAGGCTGATAAATTATTAGCTGAAGCAAAATTGAAAAAAGAAGCTATTGCGGCTAATGCTTCTGCATTAAAAGCAAAGCAAGAGAAAGAAGAGCTTGAGCAAAAACAATTAGCCCAAAATCAGCTTCTAAAAAAACAATTAGAGCAAAAACAACTTGCAGCAGCCAATGAATCAGCAATGAATGCTGCTAAGAATGCAGAAATTGCAGGTGAAGTAGATAAATATAAAGCTTTAATCATTCAGGCAATTAGTAGTAAATGGATCCTTCCGGAAAATGCAAATAGCAGTATGTCTAGTCAGTTTCGTATTAGATTAGCACCTAATGGGTTAGTGCTTGAGGTTAATCTTATTAGATCTAGTGGTGATCCAATTCTTGACCGCTCGGCTCAGTCTGCGATTTATAAAGCATCACCACTTCCTGTACCATCTGATCCTAATGCATTTAATATATTTCGTGATATTAGTTTAACGGTTCGACCTGAAAATTATAGGGGATAAATTGTGATTATTCGTTTTTTTGCAGCAATTCTCATTTTATTTATGAATTCTGCTTATTCTGTGGATCTTGAGCTTACACAAGGGATAAATGCAGCTCTTCCAATTGCTATAAATTCATTTAATGGTGATAGGCCTTCTGGAGTTAAAGATATCATTGATAATGATCTTCGTATGTCTGGTCAATTTAGAATTATTCCAACCGCATCATCTTATAATAATATTGATTCATGGAGGCAAGCGGGAGCTGATAGTGTTTTATCAGGTCAAGTCCAACAAATTGGAGCTAATCGTTATAGTGTGAGCTTTGAATTAGCGGATGCTGCTGCTCGCGGTAGATTATTATTATCAAAAAGTTATCAAGTAAGTGGCAATGAATTACGAAGTCTAGCGCACCATATTAGTGATGAAGTTTATCAAAAATTAACTGGTGAAAGAGGTATATTTTCTACAAAAATAGCCTACATTCTTGTACAGAGAAATGGAGAAAATGCAAAATACACTTTAGATATAGCTGATGTTGATGGTAGTAATCCACAAAGCTTAATCGTGTCATCAGAGCCAATTATGTCACCAACTTGGTCACCTAATGCTCGTGAGATTGCCTATGTATCTTTTGAGAAAAAACGAGCTCAAATATATTCGGTTTCTGTTGAAACAGGTAAGAGAAGATTATTGACTGATTTTTCAGGGATTAATGGAGCACCATCTTGGTCACCTGATGGTAGACAGCTTGCAGTAGTTTTATCAAAAGGTGGAAATCCTAAAATTTATACAGTTGATATGTCATCTGGTAAATTAACACAAATTACATTTGGTGATGCAATTGATACTGAGCCACGGTACTCACCAGATGGGCGTTCATTGCTATTTACTTCTGGTCGTGGTGGGTCACCACAGATATATCGATTATCTTTTGCTGATGGGAAAATTAGCCGTTTAACTTTTGATGGAAATTATAATGCGCGTGCATCTTATACTTATAATCAAAAAAATATAGTTATGCTCCATCGTTCAGATAGACAATTTAATATTGGTGTTCAAGATATTGATAATGGCCGCGTAACCCCATTAACATCATCGCAATTTGACGAGTCACCTACAATTTCACCAAATGGTCGTTTGGTTTTATATGCAACTAACTATCAAAATCATGGGATTTTAGCTATGGTTTCAATTGATGGTCGGGTAAAAATAAGACTTCCCGCAAGATCTGGAGATGTTCAAGAGCCTGCATGGTCGCCATATTTAGGATGATTAAATTATTTTTG
>Ga0247837_1008989_pt1 | contig 12222 bp, 8 predicted proteins | sample LaCtaG_2_FD_187115 | JGI IMG/M metagenome (GOLD analysis project Ga0247837, IMG submission 187115) | Freshwater microbial communities from meromictic Lake La Cruz, Castile-La Mancha, Spain - LaCruzMarch2015_14.5m | ecosystem: Environmental > Aquatic > Freshwater > Lake | place: Spain: Castile-La...
GGTCCACATGATGTTCCAGTCCTATGCGATCTTTCCGCATATGACGGTCGAGGCGAATGTCGGCTACGGGCTGAAGCACGAAAAGTCATGGACCAAGGCCCAGCGTGCCGCCCGGGTGGCCGAAATGCTGGACCTTGTTCAACTGACCCAATTTGCCAAGCGAAAGCCGCACCAGATTTCCGGCGGCCAGCGTCAGAGGGTGGCACTGGCTCGGGCGCTGGCGCGGCAGCCGAAACTGCTGCTGCTGGACGAACCCCTAGCCGCGCTGGACAAGAAGCTGCGCGAACATACCCAGTTCGAGCTGATGAGCATCCAGGAACGCACCGGGGTCACCTTCATCGTCGTCACCCACGATCAGGAAGAGGCGATGACCCTGTCGGACCGCGTTGCCGTGATGGACAAGGGCGAGGTCAAGCAGATCGGCAGCCCGACCGAGATCTACGAATTCCCGGCCAGCAAGTTCGTCGCCGGCTTCATCGGGTCAGTCAACAGCTTTGACGCGACGGTGACCGGGCGCGAGAAACCGCATCTGCGCCTCAAGGTCCCCGCCTTGGGCATCGAGGTTACGGCCCGCGATGTGCCGGGCGTGGTGGAGGGTCAGAAGGTGACGCTGGCCGTCCGGCCGGAAAAGATCCGCCTGTCCAAGGACCGGCCCGAAGGTGGAAATGCTGTGCAGGGCCATGTCAAGGATCTAGCCTATTTTGGCAAGGACAGCCTGTACCGGATCCGGCTTGGCGACACGCTGATCCAGGCCCATGCGGTCAACGCCCGGCGCGGGGATGAGGGCAGCCGCGTCGCCGACTGGGATGACGCGGTCTGGCTGGCGTTTGATCCGGCCTCGGCCATCGTGCTGGTGGAATAGGCCATGTCCGAAGGCCGCTTTGCACGCTGGTTCGATGCCCGGGGCTGGCCCCTGCTGCTGATCGGCGCGCCCTATCTTTGGCTGGTGATCCTGTTCCTGCTGCCGTTCCTGATCGTCGTCGGGATGAGCGTGGCCACCAACACCGCCACCGCCCCGCCGTTTTCGTTTGGTGGAGAGCATCCGTGGATCAACTGGGACCCCTTCACCCGGGTCGTCACCGACGGGCTTTACCTGCGGGCGTTCCTAACTTCGATCCTGAACGCCTTCATTGCGATGATCTTCTGCCTCTTGATCGGTTATCCGATGGCGCTGGGTCTGACGCGGGTGTCGAAAAGCTGGCGCAATATCTTGCTGATGCTGGTGATCCTGCCATTCTGGACCTCGTTCCTGTTGCGGGTCTATGCTTGGATGGGGCTGATGGGCAAGAATTCCTGGTTCAACGGGATGTTGACCGATGCCTGGAATTTTCTGGTGCCGCTGGACTGGGCGGTAAAGTCGATCCCGATGATGCACACGAATTTCGCCGTCGTGCTGGTCATGGTCTACACCTATCTGCCGTTCATGATCCTGCCGCTTTACGCCAGTCTTGAACGGCTGGACCCCAATCTGGACGAGGCCGCGATGGACCTTGGCAGCCGTCCTTACCGGGTGTTTCTGGACGTGACCTTGCCGCAATCGGTGCCGGGAATGGTTGCAGGCGGCATGCTGGTCTTCATCCCAGCGGCGGGGGAACTGGTGATCCCGACGCTGGTCGGCAATGCCTCGCAACCGATGATCGGCAAGATCATTCAAGATGAATTCGGCCAGGCGCGTGACTGGCCGATGGCCTCGGCGGTGGCGGTGGCGCTGTTGATCCTGATGGTGGTCCCGACGATGATCTACAGCCATTATCAGGCCAAGGCGGAGGGGTCGAAATGAAGCGAAGCCCCACGTTCCTGATCACCGTCCTGTGCTTTGGGTTTGCGTTCTTCTACGTGCCCATACTGTCGATGATCGTCTACAGCTTCAACAATTCGCGGCTGGCAACGGTCTGGGGCGGGTTTTCGACCAAGTGGTATGTGTCGCTTTTGTCCAATGACGCGGTGATCAACGCGCTGGTTCTGTCGCTGAAAATCGCGCTGATTTCGGCGACCTTTGCCACGATCCTTGGCACGATGGCCGGGATCACGCTCGCCCGGTTCACCAAATTCCGCGGCCGCACCCTGTTTTCCGGGTTGGTCGTCGCCCCGCTGATCATGCCCGAGGTGATCACCGGCATCTCGATGCTGATTTTCTTCATCCTGATGGCCGACTGGATCGGCTGGCCGGGGCAACGGGGGTTTACCACCATCACGCTGGCCCATATCACCTTTTCCATGGTCTTCGTGACCACGATCATCAACGCCCGCATGGTGCAATCGGACCGCGCCATTGAAGAGGCGGCGATGGACCTTGGCTCGCGCCCTTGGCAAGTGATGTTCGATGTGACCCTGCCGGTGATCTCGCCTGCGATCGTGTCGGGCTGGCTGTTGGCCTTTACCATCAGCCTTGACGATGTGGTCATCTCGGCCTTTACCACCGGGCCGGGGTCGACGACGCTGCCGCTTCTGATCTGGTCAAAGGTCAAGCTTGGGGTGACGCCCGACATCAACGCCTTGGCGACGCTTATGGTGCTGACGGTCGGGATCGGGGTCATTGCCGCCGGGGTGATCCTGAACCGGGCCGAAAAGCGGCGGCTGGCCGATGAACGCCTGGCGTTCCGCAGCAATGACTGACGAACGCGACTTGATCGACGCGCCGCTGGGGCAAGCGGGGTCGGGGCGGGTGCGCTATGGTGCTGCGATGGCGCTGTGGCGCGATGGATTGATCAGCCCCGAGGTGCTGGAGGTCTACCGCGTCACCGCCGCCCATGACCACCGCGACCCGCTGCAGGTTCTGGCCGAACGTGGCCTGCCTGCGCCGCCCGTCCAAAAGACCCCACCGATCCTTGCGCTTTACGCCGCCGCCCGCGACTATCTGCTGGCGCTTGATCATCCCGGAGCGGCCGAGGTGCGGGCCGGACTGCCCGCCGATCCCGGGCCAGCGCGCGCCGTGACCCCGCGCCCGAATGGAGTGGTTGACCGCTGGCTGAACCCGGCGCTGCAAGGGCTGTCGGGCACGCATCCGGTGCTGGCCAGGGCGATTGCCAAAGCTGCAGGCGCGCTGGACTGGGTCACCTATGACGCCTATCCGCTGAATCTGATCGGCAAGGATTTTGCCGCTGGCCACGCCTTTGCGTCGCTGATCGGCGGCGATGCGCCCTTTACGGCGCACGACTTCGATATGGGCCTGTTCCTGATCGCCCCCGGCACGCTGTACCGCGACCACGCCCATGCCTCGCCTGAGCTTTACGCCCCCCTGACAGGTCCGCATGGCTGGCGGTTCGGGGTCGGGCGGCCGTTGATGGCAAAGCCCGCCCATGCGCCGGTCTGGAACCCACCACATCAGCCGCATCTTACCAAGGTCGGGCCGGTGCCGTTTCTGGCGCTGTTCGTCTGGACCCGGGATGTTGACGACCCGGCCTTGGTGATCCCGTCGGATGACTGGGCCAAGCTGGAGGCTGTAAATGTCTGAAACGCTGATCCACAACGCCCGTATCCGGACGATGGACCCGACGTTTCCTCTGGCTGAATGGCTGTTGCTGCGCGACGGCAAGATTGCGGCGCTGGGGTCTGGCCCCCCGCCGAATGCCGCGCGCCGGATTGATGCGGGCGGGCGGTTGGTGCTGCCGGGGTTTCAGGACGCGCATATCCACTTGCTGTCCGGCGGCATTGATCTGGCGACGGCGGCCTATCTTTACGACGTGACCGGCGAGGACGACCTGATCGCCACCCTGCGCGCCCATGCGTCTGACAAGGCCGATCTGCCAGTCGTGCTGGGCTCGGGCTGGCAGGCGGGGGTGTTTGGCGACCACAACCTGACGGCCGCCGTCCTTGACCGGGTGGTCAGAGATCGGCCGCTGGTGATCTATGACAGCTCGTTTCACAACGCCTGCCTGAATTCCCGCGCGCTGGAGATGGCGGGGGTGCAAGGCATAGCCGACCCGCCGAATGGCCATGTCGTTCGTGATGCGGCGGGCAGGGCCACGGGGATGCTGCATGAAGAGGTGATCCCGGTCGTGGTTGTCCGTCTGCCGCCGCTGACCGATGACCACTGGATGCAGGGCCTGCTGGCCGGGCAAGCCCACGCCAATCGCCACGGGATCACCGGTGTCCTTGACGCCTGCATTCGCACGCGTGAGGCCCGGACCTATGCGCGCGGGCTGGCGACGGGTGCGCTGACCTTGCGGGTGGCAGGCACCGCGCTGGTGACCGAGGCGGACACGCCGGAAACTGCCGTGGCGCGCCTGTCGGCGCTGCGGGCAGCCCACCCGGGGCCGGATTTCCATGTGCATTCGGCCAAGTTCTTCATGGACGGGGTCTATGAAAACCGCACGGCGGCGAACCTTGCGCCATATGCCGACACCCCCGGCGGCAATGCGCCCTGCATGTTCGGGTTGGAGGAAACCAAAGCCCTGATGACCGCGCTGGATGCCGCGCGCTTTGCGATCCATGTGCATGTGATTGGCGATGCAGCCGCCCGCCGCGCCATCGAGGGGCTGGAAGCCGCCCGCGCCGCGAATGGCCCCTGGCCCGCGCAGCATCAACTGGCACATCTGCAACTGATGGACCCTGCGGACTACAGCCGCCTGCAGGGGCTGGCGACAGCCAATATCCAGCCGCTTTGGGCAAGGCTTGAGCCGCCCTATTCCGATCCTTCACTGGCGATGATCGGGCGGGACCGCTGGCCGGATGTCTATGCCTTCCGCCGGATGCTGGACGCAGGCGCGGACTGGTGCCTGTCGTCGGATTGGGCGGTGTCCACCCTGAACCCGTTCGAGATCATCGAGACGGCGATGACCCGGCAGAAACGGCGCGATGATGACCCGCAATCGCCGTTCTTTGCCGATCAGGCGCTGACGATCATGGAATGCGTGCAGGGTTATACGGTCACTGCCGCCCGCGCCTGCTGGCGCGATCATTTCACCGGCATGCTGAGGGTGGGATATTCGGCGGATGTGATCCTGCTAGACCGCGACATCTTTGCGGTCCCCGCCACGGAAATCTCGGAGACCCGCGTCCTGCTTACCCTGTTCAAAGGCCGCGAAGTCTGGCGCGATCCGGCGTTTGAATAGAAAAAGCCCCCCGTGCCAGTGGCACGGGGGGCATCCAAATGTCGAGCGTGATTACTGCTTCTGCGCGTTGTATTCGGCAAGGCCGGTGGCAAGAATGTCATACCACTCGCCAGATTCCCGCATCTCGGTGATGCCGGCGTTGAGCATGGCAAGATAGCTACGGCCGCGCGGGTTCGCCTTGGACGTCAGGAAGTGGTAGCTGATGAAGGTCGCAAGCGCGGGGTTCACCACGACCTTGTCGGTCGCACCCAGTTCCTCGAAGTTCGACGTCGAGGTTTCGGCCTCGATCGAATAAAGATCGACTTCGCCTTTCAGCAGCATTTCTGCACATTCCAGAGTGCTTTTGGGGTGGACATAGCTGACCAGCGGCGAGACCAGGCCCTGAACCTCCAGGTCGCTGATTGGCCAGGCTTCGGGCCGGCAGATGATGGCACCGGCGTAATCGGTGAATTCGCGCGCTTCGGCATATTTGCCATCGACCAGAGTGTTGAACGCATAGGCGGTCTCATAGATCGGCAGCGAAAAGTCGAACTCGGTGCACATCCTGACTGAAAATTCGCCAAGCACGTCAAGCTTGGTGCAGTCGGGCGATTCCCACGCAATGGAGACGTCAAATGCGCTGGACGGCAGCAGCACGTCGATGTGCGCCATCCAGTCGTTCACATACGAGATCCGGTAGTCACGGTCGTTTCCACCGCGCTGCATGGCGGTGGTGGCCATACGAACGAAAATGCCGCCGCCGGTCAGCGATTCATCGGTAAAGGGCATCCAGTCATTCGCAGTCACGAACTTGAGCGGTGGTTTATAGGCGTTGTCTTCGGACCGGTTCGCGTCCTGTTTTTCGGTTTCGGCGACGATGACCGCGCTCAGGTCCTGATCGGCAGTCAGGCGACCATCTTCGCAGGGCAGCACCAGCTGCAAGCCCACGGGCAGGCTGTTCGGGTTCGCCGCCAGTGCATCACGGTTCGCGTTGAAGATCATCTGATAGTCGTAGGACCCATAGGCTGCCTGCGCGATCGAGCCAAGCGAGTCACCGTCCTGGACCGTATAGGTGGTGCATGCCTCTTGTGCCGAGGCTGCAAGCGGAAGCGACACGACGGCGGCTGCAACGACGGTCAGCCACTGCGAATTCGGGGTCTTATGCATTGGCCTCATTCCTCCTGAGTTCTGATGGACCTGAAGATTTCCGGACAATTTCTGGAAATCCCGATTCTGTTATCGATCTAAAGTTGACCAGGTGGCACGAATAAGGCGACACCGTGGTTGTTGTTGACTGGACGCACTCATCCCTGGGTGGAAAGTAGCAAGCTTGCCGTCGCGCCTGGCAAAATTCGCGACTGTATCCCTCAATTCAACAGGCCCCGCGGTGATAAATTCGGGGCCCATTTCATTTGCTTCAGTGGCTGGATCCGACTTACTGATTCAGCGCGTTGTATTCGGCAAGGCTGGACGCGACGATGTCATACCATTCCCCGGATTCCCGCATCTCGGTAAGGCCGCGGTTGATCATCGCCAGATAGACGCGACCGCGCGGGTTGCTCTTCGAGACGATGAAGTGGAACGTTGGGAATTGCACCAGATAGGGGTTGATCGCGATGCGGTCTGATACCCCAAGTTCGGCAAACAGCTTCAGCGCAGTTTCGGTGCCGTCAACGTAAAGGTCAACCTCGCCATCGGCCAGCGCCTGCGCGCAGTCGGCAAGGGTTGGCAACTCGACAAGGGTGATGAACGGGTCGACCAGACCTTCGACTTCCAGCATCTCGCGTTCCCAGTCTGTCGGGCGGCAGATCCGTGCGCCTTCCAGATCCGAGAAGTTCGGGACGTTGGCATATTTGTTGTCGCTTAGGGTGATGTACGAGAAGGCCATTTCATAGACCGGCAGCGAACGGTCGAACTCGGTGCAGCGGCGCGTCGAGAATTCGCCCAGAAGGTCAAGTTTCGTGCAGTCCGGCATCATCCATGCGGACGAAATGTCCATCGCGCCGGACGGCAGCAGCACGTCAAGGTGCGAGCCCCAGTCGTCGACCCACGCCAGCGTCGCCTCACGGTCGTTGCCGGCCCGTTGCAATGCGGTTAGGGCCAGGCGGTTCATGATGCCGCCACCTTCCATCGTCGAGTCGGTGAAGGGCGGCCAGTCGTTCGCACTCACGAATTTCAGCGGCGGTTCGTAAAGCGGGTTCTTCTTCTTCTTTGTTTCCTGCTTGTCGGATTCAGCGGCGATGATGGCCGTCAACTCGGAGTCTGCGGTCAGACGGCCGTCGTCGCAAGGCAGGATCAGCTGCAAACCTGCCGGAAGTGCGTCCGGGTTCGCGGCCAGCGCATCGCGGTTGGCGTTGAAGATGTTCTGATAGTCAAAGGTGCCATACGCGGCTTGGGCGATCGAACCCAGAGTATCACCGTCTTGCACGTTGTAGGTCGTGCAGGCCTCCTGTGCGGCGGCGACGAAGGGCATCGCTCCAAAGGCCGCGGCCAGCAAGGTTGCCCTAAAAGCGTTTGGTGCAGTTTCCATGCGGTTCATGTCCTTCTGACCTCTTTAGCATACAGGAAGAGTAAGCAAGATTTCGAAACAATATGCCTCGTATGGTAAGGAAGACGCTGGGACGTGGCACCATTAAGGCAAATCGGTGGTTTAACTGGCGCAAAAGGTGCCACAACCAAAAAGAGAGTGCTTCAGGCATTGTCTTGCCCGCTGGTATCAAAATCCAGCTCAACAAATCTTCCTGACAGTAAAGGCTCCCTAGGATTGACGGGAAAGCGACTCTTCTATTGGCCGCACGGAAATTAGACGGCCCCGTGCGATCTGCTAGGGGGCCGAGCCTTTGCGGAATGTCACGAAACGCTACTGGTTCGTCTGATTGTACTCTGCAAGTCCGGTGGCGACGATATCGTACCACTCGCCGGATTCGCGCATTTCGGTCAGACCCTCGTTAAGCATCGCGATGTAGATGCGCGCACGGGGATTGGTTCTTGACGAGATGAAGTGAAAGGTCAGGAAGTTCACCAACGTCGGATTTATGCTGACCTGGTCGATCACGCCAAGTTCGCGAAACGCCTCGTTCGCACTTTCCAGTTCGATGGAAAGCACATCCACTTCTCCGGCAACAAGCGCCTCGGCGCAATCTTTCGGGGTTGCCAGACGCACATGGGTCACGAAGGGCTCGATCAGACCGGCCTGCTCAAGCGGAAACATGCTCCACCCTTCCGGTTTGCAGATCCGCGCCCCTGCAAGGTCCTGATAGGTTGAGGCGTTCACGTACTTGCTGTCATTCAGCGTCGAGATCGTGTCCGCCACCTCATAGACTGGCAGGCTGGCGATGAAATCGGTGCAGCGCCGTTTGCCTTCGTCACCCAGAAGATCAAGTTTGGTGCAGTCCGGCACGCTCCACGCGATGGAGACGTCAAAGGCACCAGAGGGAAGCAGCACATCGGTATGCGCACCCCAATCGTCCACCCATTCGACGGTGCCTCCGCGATTGTTCCCGCCGCGTTGCAACGCCGTGGTCGCGATCCGCACCAGAATTCCGCCTCCCGTCAGGCTTTCGTCGGCAAACGGCTTCCAGCCGTTACCAGACACGAAACGCAACGGTGGCTGCAACGCGTTTACCGGAGCAGCGGTTTCCGACTGTCTGGCGTCTTCGGCCGCGATAACAGCGCTAAGTTCGCTTTCAGCGGTCAGACGGCCGTCGTCGCATGGAAGGATCAACTGCAGTCCGGCCGGAAGCGTGTTCGGATTTGCGGCCAGCGCATCCCGGTTGGCGTTGAAGATCATCTGATAGTCGAAAGAGCCGTAGGCGGCCTCGGCTATCGAACTGAGACTGTCCCCGGGCTGCACTGTATAGGTGGCGCAGGCTTCCTGAGCCATTGCCGCAACAGGCAGGGAAAGAAGAGCCGCCGTAAGGGCCGCCGACCAGTAGTGACGCTTTCCAGTCATAATCTGTGCCATGTCTTTCTAAAATCGGTTGCGATTATTGCCGCTCGAGTGCGGTCGACACGATGTCCCACCATTCGCCGGACTGGTTCATTTCCATCGCACCCTCGTCCAGCATCTTGAGCATGGAAACCGCTCTCGCGTTCGACTTGTGCGCAATGACATGCAGGCTGAGAACGCGAGTCAGGAAGGGGTTCTGCACAAACTGGCCGGTCATGCCCATCCGCTTCAGCGTCGCGTCGCCAACCGCGGTGTCGATCGACACCAGATCAACCTCGCCAGCTGCAAGTTCGGCAAAGCAGTCGCTCGCCTCAAGCGGACGTGACAGCATGATCTTTTCCATCGTGAGACCTTCGGCGTCCAGAACCCCAGTGGTCAGACCTTCGGGACGGCAGATCCGTTTGCCTTCAAATTCGACGTAGTTTGACACCTGCAAAAGATCACTGTTTGCGGCGGCAAAATAGCCTTCGACAATTTCATAATAGGGTGCCGAGAAAGCAAAGTTGTCGCAGCGCGACTGGTCACCCGCTGACAGCATGCTGGTCCCTTCACAGTCCGGGCGCACCCAAGGAAAGCTAAGATCGTAGGCTTGCATTGGCAGAAGGGCGTCGATGTGGGCCTGCCAGTCGTTGATGAAAGTCATGGTATAGGGCAGATCAGGATCAGCCCGGAAGACAGCCATTTCAACAATTTGAGTGAACATGCCGCCACCGGGCAGCATTTCATCGGCAAAAGGCAGATAACCGTTGCCAGTAACGATCCGAAGCGGAACGTCCGCCCCTTCCGACGCCGCGGCCGGAGCGGGCTCTTCCGCAACTGCGGCGACTTCTACCTCGGGTTCGATGACCGGCTCGGGTTCGGGTTCCGGAGCCACTTCGGCGACAGCGACTTCCTCTGGTGCGGGTTCGACGACCGGTTCGGGTTCGGGTGCCACTTCGGCGACAGCGACTTCCTCCGGTGCGGGCTCGACGACCGGTTCGGGTTCGGGTTCCGGTGCCACTTCTGCGACGGCGACTTCTTCCGGTGCGGGTTCGACGACCGGTTCGGGTTCGGGTTCCGGAGCCACTTCTGCGACGGCGACTTCCTCTGGTGCGGGTTCGACGACCGGTTCGGGTTCGGGTTCCGGAGCCACTTCGGCAACGGCGACTTCCTCCGGTGCGGGTTCCGCCTCAACAGTGCCGTCCGCGCCTTCAACTGGAATTTCGGGCAGGATTTCAAGGGGTTGCTTGGCGGGATCAATGACCCCTGCTTCCAGCGGAATGCTGGCTGGGTCGACAACGGCGGTTTCAGGTTCAGCTTCGGCAAGCGGAACAGACGCCGCCTTGTCGCATGGAATTGACAGAACTGCACCAGTCAGGATCAGATCGGCTTTGGACCCGATAACTTCGCGGTTCGCGTCAAATATCTCACGGTAAAGGTCGGCGTCGCCGAAAGCGTTTCTAGCTATGCTGCGCAAGTTATCGCCTGCGACGACGGTGTAGCTGGAGCATGCTGTCTGTGCGCTTGCTGCGCCACTGATCAGGACCGCCGTTGTGCAGCCGATGTAAAGAGACTTGGCCGACGTCTTCATCCCAGTTTTCCTTTATTCAAGCGGCTGCCGCGCTGTTCATCGTAAGGGCCCATAACTTGCCCCGCGTTTGGTATGCCTTCAATCTTGATCCAACCAAGATCAGACTTGGGCAAGATCTGGACCCAAAGCATTTATCCGCCCGAGTGGCGCTACGCGCTGCAGAACATCAATGAGATGGACCACAGGATTTTGCCTGGCCCGGTTCACGCCATTAACCAATATTGTAACAGTTGAGTGCGCCACTTTGTGTTCAATGTCGGGTCTGGTTGATTTCTGACGTATCGTTCTGCGCAATTGCAGCGCCTCACGGAGTTGTTTCGACGGCAAGCTGCATCCCGGCAGTAATCACCTTGTTGTCCCGGATCACCGAAAACTGGGTAACGCCTATGCCGGCTTCGACAAGCGCCGCCATTACCGTTTCCAGGCTGTCCGGACCGTCAAGTGCCGTGCCTGTCGTCTTGTCGCGGAACAGCACGTCGCCCTGACGCAGTTCTGTCACCTCGGGCCGGGTGATGCCGGACACAAGGGCCTGCCATGTGCCTTCAGGCGTAACGCCAACCTCAAGGTTTACCCCGTTTGCAAGGCTGACCAACCGCGTCATATCCACCGTCAAAAGCCCGGTCTGGCGTTCCAAAGAGGATCCGGCGTATTCCACCACGACGCGCGCCTTGCCGTCGGGGTCGACTTTCGCCGCGTTCAGCACTGAGGTCGTGAATGTGCCACTCTGCTGCACGTCGGTGCCGTTCACTGCGAAAAGCAGCAGCCCTGGCGCCAGCCAGTTGCCAGAGATTGCGATGTCCGTCGTCGGCAGCAGGCGCGATACAATCGCCACCTTTTCGCCGCCGATGATCCGGTTTTCCTCCATGAACGGTATTTCTGCATCCCAGGCAGCAAAGCCGACCTGGTTCGCGAGAATCTTGCCGACCGGAGGTGCAAGCGTGCTGACGGCTTCGAGCTCAACCGCAGCGACTGCCTCGACTGCCGGCTCAGGCTCGGCCACCGGTTCCGGCGTCGCCACGATCGCGGTTTCGGTCGCCGTCACTTCGGGTTCAGCTTCGGGTTCGGGCTCCACAATCGGTTCAGGCGTCGTTGCGGTTTCGACGGCTGCCGGAGCCGGGTCGGCTGACGCGACTTCAACTGCGGCAGGGGCCGTCTCGGCCACGTCGGCTACGGCGGAAGTCACTTCGGTGACATCAGCTACGTCGGCGGCCTCCTCGCCACCCATCATCAGGTAGACGCCACCGACAACGGCAAGTGCGAAAGCAACGCCCAGGACCACCTGCAGATTTCCGCCTTTTTTCGGTGGCAGGGTAGTGGCCTTGCCTGCGGTAAGTCCGACGAAATCCGGCGGGTTTCCAAACATATGGGCCGGAGCAAGATCCCTTTGATCCGGTTCTGCATCGTGCGACGGATCATCGTCCACATAAAGTTCTGCGTCCGGCTCGCGGGCCACCACGGGCATCACTTCCTGTGCCGGCGCGCCACGCGGAGCGGCTGCTTGCAGAGCGCTTCCGTTGGCAATTGAATCAACCACCATCGCCCGGACCGCGCTTTGAACGCTTTCCCCGGTGCCCTGAGGCCGGGCATCCGGGCTTTTGAACATCGCAAGCCATTGTGCAGCCGACTGGACCCGCTTGGCCGGAAGGGTCTGCATCGCCTTGTCGATCGAC
>Ga0247837_1008993_pt1 | contig 12221 bp, 5 predicted proteins | sample LaCtaG_2_FD_187115 | JGI IMG/M metagenome (GOLD analysis project Ga0247837, IMG submission 187115) | Freshwater microbial communities from meromictic Lake La Cruz, Castile-La Mancha, Spain - LaCruzMarch2015_14.5m | ecosystem: Environmental > Aquatic > Freshwater > Lake | place: Spain: Castile-La...
GGGAATGCTGATAAAGGAGGACGGAGGCACTAGGTGGCCTTCTTCTAGGGATACCACACTGGCAGACTCTTGCGACCGCTCAACCTGCGCTGTCACTCTGTGCTGCTTTAGTATCATCAGGCTCCGGCAATATACAGCAGACACAGTACAAACAGCAGACTGCTGAAAAGAATCAAGAGGTAGTCGTTCAAATCCAGCTTCACAGTGAAGTAGTTACTGAAGGCCAGGATGTAGGCCTGCAGCAGTAGGCCGACTGCATTCAGCCGGTGGTGGGTTGCTTCCACATGTTTGTGATTCACAGCAGACCAAGTCAGCAGACAGTACAGACTTCTAGCCACCCCTAGCACTTGAAAGATGCACTCGGTGGCACTTAAAAGACTGGCGAGGAGGATCAGCAACTGCTTCGCTAGTGAGTTCCTTGCTTCCTTCACATAAATTCAGCTAATAGCTCTTACTGGATGGGTGCATATCTGTTTTTTAATGAAGAGAAGGTGATTATAACATTGAGAAAATAGAGCCGAAAATAAGTGCGAGGAACTTGGGTCGTTGGAAGTTGCGCAGACAAATCGCTAAACTGCACTTCCGATTTCGCAAAGACGAAGAGATTCGTGATACTCGGAAGTAGGTGATTTCCCAGGAAACTCACAAAGATGTTGGCGAGATGTAAGAGTTGATAGTCAAAATGACATTTACAGTGTAGATGGAGACCTCTCGTAGACACAAGTTTGATACTTCGCTTTGTCCGCTCACAAAGCCAATCAAAGCGCCTTGGTTGGCAGTAGAGTCTGCAATTGAGCAATTAGTCACCAGACTGTAGGCAAAGAAATAGGCCTGCAGGCAGAAGAGAAGGTAAAGGAGTGGTGAACCCAGACGTCTTCAACTGTTATTAATAGGTTGAAGATAGAGTGTGGAGGAGAACAGACTATAGTTGACCTGTGAGGAGTTTCTTATTTCAACCCGTGTATACTTATTGTACCGGGAAGGGAAGAGGCTGTGTGGGTAAACAGTAAAGTGAGGCCTTCGCTCACATTCTCAATTAGTATATCTTTAATTGAGAGTTGGCCGTTGAGATACGGACAAATAATGGCTTTTTGGACTGTTGTGATGGTCGTGTTTTTCAAATAAACAAAACCGCTGTAGAGGCAAGTAAAGTGCGATTGTCATGTTCGATATAGTGTTGTTACTGAGAACTACGTCGATATTATCCAAATACATATGCAGAAGGTATCCAGAACTGTCGCTAAATGCACAGTTGCTCACCACAAATTCACTTCCTCCGTGGGTAGGGTTTGTCTCGGACTCCTGTCCTTTGTCTAAACTGACATGTGCAAAGGAGCCTCCAATATAGGCAGTGTTATTACTGAAAGGGGAGTGTTCGAAGGAGATGAGAGTGGGAGACAGCCACTAAGCCAGAGTTGCCTTCCTTGCTGAATCTGAAGGGTTGTTTGAATGTTCACAGTAACTCCGTTGCAGTTGAGTCTCAGATAGGTAATTCTCTCCATCGAGTTGAAAACAACCAGTTGAGGTTCAGTAGATGGGAAGTCAACAGTAAGACTAGAGCATAGAGTTTGCTGCAGCACATATCCCAAAGAGGCAGAAGAGGAGAAAACACATGGAAACACTAGCGTAAGTGGACAAAGTGCGGTTTGAAAGGGTAGGAGAAAAAGGGAAAGGATTGCTATTTTCATTTACTAGAGGATAAAGAGATGCGGATATACTGAAATGTCGACTAAGGATACTAGAAATGAGGATTGGAGGCTATCTAGACACATCAGTGAATATGACTTTAAAAATAGCCAGACTCCCTAAAGACACTTTCCAGTCCAGTAGGGAGTTGTAGACCAGCAATTCTCTACCTATTAAAACCATTTGAAGCAAACAAACAGAGTCTAGCTACATCATCTAATAGGAAACGGCGCATTGAAATCGAGAACTACAGTCCACGGGTCGCAACTCTGGATAGACTGACTTGCACAAGAGGGAGGTGGGACGAAAGGAGAAGCCTCAGGGAAAGTACCACTGAGGCTGGCTGGAACCTGAGAAACCACCCCGCCTGCCTGAGCCCTCCATTGTCTAATCATCAGCAGTACCATAGTAACAATGAACCCCACAATCAACGCGAGGAGCAGTCCTCCCAGGCCTTGCAAGGCTCTGGAATCCGCTCCTAGGGAAGGAGAGAAGTAGAGCGCAAATGCACATAGATAGGCCTGGAGAAGCAGACTAAAGCCTTTGGCAGTGCTGTGGGCTGTTTCGATATAAGAAGGCTGCTGCATGTGTCTGTGCAGACAGATGTACAGGAAGCCGAACCCGCTGATCATTTGGATGGAGGGCTCCACTGCACTGAGACATATTAACAGTACAAAAAAGAAGGTGGTGCGGAGGTTGTCCAGGACTGAGTTGTATTGGAACCGAACAGGGTAGCCAATCGAGAAAAAGCGCATAGAGTTCTGTGCTGCCAAGTTGGTCTTTTTGTGCAGAAGTGCGCATAGCAGGCAAGGCAGCCCTGCAATATGCAGGAGAGTGAGGGGCAGTGCCAGGGCGTAGGACCACACTGCCTGCTCAGAGCACTGCTTCCCCACGTCCTCCAATAGCCGCCACCGCCCTGCTACTGGCCTGCAGTACAGCAGCGGCAGACTGGACTTCAGCAGATACGGCTGCAGCAGCCATACAGCTATGCAAAAGCACCGCAGCACCTCGGACTGCACATTTCTTCGGGTTCTGTTCTTTTGCCGGAAAGCAATAACCAGAAAGAGACAAATCGCCAGCACCAGGAGAGACGCAGAGGCTACAATGGCCTGTGCGTAGATATGTGGCAGCGAGTTGTCTTCCAATACACACTGAAGACTGAGGGAAGCCAGGCCGAAGGACAATAGCATTTCGTTGAAGCCAAAGTACCCCAGCAGTAGATGAGTCCAGTCCACATTTATGAGAGGCAGGATTAGGAGTGCGTGCAGGAACTCCACCAATATCTTCAAAGAAACGGTCACGTTGTCTTTGGGGTTCAGTAGGAGGAACATGTACAGGGCTAAGGCGGCTGCAAACAGCAGGATTGAGCGAACGATGCGGACTGAAAGCGACTCGCAGACTATACAGTGAGTGAGACCGTCATTGTAACGGCCCGGAGAGCAGCGCGCACACAGTGCACCTTCATAGCCTTGAGCACAGGAGGAATTGGCCCCTCCGATACAGGCTTCGGGAATAGGACACTGCAGCACATCCTCACTCAGGCTAGACGCGCGCCAGTACCCTGGGTCTAGCAGCAAAGTACTGCCTCCCGGACACGAGGCATAATGCGGACAGTTCGTGCACAGGGTATCGGTAGGGTTGAGAGAGAAGGTGTACTTCGGACACAGGAAGCAGCCGGAGGGAGTGGTGACTTCTCCCAGCACACAGAGTCGGGTTTCATAGGAGAAGGATATCTGGGCTCCGGAGGAATTGGGGGATAGCTGGGCAATGCTGCGGGAGTAGGCGGTGATATTCGCTGTTTGCCCGGGCACTGTCTGAATGATGACGCCAGAGAAGTTCGCTATTCCGCTTTGAGCAATGAGGTAGGTGGCTCCGGCTATGTGCTGGGAAATGAGTTCCACCACATACGAGGATGCAGTTTTCACAAGTTGTCCGACATCATCAAACAGCCCTATCAGTATGGATTCGTGCACAATGGCCCCCGCAACACCCAGAAGGATGGACTGGTTGGTATTCAGAAGTGTGATATGCGAAGGCAAGGAGGCCTCAAAAGGACCGTACACAGCTTGGTTGTTTGCTTCCATGACTGAGGTGTAGACAGGACGGACTTGAGTCCAGTACACCGCTCCTCCTTCCACGGCGGAATTCTGAGTGAAGTTGGAGGCTGTGATGTTGCAACTGCAGTTTCCTTCTTTTGTACAGACAAAGGAAAGCGCGCCTCCGTGAGTGGCTTGGCCTTCTTCAAATGCGGACTGCTCGATTGACACGTTGGAATTCAAAGCATACACAAATCCGCCCTCTCTCGCCACACCAGCTATGAAAAGGCAGTCTTCAATAACTAGTGATGATGACACTATAGAAAGCACTGCCCCGCTTGCCCCTGATATATTAACAAATTGGCTGGCTCTGAACTGCACCTTACAGTTCGAACAGTCTGCAAAGCCAGCCGTCACTTTCCCTCTGCTGCGCCACAGTCCGCTTTCCGACACATTAGAGGAGTCAACTCTTAGGCGCGAGTTCACTCCGGCAATAAAAGTGGCATTGCATTGGGACAGGGAAGAGTGGCTCAGAACCAGGGAGGACTGACTGAAGAGCATCAAGCGCTGGTCCAGCGACCACAAGCTGTCTATGCGTGTGAAGTGCAGAGCCAATGTAGAGCCTTTGGACGCTCTGCACAGAGGAGTATCGGTGGTGGCTTTAAGGTTCAGCAGAGAGCAAGACTGCAGGGAGAGACTGGAGTTGGTCAGCGTGATGAAGCGACGGCGGATTTGGATGTTGGAGAGTGCGACGTAGCTGAGAGCCACCTGACTGGAGTAGAGCTCGGCCAGGTCGAAGGAGGAGTCCACCAAAGTCACATTTGTCACTTTAATGTTGCTGTTTACAATCCGGATAAAGAGAGCATCAGCAGTGAAAGCGGGCAATTCCCAGCTGTCCAGTCGAACCTTAGAGTGCGAAGAAGCCACTAGAGACTGCAGTCTCCCTGTGAGCAGTCTAACATTATGGGCTGTGACTGCAGAGCCGGACAGAACGGAGAGTAGGCTGACCTCAACTCGACCATGCTCTATAGTGATATACTGCAAATCCAGGGAACTGCCAAACACCGAAGCCAGGTTTTCGGCTTGGTAGTCGCTGATTGTAACGTTCTCTATTACTCCCACAGAGCCGTCTATGGCGCTAACAAGGCGAGCGTAGAGAGCTGTGAAGGTCAGATTGGCAACAAACACAGAGGATCGCCACAGGTACAGAGCCGGGGAGTTGGGAATGGCAGGCATCACTAGTGTGCAGTCCGTGAGCGTCACATTCGAGTCATAAGTGACGAGCACAGTGTAGAAGGGCACAGGGTCGAGGTAGTACCCCGCCGACCCTGTATCAGCAGTCAAATTCCGCACAGTCGCAGTAGAGTGGTAGAAACTAACGAAGCCCCCCCACGTCAAGGTCACATTCACCATGAACAGGTCTCTTGCGTCCACAGAGGAGTAGAGAGCGCCGATTAGAGCACTCGTGCAAGTCACGTTTTGCACGAATACATCTCTAATCTTTACTGTGCAAAAGGAGTAGGAGCCACCCAAACCGACCCGCGCTACTCCATCTCTCACCACTATGCGCTCCACCAGGACCACTGCATTGCGACATCCGATAATTGAGGAGTAATCCACCTGAGTGAGTGTGGTAGGGGCGAGCACTGTCAGGCCAGAAATCCTCGCCAGCCCTTTGGATAGGCCGAAAGTGTGAATGATTGTGATAGCTGGACCTGCGGACAAGCCTGTGACCACTGCTTCTAATACGGTGAGTTGGGCCCAGAGTGCAGTGAGGTAGACCAGGAAATCACTCACTTCGAAGGAAGAGTTCTCAATGGAGAGATCAGCGCTGAGGCGCCTTATAACAAAGGCAGTCCGAGTGCTTGTGAAGGTGTTATTTCGATACACGGAAGGCAGGTAGGCGTTGGAACTGATCAGCATAACGATGTTGGAATTGCCTGCAAATCGGCAGTCTGAGACAGTCACACTGCGAGATTCGGATTGTTGGCTTGGGGATAAACTGAGAGTTTGGAGTACGTTTAAGTACAGGACTGAGCCTCCCAGAGCCGCTTTATTTCCGCTGAACTCAGAACTCCGCACAGTGATGTTCGTAGCGGACAGCTTCTGTGAATATCCGAGACTGAACAGGAATACAGCGCCCAGTGGACTTGAGTTGTTCACAAATTGGCAGTGCTGTATTGAGAGCGAAACACCGAAGAGCAGCGCAGTGACGAGTGAGTTGCTGTTGGAAAGGAAGGCAGAAGTTCTAAGTGAGAGGGAGCCGTAAAGCAGAATCGCTCTGGAAGTCAGATCTCGCACTGAACTGTCCTCTATTAGAACTGCTCCTAGCACCGTAATTACTGCTGGCGCTTTCAGCGAACTTATCACTCGACAGGCCAGCAGCTGCACAGTCATGAAGGCAGAAACGACCACAGGTGCACTCACACTCAAAGTACTGTTGAGGCAGGCTAGAATCACATTCAAGTGGTTGCCGAAAGTAAACAAAGAGTACGTGTCCAGGTCAAGAAAAATGACCTGCTCAGTGGACGAGTTGGAACTGAGCAGAGCTGAAGAGAGGTCTTGGAACTGCAGGCCGTTGGAAAGCTGCACCCAACTGCTCGCCTGCACCACTAGCGTAATCGCCACTAATCCCCATTTCATAGTGTAAACTTTCTCGCTTCGAGAAGTGCAGGTGTGCGGAGGGAACTGCTTCAAAGGGGAATTTAGCGACTAACCTCTACGGAAATGATTTTCACATTGGTCCGTAAATACCTAATGTCCTTCGATCGACTGACGACTTTGTACCTCCGCGCCTTTTCTCATGAATCCTGGTCGAAAGTACTCCTTTCCACCTCACTTCGTACTGCAGGAAAGCTCCGCTTAATTTCGACAAATTCCCGACCTCACTGCTTTGGTTTCCCCACCTTGCCGAAATTGCAGCCCCGGAGCCTTTTTGCAGGCGCAACAGCCTAGTCCTCACTCACCTTCCTCAGTACCTGCAGTATTGCAGAACTCGAAGGACACTAACGCTGGCACTGCCTGCGGACCTTGATTCGCCTATACAAGTCATTTCTTAGTGAATGAAAGCGCTGTGTCTACGCTACGAAGGAGCTATACCCAGCAGCACACTGGCCATGCAAAGGTCTCCATCCTTGTTAGACCACTAGATGCTTCCTCTTGCACCTATGGACGTTGGTCTTGTGGTAGAGGCAGATAGAGATATAGAATTGTTTTTGTGGGAGCCATGTTAGAGCAGGTGCTTACGGCCTTTCTCATGGTAGCAAGTCCTACACATGCCCTTCGCATAGTCTTTGCGGTCTTGATGAGGCCAGGCAGTGTTTGTTGTGCGCTTTTTTCTTCATCAGAAGATGGAAATTCCGCGTTATAGTGAGAGGAGGCAGCTAAGATTGGGGAAGCTGAAGGAAGTTTGATCCTATGTCCAATAATATATTACACGCCACACCACGAAATCTCCCCTAGGAGCCTGCACAGGTCTACAGGAAGGATAAGGGCAGAGAAGGGGAAGCAGGGGAACCGCCACGCAGTTGATAGTTATCTAGATAGGAAATGGACTATTTGCAGACATATAGAAGGGATCGCGTGTTGTTCTTCGTTATGAATACTTGTGAAAACGTCTCTATATAAGGGGAGAAAATATGGGTAATTTAAGTTATGTGATATTAGGCAAATATTTCATTTTTGCAGTTTGCCACCTCTGTGTTTTTGCTTAAAATGCATGTTTCCGCTTGTGCGATTGCAGTTTTTATGCCTCAGTAGAGGTAGAAAGTCTCTATTCCATATCAATTCTCAATAATACGTCCATTCTTCTATAAGAAAGCAATGCTCATCAAGCAATTCCACCCTTTACTTGCGCTACCCATTAATCTTTAATTTCCAAAATATTCGTAAAATTTCTACTGAATTTTCCCAAAATCCAAATTTCCCACAGTTTCTAGAAAGCAGGTATCAAGAGGAGTCAACGAAAGGGCCTAGCGATCAATTAAGACTACTGTAAGATGTCGGATGAATCTGGTCCATCAGAGCTTCCCCGCAGAAAACGTGGTCGGCCCCGTGGGTCCGTCAGCAAAACGCGGCGCAAACCCGCTCTCAGTCCCTCGTCCAGTAGCGATGAAGGCGAGGCACCTGCACAGACCCGTCTGTTGCAGCGGTACCAAGAGAACCAGCGAGTGTATGAACGCTGTGACAAACTTGCGATGACTCTGCAGATGCTGAGACGTGTGGCGGCCGAGCCTGCCTTGGCGCAGCTTTCCTCGAAAGACTCGGTGCTGCAGCAAGTGATCGACGTAGCGAAGAAGACGCAGTTGACGGAAATGGAAGTGACTGTGTGGGCTATGCACCTTGCACGGGCGAAGTTCGCGGAGTGCGAGTTGCCGCTGCATGCAGCGCTGCTAGTTTCCGCCTTCTACGTCAAGGAAACTCTCGAGACTGATCTCAAGCCTTTGCGGGCTTTGTTGGAGCGCCAAAGCACAGACTTCAGCCAGCGACTAGAAGCCTGGGCCCGCCTGCACCCACACGAAGAGTACTCAGCGAAAGAAGTGCAGGCGAAGTGGCGACAACTGAAGAGGCCTGTGTGCGAGACAGACCTAGCAGTGATCAACTACAACTACTACGTGGATGACCTGCTGCAGACTGGCTTCACACCTGTGGACACATTCACTGGGGGAGACTGTCAGCCGCTTTGGAGGCCGGAAGAGATGCAGATGGTCAAGGCTATGCCTGTGCAAATGGCGGCCTATGAAACTGCGGAGGAGTTCCCCGTCCCTTGGTTTGAGCCCATGCCCATGAGTCCAGGCCTACTCTTCTTCGGCTTCTCGCCGCCTACTTCCGCTATGCTGCAGACCGAGGACCAATTCCACTAGCTATATAGTCCTCTACTATGAATAAAGAAGGAGACGTCCATTGCTTTACCACCACGGTGTACACAGTCCCCCTTATCGGCATTAACTACCACCCACACTGCGACTAGGGAAATGGGAGGACTCAATAGAGTGGCTTCATGTCCATAGTTAAATATGAAAGACTTCGGCGGCTTTGTCTATTTGAGTATTCCTGCCTACCGACAGGCCGCCGGCTTGCTGCGCCGCATAGTGAGTCCTACACAGGAGTACGAAGTGGTCTTTTGTCGTCTTGGCAGCCAGGAAGGCCGAGTTTTTCGTCGATATTCTGACTTCAGACAACTGCATGCTCGCACGCAAGGAGCCGCTCTGCCTCCATTTCCGAAGAAGAAGTGGAATGCGGAGCCTGAGAAGCGCAGAGTTCAGCTGGAGTGCTGGCTGTGGGGACTAGCAGAGGAGCCGGGACTGCTGCCTGTCTTGCTCACTTTCCTCGACCTGCCGTTCCGCTTTCTCAAACAGCGGTCGTGGCCAGGAGATCACTTGGTGTTTACCTTCCTCACCCGACTCCACTCAGAGCCTCACAACAAGCTTTCCGCTCTCAAGAACTTCGACGATTGCTACTTTGCTCAGCAGACCGCTTTGGCACCAGAACGAGCACTTGTGTTGCTGCAGCACCTCACCCAACTCTGCAGTGATCCCCCACTTGCACCTCTAGCCCTTCACACGCTCAACAAACTGCTGTCTCGCCAAACCAACAAAGCCGCAACAGTGCTGCTGGAACAACTGAGTTCTTTGTCGCTCTCAGCCCTGACAGGACTTCGACTGGAACAGCTGCCTGACTGCGCTGCGTTTGAATTCCTGCGAGTGCTGGAGACGGAGACCAATTGTGAGCTGCTGGCGCTATTAAATGGCAGTGAGGAGGCGCTAGCTCGCTACCACGACTGGACTGAGCCAAGTCCTCTGCTCAGTCCCTCCAAGTCCTGCTGGAATCGAGCGGGCTGGCCAGGCATGCAGTTGGAGTACCGCCTGAGAGAAGGAGCACTGGAGGTGCGAGCCAACTTGGAAGTCAACAGTTCTCTCCACAGCGTGGCTGATTGCTTCCTGCTGCCAGAAAAGCGGGCCCTGTGGGACTTGGCGCTGGCTCGGGTAACGTTGCAAGGAGCAGGCCTTTACTTGTTCGAAGTAGACGCTGGGTGGAAGCGAGAGACCTGGACTTCAGTATGCGCAGTTTCCCACCAGCCCAACGGCGCTTCGTTGAGCTTCACAGGGGACCTCTCAGTGGCTCGAGTCTACCTGGAGCAGTGCGAAGCTCAGACGATACAGAGTGGAAGCGACACAGAGGAGGAGTGCGCCCCAGTGGTACGCACCAAGCTGGACTACTGGGAACGCATGCACGGAGCTCTGGCCAAGCTGTTCCTCAGCGACGTGGCAGGAGAGCGCCACCTGCTTTCCGCTATTTGGGGAAAGTTCAGAAGTGTGGCGGAAGGCGACCTTTCCCCTACTGTGGTGGGGGAGCCTTTGCTGCAGGAAGCAGTGCGCTGTAAGGGACTTACAGCCTCCCAAATCAGAAGCGACCCCAGTGAACGCTGGGATTTCGACGACGTCATGCGTGATCGACTCGCACGTAGGATGTTCTAGGTAGGTTTACACACACTTGCACTGTCTTGTTATTAGCTAGTCTGCCTAGCCTAGTATTCTCTGAATAGCGTGGGCGCTGACTAGCAGGTGTCGGGCTTCTCGCTCTGCAGTAGTGACTACGCCAAGGTCATTGTGTGCAATCATACCTTTGGCGAGTACCAAGCCTTCCGTCGGTTCAAGGCTCAGCTCCACTGCTTCCGTACTATCCAACAACTGCTCTACACTCAGATTTTCCATAAAGCCCTGGACAACTGCAGCAGCCGGTCCTTGCAGCCTAGCCCGAGGTTTAGGCTTGGACTTGGGCGGAGTGGAGAACAGCTGAGTGCGCAGTAACTCCCGAGTGCGGGCGAACTCCTCGGGAGTGTGTTCGAGGAGAGAGGTCTGGGACTCTCGGGAGGTGGTCAGAAGGTGAGGCTGGAGGGCTTGGAGGAAGTCTCGCCCTTCGTGTTTCCACTTGCGTCCGCGAAGCAGCTCCAGTCGCTTCTGAAAGACCTCAAGACTGGGGTGAGAGTTGCTCAGATTGCCAGTTTTGGAGTTCTGATAGAAGGTGGTGCTGCCGCGTAATTCGATTTGCCAATCAGTGGTGGTGCTTAGCAACATAGCCCGGGCTAGAAAGGCATTTTGCGGTTCAAAGTCCAGGTCAATGCCTAAGTCAGCTGCAGCGCGCTCCACTTCCTCTGGAGTCAGTCTGCGAGTCGCTGGGACCAGAGAAAGGCTGGACATCTGGCCTGTTCGCGCATAGGTGGGAGCGACGTTTTCTTCTTCTAGCTGGATAATTGCTTCTTCAGGTTCCTCGCATTCGTCTTCCTCAATGAAGCCTGCTTGACTGTGAGGCTGCGGTAAAAGCCGAGGGGAAGCTTCATCTTCCTCCACATCTCCAGCATGGGATAGGACTGTGCTTTCTGGGTAGAAGCGGACTGGCACAACTATCAGTGGAGGAGGTTCTTCTACAGCCTTGACTTCTTCTGGGACCTGTGGTTCGGGTGGATGTGCGGCTTTCCATTTCTCGACTGAGTCCGACACTAGCTGTTCAAGAGAGGCTTCTAGACGTTGCAGCCACTCTGAGTCTTCGACAGCAGGAATGCTGGTTGGAAGTGACTGGGGCAGTGGTCTCGAGGCCAGCTGAGTTCTGAGCTGCTGTTGAGCTGCTAAGAACTCTTCGACTGCAGCAGTGGGAAGGCTGGGAGCGATGGAAGGCGCAGGAGGACGTGGAGGAAGCTGTTTCTCCTCATAGTTCGCCTGGATCAGTGCTAACTCACGAGCACTCTTTTCAGTGGCTTCCTTCAGCTGTGCAGTGAAGAAGTCACGAAATTGCTGGAGTTGGGTTTGGAAGAGGACCTCTGGACTGGGCTGCGGAGGGTGACGGCGCTGCACATGCGCCTCGAGGAAGTGAGTTGAAAGGAAGCGCTTGCTGCAGTGCGGACAAGGCAAGGCATTTGCGAGCTGCATCACAGAGCGGAGAGAGCTGGCAGTGACTCCTTGCTGCGCTGCCAGATGCTGCCCTTCGATTAGCTTGGTCTTTCTTGCGACTTCTCCTTCTAAGCGAGTCAGAGTCTGGGCTTGATGCTGAACTTCTTCCTGCAGGAAGTGCGTCTGGGAGCGAAGTTGTTTCTGTGCAATTGAGAGACGTTGGGCTTCAGTGCAGAGTTGGCGTTGACTTGCATACAAAGCTTCGATTCCCAACTGAGCCAGTTGAAAAGCTTTGACTGCCTTGGCATCTCGCAGAGTGGTGAGATCAGCACGGTCCAAGGAGACGCAAGAGAGGTGGTTGAGAAGTGGCTGGAGCAGGTTTAGGTCGCCAAGTCGTAAGTCAGCAGTTCGCACCTGTCCCCAGTCCAAAGTCTCTCTCTTTTCCGCAAACTGAAAGTCCATTATAAAGTGGGGAAGTGGACCCCAGCAGAGGAATGCATGGGGGACAAATCGGAGGAAGGAGGCTGGATCTCAGTAGATCGTAAGACAAGCTTACTCTCATACGTACAATCCCTCTTTCCGTTTGAGTGGTCTACAGAGGATTTGTCCCAGT
>Ga0247837_1008995_pt1 | contig 12218 bp, 14 predicted proteins | sample LaCtaG_2_FD_187115 | JGI IMG/M metagenome (GOLD analysis project Ga0247837, IMG submission 187115) | Freshwater microbial communities from meromictic Lake La Cruz, Castile-La Mancha, Spain - LaCruzMarch2015_14.5m | ecosystem: Environmental > Aquatic > Freshwater > Lake | place: Spain: Castile-La...
GCAAATCATATTAGCTACCTATAGTATGGCGGCCGAAGCGCTTGATATTAAATCATTAACAAGTCTATTTTTGGCAAGCCCGAAATCCGATATTATTCAAGCTGTTGGTCGGATTTTGAGAGAAAAACATAATAACCCCCTTGTAATTGATTTAATAGATAATCATGATGTATTTCTAAATCAATTTAATAAACGTCGCGCGTTTTATAATGAAAAAAATTATAAAATTATCCGCTCAAATAATCAAAAATATTATGACTATATAAACCATTTAAAAACACTAGCCCTTAAGAACGAAACAACTACATTATTGCAAGTGACACAAGAAATGTTAGAAACTAATGCTTGTTGTAATTATTGGAACAAATTAGTACCAAATGGTCGCAAAAAAAAGGGTTTATATAACACCAATAATGCTAGTGATGAAACAATAAATAACTGTTTAATTACAATAAACTAAGCACAATAATATATTTTAATATATTTTAATATATTAATGAGCTATCATACTATATTAACATTAGCGGTTGGTGCTATAATTGTAGAGAGCATAGGATTAATTTTAATCTATTTTAGTGCATTAACTAGAAAAACGATTAGGCAATGGTATAATGAATTTACACTGGGTGCTTATACTATGGATATAACATCAGTATTGATTGGAACCTATTTAGCTACATTATTTACTCCTAATTTTTATTTGCAGCTACTATGTGTTGTTATTATAGGAATAGTACATGATACTTCTTTTGGAATGTTTTTAAATTCAATAAATACAAAAAGCAGTAAAGTATTAGAGTTCTTCAAAAAATATGGAAAAGAATATGGAAAAAAAATATTATTTGTTGATGCATTAATATTAATATCAACATTATTAGTATCAAATTTTTTATTAAACCATTTATCAAATGCTAATATAACATTTTTAGGAGTACTATCGTTATATATTAGTCTTTTATTTGTATATTCGTTCTAATATGCCGTAATTATTTTTTTTGTTTTACTTTTGCGTCTGGTACTACTTTTGCGTCTGGTACTACTTTTGCGTCTGCTACTACGTTTGGATTTCCCAAACATATTTTTATATGTAAATCCACCAATCATTTATAATATAATATATTATAATTATATTAAAAATATTTGAAAATATAAAACATATTATATTTAATATCTACGCGAACGTCTGCGTCTTCTTCCGCCCTCACTTCTGCGGCGACGAGTGCGACGACCACCCGTTGAACGTCTGCGTCTGCGTCTGCCACCCGCCTGCCAATCAGCTTCACCACCAACTTGAACAATCTCGTTTTGTAAAGTCTCCAACATTCTTTTTATATACTAAATAAATATTTTATTTTTTTTTATAATAAAATTAATTTTATTATAATTAATAATAGTATTATTAATTGCTAAATTAATTGGAATCCATTTTTTAAATTTTTTATTATAACTACATTCAATAATATGTGATTTATCTAAATTTACAAATTTAGATATATCAATATTTTCAAATTCTTCTTCAGAATCACTCTCTTCTAATAAATCCAAATTATTATTTTCTTTAATAGTTCTAAATAAACGATTCATAAAAATGCTAGTTTTATAACTATCAATTAACGCATAATCGTAAAATACTTCCTTATTATTTTCCAAAACAAATAATTTGTAAATGTCTTGGCTAACGCAAGCAGTCACTTTAAAATTTACAGGAAGAGATTTATCTAAACTGCTAGTATTGTTATTAATAATAAAATTGCCCAAAAAACGATTATTAGTATGACAAGCAATACTATATAGTTTATAGTCCAATTTATATATATATTTAAAAATAGTACTATAATTATCTAAAATTATTCCTAAATAAATGCTATAATTATTATTTACTAATAGTGATAAAACATGTTTATATAAATTTAATTTACATCTAAAATCATTATATTCATTCGGTGATAATTTATCCAAATTATAACAATTAAAATTCATCACATTATCTAGTATAAAACATTGCTGAACAAATTTATTTGTATTATTATAAAAATATATACCATTTAACAATACATTATTGTAACACAACTGCTTATCGTAATTAATATTATAATAATAAAACTCATTTGTTTCATCATAAATATTAGAATAATTATTAATAAATATTAATAAACATAACAAGTCTTTCTTGTAATAAGTAAACCATAAATAAGACTTTCTTCCTTTTGGTTTTAATACATAATAATTAGCATTATCTATTAAATTTGGAATAATAAAACTTGTATTATATTGTTTATAACTAGGAAATCTATGAATAATATGCTTAGCATCATTAAATAATTGCAAACCATGTTTGTGTTTATTATCCATAATAGTTAACAATATTGTGTTTATAGTAATAATTTATTTCAGTTTTATATATTAATAAATTAATAAATTAATAAATTAATAAATTAATAAATTAATAAATTAATAAATTAATAAATTAATAAATTAATAAATTAATAAATTAATAAATTAATAAATTAATAAATTAATAAATTAATTTTACCTATTTTCATAGTTTAATTTTTTGCAGAAATTCATTTAATTCATCTTTCATTGTATCATTGCTTACGTTATTTTGTAAAACATCTAAAGAAGTTGATGAAATATTGATTTTATCAAATAGTAAATTATTATAATTAGTATTACTATTGCTATTGTTATTACTATTGCTAATAGCAATGTTATCTTTTTCTATAGAAAAAGTATTATAATAATCTTTTATTTTAGTATTAGTCAAATTACTTTTGAAAAACAAATATAAATTATGCATTAGAAAAATTAATATACTATAAAGCAAAGTCCATTTTATAATATATAAAATCATCTAGTTTGTATATTAGTTAAAAAATTAATATTTAATTAAAACTAATTAAGTAAAACTTATTACTTTAAATATAACAAACTACCATTATCACTTAATATATATTAATACTACTTAAAAAGTTATTATTATGTATTAATTAATTAATCAATCGTGCAGAAAAGTAATGTTATATTGTATCACATTAAAAAATGCTTGTTTTAAAGAAATAAAAGTCAAAAATATTGATACTGAAAATATATATAAAAAATGTGGTTATAAATCTAAAAATAATTTTAAGAAATTATTTGAATGGGATTGTTCTGCAAATATAATTGAATTATGGTCTAAAGAAGATAATATAAAAACAACTAATAATCATCCATTATTAGTTAAATATAATATAAAAATAAATATTAATAATAAATGTATTTTTATAATGAGAAACGGGACAAATTTTATTAATTTGGAAAGCACATTTTTTTCCAAATTTTTTAACTTACCTGAAACAATAGAGTTTAATACTAATGAAGACAATATTGAATACCAAAATAACGATAATAACAATGAAAATAATGCTCCACTACACGAACTATTAAATACAAACAAAAATAAGAATGATGAATTAGTTGATGCTACTAGCGATACTAATTCTGAATTAAGTTATGAATTATACTGCTACTCAGATGAGGAGGTATAAAATATATAAAATATATAAAATATATAAAATATATAAAATATATAAAATATATAAAATATATAAAATTAATATAAAATTGATATAACAATAATATAATAAATTAGTTATTATATTATTATATAATTATGAGCAAATTTTACAGGAAAATTAATGACCCCGAAGCTTTTAGAGCAAATGTAGTTATTAAATTAAATAATATTATTAATAATACTAAAATTAGTAAAAATTTAGAAAAAGGTATTTATAATTATTCCCTGACAGTATGTGAAGAAAAAAATTTATTAAAAAAATGGAGTAATGAATCGTTTGTATTAATTTATATAGAAAAATTAAGAACACTTATTATAAATTTTAAAAATAGTAATTTGTTGACCAATTTATTATCAAAATCACTTAAAGCACATGAATTTGTCTATATGACTCATCAAGAATTGCAACCAGAAATATGGGAAAGATTAATAGAAGAGAAAAAAATTAAAGATGAAAATAAGTATACACCAAAAATTGAAGCATCAACAGATAACTTTATTTGTGGAAAATGTAAATCTAAAAAATGTACATATTATCAACTACAAACACGCAGTGCAGATGAGCCCATGACAACATTTGTTACATGCTTAGATTGTGGAAACAGATTTAAAAGATAAAGCTTAAAGACTTAAATCCTTATTTATAAAATATCTAAATCTTCGAGTTTCCAATATTCAAAAGTATTATTAGGTAAAGGTCGTTGAATAATAAAAGGTAGTACTTTTTGCTCTAGTTCCATTAATACAATAATATTATTATCTAATATTTTTTCATTAATACTAATATATGGACTACAGCCACTGTTTAATTGTTTTAAACGCATTCCTAATATTTTTGTTTTTTCATATTTAGTTAATAATGGTATTGTTTTGTGCAATTCATCTACAATAATTCCATCTTTATTTCTTGACACTTTACATAATTCTTTAATTTCATTAAAATTTTTATATAAACACTCATTGTGATAATTTAATATATGATTTTTTTTATAATCATCATTAAATTTATTAAAATCACTTTCGTCTAAGTCTTCCATATCATGGTCATATTTGGTATATGCCATTTTTTCACTATCAAAAATATTTTTTGCACCAAGTTTATCATCAGACTCAAGTTTTTTGTTATCAAGTGATTGTTTATACATATTGGGTTCTTCATCGTCATCATCATCATCGTCGTCTTCATCATCATCGTCGTCAATAGTTGATACATCATCACCACTATTGTCCTGTTCTATATCAAGATCATTGTCTTGTTCTAAATCTTGTTCCGGCTCTTGGTCTGGCTCTGTTGAATCAGGTTCTGTAAGAACTTTGTCACTCATTTATATAGATTACATATAAATATTAAAAAATATTTATATCAATTATATTTTTTAATAGTTAGTTAAAATAGTGTAATTGGTTTAATTGGTTTTCCAAATAAAATCACAATGACTACATAAATATAAATATTTCATAGAAGTATTATCATACCTAATATAAATAATCTCTTTCTTGTTTGGGTCAAATTCTGAAGTATTTGTTTCACATAAACTGTTGGGACATTTAATACTATTTATTCGTGGTAAAGTAATATCTAATTTTGTATATTTATTAATATGAACATTGTATTTGTCTTCTGTTTTATTAATATTTTCTTCTAATATACACTTATTTACATCCAAAATTTTGTCATCAACATTACCGCAATTTCTACAATAATAAACAATTTTATCACAGTCTTCTTCTTCTAATTTAATATAATACATATTACTGCAATTAGTACAAAAATTCATTATTAACGTCTTATATAATATAATATATACTATTTAAATAAAAAATTAGTAATCAATTTTTCATATTAAAATTTTTCATATTAATCAATTATTATATTAATATATAATATAATATAATGCTATATATAGTGATGTATTTCCAGATTTTACACATTTATTTGGATAATTAGTCTTGCAGACTATTATAAAGATATAAAGAACGATGAGCTTTTGGAACCTTTTATGGATGCTGCTAAAACAATGGTAGATAGTAATAATCAGCAAAGACCTAAAACTAAACTACATTCTTTACTAAATCATATAATTTGTTATAATTAAGACTATAATTTAGATTATAGAGCACAATTTCAAATGGATTTTTCATATCAATAAAATTAGCATATTTAATTTTGTTAGCATTTATTAATTCTAATATATGTGTTTTATTATTTTGGAAAGCGCTATTAACAATCGTCTTAAATTTACACATAATTTCTATAGTATGCGCTGTCTTTTTTTTAACAACATTATGCTGAATATGAATATCATTAATTAAACAAATTAACGTAACTATTGAAAATTCAATATTTTTATAAAACACTAAATAATTATATTTATTTAATTCACTATGTTGTTCTCGCACTCCTGGCTCATTTAATAGTGGATTGTCACACAATATTGTTACTAATGTAAATAATATTGAATGTATTGATTGACATGAACTCCAACTATCACCAGACCATGTATTTAATATGGATAAACAAACTTTTCCATTTGAATATAAATTGGGATTAAATCGCATAGTTCCATCATTTGTCAAATATTTAACTAGTGGAGGCGCAAAAGGATAATTTTCAGGAAATGTAAATTCAAAAAAATAGTTACCATATGCATATGGAGTGCAATTATTTCCAATAATTAAAGCATAACCCTTAAATACATTTTCTTCATCATGCTTATAATATATATTTTCCCTACTTAAAGACTCTTCATTGGTTATAATATATTTAACATCTTTTGCTATTCGCTTAATGGCACTATTATTTATATACATAATACTAATAATATTAGTATGTTGGTTTTAATACTATTTTATAATATTATTATAATTCATAAAATAATATTATAAAAATTGAAATAAAAATATAGTATTATATAATAATAATACATAAGTATGACAAGTAATAGCACCAATACTAAAATTTTTACATCCAAATGGGATGAATATTTGGCTTCTAATAAGTCAGAAAAAGGCGGAATTATAACACATACAAAAATAGGTAGCAAAGAAACGGGTATATATGCTGGTAGTTATAATATTACAAATATGCCTGAATTTTGGTCTAATTATTATAGTCATGTGTTTGAAAAAAAGAATAAAGAATATTTGACAGAAAAACAATTAATTGAAGATGGCCCACTGTTGGTAGATATTGATTTGCGCTATGCTACAACTGTTAATAGTCGTCAACATAATAAAAATCATATTATAGATTTAATTGTATTGTATGCCAACAAATTAAACTTAATATATGCTATACCAAATAAATCGACAATAAGTGTATATATATTAGAAAAACCAGATGTAAATATATGTGAAGACAAAGTAAAAGATGGAATTCATCTTATATTTACTATAAAAATGGACAAATCCCATCAATGTGTTTTGCGAAAAATGATTATTGAAGAAATTGGAAATATTTGGGATAATATTAAATACACAAATTCTTATGAAGAAATATTTGATGAAGGTATAACAAAAGGATTCGTTAATTGGCAAGTGTATGGTTCAAGAAAACCAGACCATAAAGCATATAGTCTAACATATTTTTATGAACTAACCTATTTCAAAGAAGACTTAGCACAAGGCATTGAAGAAATTTGGGATTTCAAAGAAATTGCTGTATCAAAAATTAACATTAAAGAACATTTAGAGTTAATGAGCGCACGTTGTAATAAACATCAAAAATTTGAACTTAATGAAAATAGTGATTTATTAAAAAAAATAGAATATGAAAAACAGCAACTAAACGTAAAACAACGTAAAGCAACTATAAATGTTGTTGCATCCAAAATAGACATAAACATGTATGATTTTGGTAAGATTGATAGTGTAAAAACATTAGACAGTTTAATTGAGTGTTTTCTTGAGGAAATAGCAAATAGTGATTATGAAATAAAAGAGACACATGAATTTACAATGATTTTGCCTAAAAATTATTATGAGGCTGGTTCATATAATAAGTGGATTAGGGTTGGTTGGGCATTAAAAAATACGCACGAAAAGTTGTTCTTGACGTGGCTTAAATTTAGTTCTCAATGTGATACCTTTAAATTTAGTCAAACAGAAGTATCAAAATTGTATGAACTATGGAAAAATTTTGATGTTAAAAATAATGACGGTTTAACCAATCGTTCTATTATGTTTTGGGCAAAAACATATAATTATGCCGAATATGATAAAATTCGTAAAGAAACAATAAGTTATTACATAGAGCAAACATTGCAAACCATGATTATGAAAGATAAAGTGGCCGAATTTGATTTGGCTGTTGTGCTATATCAGCTTTTTAAAGACCAATTCGTGTGTATTAGTGTTAAAAATAATGAATGGTATGAATATAAAAATCACAAGTGGAACGAAATCGATTCAGGAAGTACATTAAGATTATTAATATCTAAAAAAATGCATGATATTTACTCTAAAAAATCTCACGAATTAATTGAAACAATTACAAAAAAAGAAAATAATGATGAAAATACAGAAAATTTAAAGACCCGCGCTTTAAAATTGGGAGATATATGTATATTACTAAAAACAACAAGTTGGAAAAACAATATTATGAAAGAGGCTAAAGAGCTATTTTATGATAAAAACTTTATGAACAAATTAGACGCAAATCCTTATTTAATGTGTTTTAATAATTATGTAATTGATTTTAAGGCAAAAACTCACAGAAAGGGTAAGCCAGATGACTATATTTCTAAATCCACAAATATTGATTATATTCCGTATGACAATTTAAATTCAAACTCTTATAGTTCAATTATTCAAGAAATAAATAAATTTATTGACGAACTGTTCCCAGATAAAGAACTTCGTCGCTATATGTGGGAGCATTTAGCCTCTATTTTAATTGGAAAAAATGATAGTCAAACATTTAACATTTATACGGGTAGCGGGTGCAATGGTAAATCTAAATTAGTTGAATTAATGAGTAGATGTTTGGGAGATTATAAAGCAACTGTTCCAATTACACTAATTACGCAATCACGAAACTCAATTGGTTCTACTTCATCGGAAGTAGTAGCATTAATGGGTGTTCGTTATGCTGTTATGCAAGAACCAAGCAAAGGCGATGTGATTAATGAAGGTATTATGAAAGAAATTACTGGTGGTGATCCTATTCAAGCACGAGCATTATTTAAAGATAGCGTAACATTTATGCCTCAATTTAAATTGGTGGTGTGTACAAATGTGTTATTTGATATTAATACAAATGATGATGGCACTTGGCGACGCATTAGAATTTGCGATTTTATGTCAAAATTTATAGATGCTCCTTATGAAAATGAAGACAAATTTCCAAAAGCAAATTTTCCATATCAATATTTAATTGACCAAAAAATAGATGAAAAATTCACGTTATGGGCTCCATTATTAATGTCCAAATTAGTTGATTTGGCATATAAAACAGAAGGCAAAGTGGTAGATGCTAAAATAGTTACATCTGTTAGTGATAACTATCGCGAAGCACAAGATTATTTAACTGAGTTTGCCAAAGAAAAAATAGCTCGACAACGTGAAGGAATAATTAAGAAAACAGAATTAATGGAAGAGTTTAAAACATGGTATACAATGAATTATGGTCGGGCATCTTTACCAAACGGAAAAGAAATAACAGATTATATGGATAAGCAATATGGTAAAAATAAACGTGGAAAATGGTATAACGTTATTATAAATTATAATAATGAAAGTGATAATGAAGAACAAGATTAAATCAATATTAAATCAATATTAAATAATAATAAAATAATAATAAAATAATAATAATAAAACTTTATTTATTATTATTTATGTCTTTTAGCATGTTTTAATTTTTTTCACTTTTTATATCTTAATGTTTGCCTTTTTATTTGTTTACGTCTTAATGTTTTACTTCGTCTTAATGTTTGTCTTTGTCTTTGTCTTTGTCTTTGTCTTGTTATACGTTTACCATGACCCATAAAGTCATTGAATTGTGTCCTTAGTCGGGTAATAAAAGCAGGAGTATGCCAAAAAACGGCTTGCTCATTAGTAGTCTGCCAGAAGGTTTGTCCATTGTTATTGTTTCTAAGAGCATCTATTAGAGATAGTTCTTTCTGTTTATCCTCATTGTAAAATAAAAAATAATGTCCATCATTAAATAATATTGATGTATTGTCAGCTACTTTTTCTATTGTATTTGCTTGTATATTTATGGTATAGTCATTATACTTAATATCACCATATGTACACCTATTTCCAGTTATTTGCCTTCTTTCATAAAATAAAAATATAAAACTATGTTTAAACTTATATGCTAAAAATTGTAAAAATAACACCTCTACATTACCTTTGTTTTTTAATAACCTAATTTCATCTTTTTTTTTTTTTTTAAGATTTTCATTTTCAAAATCTGTGTACATATTTATTGTAAATATTCTATCACTGTCGTCAAATGTTGTTGCAAGTTCATGACCCATTGAGTCTAATAAAGACACAAGCTTCTTTTTAATAATACTACTAATTGTTGGGTTATTTATATCTGTGTATATTTTAAAAAGTACACGTCTATATTCTGTAATTCCTTCAATAATATAGTCTATTATTAAATTCTTATTTGGACATTTATCAATTATATTACTAACAAGATGATTTGGTAACAATTGTCGCGCTATATTAATTGCATGCAAACCGCAAAACCCATCTGCTGGTGGATCTATAATTTTCCAATCACTACCAACACTACCATCACTACCAAATATTTGTTCGATTTTATGTTTTACAAATGCATCAGACTCATTAAACCGAGATTGTAACCACATATGAAGAGCTCCAGCAGTAATTACAGAAGAGTTTTGATTTTTTTTAGCTGGTATATCTTGTCTTTTTAGTTCATTTTGTTTACTAAATTCATGTAGTGCTGCTAATTGTTTAAGTCGCTCTATTTGTTTTGACTTCTCCTTGCGACTTCTATGTGAAAGCTGTCCGTCTGCAAATAGATGTGTTGCATGACTAAATTTAAACATTATATATAATAACTATATAATAACTATATAATGAATATATAGTTATTATATAATAACTATATAATAACTATATAATGAATATATAGTTATATTTGTAGAATTTATAAAAATATATATTTGTAGAATTTATAAAAATATATATATAACAATGTATAAAGTATAATAAATAAAGTATAATAAATAAAGTATAATAAATAGAAGACTATAGTATCACATTTTTTCTATTAATGAATTATAAGTTTGTGTGTCGTCTCTCAAATTATAAAATTCTAGAAAATAAACATATCCATCATATGTTAAATTCATTAAATTAGATAAAATTATTGGTATAATTAAATAAATAACTAATATTAAAAGCATTACTTTATTAGTATATTGCTTTTCAGGTATAAATCTTGAAAATATTAAATACAATACAAATAAAGTATAATATACAATTATATAATAAAAATAAATAGTTTTATATATATCATAATTTGAGACCAAATAATTATTTTTTCTATCATCCATATGTAATGACGTTTTGTAATTGTCTATTTTTTTTTGTATTTCTTGCAATATAGCAACTTTATTACTAATAATATCTGTCATAGAACCTCTATCCAATAATAATGTTTTGTGATCGGCAATAAATGTTGTATAATATTTATATAATGTATCTAAATCATTCAGTTCAGCAGTTAAAAATGTTTTTATTGAATTTGTAGCATTTGATTCGCAGTCCTCTGCAAATTGAGGCGTATCTTCAAATGCTCTATGTCTTGATTCTAATGATTGCCTTACAAATTTATATAACCCATAATCTTCGTAAGGTTCAACGCGCGTTGAACCAAAATATTTTGTTATCCAATTATTATCGTCATCGGATGTTTCATAACTATCTATATCGGCGGGGTCGCGTGGCCACTCACCGCCTATAATATTACCAGCATTAGAAATACCATCAAAAATATCAGCAGTTTCACCTATTATGTCATCAATAGTATTAGTAGCTCTTTCTGCACCTTCCTTACATTTTTCAATAGCTTTCAAAGCAGCATTTTCACAATTGCAATAATTCGCATTTTTATAATCTTGCAGTGTCGCCGCAAATGGTTCAATATTATTAGCATTTGATGTAACTACATTTTCTATATAATCATTATAAGTAGTTTGCCAATCATTTTTATTTAACACATTAGATACTAAATCCGCATTTGGACCAAGTATACCACCAACGGCCGATACAAATGTGTTTTCAACACCATCACTGACTGCTTCACAACATGCTTTTATAACTTGTGGCATAACACGTTCACAATTGCACTCTACAGGTTCAAAAATGTGTTTTTTTCGTGATTGATTATTTCCCATTTTATATTATAACTAATATAAAACAATATATTATAGTTTTAAATTAATTTTTTAACACTAAATAAAATTACTTATTCTTTCTTTTTTTCTTTTCTTTTCTTTTTTATTTTATTTTCTTTTCTTTTCTTTTTTTCTTTTCTTTTTTTTTCTTTTCTTTTCTTTTTTTTTCTTTTCTTTTTTTTTCTTTTCTTTTTTCTTTAAATTGTAATATGTTAAAAAATATTAGTTGGTGCATCCAAAGGAATATTAAATAAAATATCGTTTGAAAAGTTCAA
>Ga0247837_1008999_pt1 | contig 12213 bp, 14 predicted proteins | sample LaCtaG_2_FD_187115 | JGI IMG/M metagenome (GOLD analysis project Ga0247837, IMG submission 187115) | Freshwater microbial communities from meromictic Lake La Cruz, Castile-La Mancha, Spain - LaCruzMarch2015_14.5m | ecosystem: Environmental > Aquatic > Freshwater > Lake | place: Spain: Castile-La...
TGAAACTATCTCCAAAGATATACCCGAATCTTTAAAAAATACACCATCTGGAGAACTAAACGAAAAAATATTAATCTTGAAGAAGAGTTTAGATGAGATAAAATCAAACAAGACCAAACTCTTGTATAATAAAAACAGAATAGCCCAACTCAAAGAATACAAGCAAGATATAGAAAATAATAACCATTCCATCTTGACATCTAGACAAGACAAAATTAAAACCCTTCATTCTCAGTTGGTTTCGTTAAGAAAATATGTAGAAGATAATATTAGTACTGAGGATATTGAATCAATTGAAAAAAAAATTGTTGAATTTAAGATGTCTCTAGAGAACATGTTACAAATTCAAAAACAAAAGGATCATTATTTTGATCTCTATACACAGTACACGAAGAAAATAAAAGAACATGAGGAATCTTTAACACAAATGACAATCTTAAGCATAGAGGAAGAAATAGAATTAGAAGAAAATATATCAACTACAAATGAGGATATAAATAAAAAAAATAAAATTATTGAGAATATAAATCTTTTGGAAACTATTCGTAATGCGGACGCACATCTTCAGTATTTACAGTATAAACAAGAATTAAGAGAATTAGAAGATGAGATATCTACCAGCAAGATTGAAAGAGACAATTTAAATGTCTTTACTCAAAGACTCAAGACACTCCAAACCAGTATTGAAATATCTGAAAGTAAACTCTTGTATAAGTTTATAGATAACTTAAATCAACGTGTTAACTACCATTTAGAATCTATGTTTGCAGAACCTCTAAATGTAAATATATCTTGTTTCAAAGAAACAAAGAAGGGAGAAAAGCCAAAGATTGACCTTGAGATTTTTTACAAGGGTAATGAGACGGAAATTGGAAACTTAAGTGGAGGAGAATTTGACAGACTCAATATGTGCTTCCTTCTGTCTTTTAACGAACTTTCAAGATCTAATATAATTATTCTAGACGAGGCTTTATCTTCGTTAAACCAAGAACTTGTTTGTGATATCATAGAGCACTTGAAAGAAAATAATGATAAAGAAAAATTGGTAATAATGACTTTACACCAGTCGATAAAAGGTATGTTCGATCAAGTAATTAATTTATAAATATCTTTACCTATTATAAATAATGACGCAATTTCAAAAGTCTCCAAAGAAACAAAGAAAAAGGACTACTAAGAAATCTCCTAGAAAACCCACAAAGAGACATAGCAAGTACGTCAAGTCTTTCACTAGAAAAGATGGTATATATGTCAAAGCCCACTACAGACAAGTTGGAGGTAAGAGAATAAGCAAATAAATAAAAATTAATTTATAATAATAAAAAATTATTATTATAAATTTTAATCACCAAGTATTATTTTATTCTCCGTCTTGTTTAATCTCTCATCGCTTATAAAAATCAAACTAGAAAGATGAGACAAGTTTCTGTATATGTCTACCCTTTTATAAGGATATTTTAAATCACTAAGCCAGATATTACGAGGCACCTTTAATACTACAAGACGAGCAATACGACGATTTAAAATGTAATTAACAATATTCTCTATTCTAATCTTTGACAGACATTGTATAAACTTTTCTAATAAAAAGTGTTTCTTACCTCCTTGAGGTGCGTCTATAAACACCACGTCCTGAGTTAAATTATCTAGAATCTTGGTATAATCAAGATTGTATACATTTACATTTTTTAATTTATAAAGTTTTATATTATTCTCCAGTCTGTCATATTCTAGAGGATCTATTTCTACCGCATTCACATGAGAAAAGTGCTTGGAAAAATTTAGCGTATTACACCCTACATTGGCTGTAGCATCTGTTATCGTATTTAATTTAGGTAATATTTTCTTTATAAACTTACTAATTTGCTCTGCTTCATCCGCAAAAGAAGAGCTTATAATAGACTGTTTACTCAGTCTTATATTATCTGGAACAGGATGAGGAAAATGAGAGTCGTGAAACTCATGATTAGCATCTACAGAACTCTCAGGATAACAAGTAAGATTTGCTGGATAAGTGATATAGGAGTTTACATCATTTTCATCTAATATTTTAAAATCCATTTTAGTTTATTTATATAATTTACAAGATATAAATATTGTGAATTATATCTCGTATAAAAATGATTTTTAAAGGTTAATTCTGTTAAAGTATTGTCATCTATATTATATAAAAATGAAAAACAATAGAGAACTTATTTACGTCTACGAATGGGCTGATGAGGAGGATACTTTCCAAAACATCTCCATCATTCGCATGTTTGGAATAACAAGAAACAATAAAACTGTCATGTGCAGAATAGAAAATTTCTCTCCTTTCTGTTATATGGAACTTCCTACAGAAATAAAATGGAATGAAACTAACCTTGGCGTTCTTCATAATGCCATGAAGACTCAAATGAATAGTTGCATGCCTATCAAGATTGACTTTCAAATGAAAAAGAGACTTTACAACTCCAAGTTTGACTATAGCTATGCTACTGAAAAATATGAGGAAAAGAAATTTCCATATCTCAAGATGAACTTTAACAATGTCACCAAGATGAATCAGTTCATTGCCTATTCAAGAAAAGGAATTAACAGCAGTACATTTGGAAAAATTACAGTCAAGATATATGGTGCTGAAAGAAGTTTAGTTCCTTCTTTACAATTTATGGGTACAAAGAATATTCCAACCGTAGGTTGGGTCTTGGTAAATGATATGATAAAAGTAGGTTCAGTAGATAAAGAAACAAAGAAAGATATTGAATATATTATAGATTGTGATAAAGTAAAAACAGTATCTCAAGAAGTCATAAGTAAGCTTCCTCCAGTCTATCCTTCTATCCTATCCTTTGATATTGAAACCTATTCTTCAAGAATTGTGTGTATGCCTGACCCTGTTATTCCAGAAGACTGCGTGTTTCAAATAGGATGTACCCTAAGAACGAGAGAAGGAAAAGAAGAAAAGTACTTATTCACTTTGAAGGAATGTGGAAGTATCGATGATGCTGTTGTAAAGAAATATAAATCTGAAAGATTGATGTTAATAGATTATGCCAAGTTTGTTTGTGAAAAAGATCCTGACGTTATTATTGGATACAACATTTACGGGTTTGATTACACTTATCTTATGAAGAGAGCAGAACTCTGTAATTGTTTTGACAAGTTTATGACTCAAGGATGTATATCAGGAAGAGTATGTAAGAAGGGAGAACTCAAGTGGGAAAGCTCAGCTTACGGCAAACAGATCATTAACTATATTCAAACCGAAGGAAGACTTGTTTTTGATATGCTTCCTTATATGAGAAAAAGTTATAGATTGAATAATTATAAACTTGAGACGGTATGTGAGGAATTTTTGAAAACAAATAAAGATCCTCTTAAATACACTGACATTTTCAACTGTTATTTAAAAGGAGATGAGGAAAGCATGGCTTTATGTGGAAAATACTGTATTCAAGATAGCTATGTCGTTTACTTGCTATTTCAAAAGTTATATACTTGGTATGATATAACAGAGTCAGCTAATACAAATAAAGTTCCTATGTTTTATCTATACGCTAAAGGACAACAAATCAAGATGTTTTCTCAAGTCTTCTCGTACTGTTATCATAACAATATTGCTATGAACGTGGTTAATTCTACAAAGACAGAGAAATATACTGGCGCAACTGTGCTTAATCCTATACCTGGTATTTATACGAACATTCTTCCTTTTGACTTTGCCAGTCTTTACCCAAGTATTATCATGGCTTACAATATTGACTATTCAAGATGTATAGAAGATGATGATGCAAAAGTAGATGATAGTCATTGCCATGTATTAGAGTGGGAAGACCATCATGGTTGCGAACATGATCCAAATAGAAAGATACATAAACAAGAGAGCGCTATTAAGAAGGCAGAGGAAAAGAAGATATGTAGTAGTTTCAAGTTTAAATATATCAAGTCGGAACATGCTGGTAAAGGTGTTATTCCTACGATTCTATACTCTCTTATCGGTGCTAGAAAGAATGTGAGAAAGCAATTGGAATCTATTCATGACGAATATAGAGCGATAACTAATTTCTTGGAAGGAAAAGAATTGTCAGAAGAAGAAAAAGTAAAGATAACTATAGATATTTCAAATAAAGATTTATTATTAAAAAGACATGCAGAGTTGGATGTACTTAAGATTGTGTTGGATAAGAGACAAATATCTTACAAGGTAAATGCTAATAGTATGTACGGTGCTATGGGTGTTTCTAAGGGCTTCCTTCCTCTTAAACATGGTGCTATGTCGGTCACTTATATAGGAAGAAAATCTATAGAGAAAGCTGTATCTTTCATCAAGAACAACTGGGAAGGTTCTACAGTCGTCTACGGAGATACTGACTCGTGCTTCGTAAAATTTCCTCAGGTAGAAGGAAAGACAAATAAAGAAATTTGGGATTTTGCCGAGAATGTGGTTGAGAAAGTAAAGACCATATTTCCAGATCCTATGAAGTTAGAGTTTGAAGGAAAGATGAATGCTAGTTATTTCATCTTGACTAAAAAGAGATACGTAGCTCAGTCTTGTGATGTGAATGGAAATATTGACAAGAAGATTACGAAGAAGGGTGTAGTATTACAGAGACGAGATAACTGTAAGTTGTTGAAGGATATTTACGAGCACTGTATATCAACATTGATAAAGAATACTGAGGTGGTACAGTATATCAAGAATAAAACAAAAGAAGCTATCTTGAAGGATAGTGTCACTTCAACATTGATTCAGGATATTATAGATTATTTGAATATGTGTTTCCAGATGAGATATAATTATAAGGATTTCGTCATTACAAAGGGTCTTAACAAGACTGAATATAAAGGTAAAAGAGTTCCTCCTCATGCTGCTTTAGCTTTAAAGTTGGAAAAGAGAGGTATTCCTGTTCCTGTTAATACAAGACTGGAGTTTTTGTATATTGATATTGAAAAGAAGAATAAATTACAAGAGGATATTATCGAGGAACTTAATTATTTTAAGGAACATAGAGATGTATTGAGAATAGATTATATTTATTATTTGGAGCATCAGATTGTTAAGCCTATTGATGAGATCTTCAAGGTGGCTTTTGGTATTGAGGATTTTTGGAAGAAGCATACAGCGATAAGAAAGGTAAAGTTTGCGGTAAATAATGAAATTAAAAACTTATTTAGTCCTGATATAAATATTTTGTAAAAGTTTTCTAAAGAATTTTATATTTATATTTCTTATAAATATAAAATGCTAACTGTATTAATCGCATTGGGATTCATAATCGCATCTATTATCTTTATTATTATAAACACAAGAAAGATTGTAAAGAACGATAAATCCGAATTTAAACTTCTTGAAAGCACCTTTGACAAGGTTATAAAAATAAATAAAAAAATAAACAACAATGATATTGAGATTGTCGTATTTCAATATAAACTACTTGATTCTAACCATGCTGCTGTTTCGGTATTAAATAAAACAACCAATACCAGTCTAATTACAAATGTAAATATCGTAAATAAGTTTTATAAAGAAGATACTCAAGAATACCTGATATTTTCCAAAAACATAACACAAGAAGAGGCAGGTAATACTATACTTAACTTTAATCTTGACTTGTGGTTGAATAAATATCATTGTGTAAGATATGAAATTTCAAATGTATAATTTAAATATAAATTACTTATTTATAATAAAGATGAGGACCATTCTTGATTTTGATACTCTTACCGATATGAAAAATGTCATTGTGTGTGTAGTACCAAAAGAGAATGAAAGACATTACGATCTTTTACCTTACTTTCTACAAAATATGAGAATTCCTTTTGTAAAAGTATCTACAAGATATCCAGATCTTATTAGAGATATGGAATACGAACCCGAGGATATCAAAGAACCTTTTATGGTGTGGAGAATTAACGGAGAGTGGGTGTCTATCATTAAGAGGACATCTTTGAAAATTATTAAAGATATGGAAAAACACTATTACAAACAAATTGTTTTATAATTTATAAAAATATCATCATTAAAGTATCATCATTAGAATTAAGATATATATCTTTCGCTTCCTGAACTGTTATAGCGCTTGACTTGTATACTTTTGATAAATTTACTGTATTATGTAATCTCCAAGTCCATTCAAAGGCTTTTGATGGAGATGACATATAATCATCCACCTTTATTTTTTGCATATTCTCTTTCACATGAGTTCTACATATAGGACAAGGAAGAACAAACTGAAGACTGGAAATAAACGCTTTCCATACGCTCTTTGTATAATCATTAAAAGGATTCAAATGTAATGAAAAAGTATGAAGCACAAACCAAGTAGGTCTACCCCAGAAATCCTTGGTTACATACTTGGGGTTATACTTTTCTTGAATATCAGTAAAAGACAAGGATAATATCTGCTCTCCGTTAAGACGACGTTTATAGTTTATATACTCATGGAGAGCCCAAGACCATTCTAATGCGCTGGTAGATTTAGATTCAATTATATAATTTTCTAAAATTTCAGGTTCATTTATAGAGTAATATACTTTCATTTTCTCGTTACGTGTAGCTTCAGTCTTGGTATTACCTGACATGGTTATAAACTCTTGCATCCAGGTAGACCACATCTTGTTAGGCATAAGAATAGCGAAGCATTTTATAAAGCCAAGCATACCCCATCTTGTTTTCGAATCTTTTTCAGACAATGACAAGGCGTCAAAGCAAGAGCAAATTACATGAAGACATTTCCAATATATTTTATTATGAGCTCCTTTAGAAAAATTCATAGTCTTTTGATTATTATTATTTTATGTATAATATAATTATTTAAAAGTTATTTACATTAACTCTAAATTTTTAATATGGATAAATTAGATATTCCCAAAATAATTCATTTAACTTATAAAGATCACAATATCCCGGCATCTTGGAAATCAACTATTCCCGCTTGGAAAAAATATAACCCTGACTGGGAAATAAGATTTTGGACTGACGAAGATAACAGAAAACTCATCGAGTCTAAATACAAATGGTTCTTACACGTTTACGATTCTTACGAATATGGCATCCAGAGAGCTGACGCAATCAGATATTTTATCCTATATACATATGGAGGAATTTACAGCGACATGGATATTGAGCCTACTAAGAACTTTAACAAACTTTTTACAAAGAAAACAGACCAAGAAGTATATCTAATTAAGTCTCCTCAGCTTTCCTACGTTACCAACTGCTTCATGGCAAGCAAACCTAAAACTAAATTTTGGGAAGACGTCTTCAAAGAGATGAAGGAAGTAGCCAAATCTCCTTCTATATTTTGGGTTGGAAAACACTGGACTGTTATGAATACTACTGGACCTATTATGATTAACAAGGTTTATAGAAATTATAAAAATAAAGATAAAGTCAAAATCATATGCTCTGAATATATTGTACCTACAAAATGTAATATTTGTAGCAGAAAACCATGCAAGACAAGATCAAGTTATACCAAATTACTTCAAGGAAGTTCTTGGTGTAACTTTGATACAAAAATATACAATTGTTTTCTTTGTAATTTTGGGACTATTAAAGCCGTGATTATCGCGATTATTCTTATTATACTTAGACATCTCATGTACATTCTCAATTAGAATTATGTATTTTATTAATCTTCACCAACCCCTGAACTATTTTCTCGTCAAATACCTTATCATTATGATGAACGTAAAAAGAATTTAAACTCGAGCTTGCTAAATACACTACTAGAAATAAAAGTATTAAATTTCTTCCATCTGGAAAAGATCCTGTTAATATATAATTTCCTAAAAAAGAAACTACAACAGCCAATATAAATGATCTTCTCCAATACACTTGGGTATGCTTATTCTTGATAAGCATATTCATCTTTTTCAATGTTATTTTAAGATCGTCTTTACTTTCATATTTAGCAACTTGAACCAGCTTGCCGTTTCCATGTTTACATAAGTTTTTATTTTTGGTGTAGGGACCTTGAGGGCATGTTAAATCTGCGTGCTCTGTTTTCAAAGCAATCTTGAATAAAACTCCAAATAAAATAGCGTATACAAATAAATCACTATATTTTATATCGTTTGTTATTCTATTTTTAAAGATGACAAACAAGATGGCTGAAAGTAGTAATAATATCTTCATCAGGAGAGGTCAATTTGTTTTTTCTTACAGCAAAACCATCTTTTTAATTTTTGAAAAAAAGTTTCTTCTTGTTTCTGTCTTTGATATAATTGAATGAGATCATATAACTCTATTTCTTCCTTCATTTTTTATTATATTTATTATAGTTTAATATTAAATGTCAAACTTTAGAATTAGAAATGGAGAGAAATAATTTAAATTAATAGATTTTATTATAAATAAAAATATTTATAATAAAATGTCAAAAGAATTTGAACCTCTCTACGCCACTGACAAAAATGGAAAAACAAAAGAATGGAATATCCGTGTAGATAATCACAACACTCATTCTAAAATAGTATATTCTTACGGTTATATTGACGGTAAAAAAACAATTTACGAACTTGAAATATCCAAAGGAAAGAACATTGGAAAAAAGAATGAAACAACACATTATCAACAAGCCTTGACAGACGCCGAATCAAGATGGAAGAAGAAGATGACTATTGACGGATATTCTCCTTTTAAAAATAAAGATGAATCTTCCGAAGTATCTGAATCTCTTTCCCCTATGCTAGCGCACGATTATAATAAACATTCTAAAAAAGTAGAGTTTCCATGTTTTATTCAACCCAAACTTGACGGATATAGAATGGTTTATAACTCAAAGGATAAAAAGATGTATTCAAGAAACGGAAAGGAGTACAGCATTCTACAAGGTACAAATCTTCACGAAGAACTTGGTAGAATCAATGTTAATTTAGATGGAGAGTTATACATACATAACAATTTGAAGTTTGAAGATTATGGCGTATTGAGAAAAAAAAAGTTGTCAAAGGAAGATGAAAAGGTATTGGAGAATATGGAATATCATGTTTACGATGTTATCATCGAAGAAGACTATCATCAGCGTCATAAGATTCTTTCCATGATAACAGTCCATACGGACTTGATAAAATTAGTACCAACCTATATGTGTAATAACAAAGAGGATATAGAAACATATCATTCACGATTTATAAGTGAAGGATATGAAGGCTCAATGATTAGAAATTATAATGGATTATATATGCAAAAGTATAGAAGTTATAATTTATTAAAATATAAAAACTTTGACGATGCCGAATATAAAATAATAGATTACACTTACGAAAATGATGTACTTGGAAAGAACGACAAGGTTATTGTATGGATATGCAAGACAAGAGAAGGAAAAACATTTAACGTTCCTAGTAAAGGAACTAGAGAAGAGAGAAATAAACTTTACGAAGATGGGAAGGAGTATATTGGTAAAATGTTAAGCGTTCAGTATTTTGGTTTGACTAATGATGGGATACCACGGTTTCCAAAAACATTGAGAGAAGGAAGAAGCTCTATTAGAGAAGAGTAATTTACCAAATAGTTTTTAAGAATTCTATCAAGCAACAATCCTTATTAAAAAGTTTGTCTCTAAAATCGCTTACGTCTATCTTGTAGTTGTCAGGCTCATTAAGAATATTAGTAATTAGTTTCAAGTCTTCATCCATATCTCCGGTTAGTCTAAGACAACAATCTCCACCAAATATTTCTTCAGCTTTTTCAGCACCAATATAAATAGGTATGGTGTTATGAGCGAAGCAATTAGTAAGTTTTTCAGAGATGTATTTATTGCTGACTGTGTTTTCGATTGCGATGTTATATTTATAATCCGAATATAACATCTCATCCTTTTCAAATGAGCCTTTGATATAAGGCCAGTCTTGTTTATTCCCAAGAATATTTTTTAATAAATTACATCCAGTACCATAGATGTCTACAGGGATGTTTGATTTAGACATTTTTATAGCCAAGTTTATTCTGTAAATATGACCGGGAAGATGTGCTTTATGACTAATCATCATTGAGATGATTTTGGGTTTATCGTTGTAAGTCTTAACTACGGTATCAGCCCAGTTATGACATTGGAAGGTATAATGTTCTTCAAATGGTTCAGAAAGAGACTCAATCTTTCCTATGAAGTATCTAGAGATGTATCGCTTAGCATAGTTTATAAAGTCTTCCTCAAAGTTAATTAGTTCTAGAGGTTCATAGGAGAATCCGATAACATTTTCTTTAGGAATGTGCGCTATGTTCGGCATGGCTTTGTTAATAATGATAACATGGGTATAAGAGTCGTCGTTTACGAATTTAATTTTGTCGTCTTCCCTTCCATATATTTTATAGTAAACTGTTGAGTCAAAGTTGCAATAGTCTGCGAAGCATCTTACGCGAATCATTTTGTATGAGGTAAATATAAATTGTAAATTTTTAAAACAAAAAGTTATAATAATAAAAAATAGAAAATAGAAAGAATATATTGAAAAACAGTCTTGCTATATCGTTAGCAGTTGATTTCTTTTTGTAAAGTATAAAAATAATATTTCCAATAGAAGTAGTCATATAAAGATAAAGCAATAACTTGTCGTATGTTTTGAGATACTTTATTTTTTTGAGGTTAATATCTTTTCTGCGAGCATAGGATTTAATTTCTGATGCTGTATTAAGTATAGCTAAGCTTAATCCTATTGTTATAATTGAATACATAGTATCAATCGGTACTGGTATAGTAATTTTATGAATGTTATTATAATTTGTTATTAGAGTATATACGGATTTAATCAAAAGTAGAATAATTATGTATTCTCTGATCTTGTCTCTTTTTTCATATATGTAATGTTCTTTATCGTATATTATCATGTTAAACGGAGGAGGTATCAATATATAATTGTTCTAAAGAAAATAAAGGAGAATCAATAAAATATATAATCGCATTATCCACTTCAGTAAATCTTTTAATATTAGCATACACTATAGGATAATTATTTTCCATTTTAAACAGTATATTGTTTCTACCGTCAATATAAAAACTCTTTCTTGAAGCTGTGGTAAGCTGTATTATTCTCTTTGTCATATTTTCAGGGTATATATTTCCCAATATAACATGAGCTCTTGCTGCTTTGTTCCTTTCACTATCGGTAGCATTTTTGTAAAAGACATCGTAAGCGGCGTTCTCAAATACAAAGTAAGTGATAGGCATATTGTTAAACATTTCAAGGTATCCCAAGAGATCTAGAGATTTTGAATAACATTCTGGATTAGCGCATACTTCAGAGTCTCCAAAGATATGGTATTTAATTTTGTCTTCCAATGTGTATAGAGTTTTTTCACAGGGTTCAGGATATGTCTTTTCGAAAGTACTAAAGATATTATTTGTTCCGAACAAGGATGCCATTATCTTTATATTTTTGTAAAGATATAAAGATATAATTATATTTTATAAATTTATAAAGAGTTTATAAAAAATGAAAATACTATCCATTGATATCGGTGTAAAGAACTTTGCCATGTGGATCGAGGAATTCTTTCCAGTAAAGATTGAGGAGTTCAAGAAGGAATTCTCCTCCTCTTTCAAAACACCAGCAAAACGTTGCGACAAGAACAATGAAGCAACTCCAGAATACGCAGACTTCTTAAAGAGGTTTATGGTATCTTCTAAAACTGTGTTCTGTAAAAAGATAGACTTCTCGAGCGAAGAGAAATGCGAAAAGACTAAGAGAGGTCAAATCATCCTTGACAATAATATTTATTATTCAATCATTAGAAATCTTGATCTCTATAAAATCCATTTTGACGACATTGACTATATAGTTATTGAAAAACAACTTAAAACAAACCCTAACGCACAGACGATGGAACATCACGTTCATGCTTATTTCATTCATCGGTATGGCCTACAGAAGAAGGTAGTTTCTTTTGAATCAAGACACAAGACAAGAGTGTTATGTTGTCCTAAAAAAGTAAAGAAAGATGATGCGTTTGTAAAGATAAATAAGGCTTATAGAAAGAAGTGGACTACAGATAAGGTTATGAATGTAATGATTGAAAGAAAGGACAAGGAGACATTTGACTATGTATTTTCTAAAAATAAATCCAAAGCTGATGATCTTAGCGATACGTTATGCCAAGCATTTGCTTTTATTGTTCTTGAGTTTATAGAGTAGAAGTGGTAATTTCTTCTTTTATTTTTCTCAATTTCTTTCTAACTTGAATATCTCCTTCCGCAAACATTTTAATTTTCTCGGTACAATCTATAT
>Ga0247837_1009001_pt1 | contig 12211 bp, 10 predicted proteins | sample LaCtaG_2_FD_187115 | JGI IMG/M metagenome (GOLD analysis project Ga0247837, IMG submission 187115) | Freshwater microbial communities from meromictic Lake La Cruz, Castile-La Mancha, Spain - LaCruzMarch2015_14.5m | ecosystem: Environmental > Aquatic > Freshwater > Lake | place: Spain: Castile-La...
GGTGCTCCAAGCTCCGAAAATAGCTCGGCACGTCGCGGTCGATGAGCGTGATCCGAACACTGGCGTCGACTGAAAACCCGCTGTTCTCCCACGTGAGCATGTCGGCGGCGGCAGCGGTGTCGAGCAGCCGCTGCATGCGGAACCACCGGATCACGCGGCGGCGGTTCCGCTCGGTGATGGCGGCCAGATCAGCCGAGGTTATCGGCCGCGCCAGCAGGAACGCCGGCGGGGCGTCGCACGGTGCGCCGTCGGCAGGCGGCACGAAGACACCGTCGGTCACACACGCGTGGAGATGCACGTGGTGGTTGAGCGCTGAACCGAAGCGATGCAGAAAGGAGATGCCACCGAGCCTCGGGCGGGAAGCACTCGGTGTGTCGGCAGCCGCGGTGACACCCGAGGCCGTGACCAGAGTCCGCTCGATCTCGTCGAGGAAGATTCTCGTGACAGCGGCGATGGCTTGGGGTCGGTCGGCGAGCATGCCCCGCAGCCGCTTCGGCACGGAAATTACCCACTGCCGTACGGGGACCGGCGGGATGACGTGATCGGCGAGGTGGGCGGCAGTCTGTGCCATGTGCCTGCCGTTACAGGAGGGGCAGACGCCGCGGCCCTTGCAGGAGAAGGCCACGACGAATCCCTGGCCGCAGCCCGTGCAGCGAGCGCGGGCGAAGCCGAAGCAGAGCAGACCGCACTCGAGATAGCCGAGGAGTTCGTCCTCAACGTATCCTGGCACGGGCCGCTCGGCGGCTTGGCCAGGGGGCGTGTTCGCCGTAGGGAATGGCTCCCTTGTCGGTGAAGTATCCGAAGAACCCGGCTGCACGGGCGATGGCCTGATCAATCTCCGCGTTCTTCACGCCGCACTTTTTCGCCAGCACGATGGCGAGATTGGCCGGCAGCCCGGCACTGTTCACCGGACCGTAGGGCGGAACAGAGCCGTTGAATTCTCCGTCTTTGGTCAGCGCTGCAAAGCCGTGCCCGAAGGTCCCATACATGCTCTGACCGCGGGCAAGCAGGAGGGCGGTGTTTTCGATCGCGGGCACGATCTCCTGGTCGCGGGTGACCAGGTAGAACTCGCAGAGAAACAGCAGGCGATAGCCAATGTCCCAGGTGTTGCCCCAGATAGAGCCTGTAGGTTTCTTGTGCGGATCTTGGGTTTCCCGGGCGAGGTCGCGGGCGAAGTCGCGCAGCGTCTCCAGGTATTCCGGTCTTCCCGTGGCGAGCAAGGCCAGGCCCCGGATGCATCCGGTCCAGTCGGGCCGCATGTTTTCTTTTTTGAGCACCTCGATGGCACCAGCGAGGATGCGATTCGATTTTTCGCAGTTCCATGGTGCGGTATCGCTGTAGGTGCCCAGCACCGCGAGGGTGACCGCGAGTTCGAGAGGCTGGCCTTCGCGTGACACCAGAAGCTCGAGTACGCCGCCCCTGGCCCCAGTTTCCGCCTCCTGAATGGCTCGGGCGAGGCTCTTTCGCGCGTCGTCGCCAAACGGCTTTCCGCGCACGCCGACGATCACGTCATCGACCCGGACCACCCCGTCTGCCGGCGATGCCGCGCCGACGTGGGTGACCAAGATTTGACGGCTCGCGAGCGTGGTGCGGCCTTGGGCGGCATCGAGGTTGTCAGCCGCTTTGGTGTAGATCCAGCCGCGAAGGCCAGTCGCCCCCAAATTGTAAGTAAGCGTGCGGTCAATCGTGGGGATCACACCGGCGGCGGTGAGATCGGGCGGCGCGGTCTGGGCGACGGTCGCCAACAACGACGATGCGTACAGGCAGACCGCGCTGAATACGGGGCGGGGCATTCGCGTGATGAACATGGTGCCCCCAATCATGGCGGACTGGCGAGGATTAAGCACGTCGGCGTCTTGGACCTTGCCTCGGTGGCCGGCTTGGCCCCGGATTCGTCGGGGGGTGGCGGTGTCTAACGTTGTTTTTCCGCGACCTAAGGGGGGGCGGACGATAAGCGCGTCCTTCCGCATGGCAGTCCGAACCAGGCGTCCTGGCGATCGACCGCCGGCCGGCGGCGTTACCGCGGACCGAATATGCGGCTTGGAAGCCAAAAACGGCTGAAATCAGGCCGCTCTTGGTCGGCTGCCGCAGGCTTGCGGGACCTGGAAAGCTGAAATATAATTGGCGGCGGACGGGGGATTGGCCCCGTCGCGATTGGAGGGTGTCGTGCCATATTGCTTTCAATCTGATTCTCTACCGCTCGGGCTGCGTTGGCGTCGGTATGCGGCTCACGCGTGGGTTCTCCTCAGCGTGATGTCTGTCGCGTCGTTGACCGCACCGGTGTCCGCGCAGACGGTGACCTGGCTCTCGCCAACAACGGGCGGCACGTGGAGCGTAGGATCGAATTGGACCACCGGCACTGCTCCCACCACGACTGGCACCGCCGTCTTGGGCGATGCGACCGCCAATCGAACGGTGTTCACGGTCACCTCGGGCACGGTGGGACGTCTTACCCTCACCCAGACCACCGCCAACGTACTCAACGAGTTTCGCGTCGGCTCTAATTTCACGGTCACCAATGCCGTGACGCTCGGGGCATCCTCGGGCACGGCGCGGTTCACCGCACTTCCGTCGGGAGCGGGGAATGTCACTGCGATATTCACCAACGGCATCACCGTCAATGGCGGCGGCCAACTCTTGCTCGCCATCTCTTCGACGGGTGGGTCGCACGTGGCGAACTCCAGTGTGTCCGGCAACGTCACCGTCGCCGGTGGCTACCTCGAGATCGCCCGATTCCTGAGCGGAAGTTCGGCTGGCAGTGCGAGCATGGTGTTCAATAACGGCCTGGCGATGTCGAGCGGCACGATGAATGTCCAGCGGAACGCCTCATCCTTCTACCGCACAACCGTGACTGGGTCCGTCAACATCACCGGCGGCGCCGTTGTCTACGACACGGGCAATCGGCAGCCGAATTGGGTTTTCAACGGCACGTCCATCGTGATGAGGCCCGACACGCTCTCCGGGTCCAGTGGCGGCCAATTCCTGCTCGGGGCGACGACTTCGGCGACGGCTACGTTTGGTCAGGGGTGGAACCAGACGCTGAGTCCACGGGGCACGGGCGTCAAAACCGTGTCGATGGACTCCGTTGCGACGCCGTTTCTCAACCTGCGACTGCAAGACGACGACGTCGCCGGCACGACGTCGCTCCGGCTCGGCTCCAATCTCACGTTTTCTAATCTCCTCGAGGTTACAGTGGGCGTGGCCGCCGCGACGCAGAATTTCGCGATCGACACCAACGGCTACACGGCGACATTCTCATCGCAGCCCTTCACGGTCGTCTCTAGCGCGAATGCCACCGACACGGTGTACGATCTTGTCGGCAGCGGCACGCTCAGCGCCCTCGGATTCACGCTCAACACGGGCTCGACGACGGTCAACGTCGGCTCCGGCCTCACGCTCGTGGCCAACGGCAGCGACCGGGTGAACACGCTCTCGGGGAGCGGCACGATCGATCCCACGTCGACGTTCCGCTACGCCGCGCTGGGTACGGGCACGCTCGTCTCCACGCGGGCGATCGGCAACGTCGAGGTGACAAGCGGCACGCTGCGGATCACGGGGCTCGCCGGCGCTCAGGAGGCGCGCGCGGTGGGCGGCACGCTCGATCTCAACAATTCCGGCTACACGTTCGGCTCGGTCCTGCTCGCCGACGGGGCGATCACCAGCGGCACGCTCACCTCCGCCGGACTCTTCGACCTCCAATCCGGCACCGCCTCGGCCGTCCTGGCCGGTGCGGGCGGACTCACGAAGTCCACCGCCGGCACCGTCACGCTCTCGGGAGCCAACACCTACGCCGGGGACACCAATGTCAACGCTGGCGGCCTGATGATCGACGGCAGCCAGGCGAGCACGAGCCTCACGAGTGTGGCGAGCGCCGCCTGGATCGGCGGCGCCGGGTCGCTCGCCGGAGGCCTCACGATCGCTTCGGGGGGACTGTTTGCCTTCAACCCGCTTGATCCCACGCTGGATGTGTCTGGAGCTGTGTCGCTTGACACCACGTTCGGCGTGGCGAGCCTCGTCAACCCCGACGGCTCGTCGATTAATTGGAGCTCGGTCGCCGACGGCACCTACACGCTGATCGGCACGACAACCTCGACCTTCAACACAATCACGAACTTCGGGCCCGGTGCTGCGGCCGACATCGGCGGCGGTCGCACTGCCTACTTCACCAACGGCAGCCTCAATCTCGTCATCGTGCCCGAGCCGGGGGCGCTCGCCCTGGCGGGTCTCGGCATCGCCGCCGCAGCCTACGCCTTCCGCCGCCGCACGTAAGCGCAGCCTATGAGCCGGCGTTCCTGCAGCAGGTGGCCTCCGTCAGGCACCTATCGATCGACGGCGAATCGTGCGACGGGGATGGATTCTAATTTGTCCTTGCTGCCCTGTTTATTTCCGAGTCAACTTCGAGAAAGGAGAGGTGCGATCATGTCAGCCTTGGTTTTTCCCAAAATGACTCGCTCGGCGAAAAGGGCGCGGGGAGCCGCCCTCTTTCTGGTTGCCGCCATCGGTGTCATGGGCTGGGTGCAGGCTGCAGACGACACGGCGGGCAAGAGGCAGGCCGGCGTGTCGGCTCAAACGGGTCCGGCCACAGCGCGTGTGCCGGTGGGCGCCATTCGCTGGGATGCGTGGGTGGGTGATCTCGGCAGCACAGAAACTTGGAAACCAGGTGGTTGGCAGGAACTTGCCCTGGCGTCGGACGCACAGTGGCACGACCGCATTCCGTTCTATGGAAAAATTCTTCCCGATAAAAAAGTCGAAGCGCGGTGCATCGAGCAGGAGACGCTCGACGAAGAAATCCGATATGCGAAAGGGGCGCTTGACTACTGGGCATTCTGGGATTCGCCGGCGTGGAGCCAGGATGCGGTCATGGGCAAGGGGCTTCGCCTGTATCTCACGTCGAGCCACAAGGAAGACATCAACTTTTCCATCATCCTGAACGACCGGGCATGGTACGACCACCTCGACGACTACCTCGCATATTTCCGAGAACCGACCTACCAGAAAATTGAAGGCGGTCGGCCATTGATCTTCATTTTCACCGAAGCGAGCGCTCCGCCTGAGGATGAAAAGCTAAGCAAGCTTGCAAGCGGCATCGCTGCGCTCAGGGCAAGGTCGGTGGAGCAGGGAACAGGGAGCCCCTATGTCGTGGTCATGAACTTCAAGCCGGACTTCGCGAAAAAGTGGTGCGACACCCTCGAGTTTGATGCGATTTCCACCTATGCAAACGGCGGATCGAGAGGACGGGGAGAGCCCTACCAGCAGCTCCGCACCACGGCCGAGTCCATCTGGAAGCCATACCTTGCCCAGAAGAAACCAGTGGTCCTCAACTGCATGACAGGTTGGGACCAGCGTCCACGCACTATCGAGTCCGATAACCCTCGGTGGAAAGAGATTCGCGAGAAGGGACCGGGCTGGTATCAAAAGGGAACGCCGGAGGAGATCGCCGCGCACCTTGCAGCAGCTGCGAAAAAGTGCCAGGCAGAACCAGACCAATGCAAGGCCGTGATCTGCTACGCGTGGAATGAATTTACCGAGGGTGGCTGGCTCTGCCCCACCCTAGGCGATGGCGATGCGCGGCTCAGAGCCATCGAAAAACTTCGAGAACAACAGAGATGGTGAGCGGCCCAGGCGTGGCACGCTTACCGCAACGGCATCAGGAGGAGGGCTCCCGGCTAATCCGCGGTGAGCTTGCGACACTCCTCGGCGATCCGATTCCACTCGGCCTCGAGCATCTGCACGCGGCCAGGCTCGGTGGTCGCGAGGTTTGTGGTCTCGCAGCGGTCGGTCGCGAGGTTATAGAGTTCCCAGGGCGTGTTGTTTAGGGCCACGAGCTTCCAGTCGCCCACGCGCACTGCCCGGTTCCCCTCGTGGCACCACCAGAGCGCTTCGTGCGCGGGCGGTGCGGCAGGATCGCCGAGAGCCTTCACAAAGCTGCGGCCCTGCATCGGCGGCACAGGCCCGCCCTCACTCTTGGTATGGGCCGCGACCCCGGCGAGTTCGAGCACCGTCGGGACTACGTCGATCAGGTGCACCGGCTGCGTGCGCAGGGTTCCCTGTGAAGCGATGCCCCGCGGCCAGTGCATGATCCAGGGCGTGGCGATGCCCCCCTCGTGGACCCAGGTCTTGTGACGCCGAAACGGCGTATTGGCGCACCCCGACCATCCCGGTCCGAGGGAGAGAAACGTCTTCCGCGAACCGGGTGGGGCGGCAGGGTCGTGCCCCTCGCCCCGGATCAGGATTTCCGCGCTCGCCCCGTTGTCGCTCGCGAACAGGATGAGCGTGTTGTCGAGGGCGTTCATCGCTTCGAGCTGGCCGACGATCCGGCCCACCTCTCGATCCATCGCTTCGACCATCGCCGCATGAATCGCCATCTTCTCGGTCTGAAACTGCCGCTGCTCCGCCGTGAGCGAGTCCCATGGCAGCGGCCGATCCGCCTCTCCCGCACCGAGCCGAGCGAGCATTTCGGCCGTGGGTTGATACGGAGGCCCCACGTGCCGCTCCGTATCGGCCGCGGGATGCGTCACGATTCCCATGCGACGAAGTCGCTCAGCCCGCGCCGCCCGAACGGCGTCCCAGCCGGCCTGGTAGCGATTGCGATACTTCGCGATCAAGTCCGCCGGAGCCTGCAGCGGGAAGTGCGGTGCCGTGAACGGCACGTAGTGGAAGAAAGGTGTGCCTGGGTGCTCTGCCGCGTGCTCGCGGAGGCACTTCACGGCGTGGTCGCCGATCGCGATCGTCGTGTAGAAATCGTCGCTCACCGCGGCGGGCGTTCCATCCTCGCTGACGCCACCCGCATCGAAATAGTTGCTCTGGCCGGCAGCGCTTACGTCGAGCGACCGCGCGAAGCCCTGCGCGCGTGGGTCGCCATCGACATGCCACTTCCCCGAGTGGTAGCTCACATAGCCGGCCGGGGCGAGCAGGGCCGGGAGGAGCCGTGCCCAAACTGGTCGGCAGCCCCCGTCGCCCCCCTTGCCACCTGGCAACGCGTCGCGATTCGTGGCTTGGGCGTAGTAACCTGTCAGCAGCGCGGCCCGCGACGGCCAGCAGCGAGCCGTGTTGTAGCCCTGCGTAAACCGCAGGCCGCCGGCGGCGAGACGATCGAGGTGCGGCGTGTCGATCTCGCCACCGTAGCAGCCGATGTCGGAGAAGCCGAGATCATCCGCGAGGATCACCACAACGTTTGGCGGAGCGGCGGCCACGGGAGCCGACACGACAAGGGCCAACAAAAATGCCAGGTAGATGGATCTGACAAACTCTATCACGCGTGGCTCCTTCCTTTTTCCAACCGGCTCGCATTGTCGGGGCGTACACCTGGACAAGATAGTAAACCGCGAACCTATGTGCCTGCAATTCGAGCCTTCCCGCCCCGGCTCACAAGTCGCTCATCAGCCGCAAGACCGTTGCGGAAGTACATCGCCACTTTCAGAGAGAGAATCTCCGGGTGGTGCAGCTCAAGGGAGGGTATGAGATGCACCGAGGAAAGAATTTCACGGCGGAGCAGATCATCGGGAAGCTCCGCAAGACTGAGGTTGGGTTGGCTCAAGGGAAGACCGTGCCCGTCTTTTGGCGGACGCCGAAGTGGACAAGGCGAATCTGCGGGGAGCGGCGTCGGGCCGGGAACACGCAGCGTCGAAAGGCGTGCGTTGCCACGGCGAGCCGCTGCTCGTGAAGCGGATCTGGCGACAGGAGAGCCTGAAAGTGCCTGCGAAACAGCCGAAGCGGCAAAGGCTCTGGCTCGGAGACGGGTCTTGCATCCCGCTAGGGCCGACGCACCGGAACCGCGTCTGGAGTGACGACTTCGTGGTGGACCGGATGGCAGACGGCCGGGAGCTCCGGATGCTGACGATCGTGGCCGAGTTCACATGGGTATGCCTGGCGATCGACCTGTCGAGGAAGTTGACGAGCGAGGACGTCTTGGAGCGGCTGAGCGACCTGTTCGTGCGCAAGGGTGTGCCTGACAACATCCGCAGCGACAACGGCAGCGACTTCACCGCGACACGATTGCGGGAGTGGCTTGGCCGGATCGGGGTGAAGACGCTCTACGTCTTGCCTGGATCCCCTTGGGAGAACGGCTCTGGGTGTGTCACCCACGCGATTCTAGTTCACGCTGTACCAAGACGATCCGGGGCCGCACTTTGGCCACAACCCAGCGAAGCTCTCCAGCGCTTGACAAGTGCGCAATTTCGGGATTATCACAAGGGCGGTGGATTCTTGACATGCAGGAGATGTAAGGAGGGAAATCAAATGAAAAAAATTCTGACAGCTGCAATTCTTGGATTCGCAGGAGTGATGCTCGTTTCGGGCATCCTGATGGCGCAGGAAGAAAAGACGGGTGTGAAGACCGTGACCAAGTGGCTCGCCAACTGGTGCACCGTGGTAACTCCGGAGAGCGCCAAAATCGGGGACACTGTCGAGGTGAAGGTCACTTTGAAGGACGTCATGGTCCCCACGAAGCTGAGCTGCCACCTGCACTTCCTCAAGGCAGATGGAAAATTGGGAGGTCTCTGGGCCGATGCGCCACCAACGGACGTAACCGATGATGGGACTTATTCATTTGAATTCAAGCTCATTGAGAAAGACGACGCCGCGAAAGCGAACGTCGTAATCTTCCTTTCCCCAGATGGTGACTGGAAGAGTAAGACTGCGAACTGCGGTGGAGCCCCATTCCCTGTGTCGAAATGATTCGGAAGGAAGAATAGCCCGGTCAATGGCACTTCCTCGCCGGTTTTCCGGCCGGTGAGCGACTGGTGAGCCTCGGGGCGAGTGGGCCGGGGGTCTGGGGCGGGTTTCTCGAAACGCCCCGCACCCGCATAGGTGGAGTTTTTTCTCGTCTGCGCACACTGCATCCCCGGTCTAGCGCCTACGACGAGATCTTGCGGGAACTCACGGCGACCAGCAGCGGTCGCACCTTCGACTCGAAGAGGACCTCGGTATCGTAAGAGCCGCTTTCCGCGGTGGCCAGGCCTTCGCCCAACAAGAGCACGATGGCGGCAGCGGCCGCCACGATCGACCGCGTCGACCGGGTCATGTTGCGCATGCGAAGACATGCCATGCGGCATAAATAACCGGGGACGATCTAAGCAGAGCTCCTGCCGATTTGATATCGCCCGGCCGCCGAGATCTCACCAGCGATCCAGCAATTCCTTCGCCTTGGCCCGGTTTGCCACACCTTTTGCCACGGCATCATCAAAGAAGGCCCGCAGTTCCGCCGCCTTGGCCTCGTCGACGTCGGCGACTCGCTGCACGAAGTCATCAAAGCCCTCCGATTCACTCCCGACGGGCTGTCCGGCAGCGTAGCCTCCGAGCAGGGCCTTCGCCTCATTGATGGCATTGGGTGTGAACGGGAGCACCCGATCCTTGACCGTCGGCGAGCAAGCCGCTGCCATCAGGACCGCAGAGCTCAATGCCTTGAACGCGTACGACCAGCCCGCCATTGAATATCCCCTGATTCGTGATTGCGGCATCAACCCTCCCGAGTTCATCATGGCAACGTTACGACCCCGCCGTCCTTGCGATTGCCGAGTCGTTGAATCGTCAGCAAATCGATCCCGTCGCGGAGTGTCACCGTCGCCCCGTCGACCATGACGGCATTCACAAGGCCCGGATGGCGGCTACGGGCGGGAAAGACGCCATAGGTCGAGGCGTACATAAAGCTTGGGCCGGATCTTCCTCCACCCGATGGACTGCTCCAGTTTGGAGGCACAGTCATGTTGATCATGGACGCTGCCCCACCGTTGTAACCCCAGGCCATGCCATTGTTGCCACCCCACGCCGTTGGCGAGGCCTGAGCCGCGGCAATCACGTCGATCTCTGCCTGCGTGGCGAAGTCCTTGTTCACAATGGCTGAGAACGCATTGTTATCGTCCTGCATCGCGATATTCCGTGGGAACACGGCTTCGTTGCTTCCGGATCCAGACAATTGCTCGGCGGCCATGATCACTTTTGAGGTGCCGTCGGTGAAATCCTTGATCGTGAAGCCGGGCCAAGACGCCGCGGATTCAGTTCGCGGCGCTTTTGGGTTCAGAGCTCCCCGCTTCTCCCCATGCATGAAGCCATTAAATTTTTCACGGGTGTCGTAGCCGTATGGCCCACTACCGGAAGACCATGCGTAATTTGCCGAGGCGATATCATGAGACGCGTCCCATAGAACGGGGCGGGTCGTCGGCGGTTCGTCCGACGGGCAGGTCAAGGCGGGCATCTTGCGGCGGGTCAGACCTGCCAGATTTGTCCAGAAGTGCGTGTCGGATCGGGCGGCTGTCATCCGGCCGTAGAGCGACTCCTCCTCCATGGAGGGCAGGATCATGTAGGTGGCATTGAGGCAGTTCCAGTGATCCCACTGTGTGCCTACCCTTCCCCCCTGGTAGTTGGATGGGAAAGCCTTTTGGGCCGACTCGAAGTTGTGCATCGCGAGTGCCAGTTGCTTGAGCTTGTTTTGGCAGGCCGACCGGCGGCCAGCTTCGCGGGCAGCCTGCACGGCCGGCAGAAGCAGGCCGACCATCACGCCGATAATGGCGATCACGACCAAAAGCTCGACGAGCGTGAAACCGTGTCGGAGCGGAGAGCAGGACGTACGTTGCTCCATCGCGTAAAGTTGCGTTCGACCCCTGACGCGGAGCTGTCTTGGAGAGGAGGTGAGCGGCCGAAGGAAGGTGCCCTGCAGCCAGTCTGACCGAGACATTTCGTAAGAAGAAAAGGTATTCACAAACTGCTCATGCAGCGGTGACTTCTTAGCGTACCAGCCATGTGGGCTCGTGGTGTCGAGTCGGCGACCGCGAAGAGATGTATGCAACCGCCCTGCTGCCTGCCCGGGAATGCGGAGGACCGAACAATCACAGAGCATGAGGAGAGCTGTCAACTGTTGACCAACGTCCCCTCCAGAAATGAAGCCCCGCCGAGAAATCCCTACGGATACCGACCGTTTCGTGAGCATGCCGCGAAAGCCCATGATTCTTCCCTAGCAATAACGGATAGTCCGGCCAATGACACTTCCGCAACCATGTCGATAGGCATTTCCAAAAGGATAGGTCGGCCAATGGCACTTCGGCAAGCGTCGGCCGAGCAGCGAGGATCACGAGGAGCAACAGCCGGGACTGGCCTGGCTGGATGCGACGCTCGCTTCGAGGTGCCGAGGGGCTTCCTATCCACGCTCAAGGCCGGGTTTTTCTCGTTGGCGCAGACCGGCCTTGAAACCGCTCTTCTTGCGGGCCGTCCGCACCGTGGCATGGAATGCCGTCAGAGGCTGTGGATGTCGATGTCGGGCAGCTCGACGGGTGACGCCTGAAAAATCGCCCGGTCGTCGTGGACCTGGACGAGCTCTCCCCAGTCGGTGGGCGGGCCACGGGCAGGAGAGACTGGCGGAGGCTCGAGCGGTTCGCCCAGATGCGTGAGGACCTTCCGGATCGGCCCTGGCTCGGTGATGAACGCGATCAGCCGGATATCGCCACCACACCCCGGGCACTCCAGCGGAAACTCCTCCCCCACCCGAGCCATGAGTTTGGCCCACGCGATCCGGGAGGTGTCGTGAGATCGCGGTTTGTCGCGTAAGTCGCAGCAGTCGCCGGTGGTATCTTGGCCCGCCGCATGTCCGCCGACCGCACGCCCACCAGTCGCGGCATCACGCAGCTTACCGACATTCGCGATGGCGAGGGCCGTGACGGCGGACCTGAGCTTGTGATTCGGGGCGAACACCCCGTGATAGCGATGCCGGTGCTTCCGCGGCCGGGGCACGAGGTCAGCGAGCCGGTCGAGGAACTCAAATGGGGAAAGCTCGACGACGCCGCTGGCGTCCGGCCGCGTGGACTTCCGCCCTCGCCCCGGGCCAACCCAGTTGGCCGCCTTATGTCGCGGGAGCACGTAGCGGACGCGGGCGATGCGGCCGTCTTCGCCGCGGATCACGGAGAGCCGCTCCAGCGCGAAGGGCGGCCGGGCACAGTATCGCAGCAGGTGCTCAACTCTTCCCCCACCCGCGCCATCAGTTTCGCCCACGCAATCCGTGAGGTGTCGTGCGAGCGGGGCTTTTGATTCGCGTGATTCGCGTCACAGCAGCCTCCCGTGGCATGCTCGCCCGCCGTATGTCCACCGACCGCATACCCGCCAGCCGCGGCATTCCCGGTCGCGTAGACTTGCGGCTGCGACTGGGTCCGACCCAGTTCGCCGCCTTATGTCTCGGCAGCACGTAGCGGATGCGAGCGATCTGGCCGTCTGCACCGCGGCGCAC
>Ga0247837_1009003_pt1 | contig 12208 bp, 10 predicted proteins | sample LaCtaG_2_FD_187115 | JGI IMG/M metagenome (GOLD analysis project Ga0247837, IMG submission 187115) | Freshwater microbial communities from meromictic Lake La Cruz, Castile-La Mancha, Spain - LaCruzMarch2015_14.5m | ecosystem: Environmental > Aquatic > Freshwater > Lake | place: Spain: Castile-La...
CCTAACACCCTAACACCCTAACACCCTAACACCCTAACACCCTAACACCCTAACACCCTAACACCCTAACACCCTAGAATTTGGGCTCTTAGTCTGGGGCAATACTTCACATAAGAAAACTGATTAGGCCCACTTACCGCTAATAAGCTGCATAGACTTCACCAATGATTGGATGATGCGGTGATTGGAGTGGTGAACTCTATAGTTACCCCTTACTCAGTTCGAAGTCTCTCTAATCTGTAATATATATCAAGCGGCTCGGTACCCTAAAGGGTGTCAAAGCCCATACAGATCTAATGCATCCCCAAAACACTGTTCTATGCTGAAGGAGAAATAGATACAAGGCAGACTACCTATAGCCTACTTTAAGAAATCGTGCCTACTCGCTTGGGCGGAAGGACGTTCTTGAACTTGACCATGGACCTGCTCTTATTGAGCGACTTTTTGATGGCTTTCATCTGACTGACCTTTTCTCTGACCACTCCCTCATTAGTTTCCACTACGTTGAGTTTGGAGCTGCAGAACTTGGCCAGCTTCATGCCTCCGAAGATGTAGAGGCGGGAGTCCATCGCTGCCATTGCGAAGCTCCACCGGCCTGACGGAGACATCCCGACCAAGTCGATGCGGTCCCAGCGCTGGCTCTCGATGTTCAGCGCCGCGAAAGACTTCACCTCGCAATGGGAAGTCGTGTTGAAGCGGGAATTGTCTCTGCCACCATAGATGTAAATGAACTTGCCACAGAGACAGGCGCTGTGGTCGTAGCGAGGCTCAGGCGGAGTCCCTCCCAGGTCCGCCTTCACCCAGATTAGCGAGGGACGGTCGTCTCTCACACTCATCTTCTTCCCCCTCAGGACGTAGACGTCGTTGCAGCACACGCCCTTTTCATTGGCGCCGCCGATGAGGTAAAGTCCGCAGGTGGTGGGCGTGAACACGTCGTCGTAGGCCTTCGGAGGCTGGAACAAGTCCATAGTGGGAAGGCGCAGAGCGTCAGGACTGAAGACTGTGGTGAAAGTGGCGCCCGTCCTTGGTCCAGGCCGAGTGGTTCTCTTGTAAAGCAGAGGCACAGTCCACGCCATTGTCTCTGTGTGAAGCTTACCTAGGTTCAGACCTTGCAGGTCGTCCAGCACTTTCCCCACTCGGTCCATTCCGCCGAACAGCACCATTAGCTTCCCCACCACTACTGCGCAGTGGCACCGTCTCGGCTCAGGGCCTCGTCCAGCAGGCTTCGCACTCGACCAGGAGTTGAGCCCTAAGTGCGTCTTACGTGTGTCATAGAAGTGCACCAAGTGGAAGCAGTTCCGGATCTGCAGAATGTCATTGAACCGCTCACAGCCTCCATACACCACCAGTGAGTTTTCAAACATGACAGTCGTGTGGTTGACTCGGGGCTCCGGCAGTCCTCCAATGGTGGACTGCAGGGCTGGCTCTTCCCATCGGAGAGTCATTGGGTCCAGCACTTTGATGTCGTTGAAAAGCTTGCGACAGCGACCTCCGAATAGGTACAGCTTGCCCTCGACAGCTGTCAGGGTGCAGCCTTCGCGAGTTTCGGGGCGATGGCCTTCTCCCAGGCTTTTGGAGCAAAAGACCATGGCTGCAGCGTTGCCTTTCAGACGAGAGGCGAAATCCGCCAGTTCCACGCCTTTCTGCACAGGCTTTTCCTTCGTCTCTTCGGGAGCGAACAGAGACACAGTCTTGACCTCCCGGCCGTCCTTCCCCTCGCCCATGCTCACTCCTCGCTCTCTCTGCAGTGAAAACCGCTCAGAGAAAGAAGTGACTGACTGCGGGGTGATGTCCAGAGGAGGCAGGCCTGCAGGGAAGAGCAGGGGAGTCTTCGGGCCGAACTTGCAAGTGAGCAGGTCGTGTTCGAGGGTGGCTGTGCGGCGCAAACCGTCCTCAGGGAAGGTCTGCCGAGTGCGGATCTTGCGGCCGCCCAGGGCTTTCATGCGGTAGTTGGCGAGGGAAGCGGAGAGTGCGTCTTGCACTGGAGATTCCTTCTGCAGTTGAGGGAAAATCGACATATATACAGGCAAAGGCGGCCATCGGGAGTATGACCCATTCACTCTATAGCTATTCCCAGGTAATCCGAGTGCTGTAGTAATATGGGACTGATGGACTTGCTGATGCCGCCGCTGAGACTGCACGGGAAGTACATCGCCACCAAGGGCATCTACTCCTACAAACTCGCAGGCAGACACCAGTACAAGCGCATCGGCGTCGTGCCTTTGAACGTAGTCAACCAGGTGCTCAAAAGCACCAAGAACAAGGACAAGGCGAGACTGATACTAAAGAAGCAGGAGTGGAAGAGCACGAATCTCTACGGCAGCTTTGGACCCAACGGCTTCCGTCTGGACAAGCAGAAACTGCCTGTGCTGGAAATCCCCGATTTGACAGGCTTTGAGCTGAAGCCGTATGTGTCCTTCAACACTCCGAAGTTGGACAAGGCGCAGATCCCCAGCAACGCACTACCCATCAAGACTAAGTAGTAGGCAGAGAAATGGCTATGCTCACTTGCACCTACAGCAGTCTGCAGCAGGGACTGGGGCTGGCACTCGCTGCACTTCCCCTGTTGGTGTTGGTGCGAGGCGTGCAGAGTGGGCAGGTTAGGGGTGCAGTGAAGGCGCTAGCGGCTGTGGGGCTGGCAGTTAAGGCAGTGGAGGACTTGGCGGCGACTTATACCTGTCATGCTTCCCTCGTTTCGCTGAGGGTGAGAACTGCTATTTTGCTAGGGAAAGCCGTGGAACTCACTATCATTTCCTTGCTTTGGCTGCTTTGTGCCAAAGGCCTGGGAGTATTTCGGCGCTCCCTGCTCCCTTCAGAAACCCGCCTATTGTTGCTTATAGGTCTACTGGTCTATCTCGCCTGGACCAGCTTTTTGATAACCCCTGATACCCTTCACTTGGGACTTGTCATCGACCTCGCGGCCCTGTTCTGCATCACTAGCAAGTCGCTTTTGGAGTCACAGTTAATCATGAGAGAAATGCTGCGACTTCAGCCGAGAGTGCCGCTTGTGCGGGAAAAAAATGCATATCTGCACAACTTCCAACATTACTTTTCGCTATACTATGTTGTGCTGACTCTACGCTGGGTGTGTGTGCCTGTGTCCTACCTGCCTCTCCTGCCTGACATCACGCTGTACATCTGGCTGGGACTGGGACTGCAGGCAGCGGAGCTAGCGACAATTCTTCCTTTGCTAGGGTGCATGCTAGCGGGCGAGTGTCTGGATGTGCAGTGCACAGATGAAGAAGTGCAACTTCCTCTCTATGTGCCTAGCAACTACAGTCCTATCTCCCACTTCCCTGTCTTAGTCCTCACGCCCGGCCTCAAGCAACAGCACTACCTGGGTGAGGAACTCCTAACTACTAACTGACTCCAATAGCAGTCGCTTCGTTTCCTGCATGTCCACAGTGGTGATGATCTGCAACTGCTTGTGAGTGCTAGTTCTGACAGTCACCAAGTCTGAGCCTCCCCAGTTGATCAGCGTCATGCCTCGAGTGAGAGTGCCTGCCAGCTCCACCCAGCCTTCCTTCAGTGAACTTTCCTGGATCACTTCTGGGTGCATAGCCACTATGAGTGCAATTGGGTCGCAGAACTCCACACCTTGCGTTCGCTCTGAAACGGCTCTGATGAATTCACCTTTGCGGGTGGACTGGCCGAAGTACAGGGCTTTCCAATCCGTAGGGAAAATGTGCTTTGGGTCAATACACAATTCCCAGGTGACCAACTCGATTTTAGGGAGGCGCTCGAAGGCAATGTGAGCAGCCTCGGGGTCGCTCCAGATGTTGAACTCCGCAGCCACAGTCACATTGCCATTGCCCGTCGGGGCTCCCCCCATCACCACCACTCGCCCCAGCTTGCCTGCCAGTCCCTCGTCCAGACACAGCGCTATGCCCAGGTTGGTAAGCGGACCGATGGTGACTAGGTTGAGCTGTCCAGGGTGCTCATTGGCCAGTCTAATGATCTCTAGGGCTGCAGTGCCTGGAAGAGGCTCTGGCAAATCGGTTGGTTGGTGATGCTCCCAGTAGCCGCCCAGTCCATCATCTCCGTGTATATGCTCGTCTGCAGGCTTAAATGCGCTAACCATCGGTCTTGCAGCGCCCTTGTATATCGGCACCTCTTGGCGATCACAAATTCTCACACATTCCGCAATGTTGATAGTCGCTTGGTCGAGTCCCACATTCCCTGCCACAGTGGTAATTGCCACTACGGGAAAGGAGCGGTCTGATAGGGCCAGTATCAGTGCCTGTGCATCGTCCACTCCTCCGTCGGTGTCTATTACCCAGAAGGCCATTATTAACTACGCGCTTCCCGCAGCTTGCGGAGAATGTCTGGCTGGTGCGTGGACTTCAGGTGCTCCAACAGGTCACTTTTCGTGTAGATATCTCCGTTTTGACACGCTTTGCAGCGAAACTGCGAGAAAGTGCAATTCCGCAAGTGGCTGGAAACCTGTCCAACTAACATCGCTTCCTCGCACTGACACACATACTGCAAGTCATTCACCTGCATCCGAATAGGCTTGTTTTCCATCCAATTCGCTGGAAGTAAACAAGTCGGACAGTGCTGGCAGTACTGAGTGCACACTCGACAGGCGAGCACTTGGCAGCACTGGGACATTAGCGTGTTTTCTGCGTATTCATGGCAGAGGGCGCATTTGAGCTGGCTGAGCCGCATAATGTCCTCTAGGTCAGTCCGGGTGATAGGCGGATCGAGGGAATAGCCCACCTGGACGAGAGCGGCAAAGATGCGCTTAAGTGAGTCCTTGGAAGTCTGGCTCTGCACTGGGAGTAGGAGAGACTGAGGCTGGAAATACGCGCAAAAGGCTTGAAAGAAGAACTGGTTTATAGGCTCGAACTCCGGGTCTTCAGACAGCGGAGCCACTATGGCAGTCTTCACAGGCGGAAGGTTGTGAGAGAGGTAGACTAAACTGCACTGTATGGTTTGAGTGAGGACCGCCATATCGTTCCAATCACAGGCGTCGCTCACGTACAGTCCGTAGATCCTTCTGCCAGCGGAGTCTAGGCCGAAGTCCACTGCATTGCCGAAGGCCAACTTGGCGGTGATTTCCATCATTGCGGTTGGGTTGGTGTCCAAATGAGGCAGTGGGTACACGAATCCTGCACTGGCGAGAGGCGCAAGCACCAACTCCCCTGCATGAGAGAAGTCCGAGCAGAAGCTCACCTTCACCGCCATATGTCTATAATCTAGACGCATCCCAACTTCCTTAGCCTTGTCCTTGACCGAGTCAGCCTGCACGTGTCTCTCGCCTTCTGGCATCCATCGCAGTACCAGTCTTCCTGAGGGGGTTGCTGAGTGGGGATTACTGTGAGGCCAATGCAGTTAGGATGCACCACTCTAGGACAGCCCTCGCACATGATCAGTTCGCCTGCGTCTTGACAGAGGAGGCATACGCTGTCGTGTGAGTCTGAAGAGCTGGAGGAAGAGGTGCGGTTCTTTTTCGATTCGAGTCGAAGTGCTCGGCGAGTGCGCACTCCTGCCTGCTTGGGCGGAGGCTCCTTCACCTTCACCACCTCCGGCTTCCTCTTCATATAGTACACCAGCACTCCATTCAGCAGACCGAGCATGCAGGCGAGTTCTTCCCGGGACTGCGCCAGTGCTAGCAGGTCGTTCCAGAGCTGTGCACTTTCGCCTAAATCCTGCCAGATCCGGAGAGACACTTTCCTGTATTTCCGCTCGTACACGCACTCTTCGTCCTGGTCCTGGTCTTGGCTGTCCTCCTCGCCAAAGAGCCGCAGTCGGAAAGGAGTCCGAGACTTCGCCACGAAGGATTGAAGCAAGGGACGGAGTTGCTCTACGTCTTGAGTGGATTCCACTTGCGTGCGCCAGGCAGCCAGGTCCGGCTCGAGTTCCCAACACTTGTTACTTTGCCGCAGGTAGTCCGAGAACTTGGCTTCTACGTCTAGCAGGTAGCTCTGGACTGCACAGAAGAGGTCCTCGGTAGTGGGATATCTGCTCTCATCATTGACATAGTCCAGGTCTTCACTATCCTCGCTGGTGTCGCGATTAAGGAAGGTTTTGAGGCCATCCAGCAGCTTGGATTCGCGAAGGCCCTTGGAACACAAAGCGTCGTGCAACTGGTTCAGGCTCTGACGGGAACTATGCAGGTACCAGTACCCGCTCTCACAGGGTTCCTTCAGTCTCTTCACATCCTGTGGCAGTTGCAACTTCACGTACACATTCCTCAGGTCGAATTTGAACACGTAGTACTCATTGTGGTCTCTGTCCAGGCCGATGGGTCCGGTGCGCACATTCAGGTCTGCGTTTTCTTGAGCAAGTGTGTACAACTGTGTGTGCAGGGCGGCGGTTTGGTCGAGAAGGCTTTGGAGGGCGCGGGAGTTGGGCTTGGCTTCGGTCTTTTTCGCCTCCAAGGCCTTCAGATCTGCCTGAATTTCGTGTTTTTCCTTCTGTTTGAGCGACTTAGTCTCCAGCCTCCTCGTCAATTCCTCATGAATTTCCTTGCAGTCATACGAGCAGTTGATGAGGAAAGTGAGCACTTCCACCTTTTCCCCAAAGCTGTAGTCCGTGTAGAAGCAGTCCTCCAGCGGGAAGTCCTGCACTCTCTGTGTCAAGTGATCCAAAGCACTGTCCTCCACCAACTCTCGCCAGCAGGGCGACTTCAGCACATCCGTGAGCAGCAGCATATACGCATAGGGCAGACAGTCTCTGACACTGGCATATTCCTTCATCGCGAATATCACTCTGCTGAAGGCGGACTCTGCACTGAAGGCTTCGAACACAGTTTCGCGGGCGAGGAGGTGGCCGAAGACTAAGTCCAGCAGAGACATGAGGACTTCTTTGAGCAGCGTAGAGTGGGTGCGGGCGGTCAGGGCTTGGTGCAGCTGCTCAGGAGTGAAGGGGGTGAGGCGGAGCACTTGGCGGAAGGTTGTGCAGAAGTCACAGATGTAGAGCAAGTCGCCAAGGACGGTGGGAGAGATGTGGGAGGGGTGAGGACGGGGCAGGACGGCAGGGGGCGGCACTTGGTGCAGGGCAGGGTCGAGAGCCAGGAGTGTGTCTTCGATGGGGTAAAGGATGCGTCCTTGGCGCATGTACTGTGGATGCTTCTTGGCGAAGCGCCGGACTGCGTGGTCTTTCTGGTTGGAACTCAGCTTGGAAAGCGTGTCTTTGAGGAGCGCCTCTTTCTTGGAGTGCTGTTCCTTGTCCTTGCGCTGCGCTTCATCCTTCAGTTTCTTCTCCTTATGGGCACTGCAGAAGGCGCAGAACCAAGCGACGGCCGGCACATCCCCCTCGCGCATGCCGAGACACAGTAGGTGGAAAGATCGATTGCACTTGTCACAGGGCAGCAGCGCCCCGCCGTCCTTGCAGAAGCTGCAGTGTGTTTTGTTGTCTCTGGGCGTGGATTTGCAGCGCAGTGCGAGGCTGCGGGCGTTCCTAAATTGGGATGTGGCTTTCCTGCGGTGCGAATTCGGCTTGACGGACTTGTCGCCGCGACTTCCGCTTGAGCGCTTGGCTTCCATTGCTTGCGGCGGGCTGCGAATATAAATGGCCGCGAGGTGGGGCCGCAGCGTCCAGCGGGAGTCCAATATGGGTTGCTTTATTAGTCTAACCGCTGCACTAGTGCTTCACTCCCAACTTCAACTTGAGGGCCTGGTTTTCCGCTTCCAACTCGTTCTGCAGGTTGAGGGTCTGTCCGAAGCGCTCGTTGATCTTGTAGAACTCCACCTCCAGCACTGTGTACTGGCGGGAGTGTTCCCGCTGCTTCTCCTGCGCTTCCTTCCACTTCTGAGACAGCTGGTCGCGCTCCATCTCTGCACTCGCCACTGCCAGTTTCGCCTCCACGTACTTCTTCTCAATAGACCGGTGGTCCTCTTCCAAGCGACGAACGCGCTCCCTCAAGTCTGCACACTCATCCCGCAGTGAAGCCTGCCTCCAGTCCTCTTCCTTCCCCTTGGGCGCTCTGCGCATTGCTTCGTTCTCTGCAGTGAGTCGAGCCACTGCGGCTTCCAGCTCTGCGAGAGACTTGCGCTTCTGTCGCTCTGTGAGTTCCAACTGCTTCTCTAGCACTGCCTCCCGCGCTCTCAGCTCTTCTCGGTCGCTTCGAGCCACTGATTCCGTTTCGCGCAGTCGCTTTTCCATGACTTCCAGCTGGTCCTGCAGAATCTGCGTGGCTGAGTCGGAAGTGGAGCCGGAAGTGGCTTTTTTGAGTTCTGCCTTCAGATGGTTCCTTTCCTGCTCCGCCTGAGTTCTGCATAGATGTCACTTTTCCTCGAAAGTGTTGGTTAAGTCGCTTTCCAACTGCGTGATGATGTCTCTCTGCCGGGCCAACTGTGTCTCCAGGTCCTCGACCTTGGCGGCCAGCACAGTGCTGTTGGCGGGCTCTGGAGCTCGGAAGCGCCGAGTCAAGGTCTCTTCCAGCTGGTCTCGCTGGGTCTGCACCTGCTTCATGTTCATAGTCATGCGGTTCACTTTGGAAGCGAAGTCCTCTGAATCAGCAGTTAACTGGCTCTCCAGCAGCTCCCGGGCTGCCTGTTCCTTGTCTGCTCGGTCACTCTCTTGCTGCAGCTTCGCTTGCAGCGTCGATAACTGCACTGTCAACTCCGCGTTTCTGCGAGTGTGCGCAGTTTCCACCCTTTCCAACTCCGCTTTTGCCTCAGAAACAGCCTCTTTCAGCAGTTTCTCCCGCTTCTCCATCTCCGTCTTCATAACTTCCAACTGTCTTCTATGGGCAGATTCAGTGTCTGCGCCCTGTCCTCGCTGGCTTAAAGCCTGCTGCAGGGTCTCCACTTCACTTTGCGCCTCTATCAGACTGCTTTCCTGCTTCGTCTTCTCAGCAAGAGCTTCGTTGAAACGTCTTTGCAGGCCTTTGCACTTCTCTTCGAGGGTTTCTAGACTTCTGCGCATGCGTTGGTTCTCATCAGTGAGAGTGGAGCGGCCTTCCTTGAGCTCGGAAAGTGCATTTTCCAGCTTTTTCACAGCGGCTTGTAATTCCTTTTTGCTCTGAGTCAGTCTGCGGTTGTCCTCTTCCGCTGCTTCCAATTGGGACTTGTAGGAGTCAGTGAGGGAACTGACTTCCTCTAGCTGAGAGTCTTGGGCTGTGATGTGTTCCAGCAGCTTTTCTCTGTCCTTCCGAGAGCTTTCCACCAAGGCGGCGTAGCTCACTTGCAGTTCGTCCTTCTGACCCTGCAAGCTGGCTTTCTCACGCTCCAGGATAGAGAGCTGCGCCAGCATTTCCTGCGCTTGCGGCTCCATTCGCTTGGGCTTCTGCTCCTGCTTCCCCTTGATTAGAGCAGGAGGACGGCCTCCACTGCCAGGCAACACTTTAGTTTCCTCTTCAAAGCCGGTCAAGTCTTGTTCGAAAAGTGGAGGGCCGGAGTAGTCTCCCTCAGTGCCGTAGCTTGCTCCTGAGTCTCCGGAAGCATCGCTCATGTTGTCGCTGATGGGTGCGGGCTCGCCCAGACCCCGACATCTCACAGAAATGGTGATGCTGGAGTAGCGGTCGGGGGACTTTTCGAGCTTGAACGTCTGTCGCTGCAGTGCAGCAGTGGCGTAGTCCGCCAAGTTGAGTCTAAGTCCTCCAATGCTCTTACTTCCCTTTCCTTCCACAATAGCCTGCACAGTCAAATCCGCCTTCTTCTCCATATAGTTGCCGGCCTTCTTCTGGTACAGCGTGTTTATCATAGTTAGCGTTTCCTCCAACTCCACACTTCCCTGCGTCGGCAGCAAGTCAGGACGACCACTGGTTTCAATGCGCTTGTTGCGGCGCTTCCACACCACTGCGACTTTGATGGGCAGACTGAGACTCATCTGCAGGGAGTGTACAGTGATATCCACCGCAAACTTGTGGGCGAGCGTGCCTATGCGCTTAAGCACTTTGGCCATATTAGACCTATCGTCAGAGCGCAGTGTAGGTCCGGCCTTCCTGCACGACTTCAGTGTCATCAGTATCGAGCATGTAGTAACTGCTGTCCACCACCAGCGCTGCAGTGTCCACGTCGATATGGCAGCAGTGCAGCTGGCCGTCCAGATTAGCCACGTAGAACAGGTTTTCCCCAGTGAAGCAGGCGATCGGTCCCTGGGCGACGGAGAGGTGGGAGGTCCACTTGACCGGGCAGTCCAGGTAGAGCTTGGCGAGACTGCGGCCGTAGGAGAAGTACTTGGGCAGGTAGCCGGACAGCAGGCCTCCGCTCTGCTCTGCCTCCAGCTTCCAGACGTGCACGGTCATGCGGTTGCTGGTCACGAGGAGGAACCGGGCTGCCGGACTAAAGGCGATGGAAGAGACGGCTGCGGAGGTCGACCCTCTGCGCAGTTCATGCAACACTTGCAAATTGGCAGGGTCAAACACGCGAATAATCGTGCCTTGCTCACTCGCTGAAGCCGCCAGCATGCCCGCAGGATGCACAGCCACGCACGTGACCGGGTTCTCATGCATGAAGCCTCGCTGTGTCGTGCCCAAGTAGTAGTTCTCCACTCGGACATGGCCGGGGACCGTGTCGAGAGTGACGAGCACGAACTTGTCCTTGTCCACAGAAATGGCCCCCACTCCTGCTTCATTGGGTGCGGTGTTGATGGAGTCCACCGGCTGCAGGGGACTCCAGGTGTAGACGTAGGTGATTTGCTCCAGAATCACCACAAACTTCTCTCTACGCACCAACACATTCTTCACCTCTGACCGAAACCTGACCTCTCCCTTCATGTCCGCCTGGTACTCGTCCCACACATACACCTTCGTAGGCGGGTATCGCGAGTTGTTGGAGCTGCCCACCAGCATCAGTATCTGCGTCGAAAACAGTGGCGCTACGAAGCAAAAGCCCCCCTGGAACTGACTGTCCTGTCGGTCTCGCCGAGTCGTCACTTTGTGTGTCTCGAGGTGGAAGATGCGGAAGCCGTGCGAAGTGCCCAGTACGATTTGCTCGTTGTTCTGGGAGAAGCGGTAGTTGAGGATGCGCAGGCCTGCGTCTTCGCTTTGCATATTATTACTGTCTGATAGGGAAGGAACTGCAGTGCAGTTGAGTCTGGGAGTCTATAAAAAGAGGAGTGAGTCGCAGTTGGTGAGATTAAGGAAGGAATCGGCCAAGGATGAGCGAGTGAACTGCAGAAAGCTGTGAAGGAATAGGAGAAGTTCTAGGAGATATGCACTACCTAGTAAGTATGTGAAGCCAATAAAGTCGCTTCCAGCAATTCACCATAGAACTTAGTATTCCTTGTAAATAGCCTAAGACAATGTGCTATACAAAGTTCCACAAGCTAATCAATTTACTGCAAATGCGCTCAGACCAGTGGAGAAAACAGACTTGGGCCGCAAAGTCCTGCAGTCAGAGTCCAGCCCAGCACAGCCCGCCTCGACAAGCCCCAAGGCCTGCTCCACACCCCAGCTGCCACGAGTCCGCTGAGTGCATAGTTCAGTCTGTCTTCGCAGTGTCTGGAGTTATGTAGGGCTGTAGCAATTAGGGCAGCTGTGCCCACAGTGCCGCTCACTAGGCCTATCTTCCTAACAGCCCCCGTCCCGACCCGACCCCAGTAGCTGGGCATAGATTCATAGGGAAGTCGTGAGGGCGCGAGACAGACTGCCAGGTACAGGGCTGAGTAAACTGTACTCAAATTCGCTGCTTGCAGAGCCCACAAGCCTGCAGCGGCTATCGGCCTGACTTGGGGCTTTTGACCTTCCATACTAAGAACTACCCAGAGCTGTATCAAGTCACTACTTCACACAAAGCGATGCAAGAGCCTCTGGCACCAGGGTGGAGTCCGCAGGCGCCATCAGTCTGATGAAGTCCAGGAGCGAGATCTTATCATCGTGGTTCGAGTCGCACTCCCGCATCATTTGTGCCAAGTCCTGCTGCGGAAAGACTCGCCCCAGTCCCGCCCGCAGTTCCTCCAAATCCAGTGCTCCGTCCTTGTTCTGGTCGTAGAGGTCGAATAGATGTTTGTACTGCATAGCAGTGCGGATGGTGATTTTTCGCTTTGTGGATCTACGTGTGCGCCCGGGCTCCACTCGCATGTAGCGCTCTTGCTCCCAGTCTAGGTGGTACTTACCGTGCACCCAATGAGTCATGGCTGCCACGTCGCTGTGAGTGGCCCCTCGGAAGGTCTTCACTAGCATCTCGTGGAAGGTCAGCGACCCTGAAAGGCTGGAGTCGTAGGTTAATTCCGATAGAACTGTACTAGAAACACTCCCAAAATTACTAACTATTATGAAGGCTCTCGCATTCGTTGAAAATAGATTCCATCACTCTTT
>Ga0247837_1009004_pt1 | contig 12208 bp, 9 predicted proteins | sample LaCtaG_2_FD_187115 | JGI IMG/M metagenome (GOLD analysis project Ga0247837, IMG submission 187115) | Freshwater microbial communities from meromictic Lake La Cruz, Castile-La Mancha, Spain - LaCruzMarch2015_14.5m | ecosystem: Environmental > Aquatic > Freshwater > Lake | place: Spain: Castile-La...
CTTCAGCCGCGAAGAAGTTGAAGAAAGCTCCAACCGAGAAAAAGACGAAGGCTTGCACCGACAAGAAGTCAAAAGCTCGTGTCTTGGACAGTGACGAAGACAGCGATGAAGACGATGACGATGATGGAGAAGATATGAAGGATTTCATTGTCAAGGAGGAAGACGAAGACGATGGTGATGATGATATGGAGCACGAAGATGTGGCCAAGGAAGAGGACAATGATAGCAGCGACGACGACGAAGACGACGAGAAAAGTGAGGGTGATCTGAAAGTGGAGGAATCCCCTTGCGTTGAAGATGTTACTGAAGTTATGATGGCGAAAAAGAATGAGCTAACTCAAAAGATGATTGATGATGCCGAGGAGATCAACGACGACGAAAACGAGAACAAAGAAGAGTCAGAGTCTTTGGAAATCACCGACCAGGCAGCACCTGTAGCTTCCAACGCGCCGATTGCTGCTGTCCCTGCTGAGACAAATGAAGCCACTCAAAGTGGTGCCTGGACATGCGAGGTAAGTCAAAGTGTGCTTTCAGTGTTTGCGTTCGATGACAAAGCTTACTATATTACTCACCACAATCTTCTTTGCTCCACTAACGAGTAGCAGTGTACATTCGCAAACGCAAAGAAGGCCAGAAAATGTACCATGTGTGAAACAAGGAAACCCAAGAGTAAGAAATAACAAGACAGGTCTTCAACAGGTTGGATCTGTAGTAGATCAATCATACTAATTTATTAGATAAGAACATATATGACTATTTATGGGAAATTGCACTCATTCGTATTACAATCCCTTGTGAACCTAACACTAGACAACAACTTGCCATGAACCCTAATATCTCGGACACTCTCTACTGGTATATTTTTGCGATTTGCCGGCTCACCATTCGACAAAGAGGACACTTGCTATTTCCCCTCTGAATCGTGTCAGCACACCCATTGCAAACACACATGTGCCCACATGGAAAAAATGCATGCGTTCTCTTCGAACTCCAACACACTACACATTCTTCGCTCTCCTGTATCTCTGCCATCTGATTCTGTCTGTCATCGATGCGTCGATCAGATTCGCGAGGCAGTCGGGGATGATGAGACTCATGAGCAGCTAGTCTACGTGCATTCTGCTGTGAGGAGTAACTCGTTTGCTTGCTCCGCATTTCCTGTACACATTCATAAAAGAGGACAGGGTAAGTATTATTCACATGACGACTTTCCGCCTTGCGAACATCACCCTGCCATCCAACGTAGGTGAGTCCTTCTCGTTTCATATTATCAAGAATTTGTAGCTGCGGATGAGAGCGGTCGCCGACATACAATGCTTGCTTCCTCCGCATTTCCTCTACGTAACTATCGAATAGAGAAGGGCGCCTAACATGATAATCTTCCGCCTTCAGCACATCAGCCTCCCATCCAATGTAGGTTAGCCCTGCTCTTTTCATATTATCAAGAGCTTGTAGCTGCGGATGAGAGCGGTCCCCAACATGCAATGCTTGTTTCAATCGCATGCCCTCCACGTAGTCGCCGAATAGGTTAGGGTAGTTTAGATGGTGGTCTTCCGCCTCGCGTACATCATCCTCCCATCCATCATAGGTTAAAGTCCCCGATGCAATAAGATCATCTAAAGCTTGAAGATGCGGATGAGAGCGAGATGGAACTGGAGTGCGAGGTGAAGTTGACGGATTATTCTCCACGCTAGGAACGGACCCATTAACACAATCCTTGCAGCGAGAGCATCCCAAGCCTTTCATCCACTGATTGCGACTAAAGTGACTGTTGGAGCGCCATTCATCACAGGCTGCACATGTCCGCCCCATCTTTCTGGCTCTTCAATCTCACACGAGGTTTTGTTATCGACTGGACGTCCAATGAATTGCAATAATTGTTGTATCGATGGTTGAATCGAACTTTGGAGAAGCGATAACCGGTAGCAACTTCCTGATTCTGTCATTTCCCAGGACTGAGTGTGCCTTTCTTTCTCTGAGTTTTAAGGTGATTTCATAGACGGTTATGTATGGGACATAGATCTAAAGCGCTGTGAGATGGTATCTTGAGACGTAATGATTCCAAAAACCTGATCAATTCAACCAAAGCCCAACGTATCCAGTGGTAAGATGGGCTGAATTCATCGTAGGTAATGATGGTTTGGCTTCTGCAATTTACTCCTCTACCTTCCATCATAAGATTTATCTGAACACTTGTTCTTGCCTTGTTCGAGATTGATATGATTGTTGTTATGACCTTCTCAAAGTGATGGAAATTGTGTCAATCTAATAAAGTCAAACATTATGCTCATGACTTTGATTCTCTGTAGACTTTTCCTCGCCGGTACCGTTCTTAATTATCATTTTTTCATCACCACACCTCTTTTCCTTCTTCATTCCCTTCTTCTTGCTCGTTGTTTTGATTGTACCCAGATATACACCCAAACAAACAAGTACCAATCCACCAACTTGTTCACGATTAAAAGGTTTGGCAAATAATATAAATGATAATATAATCGTTACGACCTTGCGTGCATTCGCGAGTAGTACACCGATCACACCACCATGATCACGTATTATTATTAGGTAGCATCGTAAACCAAGATAGGCACATACTCCTTGTGCCAATAGTACAATTGATGCAGATGGATGTGCTATACAATACATGTACGCAGTACGTAGTTCACCAGAACAAAATGTATATATCATTAGTACAATACACATTATAGCATTCGAAACAAGTATCATTAATGATGGTTGAACACGTGTTACTTGTAGTAATTGTTCTTGCAAGTTGGGTATTATGGAGTCAAATATGACCGATATGCCTAGTAATATTGGACCAATGTATGCACCAAGTCCAAATATGGATGATCCTGCTGGCACAACAACAACATGATGTACATCTCCTGTATGCAAATCAGCAGTTGTTGTTACATCGGCAGCAGTAAGTATAGCAAGTCCCAAACCCATGACTAATGCCGCAACATACTGTCTACTTGTATGATATCGTCCAGTAACACAAGCACCAAGTATCATCGTGGGTACCAGTTTGCATGATTTGAATGCTACTTTTAATGGATATGGACTGTAATTTAACGATGTATTCCCAAGACCGTGTGATAATGCTAATAGTATGCCCACTTGTGATATACGCACTATTGTTGGCAATGATAATTGATGATTATTGTGTATCTTGTTCTTCCCTTGCTCATCATCTGTCAGCTGCTTATTCTTCGTCTTCTTTTTAGTCCGTCTACTGGACGTGCGTCTGCGTATTGCTGCATTCACTAAATCACTCCGACTCCCATTTTCATCACTCACTACACTCAAAATTAGCATAACTGACACCTCGGCAAGTGTCATGAAGAAACCATATTCATACCCGTCAAATTGAAACATGCGTTCCTGCAATGCATCATGTAATATGTAGAATACGAATAGACCAGCAATTATTGACCAAGCTGATGATGATGATCCGGAGACGTCATTGACGACGGCGCATATGACGCTATCCTCGCGAATACTGTTGCTATCCTCGATCAGCGAAGTCGGAACATCGATGGCCATGTCGACCTGGTCTCCTCCCTTTTTTTTTGTGAACCCCAAGCTCCGCAAGGGAACCCGCCAAAATCCCTATCATAGTATCTTTACGGCACCATGTTGTCTCGATGTTGTATCCTACGCCGACTCGCCGCACATCGTGGAAGCACCTCCTCCTCCACGGGACGGCTACCGATGCCAATTAACCGTACCATGGGCGGTTCCGCTGCCGTAGTCGCTCCACCACCAGTAGGTGACATTTCTCCTCCATCCGTCTTTGATAAAATCGTACGCATCACGATCATCGATCCGTCCGGCGCGCGTCGTGCCATACCCGCCTACGTCGGACAATCGCTCTATGCCGCATGCGATGCCAACGGAGTCGACCTGGGTCCGTCGTCGGTCGGCGCACTCCAACAGAAGGTGCGTTCGGATACATGGACCGAGCCGTTGTACGGAGAGGGCGCCACGTCGGGTTTCGATCACGTATTACTCCAGGGCGGGAATGTCGGCGTGACGCTATTGGAACCGCCGGCGTGTAATGAAGTGGCCATGTTGGAAAAGTATTGGGATGTCGATGAATTATTCCCCGAGAGTAGATTGGCCAGCTGTGTCGAAATTAATGATCAAATGGATGGCATGGTGGTGTATGTACCTGATCGATTGGTGGATGATATTCCATAAAAATAATAGGAAAAAAGAAGAATGAATAATCAGATTACAGGGGAGGGGATGGGAGAATTGTAGATAGAAGTTTAGGGGTGAAAAGGGGAGCGTGGGGGGGGAGGGAATTTCTGAACAAAATGTAAAATTAAATACTAGTTGATCTTTTTTTTTCTTGGCCTATCAATATCTAAGATAAGACTTTATATTGCTGGGTCAAGCATCAGCACATTGTTCAGAATATTACTAATCACTAGAAATTGACTTGAGTAATTTGTCAAAGACACTACATATCCTTGTCAGATCAATGTACAATGGAATACTTGCTACAAAGTCATCATCTGTATGGTAAATTGCAAAACCAAGATTCTTCAATAGCTCAATACCACCTGAAATGGAGGTTATTTGATCAAATACCTTGTTACTCAGCCGTACGTTTCTAAAGCGTGGTGTTGTTGGGTCCTTGAGTACATTTGTTATATATTTCTTGGCCACAGTCAAGACGCTTCTCATATCTGTATCATTCACCTGAAAAAATTCGGTGACATTCACACCTGCGTCTATGACATTGCAAATTTCACTCTTGCCAACGAGTGTCCCCACATCTAGTTCTGCAAAGGTGTTAGTAGATTTTGTTTGTTCGGCAGTAACTTGCTCTATCGCCTTAGCGGCAGCTGCATTTGGTTCCATCCCCGTTGCTACAAGCTGAGGGAAGATTTCCTTCACACGGGCTGCAAAATCTAACATGACCGTGGCCTTTGCATCCACTTGCGTCGTATTTCTATTGAGATAACTCTCTGATTTGGCATTGACTGCTGATGAATTGTCTCTTTCGGTACCCGAAGATGTCTGTATGGATAATGCCAATATGTCAAGCATCGATTTTGTCTCAAATGAAACCTTGTCTAACCAATCATGGAACAGCCGTGCAATTGCATCCTCTCCACGCTGACATGCCTGATGGACATCCCTCCTACTCTCATCTGGCGATGTCACTATCGTTCCTGATAGCGAGTCAAGGACTACCAAACTAGGGATGCCTCGTACACCAAACAACAACTTGGTTTGTTGCGCCAAGTCTCGATTGGTATAGGGCATTGCTAGAAATGGCATCGTGCCAAAATAGGCTTGAAACTGACTTTCATCTTGATCGGAACTAACAAAGACAATCGTAAGACCATGGGTCGGGGCAACAACTTCTTGTAGGTGGTTGTAGAACTCAATAAGTAGAGGTGTGAAGCCACGACAAGGACCACACCATGATGCACTAAAGTATAGTGCAACAAGACGAGAGTTTGCTAAGGCGGAAGCTGTGTCCATAAGAGATGGGGCCGAGCTTGATGCATTCTTGACAAGAAGCTGAGTTCCTAGAATCCCTGTAAAGTAGTCAGTTGCAACTGGGATATCGAATTTAGGAGTAGCACATCCGTTGATTGTGCGTGTCGTGGATTCATCCATCACCTCATCATCATCGGGTACTAACGGATTCGGGAGATAGTGGTATGTCATCCAATTTGTATCAGCAGTACCAACGACATTATTGTCGCCCGACCGTCGAAAAGAAAATGACTTATTGTCAATTAAATATATGGGAGCATGCGTTCGTGTGGAGTAACCGATGATTGACTTATCCCGGGCATCATCATTTGCCATGTATGAATTGAATGCAACACGCTTTTGATGGTTGGTAGCTACGAGTTGTGTCTTATGTGGCATGATTGATTCGGGTAAACGTGTCGCAACACAAGCTGGTACAGTGTTCATTTCAGATCGAAGTCTTGTCGGTATTTGCACCGAAGAGGAGTTAATTTGAAGAGAGACCTTGATTGATTGCGTACTGTCCGATGTGCAAGCACCTATTGCCCACTCTGGATGGAAGTTAAGTTGTCCTGCATATAAGTAAAAGCTTTCATTTGTGCTAGTGGAAGTATCCATGTTGAACCCACCAAGCCGTCGAAAAGTGTTTGGACTTGAAGTAACAGACTTTTTTTGCTGATCCCCTTTAATAATACAGCAAAGTGCCACAATCCGACCATCTGGCACTGTATCAATAAATGCTCCCATGGACGACAATTGAGAGAATGCTTTTGACTGAAGAATGCAACAACTTACTTCATCAACAACTACTACTGAAAATCCATGAGTCATTGTAGCAGCAGCACATGATACACCACTAACAGTAATGCATTCTGGGTGTGATTTCGGTGCCGTGGATGGTACGCTCGGTGCTTTTGGAGGTCGAACTACAATTTCTACTACATTATTTCGCTCATCCAAATATGACGGGTAGAAGCTTTCAACGAAGAAAGAGTGCGTCAATTCAAGTGTATCATTGTCTACATCCCCCTCTTTATTATCATTCCCAGAAGATGTCTTGATATTACCGTCACCCAGTTCATGCCTTGCCGCCTTCCAAGCCAACGATCCACTCACCCTACCCTCTCTATACTCTACATCCCATACACCCGAGGATTGAACCAAATCAAAGAATTTTGCCTCTGCTTTGCAACGTTTTTCAAGCTCCTCCAATCGACCCTTGACAATAGTAGTATTCATTTGTCGTAATGTGTTATCCATGTGTACAAATGCACGATGACTGCTAATCTCATCGGGTGCATATTCTCGTCGACGTGACTGGAAGTCATCGGTGTGGAACTTGCGTGTATATCGTCGTGTAACATCAATGACTGAATCACACGTAGCACCAATACAATAATTTAGTGACTTGCCCCATCCTTGTTCATACATGTTTGGTCGATCGATGATCCCCTCACAGGAATCGGCATGTATCCATCGTCGTTGTCTATTGGAGTAAACCTCTGTCCATACATGATCTGTAAAGTCAAGGATATATCGGGTATCAAATCCAAGTGACCGGCAGTACACACCAAATAAGTTGGCAAATTCACCACATCTTCCACGTCGTGTATGAAATAATGTACGTGGTGAATTGTATCGTGGGAATGTTGTTTTCGTATTGCATAATTTACAATTGTATAATTCCACTCGACTAGCATGACCATTGATTTCTTCATCCGTTTCAGGACCACGTGTGCCCACACTTTCCATTTGTTTGCCATCGTCATTGCCTGTACAGTTGGGATTGGAACAGGGTGGTTGATTACACCATGTCATTACCTCCTGTTTGAAATATAGCGTTAGACGTTTAAGGAGGAGATCATCACCTTCCCACTCGACATCGTCATCACGAAAACATGCTGTTTTGTATTCGATGGTGGCAATGTTGTCATCGTCTCCATCCTCCTCCACCTCCGTTGTGACAGTCTCTTTCGTCTTCGACGCTGACCATTTTTCATACGCCGTCCATCGTTCCTCTAACTCACAGATCAATTCAGGAACTAATTCCCTAAGAGGGATTGATGCACGAACCTCGTCAAAAAGGGACTTGTCACTCTCCCAACGCTTTGCGGTGGTAATTGCCGATTCGATACGAGAGTGCAGTAGTAGTGTCGTCATGGGCTTTTTTTAGGATGAGGAAGCTTGGAGAGATTGGCGCGAAAAAAATAGAAACAATGACAAACCGAAATGAAAATGAAAATGAACTTGTCTCCCCACCCATTGAAAATGGCAGCCGTCCCCGACGGTGCCGCATGCTACTTTTGTCTCGGAGAGGAGGCGGAGGAGGAGGGAATGCCCTTAGTTCGAGACTGCTCTTGTCGTGGCGACTCTGCTGGCTTTGCCCACTTCTCTTGTCTGACGACGTACGCCGAACAAAAGAGCAAAGCGGCGGAAGATGGAGACATGAAAACATTTGCTAAGCCATGGAATGAATGTAATAACTGCAAGCAGCCGTTTCAAGGACAATTGACGGTAGATTTAGCATCTTCGTTTGTTTCATTTGCCGAGGCAACATACGGCCATCCCGACAACAACAAAATGGATAGAATGAAAGTAATGGTAGCTCTTCGAATGAATATTGTTGCGTTATTAATGTCGAATGATTTTAGTAACGAGGTGGCCAATGAGAAGAGGAGAATTATTGATAATCTCCTGTCCATGATTGATCAAACGAAGAAAGATTTCAATATGAGCAGGTGGATTCACATGCCCAAAGACAGTGAGGAATACCGGTATTACAATCTGCTGTTAGGCGATTATGAAGGATTCGCATATGAAGAATTGGGGGGAGTATCAGTCAGAGAGATATCTAAAAACGGTAAAATGATTGCGACTACACACCTAAAAAAGGCCCGTGCCATCTATAATTTAGTCGACATGAAAGAAAATGTACAGCTGATGGATACCAAAATTTCTATGGTCAACAATGCCGTGGTCAAAAATTGTGTTGATGGGGAGTCAGTGCACCCAACAATGTGTGCATATACAAGTTCTTTATTGCAGGACATGAAAAAGTCTACGAAAGTATCATCCACGAGTCCAACCTAATTGCGCCTGATATATATCTAATTCGTAGAGGGTTGAACTATGCAAATGCTCTCTGGAATACAGGAAACCTCATCGAAGCTGAGCGTGTTGTCGCAAAGTTGGTCGCTGTGAGTCGCCGCGTCCATGGACCAAAACATAATATTTCAATGGAGGACAGGGATTACTTGAAGAATTTCAGGAACGCCAAGTTTTGGTCTTCCCATATCCAGCCACCATGTTCCAGGCTCTGCGATATGAGAATGATGGTAAAATATGTGTCCTCCAAGGCCCCATCTCAGATCCACGAAGCAAACATAATGAGGAGATTCATCATGTTGAGAATAATCTTGTGTTACCTAGAAACTGTCCTGTGATTTGTCATGGATTGGTCAGTGCATCTCATCTGAATGGGGAGATAGGTGCTGCAAGGGGAAATGTGAAACATGATGGCACTGGATTTCGATTGGCAGTGCACTTTGACAAGAAGAGTCTAAAGTCAGCGTTGGTTAGGCCAGCGAATTTACGAATCGTGTTTGAGTTACCAAGTGAAGAATAAGTACATGTCAAGAACAATAAGTGTCGTTTCATAATCGCGTGATTACTGTATGCATATGTCAACCTCTTACGAATGAAATCACATTGATTTGGTCGACTTGACAAGGCAGCGAATACATAACATTCTTCCTCATCTTCTTGTCACCTCTTTTCCGAGCGACGGATCTCCAATACCTAGACGAGAAATCGGCTCCTGCTCTTGCATTCCTCCAAAGGAAGATACCCCGTGATTCGTCGCGGTAACGTTCCTGTGGACCACCCGCTACCATCTCTATCTTATCAGCGTCTGAACCAGGTATTAATGGACCGGTGAGGTACAATCTGTCCTTTTCGGATGCTATGACACTTTGTAAAAACCTCTTATCCCGTTGGACACGAGATTTTGCTTCTGATATAAGCTGCTTCTTCGTCTTCTTCTCGGTCTTCTCATCAGTCTCCCCTGCCTTCATCCCACGGCAGTTAGTGGCACCACAGCGACATGTGAACTTTGTGAAGAAATTCTTGCCATAGTCATACGCCAAGAATCCACCAGGAGGGACATCCTTGATGCACACAATCGAAACACGCATCCGACCAGCAACGTTGATGGGGACCAGCTTGCAATTTGGATCACAAGAGTGGTTAATAAACCTTGCCTGATTCGCCACCTCCCTGGCATCAATGTACCATCCAGGCTCAAGATGCATGACATAAAAGTTTGGATCGTTCGGATGATCACGTGACCAGGCCATTAGTCGACTTTCCTTAGTCTTCTCATCAATGATCTCACCAACATATTCCTGTATCATATCACCTTTCGTTACACCGTTGACAGTGACAAGGCCCCATCCCTTGCCATGCTCACGTGCTGGTCGGCATTTCGCAAACTGTCGTTGACTCATGGCACGATTACCACAGGAAGGACCACAGTCACAGTTGGAGTAGGGGTTCTTATCGCAAGTTTTGTTAAGTGTCTTGTCAACACCGACACATTCAACGTAATTTAGACGATTGAGGCATCCGTCGCCACAAGACTTGATACCACCATCCTCGGTCGATGGTTGGCATTGACAAGTCTCACCGGTAGGTGGGTGACGCTTAGGACGATTCTTTGGATCGTACCGGTTGGCATTCACGTGATTAAAGGTCGGTGGTTTCGAGTGTACCAATTCCATAAAATCCAATGGAAGACAATAGTTGTACTGCCTGCGTTTTCGTCGCTTCTTGGGTTGGGTGGTAATATCGTCATCATTGTCAGCCTCACCATCATCATCATCATCATCAATTTCCTCTTCTTCCGCGTCTTCTAAGAATTCGGCCAATCTCTCTTCTTCAAACATGACAGCAGATCCGACAAGGCCCGGTAGAAATGGATTCTCCTTCTTCTTCCCTGCCCACCAACCATCATCGTCTTCATCGTAGTCGACATCATCATCATAAACCTGTGCGGATATACGTGCCTTCATATCCTCGGCCCTTTTCTCAAGACGCCGGATCATCCGTTCAGCATCGGCTTCAACCTTGGCCTGGAATGAATTCCCCACATCCAAGTAAGGTAGCTTTGATGTGTGTGCATGCTCATGACATAGCATGGCTAACTCATGGAATCGACAGTTCGGTGGCATACATGTAATGTGATACGATGTGGGACATTCAAGACAGCGAAAGAGCCGTTCCTTCTTCGTGGCCCATACCGCCTCAGCTTTCTGTCGCTTCTTGCCACGTTGTTGCTGTTTACTACCCGTAGCTTTCTCATTTCTAGCCTGATGGCATGCAGTCTGGTCATCCTTTTCCAATGGTCGTCCCGCAGAGCATGTCCAACATTGATGTGCTGGACATTTGAATTTCGGCCTTGTTACAGTTTTCATCGTCTTTTCATTAGTCGGTGCACCATCTTCATCTTCTAGCATAACTATACGCTCCTCTTCGACTAACATAACATCCACATCATACATGTTTAAACAATTCTCATGAAAGAACATTCCACATTTCTTCTCGTCACATTTGTAAACTTCTTCCCCATCTGCACCATACTCTCCACACGCACCACATGCATGACGGCACTGGAGACAGTCATTGCAGTACCATGGACTATCATCGGGCGGGACCCGTGATAAATTGGCACATCGTGGATGGAAAGGTCGGTCACATAACCCATCACATATAATGAGGGGTGCGTCTGGATCATCGATACATTCGGCCTCACGACATTCAGTACATATCCATGTAAATGCCAAGTCGGACGATTCGTCAACTGATTTTTTACTTTTCTTATTCACCGATTGGTTTTCCTTTGGCGTGCTGTCTCCCTCCACCTTCACCTTGACATCACCATCCGTCTTCATGGCATTCGCTGCTTGGTCGTTGTCATTGGCGACAAAGATGTCATTGTTGAAGCAATACTCATGATGGAAGCGAGGGAAGAGACGAGAGGCGAGAGAACACTTGTCCCGCTAAAATCGAGGACAGAAACTATCAACACCAAATGTTGATTGGTGAGGGGTAAACTGGGCCAGAGAGGCGACATACAAAATTGCTGCATTGCATCATAGAAAAAAATTAAAGTAATTCTTGTCTACTTCTTCTACTGCATCCCTCTATTGCCTTGACTTCTGCAACCAGCAACTCGTCTCCACCATCTCTCATTCTTCTCAAGTTGCTCTCTACTGGAATATTTTCACAATTTGCTGACTAGCCATCCGACAAATGGGGCACCTGTGATCTTGGATCGATGCTACACAGCCGTCGCAAACGCACATGTGCCCGCACGGAATGAATGCATGCGTCTTCTTAGAACTCCAACAAATCACGCATTCTTCTTTCTCCTGTGTCTCTGCTAACTGATTCTGACTGCGATTATTGCGTCTTGCCCTTTTCTGGACATGATGAGACTCATGTGCAGCTAGTCTTCGTGCATTCTGCTGTGATGTGTAAATTGCTTGCTTCTTTTGTATTTTCTCCACATGACGATCGAATTTACATACCCAGTCCTCATCTATCGCTCGGCTTACATCAGACTCCCATCCAACGTAACTGAGCCCTTCTCTCTTGAGATTCTCAAGCATTTGTAGCTGAGGATGAGAGATATCACCGACATACAATG
>Ga0247837_1009005_pt1 | contig 12207 bp, 7 predicted proteins | sample LaCtaG_2_FD_187115 | JGI IMG/M metagenome (GOLD analysis project Ga0247837, IMG submission 187115) | Freshwater microbial communities from meromictic Lake La Cruz, Castile-La Mancha, Spain - LaCruzMarch2015_14.5m | ecosystem: Environmental > Aquatic > Freshwater > Lake | place: Spain: Castile-La...
CGACGCCGGCCGGCTTGGGGCCCCAGCCGCAGCCCGGCGCGGCATGTCGGCGATTCTCTGGAGCGGTGGAATCGGCCGGATCGACACGCTCGTGATCTCCCATGCCGACACTGATCATTTCAATGCCGTGCCCGGCCTGCTCGAGCGGTTCAGTGTGGGTGAGGTGCTCGTGTCGGAGTCGTTCCTGGCGAGCGATGCCCCGGCCGTGCGCGATCTCTTGCAGCGGGTGCACGAGCGACGCATCCCTGTGCGGCGCGTGGTGGCAGGAGACGAATTCGCCTGCGATCCCTGGTGCCGCATCCGCGTGCTGCATCAGGATGCATTCGCCACCGACGACAACGGCACGAGCCTCGTGCTCGCCGTCGAGGCGGCGGGCCGCCGGGTGCTGCTGCCGGGCGATCTCGAGGGGGAGGCGCTCGGCCGGTTCGTGGCGGGTGATCCCGATGGCTGCGACGTGCTCCTGGCACCGCACCACGGCAGCGCCACGAGCCTGCCCGCAGACATCGCCCGCGTCACGCAGCCCGACTGGGTGGTGGTGAGCGGGTGCGGAGGGCACCGATGGGGCATCGTGGAGCAGGCGTATGCGACAGCCAGGGGCGCCGGCCCGCCGGCCGCAGTCGTGAAGACGAGCGGGGTTCCCGCGGAGGCCGCCGGGGCGGTGTCGGTGTCGCTGTCGGCCTGCGGCGTGACGGTGCGGCAGTTTCGCGCCGGCGCCTGGCACGAGATCGCTCCGACGGTCAGGCCGCCACGGCCGTCTCGCGTCGCCAGCGCCACCCGGCGGCGGCCAGCAGCGCCACATTCAGGAGCAGGAACATGAAAAACTCCGTCTGTCCTCCCTGACCGAATCCGTAGGAGTGCAGCCCGGCCCCGAGCAGGAAGTTGACGCCATACCACGACATGCCGATCACCGCCGCGCCGACGACCGCCCCGGCGGCCAGGCCGAAGTTGCCGATCCAGCCGGCATACCGGCCGTGGAGCACGACGAGATACGCGAGCAGCGAAACGAGCGCCCAGACCTCCTTGGGATCCCAGCCCCAGAAGCGGCCCCATGACACGTCGGCCCACAAGCCGCCAAGGATCGTGCCGGCGGCGAGCAGCATCACGGCGACCTGCATCGCCTTGTAGATGAAGCCCGCGAGCTCCGCGCAGGCCTCCGGTGGCTGGCTCGGCCGGCCCGCGCTGCCGGGGCGGTAGCGGCCGAGCAGGTAGTAGCCGAGCGACAGGAGCCCGAGCCCCCACGCCAGCGCCCCGGCCGCATAGCTCGACACGATCGTGAGCACGTGGATCGTCAGCCAGAAGTTGTCGCGCAACACCGGCTGGAGCGGGCTGAATGCCTTGCCGGGAATCGGAAAGAACCAGGCGATGAACGTGCCCGCGAAGGCCACCGCCGTGACCACGAGGCCAAACGATTTGCGGCCATAGACCTCGGGCAGCATGGCCGCCAGATGTCCGCCGCTCCACGACCGCGGCACTGTCACGAGCGACGCGATGGCCGTCAGGGCCACGCGCGGCAGATACCACACGGCCGGCGCCAGCATCGACAGGCCGACCACCCACACGACGAGGTTGTTGAGGTTGGGAATCGACCGGTCGACGTCGGTCTGCGGCAGCAGGTTGATGATCGTGCGACCGCCCGCGGCATACGGGGCGAGCGCGAGCACCCAGAGCACGAGCGCCGACACCGCGATGCGGGGCAGAAGGGCGATCCAATTGGCGATCCCCGTGCCCTGCTCACCTGGGATCGACGTCCCCACGGGCGCGGGCAGGGCCGTCATCCGCCAGGCCTGGCCGACGCCGCGTGCGCAGGCAGGCGCGAGGAGAAAACAGAGGCCCAACAGCGCGAGAAAGAAGGGTACGTAGATCACCGTCTCATACATGTTCGTGACTGGCGCCCAGCCGGTGATCGCCACGCGCGAGGCAAACGCCGCAGCCGTCCAGGCCAGTTCGAACACGAGGAGCCCGACACCGAGCCAGAACATCGGGGTGCGGGCGCGGCCGACCGCGACCGCGAAGGCGAACAACGCGAGCAGGCTCGCCACCCACGACATCCGAAACGGATCGCTGTCGTTGTAGGAGACCTCGCGTCGCGTGCTGCCGGCCGCAGGGTAGGCGGTGTAGCGGAGCAGGTCGGCGTCGATCCGCTCCACGGGTAGTTGCCGGCGCAGCGGCTCGACCGTCTCGCCGAGGTGGCGAAGGTCGGTAGCCAGACGGCCCGCCGCCTCGGCAGCGGCGCCACTCCGCGTCGCGGTGGTGGCTTGCGTGCCCACTGCCTGCACGAGCCCGCCGAAACTCGCCCGCACGGAGGCCACGCGATCGGTTGGCAGCCCGGCCAGCAGCGGCACCGGCGCGTCGAGCAAGGTCGAGAGCGCCACCCAGGGCGGCATGTCGTCTTCGGCATCGCGTTCGGCCTCGAGCGGCGCGGCACGAACCGCCGGCACGACGAGCATGCCACCGCCATTGTCGTAGAGCGATTCGCCGAGCACAGCCACGCGGTCGGCAAACCGGCGGGCACCGCGCTGGACGGCGGCGGGCAACGAGCCGGTCTCGCCGGCGAGCGCCGCCACGGCCGTTTGCACGGCTGTGAGCTTCGGGGCCACAGCGGCCGTCGCGAACCGCGTCGACTCTCCGAGCGCTTCAGCCAAATCGAGCAACGCCCTGTCGATGTCCTCGCCGCTCGCCTGGCTTTCCGCCGCGGCGAGCTGGGTCCTGAGCTTCCGCCAGGCCCCGGCAGCCTGTTCGAAGAGCTGCACGAAGCGCGAGCGCCCGATCGAGTCGTCGGCCGCGCGAAACGTCAGTTGTCGCCAGGCGACATAGGCCCGCCAGAGTTGGTCAATCTTCGCGTCGACACCCTCGAGCGCGAACTGGCCTCCGTCGGCACGTGCCGCCCGCCGCCGCTCGTCAATCTCCACGAGCCGCGCGCGCAGCGGTTCGCTGTCGGCGACGTCCGACGGGGCGGCATATTTGAGCCGCCGCATCTCTCCTCCCGTCGTGTCGAAGACGGGCAGGCCGAGAAGCTTTCGCACCTCCTCGTGCTCGGCGATCAAAAACGGCACGTCTTCCCACGCCTGCGGCCGGGCGAGCCAGTCGAGCAGCAGTTCATCGGCCTGCCAGCGCACGACGGCCTCGCGGGGGCCGGTCGCCAGCTTTGGCGCCTGCGTGTTGGTGATCATCTCGACATGCCGCCGGGCGAACGTGTCGAGCGGCATGATCCGGCCGTCTTCGAGCACGGGAATTTCCCGCCATGCCGCGAGGGCCGCATGCAGCCCCGGCGTCGGCGGCTCCGCGGCGGAGAGCGACGGGGCGGCCGCAAAGAGCCCCCAGGCAAGCACTGCGAGGCACGACGTCGTGCGAATGAGCGGGGCCATCAGGTCACTCCAGGCTGGCGGCGGGGGCCGAAGAAATAGGCACGCATGTAAAACATCGTGAAGATGCCGATCACGATCAGGCTGCTCCCAAGATACTTGACGCCGCGGCCGGGGTCGTAGTTGACGGTAAGCACCGATGCCTCGAGCCGATCGGGAGGGTCCTTCCGGCCCTTGGTGAACTGTTCGAAGAGTTCGTCGCCCGGCAGCCACGGGCCCATGAAGCTCTCCTGAAACAGACGGTAGGAGCGGCCCGTGGCCGGGTCGGAAAAATCGACCGGCGCGTTCATCGTGATCGTCACCGGGCGTTTCACCAGCGGTGATCCAGAGGCATTGAGAAATTCCACCACACTCGAGAAGTGCGACGCCTGGCTCGTGCCCGGATCGAGCCGGCGTTCGAAGTTGTCGAGCTTCACGTCGAAGCCGATATCGACGGCGTCAGGCACGAGCATCACGCTCACCGCGCGCGACCGCCCTTCCACCGTGCGTCGCTCCGTCGGGCCGGGAGGCCCGAGGCTCGCCTGCGCGGGCTGAATCGGCAGCCCGGCGAGCCAGAATTCCTCTGCCACACCGTCGACGGTGAGCCTCACCCGTGCCGCCCGCCGCTTCGCCGACGCCGCCTTCTCCTTCGCAAAGGGCAGCGGCAGCGTGGCCACCTCGAGGGCGTCGGCGGGCAGGAAGCGGTCGACGCGCAGCTCGAGCGCACCCATCGGCATGCTGAAAGCCGGCACGGGGCCGCCGTCGGCAGGGAGCCGGCCACCAAAGGCCTTCGGCTGCTGCCACGTGCGATACAGCAGTTCGTGCCTGCCTGCCGAGCCTGCCTGCACGATGTCGATCCGGCTGCGGCCCTTGCCCTGCATCCGCTCGGCGGCGTCGGCCAGAGCCCGTTCGATCCAGAGCGTGCCGTAGACGCCCGACCGGGGGGCGTGGATCGTCACTTCGGGCAGATCGGCGAGCACGACCAGCTCTTCGTCGCGGCCCTCGGCACCACGTCGCACGCGGATGCGAGCGGCCGACAGTTTCGGCTCGAAGTCGGTCACCTCGACGAACAGATCGGTGCCCTCGACGGCGAAGCGATCCTTGCCGAGCACGTCATCCACCTTGTAGCGGTGGGCCGTGCCATCAGCGACCAAGACGAGCTGGCCCTTGTCTCCGTACCCGACTTCCGGATCGGGAAGTCCGGCCAGAAATGCCTCAGCTTCCGCCTGCGACGCCGTCTTCCAAAACACGAGCGTTCCGCCCCCCACAGTCGCGCGATGCCGCATCTGGGTGGCCCGGAGCGGATCGGGCTGCAGGGCGAGTTCGGCCGGCATCCACACACCGCGTCCGCCCGTGCCACCGGCGAACGAATCGCTGCCCACACGCAGTTTCACGCTCGGTGCGAGCGCGGCCGTCGAATCGGCGTAGAAATCGAGCACTTCGAGCCGGACGCCGTCTGCGTCGTACACCACGCCCGTGTCCCTCGGCGCGAGGCCCCACGGCAGCCACGAGCGCTGCTGCCAGTATTCCCGCCAGTTGAACGGCCCCGATCGAAACTCAATCGGTTCGATCGTGGTGGACGGGCGGCCGGCGGCCGGCGAGACCTCGAGCGTGAAGTGATGGGAGTCTTCGAATGCCTTGCTCCCCTGCTCTCCTTCGAGCAGCGGAATCTGGGCATCGATGCCGCCCCGTTGTGAGAGCAGGCAGCCCGCAAGCAGCACGAGCAGGCCGATATGGGTGATCACGAACCCGGTCTGGTGCCGCTTCCACGGGTAGCGGATCGCCGCTGCACAGAAAATGCTCACGCCCAACAGCGCATTGAGGAGCGTGAACCACCAGGTATTCCAGACGCCGAATTTCACGGCCTCGGTGCCGTACCCGCTTTCGACAAAGGTGCCGAGCCCCAGCACGATCGCCAGGAGGGCGATCAGAATGACCGCGAACCGCAGCGACGCCAGGAACTCATAGACGCCGAGAACGAGCCGCACGGCGGGCGGTTGATCGGGCGTCACGAGCCGGCGGGCTGCCATCGGAATCTCTCGCGGGCGGCGGGGCGGGAACGAACACTCGTCCCGGGAAGTATAGCGCTGCCGTCATCCCGGCGGAGAGTCGGCGCGCCTTTCCCCGGGGCTCCCGACGCAGCGAACGGCTACCGCCAGCCGAATGCGTCGGCCATCGCGTTGAGCAACGGATTGGCGAGCGTGGTGCTCTCCGGGCTCCCGATCGTGCGGACGAGGTCGTAGGCGATGAAGCCGCCGAAGAGAAGCAGCAGCGAGCAGCAGATCAGCCCTGCGGTCTGCCAGACGCTGAAAGCCATTTCGGGAGCGAAGTCGCCGGGCAGTCCCATCGCCTCGGAGGCGATGCTGCTCGGCAGGCCGACGCTCTCGTCGCCGAACGCCGACGCCTCCGAGCCCAGCGCCTGTCCGAAGAAACTCGAATCGCCCGACTCACCCTCGGCGATCACGACCGACGCACTGTCGTCGTCTCCACCGCTGCTGCCGAGTTCGAAGTCGTCGCCGCCGAGCACCGTGCCGTCGTCGGCAGCGACAGCCGCCCCGCTGCCGCCACCGAGGTCGATTCCTGAGACTTCGAGCCCGCCCTCCTCGAGCGACAACCCGCTATCGAGCGCGCCCGAGAGCGCAAGGCCGGCTCCGGTCGCTTCGGGCGACCCGGCCAGCCCTGCATCGGAGCCGACCGCAAACGAGCCGCCCGGCTCCGTGGGCAGGGCGTCGCCGAGGTCGATTGCGAGGGTCTCGTCGACTTCGCCGAGACCGCCGGTGATGCCGCTGGCAGCCGCGAGGGATGGCGACGACGCGCCGACGATCGATTCGAGATCGAGGTCGTCACGTGCGGCCCCGCCACCGACGGCGCTGTCGCCGAATGCGATGTCGGCAGAGGAGGCTCCGGACGCCGACGGCATCGAGAGTTCCGAGCCAGCGCCGGCGTCCACCCCGCGCACGATCGTGCCCGAGACCGGCGCCGCGTCGCCACCGTCGGCAAACAGCGAGTCTCCCCCATCGAGCGCGTCGTCCAGCACGAGGTCGCCGGCATCCAGGGCATCCTGTTCGTCTGCGGGCGCGGAGGCCGGGGCGTCGAGCTCGAGGCTGTCGCTCTGCGGTCCTTCGTCGGCGAGGTCGCTGACGAGTCGCTCGACGTCGTCGACCTTGAATTTGATCGTCGCACCGTCGCGCATCGGAAACAGCTTTTTGCGGTCGACGAACCGGTGCACCTCGTCCACGGTCACGCCGAGCTGGCGGGCGGCCTCTTCGAGCGATAGGAATTTTCCGGCCATGGCGGTGGTGGGTGGTGGTGGTGAGGCAGAACGGCGCGTCCGCCCCTCGCTCCATCTAGTTTCGACGCAGCCGTCTCTGAATTCTACGTCTGGAGCCGGCGGAACGTGCGAGCCGCACCGTCCGCAGGGGCGTTCACGGAGGATTTTGCCCAATCGGAGCCGTTTCCATCCCGGCCTCGAGCATTCGGCGGAGTGCTGCCGGCTTCGGCTCCTGGGCGTTGAAGTCACCCACCATGAGATCCCAGGTGATGTTGCGGGTGCTCTTGAGGACGAGCGATCCGGTCGGGCCGTCCACGTGGTAGATGGCGGCGTTCCGCAGGTTGGGATCGACGACGAGCAGGAGTTGCTGTCGCTCGTCGAGCGGAGTGGAATGAATCCAGAGCGACCCGGTCGCGGCTTGTGTGTGGGGCAGCAGGGACGCTCTTTGTGCCCAACCCCAGCGGCCACAGACGACGGTCATGGCGAGCGCCAACGCTCCCGACCCAACCCACAACCACGCACGCTGTCCTGGCATGGCCGAACACTAGGCGGACGCGTCGGGTGCAGCAAGTGAGAAACCCGCGTACTGCAGTCGCGCTTGCCTGGCCTGCGGGCGCGATCGCCCAGGCTCCCCGGATTGCCAGCGCGTCTTTCCCTGATCTGCCATTCATCCAAGCCGAATGTTTCGGTTCAATCGATCGCGCAAGCCCTGCCGATCATGAGGGGGTGGTGGTGCGACCGTGCCGCCCGATCCACCGACGCCCAGCTGCCTGGAGGTTTTCCGCGTGTCGAAGATCAACGTCTTGTCGGCCCTGCTCCTGCGCTCGCCGCTCGTGTGGGGTGGCGCGCTGGCTTTCTGCTTCTTCGCGCTCATTCACGGGGGCGTCATCACCGACGCCAACGTGATCCGGTATCTCGCCGGGCATTGGGTCGAGTACGTCGAAACGGCGATGTTCTGCGTCGGGCTGGCTGCGCTCGTGATCAAGTGGATCGATGTGGAGCGGCAGCGCCGGTCGGTCGATGACGAACTGCTCGCCCCGGTGCCGGAGGGCGGGCAGGAGCCTGCCGAGGCCGCCGCGCTCGTCGCGTCGTTGCCGGTGGAAGACGATGCGACGTCCGGCAGCTATCTCGTCACGCGGCTCCGCGAGGGGCTCGATCTCGTCGTGCGCACGGGGTCGGCCGAGGGGCTCCAAGACCATCTGAAGTATTTGTCCGACCTCGACGCAGCGCGTGCCGCCCAGAGCTACGGGCTCGTGCGGTTCGTGATCTGGGCCGTTCCGATCATGGGCTTTCTCGGCACGGTCATCGGAATCACCGAGGCCATCGCCCAGCTTTCGCCGACGCAGCTGGAGAACATCTCGGGTGTCGTCGCGGGCCTGGGCGTCGCGTTCGACACGACTGCGACGGCCCTCGCGCTGTCAATGGTCCTGATGTTCATGCAGTTCATCATCGATCGCCGTGAGCAGTCGCTCCTGGGCGACGTCGATGGCCTCGCCTGGGCGGCTCTCGCCGGGCGGTTCCAGTCGCTCGAGGGCGGTGACGGCACGGCGCTCGCCGTCGCTCGGCTCGGCGACGCCGTGGGCCGGGGTTCGGCGCAGTTGCTCGAGGCGCAGGAACAGTCGTGGCAGGCACTCGAACGGTCTGCAACGGGGAGCATTCGGCATGTCTTCGAGGAGTCGGCGGATCGTCTTCAGGCGACGCTCTCGCAGTCGCTCGACGAGGCGCTCGGTCGCTGGACGGAGTCCCTCGTGCAGGCGCAGTCGCATCTCGCTTCGGCCCGGGAAGACCGCTGGTCCCGTGCAGCCGACGCACTCACGATGGCGATGAAGACGTTCGAGCACCATCAGAAGACGCTCGCCGGCCAGGCCGAACTGCTGACCCGCGTGGTCGATGCTACGCACAACGTCGCGGCCCTCGAGCGGACGTTGGAGTCGAATCTTTCGGCGCTTGCCGACAGTGGCCGGTTCGAGGAGACCCTGGCCACGCTCTCGGCAGCAGTGCAATTGCTCGCCGCCCGGGCGCAGGATTCAGCGGTCGAGCCACGGCGGGTCGACTTGCAGGGTGCCCACCGCGCTGGAAAGGCCGCATGACCCGCAAGCGATCGGTCGAAGGGCCGACGATCTCGCTGTTTCCGTTTCTCGCCGTGCTGCTCTGCACGATGGGCGCGCTGCTCGTGCTGCTCGTGTTGTTCAGCCGCTCGGCGCGGCATGGTGCCGACGCCGAGACGTCGGCCGACGTCTCGGAAATGGAACTCGCCAAGGAGAGCCTCGGCTGGCGGCTCGGGCAGCTCGCCGGGGTGCGGGATCGCACGGCGGCGGACCTCGCTGCCGCGAGGCTGCAGCTGGCCGGCGTCGAAGAGCATTCGCGCGAGCTCACCGATGAACTCGAACGGCTCGAACGGCTGCTTGCGCAGCTCGAGACTGGTGCCGGGCAGCCGGCCGCCGCCGATCTGGCAACGCTCGAGGCGCGGCTGAAGAGCGCCCGCGAGTCACTCGACAAGGCTCGCGCCGAACAGAAGACGAAGCCGCCCGCGTATGCCGTCGTGCCCTACGTGGGCAAAAATGGCACACATCGGCGGCCGCTCTACATCGAGTGCAGCCTCGACGGCGTGTTTCTCCAGCCGGAGGGGGTGCGGCTCTCGCCGGGCGATTTTGAGGGGCCGCCGGGCCCCGGCAATCCGCTCGCCAGCGCCCTGCGAGCCGCCCGCGAACACCTGGCGAGGACTGCAGCCGCGTCGACCGACCCGGCCGCGCAGCCCTATCCGCTCCTCCTTGTGCGGCCGTCGGGCGTGATGGCCTACTATGCCGCCCGCGAGGCGATCCAGTCATGGGGCAGCGAGTTTGGGTACCAACTCATCGACGAAGACTGGACGCTCTCGTTTCCACCCCGTGATCCCACGCTCGCGGAGGTCGAGAAGCGCGCGATCGAGGAGTCGCGGCAGCGGCTGGCTTGGCTTGCCGAAGTGCGGCCCGTGAAGCAGGCGCGGCCCGCGCAGCAATACCGTGCAGCGATGACCCGTGGCGGCGTGGTGGCTGAAGGCGGTCCGAGCGTGCTCGGAGATCAGTCGCGGTTCGACTGGAAGAACCAGCGCGCGGCGGCCGGCAGTGCCGCGGGCAGCAGCCTCGGTGCCGGCGGCGGAGGCGGCTCAGGATTCGGTGACGGCCTGGGAAATGGCTCAGGCACGGGGCCCGGCGGAAAGGGCTCCGGCGATGGCGTCGGACCAGGGCGGCCGCTGCTGGCTGGCGGGCCGTCGGATGGCGACGGCGACGGCCAACGCGGCTTTGGTTCGGACAGTGGAGACGTGATTCTTGGCAGCCGCTCGGGAGCCGGCGGTGCTGGCTCGCCAGGACAGGGCCCAGGCACGGCCGCCGGTCAGTCGGGGAACGGTGGTCCTGACGCCGGTGCTGGCAACGGCCAGCCGGGCGGCGTCGCCAGCGCGTCGGGGAGCGACGGGCCGGGCCGCTCTGCACAAGGATCGAAGCCAGGATCAAAGCCAGGATCAAAGCCAGGATCAAAGCCAGGATCAAAATTTGGCGGCGGTGGCGGTGCTGGTGGCGGGGATGGCGACGGCGACTCTGGTGGCGCTGGTGGTGGCGGCGGGTCGGTCTCGATGAACGTCGCCGGAGCGCCGGCGGGGGCCAGCGGTGCCGGCGGCGGGGCTTCGTCGGGCAGTGGTGCCCCGCAGGGCATGGCCGCGGCGGGTGGCCCTCCGATGCCGGGGCTCATGCAGAGCGGTGGACAGGCGGGCGGGCAGCAGGCTGCCGGCGGTGCGAGTTCGGCGGGAGCCTCGGTGTCGATCGCCCAGGCCCGCGGCAAAAACTGGGCGAGCCTCGCCACGCAGGATCGCCCGATTCCACTCACGCGGCCGATTCAGGTGGAGTGTGCGCTCGACGAGTTTCGGATTCTCGACGATAGCGGCCGGAGGGTTCGGCACCGGATTCCGCTCGACGGCGACACGGCCGCAGCCATTGATCCGCTCGTGAAGGCCGTGCACGCCCGCGTCGCCGAGTGGGGGCTCGCGGGCGAGCGGATGTATTGGAAGCCGCAGCTCGTGCTCTCCGCCACCGCCGACGGCCGATCGCGGCGCGACGATCTCGAACGCCTGCTCGCCGACAGTGGGCTCGACACGCGGCCCAGCGGCCACCAAGACGAGATTCGCAATCTACCGCCCGTGCAGCGCACCAGTTATCTGCACGAAGACCGTTGATCCCGGCTCTGCCGCCCGTTCGAGGAATCTGCCTCCATGCCCCGCCCCAAGCCAGAAGACATCAGTTCGGCCGGCCAAGATTCGTTTCTCGATGTCGTCACGAACATCGTCGGCATTCTCATCATCCTCGTGATGGTGGTCGGCGGCCGCGTGCAGCAGATCGTGCTCACCGCAGCCCCGCAGGCCAGGGCCAAGGCTGCCGAACTCGAGCGTGAGCTCGAAGAGCTCGACCAGTCGGCCGCGCTGATCGAAAGCGAAGTGGCTGATCTCGCCGAGCAGGCCCGCACCGTGGCGACAGCCGCCGCCTTTGCCGGAGAGGCGCGAATCACGCTCGCCACCACGGTGGCGGCGGCCAAGGTCGAGGTCGAAAAGCGAAAGCAGTCGGCCGACAAAGACCGCGTGAGCGCCGCCGAGGCGGCCGCCCGGCGAAAGCAGCTCGAGGCGGAGATCGAGCGCTGCACGCTCGAGGCCGAGGGGCTGTCCCACGCTCCGGCCACCATGCAGGAAGTGCTCGCCTATCCGACGCCGATCGCCCGCACGGTGACCGGAGAGGAACTCCACTTTCAGATCGATCAGGGCCGGATCTCATACATCCCGCTCGTCGAGCTCTTCGAACTCGCAAAAACGCAGACCCGGCGCCACTCGGGCTCGCTGACGTCGATGGCCCAGCGGATCGAGACGGTGGGGCCGGTGCAGGATTTCTCGCTCGACTACGTGATCGAGGTCAAGATCGACCAGGCCCGCGGGCAGGTGCTCGTGCGGTCGCGGGAGTGGGTCGTGCGGCCGTCCGGTCCGGGCATCGGTGAGACGATCGAGGAGGCGCTCCAGCAGCCGCACTCGAAATTTCGCCGCGTCCTCGCCGACGTGCGGCCCGATACGACCGTCACGCTGTGGTGCTATCCAGACAGCTTCGAGCAGTTTCGCGCGCTGCGGGAAGAACTCCATCGGCTCGGCATCCCGACGGCGGGCCGCCCGATGCCGGAGGGCGCCCCGATCGGCGGCTCCACCGACGGCAGTAAGAGCGTCGTGCAGTAGGACAGGCACTCTACGCCCAACCCTGCTCCTGCGAGAGAGTTATTGTCGCGTCGCAGCGCGAATGCCCGCTTCGGTGGCGGCGGCGAGGCGGTCGATTTCGTCGAGCGTGATGCACAAGGGGGGCATGAGCACGACCGTGTCGCCGAGTTGGCGGAGGATCGCGCCGTGCCGGCGGGCGGCGAGGCAGGCGTGGGTGCCGCGTTGCTCCTGCCAGGGGTACGCTCGGTGCGTCGGCTTGTCGGCCACGAGGTCGAGGCCGGCCACGAGGCCGCACTGGCGGACGTCACCCACGTGGTCGAGCGTGCCGAGCCGGGCCACGTGCTCCCGCAGCCGTTCGATCTTCGGTGGCAGCG
>Ga0247837_1009007_pt1 | contig 12201 bp, 10 predicted proteins | sample LaCtaG_2_FD_187115 | JGI IMG/M metagenome (GOLD analysis project Ga0247837, IMG submission 187115) | Freshwater microbial communities from meromictic Lake La Cruz, Castile-La Mancha, Spain - LaCruzMarch2015_14.5m | ecosystem: Environmental > Aquatic > Freshwater > Lake | place: Spain: Castile-La...
ACCAACTCGGGGAAGATATTGTGGTACAAAATCAAACGACTATGGCATATAACAATAGTTTAATCTTATCGTCACAGCAACAAGAAGAAACAACTTGGGATCAGATTCATCAAAATGTTATTAATAACCTAATTCGCCGCATCGTTTATTCACATCCTAAATTAATTTCGACCAATGCTGCTGAATCTAAATAAATTTTTGCAGCTGCAAAAAGTTTCCAGTGACGCTAAACTCTTGTTAATTAGTGCCAGTGAGGAATGTTCGCCTGTCGTGCATAATTTGTCTGAATTCATGTTAAAACAACTCGGAGCAGATTATGTGCGCCATTCATTTAGCGCGGATCGCTATTTTAATTTTCAAATTATTCAGGAAATCATCCAAAGCGCATCATTATTTGGTGATAGAAATTTCATTGAAGTAAATTTCAAAACTAAGCCAACTCTCGAACAACAAAAGCAATTGCTGACATTGCTAACGCTGCTGGATGAACAGAACTTTCTATGCTTAAGTTGTGATAAATTAGATAAAAAAGAACTCGCCGCTCCATGGGTTCAACAAATTGAACCAGCTGGTTTACTTTTGAATTTGCAGGGCGATGTGAATGAAAGTCGCGCTTGGGCAATTTACTTATTTAAGCAAGCTGGATTAAAGATTGCTGAGGATGGCTTGGATTTATTGCTGAGCATGAATCAAAATAATTTTGCTCAATTACAACAGGAGATTAGTAAATTATGCTTGCTTTATGCGGCACCATATGAAATTAACTTTGCTGATGCCAAAGCTAATTTAGTTGATAATGCGCAGTTTAATATTTTTGCGTTATCTAATGCTTATTTAAGCGGTGATGTTAGTCTGGCAAATAAAATTTTTATTAATGTGTGTAGCTCAACTGAAGAGTCAATTCTGGTATTGTGGAATTTGGCGGAAGATATTCGTAAATTAATACGAATTAAAGGCGCGCTTAAAGTTGAACCTAATTTTAATAATGCGCTGAATGGTTTAAGAATTTGGGGTGAGAGCGTTTCCTTGTTTCGTCAAGCCAATCAACGCTTAGCTTATCAAACTTTGCTGGCTTATCTGGATGAGTTAGCTCAAATTGACTGCATGATTAAGGGGGTTAAGGCTGGCGCGGCGTTAATTAAACTGGAACACTTAATTGTTAACTTTTCTCGAGGAGTCTAATGTTGCTAAATAAATTATTTTCATTTAGCTATAATAAACAACCGCTAAATATTTCCAAAGAATGTATTGGTGGTTTAATTAATTTTATGGCAATTGCGTATATTATTGTTGTAAATCCATTAATTTTACATGCTAATGGAGCGGGTTTTCCAATTGCACCAGCCATTACATCTACCGTGCTAATTATTGTGGTGATGACGATTGCGGCGAGTTTTATTATAAAGTTACCTTTTGTTTTAGCCCCAGGAATGGGGATTAATGCCATCATTGCTTACACCTTAGTATTACATGATAAATTACCCATTCCAACCGTGCTGGGGGTGATTTTGTTTTCCAGTTTATTACTCTTCATTTTTTCGGTAACTCGAATTCGTCAATTGATTATTCATGCGATTCCAGATTTTTTACAAATCGGCTTAAGTGCTGGGATTGGATTTTTCCTCTTTTTAATTGGTGCTAAAAATGTTGGGCTTATCATTAGCAATCCTAATACAATCATTGGCATTGGTCACATGAATTTACCAATTGTGCTATGTTTAATGGGGTTTATTGTTGCTAGCGTATTATTTATAAAACGTAAAACCTATGCGTTTTTAGTTCCTATTATCGTAATTTCATTGATTTATGCGGTTTTATATCCTACAACTATTCCACAAAGCTTGGTGCAATTACCTGATTTTAGTTTGTTTATGCAAATTGATTTCTTGGCAGCATTAAAATTGAGTGTACTACCAGCAATTTTATCTTTGTTTATTGTGAATTTTTTTGATGCTACCTCGACTACGATGGGGCTGTTGTCACAATTGCATTTTGATTCACAACATGAAAAAGGTGTTTACTTAAAACGTGCATTGGTTACTGATAGTATTGGCGGTGTTTTAGCAAGTTTTTTTGGTGTGTCACCAAGTGTTATTTTTGTTGAAAGCTCAGCTGCGATTCAAAATGGTGCTAAAACTGGTTTAGCCTCGCTGGTAACGGCGTTGCTGTGCATTCCATTTATGTTTCTATCGCCGTTAATTGCGATGATTCCAAGCGCAGCAACTTCGCCAGTTTTAATGCTTGTTGGCTTGATTATGCTGAGCCAGATTCGCCGAGTTAAGGTGAGTAATTTTGAAGACATCGTGGCAGTTGCCTTAACCGTGGTGATGATGCCACTATGTTCTTCCATAACTGCAGGTGCAATTTTTGGAATTGTCTCCTACACGATATTTAAGTTGTTATTAGGTAAGACTAAAGAAATTTCGCCAACATTGATTGTTATCGCAATGGTGTGTTGCGGTTGGTTTTGGTTAAATTAAGGAGTAGTTATGTGACAAGATCCACGGAAAATGAAACCAAATTCAGGTGAAAAAAGAAATATTATTAATGAAGAGGTGCATATGAGAAATAATCTAGGAAGTCAAACTGGTCAAATTAAGCTAATTTTAGCAATTTTGGTGGTAATCGCTGCCGCACTGGCGTATTGGTTTTGGAGTCAAAAATCTGCGGCAGTTGATACTAATCCATTAGTGACTATTGTTGCCGTAACTCCGAATTATTCGTCAATTAAAATTCCATCACAAAGCTGCAAGACAGTTACTACGAGCACATCAATAAAAAATCCTAATTCTGGTTTTTTTAGTAGTATGTTTGACAGCAAAAATCACCCAAAATATATTAAACAATCGAGTAGTAAACAAGTCTGCCAAGAGGTTTATATTGAAAGTCAGGTCGTGAATAATTACACAATTAGTTATCGCTTTAAACATTATGTTGAGTCAATGGTAGTACAAACTCCGCCACAACTCAATCAAATGATGTTATTGACGGATTTACAAAAATATCAACAAATTGGTGAATCTATTGGAGTTGTGCATCAGAAGTTGAATTAAGTTACAAAATGAGTACGAAGGAAGGTTTTTTTATGAACTTATATAATGTAGTAGTGCAAATTTAGTCTCTGTTTTAATTGCAGGGAATAAAATAAAGGTGGTTTTTACCACCTTTATTTGTAATTTACTTTGAGCTGGTTGGTTTATTCGGGTGGACAGCCACTTTGGGTGGCGTGACCTTACATTTAACCATCCCTGCATTTTGATAATAACAAATCATGTAGCTACCATCATCGGTATAGAATTTTACTTTATCTAATACCGCATCTTTTGCATCTGCAGAATAATTTTGAGTGATTTCTGCTCCACCGCCAGGTACGCGAGAATTATTTCTACCACCAGTTACCTCATCGCGTACAACGACGGTAACATTATTACAGTAGGCAACTAAATTATCTTGTGTAGTTTGTGGAGTAATTTGAATTTTATTACACGTATAGTCGGACTTACTAAAATTTACGGTATCCATAGCAAATGCTGCTGTGCTACTCAGTGCCGCAAATAAGAGTGTAATTGAAATTTTTTTCATGATTTAGCCTTGATAAAATTAATAAGTATAAAAGACGCCAAGTTCTGAAGTCCAAGCATTACTGCCGTTAGGGTTTTGTTCAGGAAGCCATTGATTAGCATAAACAGCAAATACAAACAGTCCCTTAACCTGTGGAATTGAGTAATTTAAAAGCATATCCATCTCTTGAGTGCCATTCCATTGTTGATTGCCACTATTTACATAAATATAAGCTGGTTGGAGTGATAAGTTATTACTAAAGAAGTTAAATTGAGTTCCTGCTTTATATTGCCAGCCTGTAAATCCGCTAGTTGCCATATTAGTTGACCAACCCTCCGAGTATAACGGATCTAAATTTAATGCTGAGGTATAAGGTGTTACGATAGAACCACCGCCATAAGCCGAACTTGGTCCCCAAGTAGTGTTAGCGCTTAAGTTTAACACAAACCAATCATAAGTTAGACCTCCTTTTAAACCAGCAAAGTAACTTTGGATTGCTTGACCGGTTAATTGGGATACGGCACTGGAATTTTGAAAGAGTTGTTGATCGGTACCAAATTGTCCCGCTACATTCAAGCTGAGGCTTTTATTAATGGGAATATTTAAACTATTATCTGCGTAGAAGATGCTACCATAATTGTCAAATTGGTAGCCCCAAAGGCGTAAATTGTAGTTATTATCCCAAGTACTATAGTTAGCGCCTAATGATGCGGTGCCATTGGATTGAATGTTATTGGCAACCGTTCCTCCATTGGCTGTATTAAAACTAGTAATGGTCGGTGCACCAGTGAATCCCATTTGAGCACCGTATTGGGCAGCATTAAATGCTAGACCGGTTAATAACCACCCACCACCTGCATATAAATTAACTAGTGCACCTTGATAGGTGTTACCCATGGTTAATTGATTATTAAAGTAAGTACCGCCGAGCCATGGGCTATTATCGATTGCAATATAACCAATATCCGCATTTAAAATATTGCTGTATTGATATTCAAGAAACGCTTCAGAAATACCAATTTGGCTATAGCTGGGAGTATAAATTGAGAAATTAGGATCAGAATGCTGGGTGGCATCACCATTCATTTGGTTGGCAAATAACGGATTCATTGCCGTTACCAAGCCTCCTAGGGAGAAACCACCAATTTGACCAGTTTGTCCAAAAATATTGGCACCATATGAATATGGTGTTATATCATTGTTATTTGGCCACTGGGTCGTTGTGGTTTTTTCAGAGCTGTTACCTAAGTTACCTGTCATACCAGCATAAACGTTATAAGTTCCCTCGGTAAGAAGTGTTTTCCAAAAGCCATGGATTGCATTTTGGCTTTCACCTGTTTGAATGGCTTGGAGTGTGCCACCACCTGATGGTATTCCGGTATATGGATTTTGAATATAAGCAGTCCGGTTAATAAATTCCGCATTACTGTTTAGTACAGGGTCAGCAACTACAGCCGGTGGCGTAGATTCTGCGGTTTTGCTTATGCTTAAGATCGCAGATTCCGCATTATCAGCATAGGCAAAATGTGCTGATGTTGCAACTAAAAGAGTATAAAGTAATTTTTTCATATCTAGTTATCCATTTAAATTAAGAGGGCTAAAAAGTAAATTATGGGGCCGCGCTTGAATAATACAATTTGCCAGTTATCCATAATAAAAAACAAATAAGCAACAACGTAAAATATAATTAATGATAAATGTTTTAAAGCTGTTTTATAGGGCTATTATAGCATTGAAATTGCACAAATTTAAAGATTTACCGATGAATTTATACGGTTATGCTAAAAAAAGATGCAATGTGTTGTCATCTGTAGTCTGTTTACAACATTTAACGGTTGACAAGTGTGGTTAGCTATTTTTGCATCTGTTTATGTTATTAAGTAGTGATCCACCATTATTTAAAATTTAAGACAGTCAACAAAAATGTTGACAGTGCTTTACCTAATTGAAAATTGGGTGTATTATAAGCTAAGCATATTCGATGAGAGTTGTGTATTTGTGATGGTTTAAGGTTATGTTCATAGTTTGTTGTTAAATTAATTTTGCGCCAAATCACGATTAATAATTTAGATGAAATGTATAGTATAATTCTGCTTGTTTCTTTAATTTGAATATACTCTTGTGGAATAAATTTATGCATGCTTTTTTTGAACATCATCAAGCGATACTTTATACTTTTTTAGTCATCATGGGGTTTTTAGCAGGCTTTGTCGATGCTGTGGCTGGTGGTGGTGGCCTAATTAGTCTGCCAGCTTTAACATTTACTGGGATGCCGATTTCAATGGTGTTAGGCACGAATAAGCTACAAAGTTCAATTGGCACGAGCATGGCGGTATTTAAATACTATAAAGATGGATTAATTAACTTCAAAACAGTCTCACGTGGTTTGGTAATGGGCTTTATTGGCGCTTGTTTAGGGGCTGTTACGGCAAATTACGTCTCGAATGACTTTATGCGTTATTTAGTGCCAGTTTTAATGTTGGGTGTCTTTGTATTTAATCTGATTAATCCTAAACTTGGTGTGCATGAGGGCAGAAAACGCATGGGCGAATTAACCTTCTTTTCTATTTTTGGTTTTATGTTGGGTTTTTATGATGCTTTTTTTGGACCAGGGGTAGGTAATTTTTGGATTATGGCAATTGTATTTTTCTTGGGCTATACATTTTTAAATGCCTCTGGTTATGCTAAGGTTTTGAACTTAAAAAGTAATATCTTTTCATTAATTATCTTTTTATGGTTTGGCAAGGTGAATATTTTAATTGGCTTGGTTATGGCTTGCGGGCAATTTGTGGGTGGCTATACTGGGGCAAAAATGGTTATTCTGAAAGGTTCTAAATTAGTCCGCCCATTTTTTATGACAATTATTTTAATTAATATCGTTGTATTATTTTATCAGTTAATTTTTTCTGGCGCTACCGCGCTAGGCTAAATTAGCTTAAAGAGAGTTATTCCGTGTATAAGCCACGTAAAATATTTGCCACAAGAGCTGTGGTTATTTATTCTGTACTACCACATGGATATGTTCAATTTTTTGACTGCCACGCTCAATTAGATCATAGCTATGTTTAGCTGGTAAATTAATATTGTCAAATATAGCTTTGCTGGCACGATCATCTTTGGCATAATTAATCAGTAGATTATTAACCTGTGCGCTAAATAACCAATCCAGTTTAGCTAAAGCCAAACCGATTACGACATTATCCCAGTGAGTTTCATTAAACGGTTGATAGCCTGTGCCAATATAGCTAGTCTCTGCATGACCTTGACTAATTAAAGCCAGTTGTTCATGAGCTTGGCTCCAGTGCAAATTTACGCCATCAAGGTTAATGGTCTCTGGCAAAGTCTGATTTAGTAGGGTAACACCTTGATTCTGCAGTAGCGTAGCACTGCTTGATTCAGCTTGGTTAGTTAATAAATAGTCAATTTGACTAATATGTTGCATCTGTAAATAGGGTAAGACCGTATATTCTAATTGTTTAGTGAGCTGCTGTGGGTCACGACTTAGGGTTATCAATAAATTATGGTTCTGCGTTTGTAAAAGTGTAAAACCAGCTTTGGGGCTGCTAAAGGCAATTATTTGTGTCTCGCCATAGTTTGGACGTTGGCTTGGTACAACCATAAATAGAGCGCAAAACATGATTAAACCTAAATAGTTTTTGCCTTTAAATGCGTTGGGTAACAAGATTAAAATTACGCCAAGATAGGCGATTAAAAGCGTAATTAAATCTGGTTGAGCTTGGCGATAGGGTGAAATTGTTGCCAAATATTCAATTGGGAGCATTGCATAATTGAGTAATTGAACGCTAAATTGAATTAGCCAACTCCAATGACTTAGGCTGCTGACTAGAATTAACGGAGTTAACAGATTACCTAGAATTGGGATTGCCCATAAATTAGCGACGCTCGCGATCAGTGGATAACTGCTAAATAAGAATAAAGTTAAGGGTAAACTAACCAACAACATTGCCAGTTGTAATTTCAACCAGAAGAGTAATTTGGAACTGTGTTGTTGGTAAGCACTTTGCATGGCAAAGATGGTTGCAACGAGGCTAAAGGAAAACCAGAAACCAATGTTACGACAAGCAAATGGATCGAGAATTAAGATAATACTCAATGTAATACTTAATTTATTTAATAGTGGAATGTACCGTCGGCGAGTAATTAGATAAGCCATGAGCAATAATAAATAAAAAGTGCGTTGGGTGGGAATACTAAAGCCAGCCAGTAAAGAATATGCCAATGCAACGCAGACACCTAGCCAGGCTAAAATGATTTGTTGAGGGATTTTACTCGGTGGTAACACGTAGCGCAGGATTAAACTCAGGATAAAGACTGCCATCATGGCAACTAAGGTAATATGTAATCCTGAAATGCTAACGATATGAATAATCCCGCTATTTTTGAAGATACTCCATTGGGTACTTGGTATGAATTGTTGATAGCCAGTTACTAATGCGATGGCGAGCCCCGCGTATTTTTGTCCTGCTAAGGTGCTGTTTAAATAATTAATTAAATTTACTCGCAGACGGTTAAGTTGTGCACTTGGTGCATAGCTGGTTTTAATTAACTCGGCAGAACCCTGCATAAAGGCCGAGGCGCTAATATCTTGTGCAATCAGGTATTGTCCATAATCAAAGGCTGCAAAATTAGTTACTAAATTTAAGGGTTGTAAATTCGCACTAAATTGATAAATCTTACCTGTGCGGAGTTGTTCTTGAGCTGGATAGTAAAGTAAGATTTTTTGACCCGTTAATGCGCCATGAGTAATTGAAAACTCGGCTTGATAATTTTGCTCTTTGAGTGTCGCTGGAGTAGTCAGGTAGCCTTGGAGAATTAATTGGCTAATTGGTTGTTGAATGAGGTGCTGGAGCCGCCAACTTATTTTGAGACTTGCATAACTAAAGCCTAAAATTATTAAGCTCAGCGCGAACAGCCAATGAAGCTGCGGCTGTGCACAAAAATTAGTTTTGCAGCGCAAATAGCCCGCAGTCAGTAGGCTAAAAATTACGAGTAATCCCGCAATAAGATTTGGGAGTTGCCAAATTTGCGCTAACATTATTCCGCTAGCAAGTGCTAAATAACTTAACATGATTTAACTCGGATAACGGAGTGTGATTTGAATTAAGCTATTGAATTGCGTTTGCGTAAGTGTCCATATAATAGCATTAGCCCAGCCAGTGATTTACTATCTTCAATTTTGCCATCAAAGGCGAGCTCAAACACTTCATCGAGTGGTTGTTTAATTACTTCAACAAACTCACCTTCATCTAAATTTACGGCGGTGAAACTGAGGTTTTCGGCTAAAAAATAGACAATTCGTTCACTTGAGTAGCCAATACAAGGTAAACATTCGCCAAGCAAGGTCCAATCTTGTGCCACGTAACCAGTTTCTTCAACTAATTCGCGTCTGCCACAGGTTAATTCATCTTCATTAGGATCAATTTTCCCTGCTGGAATTTCATAGACTATTTTATTAACTGGGTGGCGAAATTGGCGTTCCATAATGATATTGTTTTCATTGTCAATAGCCAATACCGCAACAGCACCAGGATGTTTAATATATTCACGTTCAGCACTGTGTCCATTGGGTAATTCGACCGTATCCCGATAAACGTGGATAAAGTTACCTTTAAAGATGCTTGTGGAGGTAAGAGGTTTTTCGATAAGGTGTTGATTGGACATGTTGTGATCCTTAAACTTTAGATGGAGAGGAAACTAACCGATAAGCCGGATTCTGTCTTAAGCTTGCGCCTGAGGCAATCATTCATCTAGGCTAATTGTTACCAAGAAGCTCGAGCAACCTACCCGCGTAACTAAATGTACAGGATATCTACGAGTTACGCCTATTTGGTCTTGCACCAAGTGGGGTTTTGCCTGCCACAATTATCACTAATTGCGCGGTGCGCTCTTACCGCACCTTTTCACCCTTACCAAGTAAACTTGGCGGTATATTTTCTGCGCCACTTTCCGTAACCGCAATGCGGCTCCTGGGAGTTACCCAGCACTTTTATCCATGTGGTGTCCGGACTTTCCTCGATTACGCTAATAATCGCGATTGCCTAGTTAGTTTCCAGCCGTGATTGTAGCATAAAACCAGATGATGAGCTAGTATTCTAGCGTTGGATTTTTTTTCGGCAAAGAAAACTGGATCTACGTGCGATGTATGCATAAAATACTCGCTGGAGTCGTTCATTGTAACGAGTTTCTAAACCATATATAATTTCGGCACAGAAGAGTAAATTTAGACAGCTAATATAAATCCAAATTAAAAATAAAGGGATAAAAGCCATTGAACCATAAATTATATGATAGTTAACAAATAAATTTACTGAGTAAAAGATAAATAACTGTTTACTAATGCTAAATAAGAGCGTTGCTGTCACGCCAGCAATTAAAGCGTGGGGTAGGCTCACCGAGTGACTAGGCATAAATTTATAAACTAAACTAAACATTGCAATAGTGACAAAAGTAGTTAGGCTTTGGTCAAAGAGAAAATCAATCGTCGGCGAATTTAAAAAGACATGACTATAGATGCGTAAGACCGTCATTATTCCAATCACGCTAAAGCCACTAATTAAAAATAAAGTATGCGTGCGTAATGAATTTAAAATGCTATTTTGGCGTTTGGTGTGCCATAGTGCATTAAGTTGGCGTTCAACCGAGAAAAGCATTAAGTATGTTGTTACAATTAGCGAAGAAAATCCCAAAATAGATAATTCTTGTGAATGTTGTAAAAACACTTTGACTTGGCTATAAATTTGGATTCCACCATGGGGGATGTAATTAGTAAAAAAATATTGCTCAACACGGGTAATATAGCGATTTGAAAAGGGCAGTAATCCAATCAAACCTGCCATTGAGATCATGAATGGAATAAAAGATAGTAGCATTGTAAAGGCTAAACTTCCTGCGCGGGTATCACCACTAGTTTTATCAAAATTTAGGATAATTCGTAACATGAAATTTACAAAAATTCGCAAACTGCGGCGTGTAAAACGTGTTGTTCGCTGAATTAAATCTGGGGGATTTTGAGTGTTAATTAGACGCTCCTATGTGGCGAGTAAATAAAATTTTAGAGTAGAGATTATACCTTGTTCACGTCAGTTTGCAAAGTTTTTCTCAGCTTAGTGTGGAATTTTGCTAAAATGAATTCTTTTGCATCAATTGTTAGGAAGTCAGTATGAGATTATTACCAGGATATGATTTATCCAGTGAACAAAAAAAAATAGTAGTCTTATCCTCGTTAGGTGGGCTATTAGAATTTTATGATTTCACGATTTATGGTTTATTTGCCGTTTATTTTGCACAACAGTTTTTCCCGAGTAGCAATGAGTTTATTGCTATCATCGCGAGTTATTCAATCTTTGTGGTTGGTTACATCGTGCGGCCGCTGGGCGGAATTTTATTTAGCCACATCGGCGATGAAATTGGGCGCAAAACCGTGTTAATTATTACCATGATTTTAATGGGAGTATCTTCGCTCGGAATGGGGTTATTGCCGACCTATGCTCAAATTGGTCTTTTTGCACCTGCATTAATGCTGCTATTTAGATTGATCCAAGGTTTGGCGATTGGTGGTGAATTGCCGAGCATGATTGTTTATGTCTCTGAATCAATGCCACACAAGCGTGGATTTGGCCTCGGCGGTGCGTTTAGTGGCACGGTTGCGGGTTTAATTCCTGGGATGTTAATTAATTTATTGATTGTACACTGGCTTAGTGTTGAGCAAATTAACAGTTTTGGCTGGCGCATTCCATTTCTGTTAGGTGGTCTGTTATGCTTTATTGGTTATTTAATTCGGCGTGAGTTGCATGAAACAGCAGAATTTAAAAAAATCAAACAGCATGAAGCAGCGCCATTTATTGAGGTTCTACGTCATCATTTAGGTAAAGTTATAATTGGTGTTGGCTTAGTTTCAATAATGGCAACCCCAATAATTTTATTGATTATTTTTATGCCAACCTATTTAACTAAATTAGCACACATTCCAACTAAAATTGCCAGTGATGCGGTACTGGTTGCGTCAGTAGTTAGCGTAATTTCAATTTACGTGATGGGGATTTTGGCGAATAAGTATAGCGTGTATAAATTAATGCGTAATTCTTTATTTTTGATTCTGCCTGCTGCGGCATTGTGTTATTATTTAATTGGACAAGGAAGTAATCTTATCTTAGGTTTAGCGTTATTTGCGGTATTTCAAGGCTTTTTAGTCGTTTTACCAACGATTGTACTGAGTTATTTATTCCCAGTAAAGATTCGTCTAACTGGTGTAGCGCTGTCTTACAACATTAGTTTTGTGCTATTTGGTGGCTTAACGCCGATTGTGATTACCTCAATTATTGCTGAAACAACTGGTTTGGTGTTATTCGTGCCATTTGGTGTGTTGCTGGTTACGGTTGCATTTGCTTATTGGGCGCTGCGTCGGTCACGAGAATACATGGTCGAATAAAAAATGCGTTCCAATGGAACGCTTTTTTATTCTAGATTAGCACTTAGCTGTCCATTATGTAGTCGATAAATTTTTTGCGTTTTAGCCGCAATTGCCGTATCATGGGTAACAATAATTAAACTAGTTTTTAACTCTTGTTGCAATTCAAAAAAAATGTCTAGAACTTGATGCGCGGTGGTATTATCTAAATT
>Ga0247837_1009014_pt1 | contig 12194 bp, 14 predicted proteins | sample LaCtaG_2_FD_187115 | JGI IMG/M metagenome (GOLD analysis project Ga0247837, IMG submission 187115) | Freshwater microbial communities from meromictic Lake La Cruz, Castile-La Mancha, Spain - LaCruzMarch2015_14.5m | ecosystem: Environmental > Aquatic > Freshwater > Lake | place: Spain: Castile-La...
AGCGGCACATGCCGGCATCGTGCGTCACCGCCGTCGTGCACGGCGAGGGCCGCATCGGTTGTGGGCTGGGGTCTCCTTCCATTCGCGGCGCCGAGGGGAATGGCGGTAATTTAATAAAAAAATTATAAATTCCGGCCGAAATATACGCTCGCCCGCGCGCGCGCCCCAGCATCATCGACTCGGGATGCGACGCCGTCCGTACGCCGCGCTACTCGCGCTAATGTGCGGTGGCCACGCTCCTATCGATCTCACGGTGGGGATCGTGCGCGCCGTATTGCAGGCGGAGACCGAGAGCTTCAAAGAACGGCTCCGCCGCGTCGACGCGCGGCGTCTAACCAGCGTGATCAGCTGGTACTATGAAGTCATCGACAAACAGGGTCCGTTGGGACAGTTGCGTTTCTGCACGTCGTACTGGCTCGGGCGTATCGAGCGGTGCGACCAGGAGCTGTGTTCAGCGCTCGTTCAGCTCGCCGCGCTGCCATCAGTGCGTGAATTTCTTGGACGTGAGGCGAGCAAGCTGCGAAACTGGCTCGCTAGCTTTCCGGACGATTATTGCTTTGGCATCGATCGGTACAGGCGCGAAATCCTACATCCCGACATCCTGGAGTACATTAACTGCGCACGGCCGGCGAGTTGACTACTATCTAGATGTAATAAAACATACACACCACTAGCGACTAGTAGAACGACCAGCTAACAGCTAGCCCCGCATCTTCACCAACATCGCCGCCGTCGCGGCCGAGATGACGAATCCCTTGAGCAGCCCGAACCGCGAGCCGCACCAACCCATCGAGCTCGAGTCGCTCGCATCACACCAGTCGACCGGCATGGTCGATTCCCCGCGGTAGTCGTTGTGGTGGTGGTGGTGCGCCGCCGCCGCCGCCGCCGCCGATTCCCGAGAGTGGCGCGCACGGCTCGCCGCCGCGCTGGCGACGGTGACCGCCACCACCGCCGGCAGCATCGTGGTAAAGTGGTCACCGCCCGCCGGCGCGTGGGTGTCGGATTCCTTCCGCTTGTCCGCTGGCCGTGCGCCGGTAGTGGGGCTGGCCGACCGCCGGCCCCTCGAGCCTCCGCCGCCACCACCGCCGCCGCCACCGCCCCGCGCGCCGCCCCCTCGAGCCATGAGCGTTCGAGCGAGCGAGATGAAATGTTTTTTTTAATTTTTCGGGCCAGAAATAAAAATAAATAGGGGATAGATAGATAAATAGATAGAGCGCATACACACCGCCGACGCAACTGGCCGCGCGTCAAGCACTCCGTCGCCTGCTCCCGGATCACATTGTCGACATTGTGATCGACCATGTCGTCGAACACCAGGTCCGCCGGCAGAGACGGTGGCACTTTCTGCTCACGCGCGACCTGGAGATGATGATGCGGCAGATCTCGACCGGTCGCCACCGGTGGAGGTGGTCGTCGTTATTCTTCAGGCGGCCCGGCTTTGTACGCAAAATCCGGCAGCGACGCCTCCAGCGTCTGCAGTTCCTGGAGGGGTGGTACGTGCTGGGCGGCCAGATCAACGAGTACGTCGCGGCGATCGAGGAGACGGCGCGCCCGTCGGGACCGAGAACGGACGCCGGAGACGCAGCAATGGTCAAGATGGACGCCCTAAAGTACTGCTGGATGCACGACCAGCGCCGGTACTTTCAAATCGAGGAGAACTCGATCGACTACTGCGACGAGTGCCACTCGCGGCTGTCGACCGCCTATTGTTCGTGGTGCTCGATATGCCAGGCGCTTCGGTGCTACGATTGCCGCTGGTGCCAGTGTCGGTATACAGCTGCTGCGCGTCACGAGTACGCGTACCAGTCCGAGTCCGAGTCCGACTACTAGCGTACCCGGCGCGCCTTGCCCTCACGGCCCGCCGACGACGATGCGTCAGGATGTCGCCCTCGCCCTAGACCCATCCGCTCGAGCAGCGTCTCGATCGGGACCTCGATGTGCGTCTGCTGCCAGATCGCCTGCCCGGCGCCGCGCCACGGCTGCGTCGCGGGCCGCGTGGCCACTGCGGCGAAATCTTCGCAGATACTTTGGAGAATCTCAATGACGTGCTCGGTGTGAAACTCCCCGGCGTACACTAGACAGTGCCGCGGCGGGCCGGCGGCGCACGCGGGGCCCTCGGGGTACCCCACGAGCATTCTGAGCAAGAGGTAAAAGTCGGCCGCGGTCGCGAGAATGTCGGCCAGCATCGGCTCGTGCTGCGTGCCGACGACCTTGCGGGCCAAATACTCTAGGTCCTCGGGGTCTAGCTTGCGCGCGCGCTTGTGGACTCTAGCTAGACGAACGAAATGCTCACGCATCCACTCGGCCGCGTCGACGCTCCCCAAGATGGCCTCCAGCTGCGCCACCAGATCGTGCGGCAGCGCGTCTCGCGTTAGCCTGTTATGGTCATCGAGCCCCATCAGCGCCCGCATCCACCGCTCGCGCGTCGCCCGGTCGCTTATGAGAATATCGGGTTGCCCATAGTAGAGCGCGCCCTGGTGGCAGGTGGGCCGCGGGTCGAACCAGTGGACCCTCGCGCCGGTCGATCCGAGCGGGTTGGCGATTTTTTGATGCGGCGGCATCGTGCGGGCGACGGCGTGCGGCGGCGCGACCGCCCCGGCGAGCGACCACGCGATCGCCGCGATCGTGTCGGGGTGGTACCCGACCACCTGTCGTGGGCGCGAGCGGTCGCGCCGGTACCGCGAGTCGGATTCGAGTCTACCGACGCATCGGTCGAAGCTGTGCTCGATAAACGCGTCGACGCACGCCCCACGGGCCCGCGCGCGCTCGGCGGCGACCTGGAGCAGCTCACGGACTTGCAGAAAGCCGCGCCGCGGGGCGTGCGGCTGGTGCAGCTCGCCCAGCGCGAGCACGTCGAGCTCGATCGGCGCGCCGCTCGGCCACCGGCCACGCACATGCAGCGCGATCGCCTGGGACGGCCCCGAGACGCCGAGCGCACGCGCGGCGCGCTGCTGCGACTCTTGTAGCTGCTGCTGGATCGCGCGCTGCTGCTGTTGTCGAACGACCGACGGCGCGCGGATCCGCTTGGCCGCCAGCTCGACTCGCTGCGCCGCGCCCATCGAGTAAGTCTGTCGTGGGAGGTTTGATGTCATAAAAACTAAAAAGAAGAGCACATAGAGAAGAAAGAACACAAACAATAAAAAATGGCCGACTTGTCCCTGGTGACGCTCAATCTGGCGTACGACCCCCGGATCCCGACCGACTCTCCGGAGCACTTTGACTCGAGATGGCCGCGCATCGTCGAGCGTCTCCGGTCGACCGACGCCGACGTCATCGCGCTGCAAGAGTGCCACTCGGACTGGCTGCCGCTTCTGTCCCAGTTCGCCGAGGCGCACGGCTACGACGTCAAATCGGTGCGGTACCACGACATTCGCTCGACGCACCTGGTGACGATGGTGCGCCCCGAGCTTGTCGCGTGGCACACGACGCGCTACACGGCGTCGTACACTTCGACGCTGACCCTGGTGATCATGGTCGGCGACCGGCGCGTCCACGTCACCAACGTCCATCTGCCGCTCGACGCCGCGTGCGCCGGCGAGCGCGTCGCCGTCACCACCCAGGTGGCGACCGAACAAATTGGCCGCACCAGCGTCGTCCTGGGGGACTGGAACACGCTCCCGGAGCTCGGGGGCGACGAGCAACTCACCGAGTTTACCCGCCTGGGGTTCTCGATGGTCGACTGGACGTTTGTCGAGGACGACGGGCGGCCCTCCAGGTACCCGCGCTCGACCGCGTGGGGGTTTGCGCACGAGCCCCCGCGGTTCCGCGAGTTTACGAGCCCCGCGGTGCTGGATCGCGCGGCACTCTCGCCGACGCTCGAGATCGTGTCGGCCGAGTGCGTGCACGATTTCCGCGACGGCATCCCGATCTCGGACCACTTTCTGTGCACGCTCGGCGTGCGGCTATCATAGAGTTAGCTAACTAGCTAGCTAGAGCGACATCGATCAGCGCGATTACTATTTTTTATTTTATTACTTTGCGATTGCGACCAGTAGATAGCCGATCATCGTGTGTGGTTGGGTCGACCGGTCAAAGTGGTTGACGCACATCCACCCGTCGATGGCCAGATTGGCCGCCACGGGCGCGACGTCAATCAACGCCGCCGAGCCGTCGGCGACAAACGGATCGACGCAGACATTCAGCGGCAACAAGACCTCGTCGCACATGCCGCGCGCGCGGTACTTGGCGATGCGATCTCTCAATCGACTCTGCTCGTCCCAGGTCTCTCTAATGCGTTTAAGAGTCGGGTCAAACACGCACAGACCCTGGGCGCGCAGATGGATGCGACCAGGGACTCTTGCTAGATCGCGCTCCAGCACGATTCGCCCGTTGACCAGCCGCGCCGTCACCGCCGCGACATCCAGATCAAACGACCGATCGGGCCGCTTGGGCTCGAACGCGCCATACCCATAATAGCTGGTGGCGCGCTTGGCACACGCCGAGCACAGCCGCGCGCGCTCCTCCAGGCAGTCGCAGTCGGCCGCTACGTGCGACGCGCTCTGCCAGACGATCTGGACCGCCTGCCGGGCGCTGTGCGCACCAAACCACAGCTTCCACGTCACGACTCTCGGGATGCCGTACCGAGCCTGGACGTACGGCAGCACGCACCGGCTGACCTGCTCGGTGGGCGCGTACGTCTGGTGGTCGATGCGCATCACGCGCAGCGAGCAGGCGTCGACGACTTCGACGTCCTGGTGCGTAAACCACCGGCCGTCGATCAGCCGGCGCTGCAGCGCGTTCGGCGGCGGCACGTCACCCCGACTCGCCCACGGACCCTGGCGGGGGCGGCGATGTTCCCACTGGGTGTGCCACACGTCAATGTCCCCGGGGGACCACTTGGGCGCACGGCCACTCATCAGCTCCTCGACAAACAGCGCCGCGCTGCCGGCGACCGGGTGGTCGCGCGCGCACACTCTCAGCAGATCCATGAACATCAACGCCTTGGTCGCGAGGAACCAGCACGGCGCGACGCTCACGTCGCCCTTCCACGTGTCGGCAAACGCCGCCATCAGGTCGTCCGCGCGAACCAGCGGGCCCAGCAGCGAGGCCACCTGGGCGTGGACGGCCGCGACCACGAGATAGTCGGCCATCGCGCGGCCGTCGCGGCACGCACCCCTCAAGACGCCGAGCCGGTCGCCGTACGACGACGCATAGTGCGGCCATCGGTCGCGCGCAAACACATCAGTATGCATCGGATCGACGCGCCAAGTCATGCGTAGTCGCTCGCGCCACTTTTGGTCGTCCGTCGTCGTATTTTTTAAAATTAATTATTGTAGCCGCGCAGCAAATTTATCAAAGGTACAAACAACTAGTCAACATGCTCCTCGCCGTCCTGGTGATGATGATGATGCTCAGCGCCACGGGCGCGCTCGCCGCCGCGCCCATGGCGTCCTCGAGCAGCGGCGCGATCGTCGTCGCCGCCATCTACCACAACGACACCGCGCTGCTTCAGATCTTTTGCGATAGCACGACCAACCGCCCCGAAAACGCCGCCATGGCGGCCGTGCTCACGAAGAATCTGTGGATGCTCAAGTGGCTGGCGGCGCACGACTTCCCCGTGCCGGAGCCGACGCTGTGGCTCGCGCTCTCGAACGACGACATCGAGACGCTCGACTGGCTGGCCGACTCGGCCGGGCTGCGCGCCCCGCGCAACATGGCGTGGGGCATGGCGACCGCCGCTGGCCACCCCAGAGTCCACGAGTGGCTGCTGAGCCGCGGGTACGGCGACCCCCCGGCCGACGTGGCGATGCACGTCGCGCTGGCGCGCCCGATGCTCGCCATGCTGTCGGAGCTCGAGCGGCACGCCCAGCGCGCCTAGCGGATAGCTTTATCGAATAAACTTATTTTTATTTCATTGGGGACTTTTTAATTTTCCGACCGTGGGGTGGCGACCAATAGATAGTGGCCGCGCTCGTCGTGAGAGCCGGCGTACATTAGTGCGCCGACCAAGGGCGGTCTGGAAAAAAGCTGCGCCGAAGCCAGCGCGGTGTCAACATACGTGGCGCCATCATCGATCGCCTGCAGAACGGGGTCGTAGCGCTCGATTCGAATCATCGTGGGGACCCACACCTCGTTGCACAAGCCACGGCGCATGTACCTCTGGATCCGCCCCGCGAGCCGCGCGATGTTGTCGCGGCGTCCACGGATGTGCGTCCCCGTGTACTCGCAGAGCGCGTGGGGACGCACGTGGACGCGTCCAGGGACGCGCGGGGCGTCGCGCTGCAGCACGATGCGCTGATCGACCAAGCGCGCCGTCACCGCCGACACATCCAGGTCAAACGACCAATCGGGGCGCTGGGGGTCGAACGACCCAAGGCCGGATCGAATGTAGAACGGCGTCAGGCGCTTGGCGCACGCCGTGCACACGCGGTCGCGCTCCCTCGAGCAGTCGCAGTCGACGTCGACGCGCGAGACGCGCTGCCACATGATCTGAACCGCCTGCGGGGCGTCGCGGCAGCCAAAGCACAACCTCCACGAAACGTCCACGCCGGGTACGCCGTCGATCGGGATCCACTTGTCCCCGATCTGGACGAGGGGCCTACATTCGACGCGGTCCATCGTGTGCAGCGTCATTCGCCCACCTGAGAACGCTCGCCCTCCCGTAATGACCACGATCGCGTTCTTGGTGACCGAGCGCCGATCGAGCAGCCGGCGTGGTAACGCCTCGGGGCTCGGGACGCCGGTCGACCACGGCCCGCCCGAGTCGACGCCGCCGTTGTCGTGTTGCGTCACCCACACGTCAATGTTTTCCGGGGACCACGCGGGCGCGCGGCCCTCGATGAGCTCTTCGACAAACAGCGAGGCGCTCCCAGCGACCGGGTGGTCGCGGGCGCACACTCCCAGTAGATCTAAAAAAAGCCGCGCCTTGTAGGCCAGAAACCACCGCGACGGCGTCGGCGCGCTCCCTGGCCACTTGTGCGCAAACGCCCGCATCACGTCCAGCGGACGAACCTTGGGGCCCAGCATCGACGCGGTGAGCGCGTGGACCGCCGCCACCAGCAGCGCGTCGGCCATCCGGAGGCCGTCGCGGCACGCGCATCTCAACCCAGGTAAGGGATCGCGGCACCAGCGCTCCATGTGGGGCGATCGGTCGCGCGCAAAGACGGCAGCGTGCGCGAGATCCGCTTCCGGAGGTGGCATATTTTGCCTGGGGCGTCGGTCGTCTTTGTATTTTTTTTTAAATTACCTCAATCCATCAGCGAAGCGAGCGCCTCGCCGATCTCAAACAGGCGCGTCTGCAGGTACCCGCTCACTGTGGCGTCGGCTTGGCCGCTCGCGACGGCCGCGCGCGCGAGTCTCAGCAGATCGCGCGCGCCTGCCGCCAGGACCTCGACCTCGACCTCGTACGTTGGTGGCTCGGAGCGCTGCCGTAGCTCGGCCTCTTGCTTCGTTACTCCACCCCACACCAGGGTAAAGTCGTACCGCCACAGCGGCGCGCTCAGCTCGGCCGGCTGTACGGTGATCGAGCGGCGCTGCTTGATGCGCATGTACCGCACGGTCGTCGCAAACGGCAGCGCCTGCGGCTGGAGCGGCGTCTCGGACGCCGACGCCACACGGAAGCGCGGGGCGTCGGTGCACGCGATGCGGCGCTTGACGGCGTGCGTCGTGTGCATGCTGAAAGTGTCGGTGTCGAACGCGACGCTCGAGCGCACCGTGTCGCCGGCGTGCTCAAAGAAAACGTCGTGCGACTCGTGCCACTCGACCGTGTCGGTCCCAGTGGTGCCGGCCGCGGCGACGACGGACCGGAGAATCGCGTCCATCTCTTGCTTGGTGACGCGCGCCTGGAAGGTGCCTGTGGGGGTCGCGCGGCCCATGCGCAGCTCGAGCTCGATCGGCGTGTGCGGGGGCCGCAGTGACTTGACAAACGGGAGCACGACCTCGGCCAGCTGCATCGCGCTCGTCTTGTCTCGTCTCGGAAAAATAAAATATTCTTTCTCCTAGCTATTAAAAAGCATGGTGCTCCGAGGCCGCGCCGCGCGACGCCTGGCTGCCAACCGACCACGCGCGTCGGGCGTGACGGTGACGCAAATGTCTTCAAGGGCCGCCGCGGCACCGACGGAGCGCCGCGAGCGCGCCGCTCCGGTTGGAATCACGTCGTGTACGGCCAACTGCGATTGCTGCGAGTGCCGCGAGTGCCAGGGATGTAGGTACTGCGCCGACTCTCGCCGCGTCGGCGGCAGGTTCGGCGGACCGTACGTGCCAACACCGATTGTGTGCGCGGCGCCATACTTTGCGTGCGGCGGCGCGTACGGCGCGGGCGCGTACGGCGCGGGCGCTTATGGCCCGGGCGTTTACGGCGGCGGCGCGTGTACGGCCGTCAACGGGCCGTTCCCGCCGGCCATGCTTTGTACCCCCGAGGGGTACGGTTACTGCGCGCTCGGGGCGCAGCGCGCGCTTGATCTGCAGTACGCCGCCGCTGATCTGCAGTACGCCGCGATGCAGCGCGCACTTTTTGGCCACATGTAAAAAAAAAAAGATATCTTGTACACACCGGTCCAAGTCGGCCCCGGCGACTCGTCCGACCAGTGTGTCGACGAGCGCGTTTTTTTGTCGCGCCCGGGTGCCAAGCCCAAGACATGACTGCCAGGGTCGACGGCAAGCTGGTCCTACCAATCAACTTGGACGCACTGGGTGCCCCGCGCCGTCCGAGCATGTCAGCCACCGGAATCCTGACGATCGTGCTGCTGTGCATCGCGATCGTCGTCGTGCTCGCCTACGTGGTAAACCTCGCGGTGCAGCGCAAGCGGCGCAGCGGTGTGCACGAGGAGATTGTCATCGAGCCCGTGACCGGCGCGTCGGTCGCCGCCGCGTTTGCCCCCGAAGCTGACGCGGATGCCGATCTCCTCCAAGAAGATGAGCCGGATCTCGAGGAGCGGTTCGACACCCCCAGGAACGAGATTGCGGTCGGCGCCGTCACCACCGCCGCGCCGCTCCCACCCCCGCGCTCCGTGCAGCCCATGGGCCTGCAGGGCGACGCGGTCGGCGCGGCCGACCCGATGGGTAACCTGCTGAGCTCCTCGGTGCGGATGGAGGGCCCCGGCGGGCCATCCGGCCTCAGTTTGTCGTCCGTCATGCCGGCCAGCTGGCGCGGGCCGTCCACCGGTACAGCGGGCGCGCTTGATGCGTACTTTGGTCCGCTGTCAGGTGCGGCGCCCGGCGCGTTCGACGCATCCCAGGCGGCGCTGTTTGCCTCCGCCGCTCCGACGCGTGAGCTTACTGTGAACGCAATTCTGCAAAGCAACGCGGTCGACCGCGCCGGCTTTGCCAACCTGAGGCCCACCAACAAGCCTGGGGTCGACACGACGTTCGGAATTCGCCCCGTCGCGTCAGGAATCAGCCTATCGGGCTCGGCACCGGTGTTTAACGCGTCCGATGCCCAGATGGAGGCGATCAAGACCGCGACTGGTGGCAACTACCCCGTGTTTTCGCTGTCCCACGGCTAAAACCGACGCGCGGCGACCCACGCGTCGTTTTTTTTTGTCGCGCCACCAACACAACCGTTTCTTCTTCTAGCCAAGCATGAGCCGGGCACGCAGCGCCGAGCGACCGGAAGAGAGCAGCGAGGATGAAAATGATAACGAGGAACGCGAACAGGACCAAAACCGAAACCGGGACAGGGACCGCACACCCGCGCGACAACCTCCGCAGCAGCAGCGACAGCAGCCCGAACAGCAGCGGCAAGCTCAGCAGCCACAGCCGCCACAACAGCCGCAGCAGCCACAGCCGCAGCCACAACAGCAGCAGCCGCAGCAGCCACAACAACAGCAGCCGCCGCCTCAGCCGACCCAGCCGCCGCGGCTAATGGACGCGATCGAGCGCCGGCTCGCCGCGCTCGGCGCGCCGCCCGCGCCGGCGTCGATGCCGTCACCGGCGCGCGCCACGCCTCAGCGAGCGCCCGCCCCGGACCCGGACCCGGAGCCGGCGCGCCCGCGCCTGACCGAGTCGGTGCTGCGTGCGGGGCTCGGCGCGGGCGGCGTGTCGCCCGGCGGGGCGGCGGCGGCGCAGCGCAGCGTCGTCTCGCGGGCCGCGTCCGAGACGCTCGTCCCCACATCGCTCGACGCCGCGAGCACCACGGTGTGGATGCTGGCCGAGCTCGAGCTGGTGGTGCGCCAGTACGTGGGGAGTCTCCGACTACGGCTGGGGGGCGCGCCGGCCGCCGACGTGGTGCTCGACGCCGCGGTGCGGCACTGCGACCGCTTGGAGAGCGAGCTCGCGCGCCCCGGCGGCGCGGGGGCGTTTGACGGCGGCGCCAACACGTGGGAGGGTGACGCCGACGGGCCGCTCGCCACGCTGGCGAGCGAGGGGTTTGGCGACATGCAGGCGTGCGCGCTGCGGGCGGCGGATCTATTCAGGAGAGCAGCCGCCGCACTAGTCCAGGAAGCGCGCGCGCTCAAGGCGGCCCACGGCCAGGTGATGCGCGCGCTCGAGGACGCCGGCGCGGGCGACGCGGCGCGCTCACGGGAGGCGCGCGAGATGCGCGAGCACGCCGAGTGTCTGTATACGATCAAGAAGCGCGACATTCCGCCGCGCGTGCTGGCGGACTTTATGGAAAAGTCGGGCAAGCTGCTGAGCGAGCTGTGCGACTCGTGCCTGGCGAAAACGAGGGTGGCGCTAATGTACCACTCCGCGCCGGCGGCCCGCATCCGCGACCGGTTCCGCGGGACGCTCAGATCGCTCGCCGAGACGATGCGCGCATCCAAGTCGCGCCGCACCGAGATGTAGGGATGGTTTATTCGACGCTTCGCACCGCCTCGGCAACAAGGACGTGCGCGCCGGACGACGAGTGCAACAAGCTCCGCCCATAAACTTGGACTGTCTGGCCAATTTCGACTCGGGGCTTGATCGACGCCGGCTCGCCCGGCGCCCGCAGCACGCGGACCACGAGCGTCGCCCGACCGTCCGACAGCCCAAAGGCGTCGTCGTCGTCGGCTTGCGAGACATCCAGCGCGACCACCACGCCGGTCGTGCGGACCCGCCCGGTCGCGTTCACGACCTCGTGGGGCTCGAGCTCCATGATTGCCATTTTTTTTTCGCATTTTTTATTCGGTTACAATCTATCTAATAGAACAGCGCCTCGGCCTCGGCGAGCTGCTCGAGCATGGAGCGCACGTCCGACACGGCGCGCGGGGGCCGCCCGGGACGCGCCGTCATCGACCCGCCGCCGCACGAAATGCACCGGACGTGATCAATCTCCTCGCGTCTTTCTAGAATGCGGAAGCCGGCCCGGAGCGCCTCGAGGTCGCGGTCCGCAATGTCGCCTCGCTCGGCGGCCGTAATGTCGGCCGGGTCGACCCCGCGGTTGGTCTCGACGTGGGCGTCGGCGCGGAGATGGCAAAACACCTGGTCGAGCTGGCACGGCCACGGGGAGGCGTACGCGTTCCCGCACATGAGGCCGGTGGCGTGCACCGCCACAGCGAGCGCGCCCTCGGGCAGCGCGGCGCACACGTCCTGGTAGTCCTGGAAGGTAAACACCTGAGGCGGCGGCGGGGGCTGGGCGGGCGGGGACGCGGACGCTGGGACCGCCCGACCGCCCCCAAGATCGACGTTGGTGTCGCCCAGCAAGAGCACGTGCGCCTCGGGGTACTCTTGGGCGGTGCGCCGTAGCAGCCCCACGAGCCGCTCAGGGGCGCGGCAGATGCGCGCGTACGGCAGCGCGTAACGTGGATCGGTCGTGAGATGGGTGGCGAAAAAGCCGTCGGCGCGCCGCTCAGCGAGCTCGGCCTGGGTCATAAATGGCGCGCTGCCTACGAGCATGTGCATGTGGGCGTTGAGCAGCACCACCTGCTGGCCGTTGTGCATCACGAGCTCGGTGCGGCAGCACGCCGAGCCGTCCGGCAGACACGCGTCCGTGTGCCGCGCGGTCTCGGCCATGCGGCCCTCGTGCACAAACGGGCTATCGCACAGTACGATGGTGACGTTGCCCCACTCGGCTGGTGGGTACAGCACGGCGCCCGCCTCGAGGGTAGTATACGGCGCGCCGGGTGTGGCGTGCATCCGCTCGAGCGCCTCGATGCTGGCCGTGTTTCGAGCGACGTATGCGTCGACTCTCGCCGACGCCGCGTCGTCCGCCAGGCCGTGCGCGGCCATCTTGGCCAGATACATTTGCAGCGCCGCTAGCGGCGTGGCGGTGCGCTTGGGGCACCACGGCGAGATGCTCGCGCGATCTGGTAGATGCGCCACGAGGGCGTCGTACG